>Ga0065711_1028526_pt1 | contig 40662 bp, 17 predicted proteins | sample Hoacrofraction12_FD_59098 | JGI IMG/M metagenome (GOLD analysis project Ga0065711, IMG submission 59098) | Hoatzin crop microbial communities from Cojedes, Venezuela - Epithelial fraction 12 v2 (version 2) | ecosystem: Host-associated > Birds > Digestive system > Esophagus > Crop | place... | reverse complement strand
GAACTGGACAGAGTACTCCAGATGAGGCCTCACCAGGGCAGTGTAGAGGGGAAGGAGAACCTCCCTCGACCTGCTGGCCACACTCTTCTTGATGCACCCCAGGATGCCATTAGCTTTCTTGGCAGCCAGGGCACACTGTCATAAAACTTCTAAACATCTCGCTATAATTCTTTAATCTTTTGAAAGATATTGTTGTGGTTTAACCCTGCAGCTCACAACCAGGACCCGACAGCCACTACTCACTCCCCACCCCGCAGCAGGAAAGGGAGGTGAATGGACCAAAAGCAAAACTCGTGGGTTGAGGTAAAGACAGTTTAGTAAGACAACAAAGGAAGGACTAATACTAATAGCATATGCAAAACAAGCGATACACTACACAATTTTTCTCACCACCCGGCGACAAGTTGCACAGCCTGTCCCCAAGCAGCAATGGCGGAACTCATGGAACCCACAATTTCGCATAACTCACAGATTTCGCGGAGCTCACTGAACTCACACGACTCACCAAACTCATGGAAAAGTTCTTGCCCTCCGGCCAATGCCCACTTATCTACTGAGCATGACATCTATGGTATGGAATATTTCCATTGGCCAGACTGGGTTAGCTGCCTGGCCATGCGCCCTCCCAGCTCTTGTACACCTGCGCAGCAGCCAAACATTGGAAACTGAAAAAGTCCTTGATTTCTTAGCAATGACTAAAAATGTCAATGTATTATCAACTTTCTTCTCATAGAAAATCCAAAACACAGCAGCTACTGGAAAGAAACTTAACTATATCCCAACTGAAACCAGACAGATTTTATGGGTGAGATTTAATTCCTTACTAACTACACACTTAACGAAGGTGTCTACTTGTGTGCTGGGCATCTGAGCTGCCATATAGTCCAAGATTTGTTCAATACAGTCAACGGACTTTGTGCTGTGAGATGAGGCTCCACTGATGAGACCTTCACTGATTATAATGGGGACTTCTCGTTTGCCTGTAGACACCTACATTTGACATTCTAATCCTGGACTGAGTTCTGCCTGACACATTTGTGCTTCCCAGCATTACCTATGGTCATTCTAAATATACAGACACTAGAAGAACAGAGTAATTTTCTTCATTTCCAAATTGTAAATGAGGCTAAAGAACTAAATGATAAATCAAGACAGTTTTAATTCGTAGACAAAATCTCATTCCTTCTTCTCTGCTCTAGCCTCTTTGCTGACTTTAAGGGCGCGCACCTTGGGGTCCATAGCTCAGCTGAGGTGTGTCTCTCATTTAAAACTGGGACTGGAGCATCTTGCAGCTGCTATCAATGTACAGGAATAAGAGCATGAGGAAAGCAAGTCCCTCTAGCACACAGATAGAGCATCCACAACAGAGAGATGGGAATTACTCAAAATATTTGGTGGATACCCTCCATGTGTCTCACTCTCCTCTCTCCCTTTTGGTGAGGATGGGAACTGTTGCTTCTCTTTTTCAATTTTTTTTCTTTCTTTCCTGGTCACTAGGAAGGTAGCTTGAGTAACACAGAGCGCATTCACTGACAGTAGCCAAGAAGAATGTGGACTTCCTCCCTTTCCTCTTCTCTGTTTCCTCTGTCCCCCTGTCCATCCTATCCACATCTTTCCCAGACTTCCTCTTTGGGGAAAATTATTTCTGATGCATCATTTTATTTAATACATGGTAATTGCATGATGCTCTTTGTAAAAAACCCTAAAATTGAGAAATGGTAGATTGGTTGACTATGTTTTAGTTCTTATGTTTGGGAAGTATTCCTGCTGGTGATCCCAAAGTCCAAGTTATTCACAGTATACAAGTGCTGCTTTTTAAAATACTTAGATGTAATATTTTTTGTAATAAATAATTTTTAAATTCAATGTGTGAAAGCTAGCTAGTTATTACTATTAAACTGCTAAAATTATCTTCGCCGCTATTTCTTTGATGACTATCACCCAAAGCATTTCAAAGATTTATATATAAGAAGCATGTGTTTCATCAGTAAAACCAGCTGACTTCATATTTTTGACAAAGGCCCAACTTACATCGACTGATTTTCATTTCCCTTGAATTGCAAGTTAATTTATTGCTCAAATGATTTTGTAATTCCTAAAATGACATTATTACAACTGTTTGACTGCGACTGGGCAAATAGTGGCATCCTGACCCATTTATAATACTTTTCAAATATATTGTAATGTGTGATCTCTATAGGCTATGTAGCAATAAAAAAAATGACAAAAAGAATAAAATATTCCCAGTGCACACTCTTCCAGTTACTCTACCAGTAAATGGTCTAGAGGGTTAGCATATTCATAGATACATATATTTTATGCAATTTAGTGACAGGAGTACACGATTGTCACACTGGCAGTTTCCCTCGTAATATATTTGCCTTCAGCAATTTATGCTTTCTGTAATAAGAATCCTGGCCATTTTATTACGTTTATTATGTTACATTATATCCTGCACAAAGCACTTTGATAATATTCAAAGCCTGGAGAAAAACATAAGATAAATACTCTACCATTAATGGTGTAGCTTTTCCCCACTACACTTACAAGAACTCAGCGGTGCTACAGCTGCTACCAAACTATTACTAAAGAAATCAAACAGTTCTCCCTCTCCCCTTCCAACTTTCATTTATTAAATTTTGTTTTTACTTTTCACCAAAAAAAATGTTTTGGCATGTGAAAAAAATTGTTAACATGGAGATACGGGCAATGTGTACTAAACCACATACTGTTCCAATATACCTCCTCCAATACTTTGTTTTTCCTTCTTGGCTTTTATTTTCTAATAGAAACATAAAAGTGAAAGCTGTGGAGATGAACAGGGTCTCAAAACCTTTCTATGTGATAGTCTCCTTTTCTACAGGTATTAATTACTATCTGCTTCATCTCTGTGCACCACTGTGTATACACTTGTATTACTCTTGGGGAGTTCACGTGTTTGCCCATAATTGACAGTGTTCTGAAAAGAAATACGGTTCACATCCTTGCTCCGGCACTAGTATAGATGTGAGATACCAGAATTTAAGCAATTATTTTGACAAAGACTTCCTGTTTCAAACTTAGAGACCTGACTTTCAGGGCTGGATTTACAAGGGGATCTAGATTCTCAAATCTGGTCTGATTAGATACACTTATAATATAAACGCCACTTACCTATCTAAGCAAGATCTGTTCATCTTTCTATCTAAGTAAGAGTGCAGACATTTATATCTCACATCCACGCTATGTTACTGTCTCTAATGTTCCCTGAGAACCAAACATTTTGTCACTAATTTTGTTTGTCTCGAACATACTGTACTAGGTAGCTAGTAGGAAGCACCAAAACTCCCTCAGGAGACACAAGGTAGGCATTTTTTCACTTATTTAATCTACTCCCTCAAACTCTATTTCTAATATTCTGCACTGAGCAGCCCTCTCAAGATACCTATAAAATTTCCCATCTTATATGTAAATGCACTACATATTACCTTACAATTATTGTTCAGTGAACCAAGAAATAAATAATGACCTCTAATATGTAGCTCTCTCTTCATCAGTACATCTCAGATTTCTTGATGTCATTATTCACAATTTATGAATTGGGAAACAGGAAAGTAAGGAGCTTTTGCCTGAAGTCACGCAACAAGCTACTTTAACGACTAGGTCTCCTGAACCCCTGGTTAAGGCACTATTCAGATAAGCTCTGAACACAAAGGAACTGTTAAAGACAGGAGCAATGACCCAGTTGTTTTTCACAGACTAACAAAGAGTCTCTAGTTATTTCTCTGTTTCAACAGACAAATCACACAATAGGATTTAGTCTTGCTCTTTTATGTCAAGTGGAAACCTGAGTTTTGGGATGCTTTCCATTGAGATGAACAAGAAGCAGAGGGAAACTCAGTTAAGGTAATTTGGTATCCCAAATCCTTTTTACATCCCATCTGAGACACACAGTATCCAGGCTTTTGTAAGGAAAACTAGAGAAGGCACTTGGGCTCAAGAAGTGTCTGTGTCTCATTCACATTTCCACGACAATTTGGCTCATTCAGCGTCTGAATAGTTATTTATCAGTAGACGTGTTCACTTGTCCATCCTGCATAGCTGATGTTTGTGAGATATGAAAAACAATTAGCATGGTGATGAGTCTGAGCTAATAAACCTATTGCGAGGGAGGGTATATTAGCTTATAGGTCAGCGTGCTGTTAGCCACATTCCAATAGCTTTCATTTGCCCTGGAGCAGGACAGAGCAATTTTGTGTCTAGCTAGAAAATAGTCTTTTAGACCCAGAACCAACAACTGGCTCCTCAGCTTCACACAAAGCTTCTGTTTATATTGCAGTCAGCAACAGCTCATCCAAGCTGGTGTCTCTGCAGCTGCAAAACACTGGGCACAGAGTACAAATAAACAAGTGTATTGAGTAAGCCACACGAAGCCGAAGCCGTAGCCTACAATGGCTGCTCTGCAACCAGCACTTACAAAGCTAATTTAAAGGTGGCTCGGGATGCGCATGTTGTTTGCGGAGACATTAGAACGGTACAGACATACAAAGTAAGTCTCATTCTGAACATTTATTATCTGGATACAGCATCCAAATGACTACTTCAAAATGTCACTTTGAATTTTGATAAGGTGATTAGTCTTGGCTGACTACTTCAAAGAGTAACTATCCTTTGAAGTGATTTTGAGCTTTTGCACACATCTCGGTAAAACACCCATTACAGCCATTTCCAGGAAATGTACGAGGATAACACACATAAACTATGTCTTGAAGGCTCAAATCCACCTTTGGACATAAAAATACAGCTCTTGCTACAGTCAACGAGTTGCATATGGTCCTCACACTAATCAAAGGAAAAGTTTGCACACCTTGAACCTGCTGTTGCACACATCTCTAAAGCTCCACCCTGACGATGTGCTATTTTCTGTCCCCCCAAGAAATGAAGTTAGAAAAACTGTCAAGAATTATGCTATAGCGCAGAGCTGTCATAGCCAGACTGTAAAATATACAGCCTAAATAAGCCTGAAATAACTTAGCTTTGTAAAATGTCTGTATTATAAATGACATATGTACCTGATTGCATGTAGAAAAGTACCACACAGCTGTGACCTGAAACTATGAAGATACGGGTTTGAATAACCCTCAGTGATAATGGGAAGACACTGAAGTACTGCCTTCAGCTGTTTGCTCTGCTTTTCCAAACAAGCTGCCACTTTACCTGAGTCTGCAGGAGTCCCACAAAGGAAGAAAAGACCTTGACTGACTCTTTAAGTACAGCGGATCATCTAGCAGAGAGCATCTCCCACCCAAGGCATGGTAGAAGAGCAAAGCTGTTCAATGCTTGCCGAGAGGAAATGGGCTATAGAGAATTTGCAGCTATGAGGATGTTTCTCTAAACAGAAAAAAGAAAAATTGTAAAGCAGCTGCTGGACAATGGCATTGGTAAAGTGATGTTTCTGAGTACTACCTCACGATATCTTCTCCCCACCCCACTTTGTCCCAATCATACAAGCACACATTTTTACACTCCCCTGATAAAATCAGTTGACTAAATCCACAAAATCTTGCATATTCAGTAGAAAAAAAACAACTAAAATTGTTTCTGAACTCAATCAGGAAGTCTAGCTAGCCAGCCTCTTCTTCCTCGTAAATAATATTTTTAAAATGAGGCTTGGGTCATTTTTAATCTTCATTGGAGCAAAATCAAGACATTCCATAATTTTTCATGAGGAATATGAGATGTAAACATTGCTGTTTAAGAACAGCCAAAAGGCAAATAGTTAGATGCCCTGCTTGGTGCCTATACACTTCTTGCATTGACGCAGGCACTTGACTCCACATCTCTCAATAACAGCTGAGTATCCTAACCACCAGGCTAATGTTATTTTCTTTCCAGTTGGAGCTGTTCAGGCTTGTTTAAATAAGTATCCAGTGACCCATGAAGAGTGTGTCTCTCTAATCCAGTGACTAGGGCATTCGCATGGCAAATTGACCCGTTGATCTGATAAGAAAGTATTCAGCAAAGACATTTATAGTCAATTCATCCCTAACAAAAAAAGGAGAAAGTTGGCTTTTTTCATCATCCCTGCATTAATTCTCTCCACAGCCACCTAATCTCCTGATCCAGCATTGGTTGTGAATTGCCACAGTGCTGGTAAGTTAGCAATTCTTTATGTAACACATTTGCAAATTGTAACAAATTGTTTGTCTAATACAAAAAGGGCTTAACATTTTATATATAACATGCAATGGACTTAAAGCAATTATTTCTGAAAATCTTGTTATGACTGGGTCTGGAAACGGGCTAAGTAAGAGTACATATATATACATAGTTGCTAAGTGCACACTTTATGCACTTCTGTACACTTGCTTGGTGCACGCTTATAAAGTCTGCGTATAGAGTTTCCATCTCTCACATGGTACCAAGTACCAAAAACCTAAGCTTGAGAAGAGTGCAGAATGCTTCAGCAGAGAAACCTATCAGACGCGGAGGGCCTCTGTATGGTGGAGTGGTGGGTCACAAAATTTGTTCTCTGCTGCTGCCGGAGGCACCACCGCATTTAATACCTTTATAGACTTTACTAAGCAGGAAAAATATCAGAAACGCTATAAGGATCACATCTCTGCAGTAAGACAAATAAAGCTTGCTAGAGGACTGCCAGCCTGTTCCTAGCCAGATCAATGTGCTGAATGGAGAGCAACCCTGCTGGCCCTTACAGCTGCTCACTCCGCCAGCCCCGCTTCAACGTCTGCTCACTGTGCAAAACTGTAAAAAAAGCAGAGCCCACATTTATGCCATCATGATGTTGACCTGTTTCCAACATTTTTATCTGAAACCTCTTAAAGAGGATTGGGGCAGGCATGTCAATATTGTTCCAATTTTCTCCACGGGGTTTAACTGCTGGCACACTTGCTGGGATGGGCTGATGCCTTGCCATCTGGCCTCTCACCCAGCAACATCTGGCCATGTTTTGGGGCCTTTTCTCCGGGGCATTTTGAATGAGATACCGCTGTCCTGAGAGCGGAAAGTTTAGCCACTTACTGTGGCCCATTTTACTTAATAAAATGGATGCAGTGAAAGAGATTAAGTAGGTACAACTAACAACTTTTGAATACAGTTCAGGGATTTGTGCAACTTGTTACCAACAGCCTGCTTTGTTACCTGGCTATTGTAGTTTGGTTTCAAGAGCAGCTATGCACATCTTTAGGAAGCACCGCTGCAGCGACATGGTGCTACCAGCTCTGGGAAGAGCCAGGGGCAGCCTGCCCTTCCTCCTGCCCTCCTGCCCACGAGACGAGGCCACTGCTGGGAAGAAGGGTGTGCATCACCCAGGCTTCAGTTCTTCCACTAGTAACCTGTCTCCTGCCTGCCTTGCTACAGGGAGGGCAAACTAGAACGTACTACAGAGCATACTGAAACAAAGTTTAAAAATGCAGCCCTAAAAAGTCTATACAAAGTCCATGCCTGAAAGCCTGGGCAGGTTTTATGTATCTCTCCCTCTTACTTTTCCCCATGCTAGTTGCTGGCTTATTTCCCTGCGTGCCGTTGTTCGGGAAGTGGCACGAGGCTCAAGCAATGCAGTGGTTGCCATGGAGAGAAGCTCGAGTTAGCACTTTATTTATTTAATTTATTTCTGAATGGCAGTGTGCTGCAGTATGTAAAATCTGCATGACTTGCTAGCACACCGGACGCCACAAACCTGGGGCGGTATTTATGCATAGCCTGTCTTTTGAAAAGCCCAATTAAAAGCTGAGCCTCATTTGCAGCTGATCATATTTCTTTTTGGGGATTGGATTTCCCTGGAGTCTCATGTCTGAAATGTCCATTGAAGCAGAATTAACACTTACCTTAATTAAATCACAATTTTTTTACCCGATACAAAGACACCTTATGTCAGTGCTGTTAAATATGCAATTGCAATGAGACTTTCAGGAGGGAGCGAAGCATGGTCTTTTCATCCATTTTATTTATTTATATAGCAACTAGAAGCAGGCAGAATCCTTCCTGTCTCCATGAAAAGGACAGAATTTGCAGAGCAACATTTACAATTAATTAGCAATGAAAGGTGCCACTGACTTTTATCCTTCAGCATTACAGTAAATCTTGTCATGACAGTGTCACAGGAGAAATGTAAAAATATGTGAATGTCACTTTCTTTTTAGACTCACTAAATCTAATGTCACCAAAGCAGTGTGCAATTGTTAGATTAAAAAAAACATGTATGGGATAATGAATCTCTTCGTCCCTTTTTCACTTCCTTCCCCCAGGTTTTTGAAGCTTGTAAAATGGTCGTTGTTTGACACTAAAACCCACAAGAAGAATGAGTCTCTATTCATACCACTGCCATTAAACAAAAAGAGTAGAAAGTCAAAGCAATTTTTTTTAGTTATATGGACTGTGAGCGAGTTGAGGATGTGGACATGTGAGGTCGATTTTGATCTGTCTGGATATTGTAGTTCACATTTTTTTTATACAGAAAACAAATATAGCTTTTCTATATCTATTCCTTCATAAAAATAAGTTAAATTAAAGCATTTACAGGAATATAGTACAATGGGTGTAAGTAGAGATCTTAAAACTCTACTTCTGTGATTTGGCAGGCTCAACTACTGTACTTTGTACCCAGCGCTTTGTGCATTCCCTGCTGCCTGGGAAAACAGGTACGCAAAACAGTCGTAGAAGCTCTGCAGGCCAAGCACTATGTCTTCATTCTTATTTTCCACCCATTATATACTGTCGGGTTGCTTTGACAGCGCTAGCTATCTTTTAATTGGTTTGGTAGGTATTATACAGTTTAGTCATACACAGTGATGATTAATTCAGCCAGCTCATATCTGTATTTAAATTCAAATCTAAGGAAGAATATTAAATTTTGTCCTTCTCTACAAGACAAAATAGAGGGATAATCAAAAGATAAAATAATAGAAAAAAGATCCTTTTCTTAGTTATGGAGGGATGGAAATTAATAGATTGGCTGTGACTGGTGACTGCACTAGGAGAGTTATTTAACCATCCACGCATTTGAACTGTATTATAGAATTAATTTCAAAGTAAAACCTTTCATTAGCACAATGCATGTCTGCATTATGTCCAAGAAGTAATATCAAGCCTTTGTTGTTATGAGCTCCTTACCTAAGAAGGTCATATGGCCTGTTGTCCTTGTGTGGGAGAGTAGGCCAATCATCAGCACGAGAAAAGTTAAGACTGAACTTTCCAGAAGTTTGCACAGGAATTTTACAGGACTGAAGTAAGCATGTACCGTGTGGCACTTGGTGTGACCTAGATTTTAGAAATTAGATACGAGATTCAGGCAGCTTTAAATACGGTCATCAGCAGAATCAGCTGCTAAGAGAGGTCTAGAAATTATCCAGCATCTTCTGCTCTTCACTGGTAGGTTCTTGGTTGGTCAGAAAATTCCCTTCATGGTAATGTAGTAGTGTTTTTCAAAAGTTACTGCTGGAGAGCTAGACTCCTGAATCCTTCCTGAGTTCTACCACCATCTAAATATCACAGGCCAGGCAGCTGATTTCTGTTTGAATTTCCACTGGGGCTTGATCTTTTAGAGACACTCATGATAACACACACTGACAGCATGGGGTGCAGCAGAGAGCCTTGTCATGCAGCAGGCAGGAGTCCTAATCCTCAGCAGCTGGGAGCTGGCTAGCAGCATCACTGGCTCTTTCTATTCCCGCTCTGAATTCGCCAGCACGTGCCCTGCCCTGATGGGCTCCCGCTCTGGAGGCAGCCAAGGAGAACTGGGAGGTGACACCCAGCACCTGCAGAGCGGAGCTGGCCAGTCTCCTGCCAGGCGCTGCCATTTGAGCATCCATCCCTACATTTAGTGGCATGCAGGATATTGACAGCCAAAATCACCACCCCATGAAACAGCCCCAGCTTCAGTTTTCATTATTTAACCTTTCAGAAGTAGAGCCTAACATTTGACTTCTCTGTGCTATGCTTACAAAGCCCAGCAGTGTGCAACCAGCTGCAAAACACAGTTAACCAGCTGGAATCGCAGACAGGAGGTTTCTAGGCTCTCCCTACAGGTTTTCCTACAAGTTATCACAGCAAGTGACATGTCAGCTTAACGAACACCAGTAGACTTTATCAGACTTACTTTAAGGATTTTTTTTCCTTCTCCCTGATACCAGAGTGGCATCTACCTGGGCCATCAGAAGTAGATTGTCTTGCTGAAGTCTGTGCGGTTACCCACTAGAAACTTGAAAAAGGTTAAACACATTAGCCACTCTACTCAAGCAAGGAACAGGAGTGAAAAATGCAACTCCTTAGACCAGCCTATCCCCTGGGCAAAACACTCATATCAATCATTAAGGAAAACAGGGTCTACTTCTTAGAGGATGACAGACAGAAAAAAAAAAAATCCCAAACGCCAACTAATATTTATCTGCCAAACAAATCCAAGCGAGTTCTTTTAAAGGCTGACCAAGGAAATAGATGATACGAAGGTGATGAAAACAATCTTTCTGTATTTCACCAAGGCATTTGATAAGCTGTCACATCAGAAATTGGTGCGGAAACGAGAAGACAGGAACAAGCACTATATTGAGATCATTGACTAAAAGCCGGCTGTCAGCCCAAACCAGAACATGCTAAGTATTTAAGGTAACTAGTTAAACAGCGGAGAGGCAGAGCTCTTGGCACTGGCATGTCCCAACATCTGGGTTCATCCAGATGAACTAGTTTTACTATATTTTTCATATCATTTCTTAGGATTTATTTCAAAGGAATTAAAAAATGTATGAAGGGAAACCTTAGAAAGAAGGACTTGTACCTTCTATGACTGCTACTGCAATCAAGAAGAGTATCTAGACGCCACATATGTATTTATGTTCTCCTTGTGTTTTTATTTAATATCATAGTTCTTCCTCACACTGCAGAAGTAATTCTCTCTGTAGATGATATACAGAGAGTAGCAAAAGGGCAAAAAATTTTATCTTTTAAATTCAGCAAATATAGAAAACAGGCTACTGAAAATTATTTTTGTGACTTAGGAAAAGGACCACACTGTACATGCTGCACAAGAACTCAGGAAGACAAACAGTAAACTCTCTTTTACTGAAGTAAATGGAAAACCCACACATTGATCTTAATACAACACACACAAACAGATTTTATACCTTTTCCCCACCCATAGACATCCTAAACTAAAGCCCAGGTACTGAGGAACATCTGGCATGTTTGGAGAGTCATCTGACATCCAAAGCGCAAAGTGAAGACAAATATAAAAAATTCAGGACAAGCTTGGGATTTGCTCCAGCTTGAAACAGAAAGAAATTAAGTGAGGAAGCGTGAGACTCTGTTGAGATTCAAACTAAAGGACATGTTTCTACAAAATCTCTTTCACTTCCCTCTCTCTGTATGTGATTCTCCATTTAATTCTGTGCAATTGCAGCATTTCAGTTTTTAAGAGACGTTCCTTATCCAGGATCAGATCTCATATGACCTGTCAGTTTTTTAATAATATAACTTCAGTTTACATTCAGACTTCAGGTAAAATGAGAAATCTAAAATGATTAAAGCAATTGTGATAGAATAAAGCAAAGAAGTGCACTTGCCTAAAACAAATACCTTCACTTTTTCCTATCTTATTATCAATAATACATGTATAAGGCATATTAAGAAATACAAAACACAAACATGTCACACTTCTTTCTCTACTGCAGTGTTCAAAGTATCTGTTGGCTCATGAATAACAGCTTCAAGAGCTGTGTGAGGATACACTTCCTGCTGCCTCAGCAAGACAAAGAGCTTTAATCTAACCTCAGGACGATAGATTTACAGAGATATTACTTAAACATGAAAATCTAACCAATATCCTAAAAGATCCATGAACAATGTAATTTTTCAATGTACCTTTGTATAACTGAAAAGACGGTGGACTTGAAAGTTATATATTTCATGTGCATGATACAGAAATTTTCAGATTTGGTCTAGCTCAATATAGAGAAGTCCTTAGACTACAAAAAATGAGATTTTATTTTTCCCATCCCTTACTTTTTCCCCCCCCTTACTTTTTCCCCCACTGAATATGAGGAATTGTTCTCTACCGGAGTCACGTGGAGCTACGGAGACCTAAACAGATAATATCAGCAGCAACACAAATGCGATTTCTGTTTAAAAACAAAGGAATAACTATGATAACTCTCCCACAGTAAAATTGGCACCATTGGGCAGGTTAACGGTCCCGATTACATTCCTTGGGTGTTTCATACCACCATTATTCAGCTTGCCTTGTCTGACCAGCAGCAGGGAGGAAGGAGAGAGGCAGCTCTTTCTCATGACCACGTAGTGCCCTCATCTTCGGTTCATGACGGGCCTGACTGTTAGCCAAGCCGCTGCGTGTACACAGTCCTAAATCCCTTCAACTCCATGCAGTTACAATGACCTACATTTAATGCAGAATTTCTCCAAGAAAGCAGTACTTTCCACCATCAGTCAGCCATAACAGTGTTTGTTGGTGGGAACAATTTCAAACAATGAAGAAAGAACTGCAACTTTTGAAAAATCACGGTAATACCAGAAATAAAATAGATTATATTATTGGCCTGATCTTTCTACTTCAGGATAAGAACATTGATGTGTACAAACAAGTAGCTTGTAAGTAGCAACAATATGACACAGATCTGAGTGATTCAGCTTGCTTTCTGGTGCAGAAAGCTGGGTGGAGTTGACGAAATGAATACAACGAATCTGCTCAAATTATTACAAAAGCTCCTTCAGAGAAATTACTTTTTTGACTTTTCATTCAGGTGCTTCACTTCCTGTACAAAGTGCACGAGGAGTCTCCTTGTTAATGAAAGGCTTCACGAAAGACAACTAAGAGCAGCAATGTAAAAAAAAGCCTAACAAATATTAGACCTGATGAAAAACTTTGAGGTACTTTTACTTTAAATATGTGCATCTGTTTTTCAAAAAGGTGGCTGAATCATTTTAGTCCCAGCGGCCTTTAAGATTTTTTTTTTTTTTGGACCAAGTCATTCCATCCTTAGTTTCTGTTTGGGGTTTATGTATATGTTAGGATGATTCCAGCTAGAACATCTCTTCTGAAACTTTAATGCTTACCCTACAAGAATAAATATAAATCCTTCTCCATAATAAAGAAGAGTTTTAGGAACAGAATTAAATTTGCCTTAACACATAACAGTAAGTGCTCATATGTGATTCAAAACTTCCAGAACCATCTCTAATCCTGTATTACTTGAAAAGCTTCAAATTTCTAGGTGAATGCATACAAACAGACATTTTTTAAAATGCAGTTAACAGTCTTTTTATTGATTCTTTACGAAAGAGATTATCCTATAGGACTGGGATTTCCTGTGAGCAAGTTTCGAATTTGATGAGAAAAGGAAAAATCATTCCCCAAAACAGCTAAGGTATCCACAGGGCAAAACTGTCGTTCTTGACTATTTCTCAAAGCACCAGAGCTTCTCTTTGTGTGCATGCATTTATATTTCTTTGGTGTTTTTTGCTATAATATCTCAATACTTACACAAAATCTACTCTGTCTTCACTAAGAGGTGGGTGGATTTTTCACCAGAAGGACCCAAATCTACCTTGATACTTTTTATAATGCGTATTTTACATATCCATTTGCTTCCAAAATTTTTTTGAGTATCTTGCTTGGGATCCTGGCCTAAAGCATTACTGTCTCACCTCCATCTCAATTCTCTATGTGTGAGTAGCGTCATGAATGTTTGTAGTGAAATCTTGTAAATGTAATAAAATGTTACGGATTAGGGTTTAAACGACAGTTATCCATACTCAAGATGCTTCCTTAGTACTCTGCTGCTGTTCTCACCAGTGCCTCAATAATGTAAGTACATTTGTTTAACACCAGCTTGGGAGTTCACTGAATCTCATTTAAAACCTCAAAACGTTGATGGGACTATTTTCATTGATTCTCAGAAATTTAGCCATACAATACTGATTCTAGTAATAATCACTTATCAGTCCATCTGGAGCAGTACCCATATGCAGAATAAGACAATATATGTATCTGAAATATCCAATTCCAAAAACACTTTGAAACAAAGTGGAAACAGCTGCATAGCCAGAAACATCCTAGTATACTGACTTAATACTAATCATGTTCTGGAAACATACTGTTTTCAGTGAGAATAACACAAATGCATTGCATAAATTTTAATGAATATCACATATATTATTAGGATAATTAACCCCTATTCTTGCATCCACAGCCATGGATCTGGAGAGGTGGACTACGCATTCTTATGGTGGATGGAAAAATCAGCTGGACAGCTGGGTTTGCGGTGCTGTGTCATTAATAAAAAGTTCAGCTGGCAGCTGGATGCTAGTGACATCTCCAGAGGTTAAAAATGGGGCCAATACTGTTCAACATCTTCATCAATGTCTGGATGAGGGGACGGAGTCCACCATCAGCAATAGTATCAGTTTAGGGGGAAAGGTCGGTTCGTTGGAGAGTAGGACTGCTGCTCAGAAGGACCCGACAGGCTAGAGAAACAGGCTGATCATAAACTCATGACATTCAAGACAAATGCCAAGTCCTGCACCTGGCATGTAATAACCGCTTGCCACAGCTGAGGTTGGTGGCCAATTGATTACAAGGCAGCTTTGCAGAAAAGGACTTGGGGTTCCTGGTGGATACCAAGTTGAATGTGACTGAACAGGGCACCCTTAAGGGCTGTCAAACATTGAGGCAGGTGTCCTAGAAAGGCTGCAGATATCTCTATCCTTGGAGACATTCAGAACTTGACTCTACAAGGCCCTGCGCAACTCCAGGTTGGTGCTGCTTTGAGCGGAACCTGGACTAGATGTTCTGCAGCGATTCCTTACAATTTGTATTATTTTGTGATTCTAGATTTTAACAACCTGCTCATAAAAATATGGAATACTACACATTTATATTGAAGATTACAAAAGTATTAGCTCTGTTGCATACTACATTGATCTTTCTCCATCTTTTATGAGTGAATAGAGTTGTACTTGAGTATTCTTGCACAGCATCACATCCAGAAAAATCACTTCAGAAAAATAAGGCGGTGTATTTGTCATTCTTAAAGCAAGAAATATTTTTGCAAGTCTGACACTGCAACAATGAAAGTACAGCATGCTCATACGCCAGATATTTTCTAGCTAACAAGATATTTGCTAGCATCTGTTTTCTAAGATTTAGTGACTACCCTCTGCATAGAGGTAGCACACCATTCATAGCATATGCTCTTTGTTCAGTATGTTTAATAAATAGATTGCTTTCTGTTCATGCGATAACACAAATTTACTTGTCTTAAAAAATGACTTTGTATACCTTAAGAAAATATAACCTTGTAGAACTAGATTCAGTTTATAAAACATGTCATTTTTTTTACAATATCATGCAATTAAAGGGCATGTCTCTGACCGCACGCAGCTCCCCGGAACAGAGAAGTTTACTGTACTTCTTTCTTCTGCTAACTGAGCTGTTTTCCAGTGCACCTCTCCATGAAACTCTGCTTACCTCGCCTTTCTTTAGCACCCCATGGATTTTTATTACCTGAAGACTAAATGTGTGGCTGCGCTTTAGGTAACCAGAAGCCTTTGTACAGAAATTAGACTCTACTGTGCGGTAGCTTGGAGGCAGCAAAGTTCTTTGCTATGGGGATATAATGTGTGCTTGTGTTCGTGTCACAACATCTGGATACGTATCAAGGCTGTTCTCTGCTGTATGTTGACAATTTTCTGGCTCTGCATGGTGTTTCTTCTGTCTGTCACCATATTCTAGGTGTCATCTTTCCTGCACTCCCTATAGTTTCCCTTTACTTTGTCTCCTAATGTCTTTCTGACTTGCAACAGAAAATAACCAATGAATGTAAACTATTACATGACAAAATGAAGGTGGCTTCATATAGTCTTCATATTTGTTTATATTTGCTGTTGCTGTTTTACCATCACGCATTTCAATGCAATGAAAATATATTTATTTAAAAAGAGAGTGAGTCTTGATGCCTACTAGGAAGTTAGGATCCTTTAATACCAATATCTACCACTTCAGTACAGTACCACAACCCAGCAACTGAATGGCAGACATTACCTGTATCCAAATAAAGCAATGGAAATAAACACCAGCTTTTCTCCTAAGTCGTCAGATTGACAGCAGCCATCCTCTGAAGTGCTGCTACTGAAACTCTACTACTGAGCCGTTCTCTGAAGCTCTTCATTCTCTGAGCTCTCCCACTCTGGACAACAGGTTTTCTTTAATAAAACTCTATATTGCAAAGCCAAATAAAGTGAGCTTTAATTCAGCTGCAGTGTTGTTTTTCCTTGATTCTGAGGAATTTTAATGTCTCTACTGAGAAAAAAAGTATCAACTGAGATTAAATTTCACACAGCCATATTGATAACTATCCTTCAGTGGCCTTCCCTATTTCAATTAGATTTCAATGGCACAACAGCAACAAAGTGACGGCTCTGGATATTCTAAATAGGATATATTTCACTGTACAGATTTTGCAAGTTGATGGAACATTAGGGTTAGTCTATTTGCAGTACAGTGTTCTGAATTTCTCTCTTTCCAGAGTTTATTTTTGCTACACCAGTGACTCAAATACACCTCATTCACCTGCTGATGGTGCATAAGGCAACACGATTTAATTGAGATCACAGCTTTTCCCTCTGAGCACATGTCCAAATTCTGAGGCACATAAAGACTCCAAAGACAAAAATAACTTAACACATTTGAACATTCAGTTTCTATGGAGACAAATAAAAGTAAAATGTCTAATGTGAGTTCTTATTCAGCCTGATGCCTTGCAAATTAGAAGCACGTCACTAAGCCTTAGGGATAGATATTATTCTATAAATAATTAAATAAAATAACAAAAAAAGAACCACCCAAAATCCCAAATCCTGTGTTTCTAATATGCACTTGTGTATTCCAGTTGTGTAAGAATTACCGCTTGCAGTCAGTTCCTGTTCTTCTGTTCCTTCCTCGCATTATGGCCTTATTGATGTACTTTGAGGTATAGATCGTGTCCTTTTCAATAGCAAAATCTTTTTGTTGAAATATCAGAAAAACTCCAAGCTCAGGACTTCGAGGCTTCTAGCCCTCACTCCAAGGGTTTAGAGAATAATAGCTACAGAGTTAACTGCTACAGATGCCTGATGCTGCTAGGTCAAAGTAATGAATGTTACATGAACTGTCTGACCTTTTAAGCCAGGATCAGCAAAAAAGGGCCTGAAAAGCATAGCATCATGATTAGAGCTGTAGAAGTACTCATGAGACTTCTTTCAGGCAGCTGGATATGGAACTCACTTTTTAAAAGTGCATTTTAAGTGGCACTCTAGTCAGTCTTAAAGATCATATTTGAAGAGGTATTGTTCACAATTATCATAAGCTTTAATGGTGTTCTCTGAATCCTGTGCTTCTGCAAGGCTTATTAGTTAGCCTAATGTCTCAGTCTGCTCTTCCTTCACAGAAACTGCAGGTAAAATATCAGATTATCAGTATTGAGGGTCTCTATAAAGCTTTTTGCAAAAATGCAGGCTCCAGTGATTATGTCTGAGCCAACTTCTACGCAATAGCCATGTAAGATGTTACTAGCACAGCACCGGGCCTCATCTCAGTTCCCAGCAGGGCTTTATTAGCTCCATACTATATCACACTAATTATGGCTACATGTTTTTTTGGCCTGAAACTTGCTTACGAATGACCAGCTCAGAGCCTGAGCAGAATGAACTCATGCATGACTAAAAATACAGACATATAGAAGAAACATGAACTACAGTGCAGGAGCCAGCCTCAGCCACTTTAAGTTGACCTAACTTACTTGATTTTAATACTGTTAAGCCTATTTATCTACCCAAGGATCTGCCAAACGTTTTGTGTTAGAAAGTGCCACGTATCTGCTCAGCTAAAATTGTTATGCCTGAAGCTCACAAAAAGCATGAAACAGCAGGTGAAGCTGGGTCCGACGGGCAGAAGTCCCGCTGCCCACTGCACTAACTCATCTCGGCGCAGGGACGGGCAGGAGCCACACACCGTAAGTGCTCCCACGCGGGGGACGGCAGCAGCGAGGTCCCAGCCTGCCAGGTCTGCCCGCTGCCCACTCGCGCTGCTGCACCGGTGTGAGCTGCTCCTCCGGAGGGTCTGCTTGCAGCTGTATTGCCCGTGCTCGCTATCAGCACCGCGCCTGTCTCAGCCTCCTCCACCGGCACTGAGCATCCGTAATAGCACTTCAGACACTGGATGCTCACTTAGCAAAGGCTTCATTTGCCCAGCTGAGTATTTGCCATGCTGCAGACCCTTCCAATGAAGTTCTGCACTGACTGACCCCTGTCTTTATTTAGTATAGATGAAGATGTACTACTCAAATTTAGGGATATCTTTACTCCATGTTGCACAGGATTATTGATATCAGTTGTCTGCAACTGCAATTTGACTACATATTCTGGTAGTCATATTTATAGATGTCTCATTTGTACTCTGAGCATAGAATGGTGAGAAGATCCGACTTGTGCAATCAGGTTGTCCATTGGTCTGGCAGTTGGCAGCTTCCCCACCAACTAACTCTGAACTCAAGAGCCGATTTAAAAGGGAAAAAGAATTCCTAGAGACAACTTGTGAAAATCAGAAAATGAGTAAAGAAACACACAATAGTGTCTCCGCTGAGGGAAAAGCCAGCCGTGACACTGGAGCTGGCAGAAGCTGAGTGCCCAGCTGGCACATGGGTATCAGCCGGGTGATGCTCACACAGTTGCAGGGTGGCAACCGCGTTGCTGCTATATGGGCTGTTCTGTGGGACAGCAAAGGAATGCTGGGAAGGGGGGATGAAAAGTCCGACAACGAACGTAATTCATAGGAAATTAGACTTCAGTATTTCCTTCTGTCTAAATTGGAGCTAATTTTGTGCATGTTATCCTGCTTGTCAGTTATCCAGATTAATTAAGGCTTGCCTGCACACTTAATATATTACCAATTCTCATGAAGAGTAGCTGATGGAAAAATCATTTTACTTTACATTCACTAAAACCCCCCAAAAGAGATTCGAATGGAATTCTACCAAAATATCAACATACTTCCAAGTACTCTAGAAGTGCTACCTCCTGAACTTTTCTTGCATGCTTATTTGACTCAATAGGAGCAAGATTCGACTGCCTAAATGGATCTTAGCAAACACTATTGAGTGCTTATATAGTTAATGTGGAGATAAAGTGCTGTTGGGTGAATAGGGTGATATTCACCTAACCCTAAAACAGACATCTTAAATAGGTCAGATGAACCCTGAAAGTGCTTCCTTCTCTCCATTTACTGTAAAGTGAGGCTGGGGTAACTAGCTTTAAAACAGACCCCTACAGTGTAAATACTTAAAGTCAGGTGAAATGAATGTCACCTTAGATTTTCAAAGGTAGAATCAGATACTTAATGCACAACTAAATCATATCAAAATTCCTACAGCGAAATTCCTTAAAAAGAAAACAGCAACAGGCAAATCTCATTATACTCCAGTGGATTTTTTTCCCTAGAAGTAAAGCTAAAGACTGAATCAGTTTTTCAAAACTTCTTGCTCTGTATCTCCAACACAGAACACCAAGCCCCTGAACAGCTAGGTTAACATGAGAGGCAGACACAGTAGTCACCACCTGGAAGCAGAGGTCTTCCCTGCTGTCTCCTCTTCCAAACCAAGTTCTTCTGTGAGCCCCAGATTTGGCAGCTGACAGCACAAACTTCCATGTCAATCTGTGACATACTGGCTAGAAATATCTGTAGCCCTCGTCTTACCCAGTCCTTTTCATTTCCCACCCCTGAACCTTCTCAGTTTTAACCCAGCTGAACAAGCCAAATAGTTATCTAGGCTTATTTAGCAAGACTCTAAATGATCTTTTAGGAAAAAAGAAATGAAACTGTAAGCAAAACAAATACATCAATTCCAGACTGCAGTTACTAACAATAGTCTTTAGTACCTGTGCTGACTATTTCTCACCCTGAATCCTTCCAGGAGGTGATCCGTACATGTAGAGACACTAACTCACACCAAGAAGCCTTACACCACAACACCTCATGAGCCTACGTACCCCAGCTTTGATTTGCCATCTGACACATGCCACTGCTCTCCCCTGAGACCTGACCCACAGATCATCCGGATCAGCACTGCTCAGTGTGGGCTGAGCCTCCTGTATTGCTGTGTAACTCAAAGCTTGGAAGCCAGGGCACAAGAGGTGGGAAGGCCGCTGCCCCCCCCACATCTCACACCCACACACATGCAGGCTGTGGTGAGGCTCACACCCAGATCTGCAAACTCAGAAGTGACAGCTTCCAGCATCCACAGCCCTGCCGCAGGCAATACTTCTCCACTGCCTAATGTATGGTAATCAGCTTCCAGAGCTGACCTACTTGCTCCAAGGGAGGCCCTGTGAAGTCCTCCATCTATGCTCATACTTACTTCCATGCCAAGGTCTGGTGATGAAAACATAGGCAAACCAGCAGTGTAATTTTTAGGGATTTTAAACTTAGTATCAGGGTTTGAGAACACTAAGAGTTGCCATAATAATCCAGAAGAAAGTTGTACCGAGACTGGTCCAGAGCCTCTACGGGTTCGTACTCTTTTTCATACTTTTTAGAAATATTAAGACTATACAGGCTACCACAAAAACAGTTTAAGACAGCAACAGCTTATACTTCTGTCTTCTAACATTTCCAAAACCTTACCTAGCATTGTTCGCATATGCAGCACTGGTGGGAAAATAGATTAGACTTGAGCTACGTAACTATAAAAAAATACCTCAAATCTTTTAGTACACCTCTATTTCAAGAAAGAATAATCTGCTGTGTTGTGCAAATCGACTAAGATTTTGGTACGCATTTGAGAAGGCTCCTGTTTACAAAACGTACTTTTGTCTTGAAAAATAAAAAAGATGTCTTCAAAGGCATAAAAATCTTGAAACATTCATATCAACATCTCCCTGACTCTTACTGCAGATGTGCCTCCTACTGCATAACATGTTGTGTTGGAGAGGTTTGCAAAAGGTCAGGCAAACTGTATGCAATATTTTAAAGACTAAGCACTAAAATACAGAACAAGAGCTCAAGAAAACACAGACAAGCTATGATCTTAAAAAGTAAAATAAGAACACACTTCATGTAACTTTTTCGAGTTTATGAGTGGATAGCGTAACATCTATTCAAAGCATGAAGTTCACTAATTTCATTAAAAGATGTGACAATCAACAAACACAGCTATAATTCGCCTCGGCAGAAGTTAGTGCATCAAGCAAATCCTGACCTGGGAGTCTTGCCACTTTCTTAATTGGAATAATAACTGGGTTTGTTTTAAAGAATGAAATTTATTCCTCATCTTAAGTGATACCAGTGGATAACAGAAAAATAAGACAGAGCAGAAAGACTACAGAAATGACTGGAAAACAGATGAAGTTGCAGAAAAGTTCCTGGTGACAAAACTTTTTTAATGGAAAGGAATTAGTTCATGCAAGGAAAGTTGTTTATGAGACCGTGCAGGAAAGGTTTAGAGCTTTTTTTTTTAAAGAAATGCATCAGGTATTCTGAGTTAGATTTTTGAACATATCTCCAGAAAGCTCCATAGGTATTAGAGAGTGAGGATGAATAGGGTTATCCTCCTGGTGCACGGGGGAGAGAAATAGCAGAGCAGTGTATTCATTTCTCAGCTGCTGTAAAATGTCATGGGTCAATTGACTTTAAAGGCGCTACAGTAAGGTACACCAGAGGAGGAACTGCCCCACAGTTTTATGCAGGCGCTAACAGGGAAAACTCAGCTTTTTGATGGCCACAGAAGAAACTAATCCAATTGAATGAGAGAATATCACCATACAAGTACAGACTGTTGCTCAGATTATCTGTATGGGCTCTGTTCACATGTTGTGCTGGTTTTGCCTGGGATAGAGTTAATTTCCTTCATAATTGCTAGTATGGGGCTATGTTTTGGATTTGTGTTGAAAACAGAGTTGATAATATAGAGATTCTTTTGCTACTCCTCAGCAATGCTTACACAGAGACAAGTCCTCTTCTGCTTCTCTCACCACCCCACCAGGGAGTAGGCTGGGGCTACACAAGAGGTTGGGGGGGGGACACAGCCGGGACAGCTGACCCCAGCTGACCCAAGGGATATTCTATGACATATGACATCATGCTCATCAATATAAAGCTGGGGGAAGAAGAAGGAAGGGGGGACATTCGGAGTTATGGTGTTTTGTCTTCCCAAGTAACCGTTACGCGTGACAGAGCCCTGCTTTCCTGGAGATGGCTGAACACCTGCCTGCCGACGGGAAGCAGGGAACGAATTCCTCATTTTGCTTTACTTGCGTGCGCAGGTTTTGCTTTACGTATTAAACTGTCTTTACCTCAACCTAGTAGTTTTCTCACTTTTACTCTTCTCCTCCCTCCTGTCAGTGAGGACTGAGCGAGCAGCTGTGTGTTGCTTAGTTGCCAGCTGGAGTTAAACCACGACAGATGTGCAAACAAAATGGGGTCTGGGCCATCAGAATGGCCTTGAGGCAGGCTGACACTACGCAGCTTTTGCCTGTACCGCTGAAATTACTTCACCCCGTCTTCCACTTCCACAAGCAAGATGCCTGCTTCAAAACCGTCTTTTGGGAAAGATGCATGGCCAGCCTTAGCTCTTCAGACACGCCAGGGCACATGCACAAGGAGTGCGCTGGCACTTAGCTATGTGGATGGCCACACGCCAGTGAGGGGACTCAGACCCCGGCCCAGTTCAGCTCACTGTGGCAGATGGGGTCACAGGCACTGGACGGTATGGTTCACTGAACTGCTACATGGAATTCGGATCAGATGTGTACAAAAGGGAGGACTCAGTCCTACAACAGGAGAGGCTGAATAATTACACCTACAAGGACAAAAGGAAGGTTTGACCAAAGAAAAGAGAGGAAATCCAGTTTTTAGTAGTACTTCTCTTTCCTGCTGATACAGTAACAAAGACCCTAGCAATGACCCACAAAATGCTTGACAGCAAGTCTTGTGTCACAGGATGACTTGCTTGCCCAAAGAATGCACTTGTTCTGGGATTTCTCTGAGGTAATGACAGTAGAAGTTAACCAAGAAGACAAATTATCAAGACAAATGGAAGCTGAAGAGTTTAAAGAAGACAACCGCTCTGTTTAATGAGGTTATTCCACCTTATAAGATGACTGAAAAATAGTATTATTTTTAAGGGGAAAATGCTTTCTATATTTATATGTTCAATGTGTTAAGTGAGTGCATCTCCACATTCATAAAGAATTGCTTCCTTCTCATAATATTTATCTATTTTACTTGGATTACATGCTTAACATAAATACAGTGTTCCAGCAAAAATATCTTTTGCTTGGCTTGTTTCTGGTCTCTTGCAGATAGATAATCCTCTGTTTATTTAGGAACTACATAATTTGATAAAATAATATCATGGGGAAAACATGAATTTGAATTCCAATTTGTGATTTTGAGACAAATATAGCACTTTTTTCTTGAGCAAGTAATGAAGTTACAGTGGGTGCATGGAATGTGTGTTACGAGAATGCAGGTAGTTCTCTTCGGGGAAAAAATAAATGTTTGGGTGGATTCAGTGAGAAAGTTTTATAAGATATAATAGGAAATCAGGTTTTGGTTAAAACTCATGAGGGCTTGAGCTACACTTCCGAAGTGAATTTTAATATTGATTATTTTTGGCTACATGTCTACTTACAACAAAAAGATATATAAAGGGAATACTGAAAGGAGGCAGGTAGAGTCTTAATTGCAACATTCAGAATAAACAATGTTTGCTTAGACTGATTTGCATTTTCCTGTAACTGTACATATTTAAACCGTCAGCAATGGGGATATAAATCAGATTTGAATGTTGATATCTTCCCGATTATATTGCAGTTCAAAAATTACTCAGTTAATGGTTATGAAATACATTTCTATAGAATGGTGTATTATTTCAGCTTTTGCTCATGGGGATTACTGCCCGATACTGTCATTAAGACAAAACAAAAACCTGATGGTGGATGAAGTATAAACACTACTCTATTAGAATAAGATGTCATAAGTATTGTAGCTCGAGTGCTTACATAAAAATTTGTGAGCTACCGTTCCCATAGCAACAGGCAACATAATTTAGCTAACATAGCTGTTTTCCATTCTAGGGACTTCATTGTCATTGCAGTTTACAAAATACAAAAGTACTTCTTCTAAGACTCTGACACGATAAACACACAAAACACTGGAAATGTTGAGGAAGGTATAGCTTTCATTTCAGATGCCGGCTAATAAAATGCTTCTTTCTCTTCTCACCTGTGTTTCATGGGATTCTCTACCACTGTCAACCCACCATGTACTAATTTATTTCTCCTTACAGTGCAGGAAATCCAGTGAAAGGCACCTGAAGCTGGCCTGCCTCTGTGTTAGTCTGATTCTTTCTGGAATGTGCAGAAGCAGCTTCTTTGCTGGCAGATTCCCTCTTCCTCTCCTTCTCACTTACCAGAATAAGATACACTTCAATGCGGAGAGTCAGCACAACGTATCTGGGGCACCTGTTAAATCTCATATTGAGCCTACACACAGTTACTAATTTAACACACTGCTGACACATGCCCATAGCCATAAGTCTTTTGCTTCCCCAGGGGTTCTGTGAATCTTATTATTAATCTGAATCACTTTAAAGTGTTTTTTTAAAAAACATCTGGCCCCATAGTTTTCAATTTAAAAAAAAAAAAAAAACTGTGAAAAAGTTTTCAAATAAGAACTTGAAGAGACACCAGAACTATTCTCACTGAAGATACTCTGAAATTTCACACCTGAGGAGCTGTGGTCTAAATGAAAGATCAGGGGGAGCATTATCAATTTCTATCTACTGGAAGCTTGGTATTGTCAGCCTGCAATCCTTGCCTTGCAAAGAATAATGTCTCACACTATTTTCTCAGTGAGGCTGTTAGAATTCCTTCTGGAGGAGAGATCTAATTGATGTCAGCAAGTGCATCACCACCTGTCCATGGGTAACGGACGTTTTTGAAAGCAAGCTGTATTGGCCACTGCATTTGATAGACTCCATAATGAAGTCCTGACTCTGTCTCTGAAGTTCTCCTGTGCTGAGCCTCTGAATGGACCCTAGGGCACTCACCTCTTCACAGATCTTCCTTCCTGAGAAAACATGTGGTAGGTAAAAACACTAAGCTGTTTAACTTCACAGCTGAGAATTAATTATGCATGATATTAGAAGGCAGACAAATTATCTGGCTTCAAAGGTATTTTCTCATTTTGGTGAGCTGAACAGTGCACCGAAGACAGGAGCTGACACAGGTAGTTAGAAAAGTGGCTGTGGTGCTGGAGTACAATCACCTGTCCTGTGGGTAGGTAACATGAAACTTTGACAGCGGCAATTCAGGGATCAGTGTGTGAGACGCAATATGTGCTACTCGTGGACTTCACCCAAAAAACACGTAAAAAGAAACCTTGGCAGCTAGTTGTTTTTTTCCAACTACAATGCAACACGTGCCTTCTTCCAGACAAAGACGCTATGACACAGAGGAATAATCCTCTACTTCTACATCCGCCCAAACAAACATATAGAGCTTGCCTATTATTTCATTCGTACCAATTAAGTATGTATGATCTAGCACTTCGATGAGTGTTCAGCTGATATAATAAGAAAAAAGCATTACACATACCACTATAATTATTACAACAGTGTTTTCCTCCTGCAGTTGAACATACACAATAAATGCGCATTGGGTTATGCTACTTAAAGAGTGCGTTAAACCTTTATTGTCCTACAGGACAAATTCTGCAATCCCCTCTCACAGACTTCATCAGAGCAATTTCAGGCTCTTGACTTGTGAGGCAGGTTGAGTGTGGCTGCCAAACTAGAAAGAATAGCAAATATCCTGTTTCTGCAAAAACTGATTGAGTGTTAACCACGAGGGCTGTAAAAAGTCGCCTCCGTATTAACTAACAGTGCCTAGTCTAACATTAAATTCAAACACACATACACAAGTGACTGATCTTGATAGACAAGTCTCACACTTCCACATCCAAAATTTCTGGTTATAGGAATCACAATCTTATTTAGTCAGGGGCAGAGACAGCTATGGAAAACTCTAGCTGCTGTCAACGCTGATCCTTACAATCACTTCCTGGGCTGAGATCTGAATCAGGAAAAAGTTCTAGAACTATATCAGAAATAAAATGTAAACTCCACCATCGAGTTCATTTTGAAATAGTAAAGACTGTGTATGGCACTTTAATTTTCAGTAGTGTCATTTAATATTTTCCAAAGAACATGCTTATATAGCAACATGATCTATTCTTGTTAAGAATCTTGTAACAGCAATGAAATACCTGACTCATGATCTATGCAATACATTCAATTCCTGTGCAGATTCTGTTGGCTTGCAGGGAGTTATTTGAACATCTGTTCTCCTTGGCATAGCTTAAACCTTAAAAATCTTAAGGTCTGAAATAAATATAAATTTCGTACAATATTCTGAGGTGATATTGTTTTACGGAAAACAATCTTTGAGAAAGCAATACTTAAAAATAATTTAGAACTACAATGTAGAACTATTATTTTTAAAGCTTTCTTGTTGCTTATACAAATAAATAAAATTCATAAAGAAGTGCTGCTTGATCACTATTTGCCATTGAGGATGATAATAGTGATGATTCATAGTGTGCACTGGAAAACATATATATCATAGAAAAATATGTATTAATATGAACTACCTGTTTTGTAAAATACTCTAGGTATAATCTCCAAATGCTAAAAGCTGGCCTAAATATGTAACCAAGGAGTTGCATTGGAGAGCACGTAATCACAGTAAATAGAAACCTCATCAATGCAGTATTTCATACTTGTCTATTTTAAGTAGCTACCATCTGAAAATTTAAAAGCATTTTCGGTATGTAGCTGTGAAAAAGGCTGCATTTAATCCATGTTATGAAAATGAGGGAATTAAAAGAGACAAGTTTTAATTGAGGACGCAAAGTTTGCAAGAAGTCAGCTTAAACTTGTGATTATCAGATTTCTGTCTCAACCTTGAGAGAATTCTTTTTACTTACTGACAGCATTATAGAGAAAACAGTCGGCTTCTTTCCAAAGAAATGTAGGATCTAGTGCAAAATTAGAACAAGACAGCTTTTAACAGTAACTACAATTCGATCAATAGCTATACACAATACTTCATAGATATGTCAGAATCTATAAACACTGCACACTTTGGCAGATTAATGTCAAATTTATGCCTTGAGTCAACAGGGTTGTCCTCTTTTCAATTCAAAATCTAAATTATCCTGCTTAAGGATTTGCCTTTGGCTCTAATTCCCATTTAATAGCTTTTTTCATATGCGTTCTTGTGGACTATAGAAGTAGTTTAAAACATCTGAATATATTTCTTTTGGGAGACTTCAGCATTTGAGAGTCTTCATTTGACCTGTTTCTATTAACATTATGAACTGCTGGAACTATTTAAGATGTTCTGCAGCATACTAGGTTCAAAACAATTTCCAGCAGCATCACAGACTAAACGTAGAGCAAGAATAGTTGAGTGATAGTTTAGAAAAATAGCTTCCTTAAATGAATGTTAGGGATAATTTGGCAAACCCAATATCATAATTACTGTTGCCCTTGCAGCTCTCAAATAATTAAGTTTCAGATTTTTCTAAAAAGAAATTTTTAATTAAAGAAGGATCAAGCCATGAATTCATGTATTTGCGAATCAGAGATACATCATGTAGCTCTGCACTATCTACAGACTCCGAACCTTTTTTTTAAAAAATTTTATTTGCTTTTGATTCTGTTTGGTGGTAATGAATGAGGTGCATAATTGCTCTGATTCATCCTGTAACTTTAACATGAAGTACCCCAGAGTACTTAATAATTACTAAAATATCAAAAAAAAGAATTAAAAGCACAAGTAAAAATTAAATCCTTAAGTTGATATTAAACATGATCAAGAATTGCGCAGAACTCATCGAGACTTTGTGTATCTCATGTTCTACAAACGGCTAAGAAATGACTAGCTGTACCTGTACCTCCATACCAAAAGCTATTTATACAGTTCTTGTCAAAGAACTGTAAATCATCGTGGAGAATCAAAGAAATGAGACCAAGTAATTCTAAAGAGTAAAATAAACCCATGTGGCAAAGCACCAGCATCATCTGTCTCTGTGAAACTCCTAATTTCAGAGAAGAAGAATACAGCTCCTTCTAATTCTGAAATTACCTCATTTTCAAAAAAAAGTTGGTATCCCTTTCATTTTTCTTTTTTGCATATATTTAAATGGAAAATCAACAGACGAAATTGAGGATGCAGAAATAAAAATTTAAGTACAGGAATAAAATTCACAGAACTGTCAAGTCGCTGCATGATTAGTAATTTTTGTCTGTTTCTCTATCTTTGTTACTCCATGACTAAGCCTGCACTCTGGAGCGGGGACACAAGCGCATGCTGTACATGCCCCAGCTCAGCTTCCGCAGTGCCTGTGGTCCACACCCTGACCCCAGGAAAGGTTTGCTCAGTGACACGCAATCCTCATCGCTCAGTCACCCATAAGAGGGAGGCTCCAGAGCAATCCAGATGGGAAACTCATGAGCTGTTTTGGACCAGGAGCCTGAAAGGGCTCGGAAATAAACAATTTCACAAAATAAATTTCAATCCATTCGAAATAATTTTTTAATCTTCCCCTCCCAGCACATATCAGACTTTTCACTGTGGTATTTAATGCTTGGTTTTCTACCTGCGGCTTCATCTGGAAGCCTGATATTTTGAACAGCAGGACTATGCACAGTTAAATTCTAATCGAGATGCTAAAGGCAAGAGAAGTATAGTGTACACACAAGCTTTCTCCTCACAGTTTTCACTTGAGGCAAAAAAGTCAAGGAGCAAACACAGAACTGTAAGAAATTAATAGAGCTAAAAACGTTAAGAAGCCAGATGAGACCTATACCAGATGAAGTGTAATAGCTGAAAGAAGGATTATTTCTTCTTTGCGACTTTGTCCATTGAATTTTACAGAACAGGAAGCACAAAGGGAGCTCAACTGTGAGTGACTTCTTTGTTTTGTTAGTTTTTGTTTTCTTTACTGGCTCATCATGCTCCACACCCCCACGGTTTGGTGGCTTTCATTTTATGTTTTGTTTTTAATCAAGCTTGTATTCAGCCTAAACTGAAATATCTTGCTCTTTTTGAACTTGGTCTAAATCTAAAACAAAGTCACATAAGTTCAGTAACAAGGTTAGGGAAAAAAAAAATCATCTAGCCAGACTGCAATTCACTGATAGAATCAAGAGGGTAGCTAGTGAAAAGCATCTGTGAAATAATAATTTCTCCAAATTTGTTCTTTAAAGATCTGTCAACTCTTATCAAATAACATTGAGCTTTGGTATTCTGTTGTTGATACTCTCAGACTAAATTCCACTCAGCGTTATTTGTTCTAAAACATCCATTATTCATTAATATTCTACCCAGCCTTACACATGCTTTGGGCAAAGGCAGAGAAAAAGGATAAAGACAAGACTTTCTATGCTTCCAACTCAGTGCTACAGTAACTGCAAATAATATGGCTGAGCAGAGACTTTCAGATAAACTTTGCTTTCCACCACAAAGCCCCAGTACTGGTGTAATGAATGAAACGTCCATTTAACTTTTAGACCCAGCAGATCTGTGAACAGGAAAGTGCACAGTTCAGTTCAGGCTATTAACCAACCTGTGAAACGATGCTCATTATGCAGACAAAGTGTTATTTCATCTGGAGAATGAGCAGGTCACCAACCAACTACCTTCATCAGATACACCCAGTAATTAGCATGGATATTTTGTGTTCACATTTGATGAGCATTTGAGATCTTTATTTCTCTAAACACTTCCCACAGGACTGCATGCAACAAATTCCTACCGTAGCTCGAGCTATTATACAAAGAACTGAGAATGTTCATTCCACTTAGCTCTGTCTTAGGTCTACCAACAGTGCTGAAGACAACAGTCTTTTCTCTAGACTATTAAATGACTTTCAGAAATGAAAAAAGAAACATTTTGCAGTTGAAATCTAGCATTACATCGCCCACAATGAAGAATTATTAGAATAAATAACCAGCCACAGCTTTGTCCCTGAGGTATTTTGTAAAACCTCAAGCCTATTTAGATGGATTGCAACAAAACATTATTCATCATTAACACAATGAAAAACAAAGTCTGAGAGTCTTACTGAGGAGTTTAGATACTTTGGAGTGCTAGGAAGGAAAGAAGAAAACACTCCATGCTAAAGTAGAACTAAAAGAACATTCAACAGAGAGGGAGAAGGTGCATTTGGATTATCTACTGTAGATTCCTAACTCAGGTGGCACCTAATCAATACATATGTGATCCAGAACAGGAATTCACAGGCATGCTTCACAGCCGTTGGAAAGCAAACCAGGCAACTGCTATTAATTACCCTCTCCATGGAGCTTCTATGTGTTAGAGGTACATTCTTCTAAGTGAGTAAATACAAGATAGAGATGTGGTTTGAGGGATGCGTTTGAACGGGGCATTACTCAGTGTAGCAGTAAGTACCTTGGTGCCTTTGCAATTCCAAGGGCATGAGTTCACATCTGGGTATGCAAAAGTAACAGAACTGAAACAAAACGCTTTGTAGTTTGTTTGTTTTGGTTTTTTTTTTTAAAAAATAACTATTACTGCCTCCGCCTACAAGGGGACCTGGGATAGAGCCATTCTCTGTCTCTGGGCTATTGCACAGAAACAGAATGCAAGGAATGCAAGAGCTATACTGCTACAGACATTACTTGAGTGAGCAGTCCACCCTGAAGCATGCTCTCCTGGGAGTCAAGGATCCCTCAGTTTGTCCTTTATATTCATGGTAGTTTTACACATTTATCCCAAGACTGTAGTACAAAATACATAACTTGTCCTTCAGGTAAGAACCAACGTCCAAAACTCCATCTCTTCCTCATTATCCAGATAAAAATGTCTTAAGGAAAGCAAATCATTGCTTTGGACAAGCTACTGCCACCAAAATGTGTTTCAAAGGAAACAAATAGAAGACTGGGAACATCTGGGAATAAAGGACTTAGACCTACAGCATGGGAGATTATGTTCTGCGAGGCAAAGACCCAAGGAAGGGTTTAAATTCATTATAATCTGGCCAGTTTTGTGGCACACATCAGTCAGATAGAAAAACATAATCCTGGAACCAGATCTCTCAAGGTTCTGCCATGATGGCACAGGTGGGATTATGAAGGAATGTAATTATCGGAGTAAATAAGAGTAGCTTGGTTAATAACACAGAGAAAAAGACTTTGGTTACAGGAACTGCCAGCACCACATTTTCTGTTTAGCAGGTTCCTGAAAGTTAGGAGGAAATTTCATATCCTTACATGCTTTGAAGTCTCTGTCCTTTTTTTCATCCCACTCCCTAGAGACACATGCTGGGTAATCGTCCTTCCTCTTTGGAATAATGATCACCCAAAACTAGGTGCCCATCCAGGTATGAGCAGATTGGAAGAAGCTAGATTTCACTTGCTGCCATAAAGGCATTCCCTTCCACCTCTTATTTCATGTTAGCCACATCAAACTAGGGGAAAAACATTCATTCCTATGCTATCAGCTAAATTTTGGGATCACCACTTGGATTGCTTGACACAGACAATCACTGCAACCTAAGCTGGCAGTTCTGAGCTGTAGCTAAATGCCTAAAAAGGCAGAGTGAGAAAGGTGGTGTTATGTACAAATAAGAAATTACTTTGCTTCTATATACAGCAATTACAAAATTTCTACATGAACATATTCTCTGTAGTTCTCACAGGTTTTGTAAAAACAGAGAGAGCTCCTAGGACAGCTGTCAGAAAACCAGTCTTACAGTGTGAGCCTTAAAGAGTACAACGTATCCAATTTACCAGACCAAAAGTTGAAAGGTGCCTTGACTACTATACGCAAATTTTTAGTAGTCATAGAGGTGTTAAAATTGTGATAGTCCAAAGATATGGAAGATGCAAGGTTTTCAGGTCAAGGCAATAAGTTCATTAGGCCAGAAAAGGTGCACAATCTTCTGTGTGCACAGGCTTTTCAACAGGCAAATAATCAGTTTTTCAAAGACACTTGTTCAGAAAACATATCTGAAAAAGGGACACTTTTCAGTCTTACCGACAAAGGCATAGCAAAAGGAAGACTGGCAGCTGAAATCAGACAAATTCAACCTTTCCACAACATTGCAATTTCCTAGCACTAAGGGTAATTAAATATTGGAATGGCTTACCAGGGGAGCTGGTGGACTCGCCATTGCTTGGAGCTTTAGGACGAGATTAGATATCATTGTAAAAGAGATGCTTTAATCCAGCTTCTGGAAGTTCTCAACATGCCCATAACACTTGCAGCTCTGCATTAAGACAATGACTATAATCAAATCTCATACTTTAGGGTTTCAGCTGATCAACTGCAAGGGTTATAAAGAATTTCTTTTTCCTTTCACATAAAAACCAGAGAGATACTTTGGTGTGGTTTATATTCTGATCTGTCTCTGAAGTAGCAGAGATTTCCCGTATCTACAGCAAACACAGGGGGAGCTGATGAAGCGGCCGGTTGTGACAGGGAAAGTACTTTTTCTTGCCCTCAAATCCGCCAAGCAGTCATACCCTAATGTGAGCTCACATCGAGGTTGAAGCCACCTGGATGCAAACCACCTCTGACCTGGGAACTGTGTGATTAGGTCAGTGCCGAACCAGGTTTGATGTGCGTGCCCAGCTCAGGGCCTGGCACTGGCACCCACTCAGCACTGCTCTAACGCAGCGACATGGCTTTTGGAAAGGAGCCGTGTCCTGCTCTGCCGCAGCAGAGCACTGGCCAAGGGGCAAATGAAGAACTATTGGATCATGATACCCTTAGAGGTTTTTTTAACGAATCTTGCTGGATTAGCTGAAAGGGAGCGCTTTTCCCAAGCTGAGATAAATAGAAATCTCAGCTGAGGTGTTTTTTGTGTTTGTTCAGTGTGAGATCCAAATCACCTGTTAATACACTAAGATCATCTGGACATATCTCATCTAATTAACTAATTGCTATTGAAGAAGCATAAGTAACACCTTCATCTTTTCTATCTCCTGAAAATTAACATGCTTTAGCCTAACTAGAGTTATCATGTTTACACGCAGGTATCAGGATGGATTTAGTGTTCTATGATTTCCAGTATAACTAGTTACATAAGCATCCCCTTTGGTGTTTAATTTAGCTACATCTGTAACTATACAATCTGCACTATTTTAGCAGAATACTGTCATGACTTCATTATTAAATGCAAGTAAAGCTGAACACAAGACAGGACATTCTGCTGCTTCCACTGTTTTGTGTGAAGAGAGTATGTCTCTGTCAAATAAAACATCGAATGAGAAACGGTTCCTCTAGCAAATTCTGTGAGCTGCACAGTTGCATGTTCATACTGTGAGTCTCCAAATAAAGATCTGTTTAAGTCAAGTCCATGTTTTCAGGCTTTTATTCTTCTCAGCTACGTATACTGTTCTCCTACATCCCTTTGACAGTGAATTAGATTCAAAGATATTTCTGTCTGCGCTAAATAACGGGCCATTTGATGGAGTTGTGCACTGCTACACCTGGCGTGTAACGCAGGCATATAATTCACCTGTCCTGCAATTCAGGACATTTTCCATGCAGGACAAAGATGATTTCTCTTTACCACAATTCTGAAGCATATTATACTAATATAAGGCTCTGTTGTCAGTACCAGCCATTATCAGTCAGTATCCGTCATTATGTTAAGATTGTTATATTTCAAAATACGAATGGGACACACCTGACAGCACTATCCAGTAACACAAAATATGCACGTAAACACAAAAGCAAACTCAATTGTTAAAAACCAAAAGAAAAAAAAGATATACCAATACTGCTTGTCTCAATGTCTATCTTGGTGATACATGCATACGTTTGACAGCAATCATGAAGATCATATTTACAAGGTGGCCCTATTAAGTAATACGTTATTCCATGAGTATCTTTACTCAAACCAAACCAGTCTTCTCAGAATAAGAGTCTCCTCATCTGGGATGAAAGCAGTTAAATCTGCACTTACAGTCTTCTGACTTCTCAGACAGACATCACTTGGTCTGCTGCTGTATTTGAGTACAAATGGCTCTGACAAACTCTGTACTCAGTTGTGGTCCACAGGGCACACAAATTTCATGATAATGAACTTTTTGATCATTCATTCTGCTGAGATTCTTATAGAATACCTAACCCCCACAGTGCAGGAATGCTTGGAAAACCTCAAATAAATCCACTATCCCATGATTTTTAAAAAATAGTCTTTTAAACAAAAACTGAAGGAGAAATATTATATTATGCAATAGACACATTAGAAGCCAATTACATAATAAAGACTAATATTGTTCTAATGATAAATATCATCACAGTTTTGACTAAATCTCTTTGGGATACAACAAATACGCATTAGTTTTCACAACCTTCAAAAGAGTTTTGAGTACAGGGAACATCTGCACTTCTGCAGTAGAGAAGAGATTTACCTTGTCATCCAGAATGCTCATTTATATTCCTCCTGTGCCAAAATTTTTACCCAAGTAACACAGAAGTTCATGTGATTGCTGAGCATTAAATTCTCTGCTATTGTATTTCTGCTAAAAAATTCCCAGCTCAAAACATTTGACTGGTTAAATAATTATAGTTGTAATTGTTAAATAATTATAGTTGTAACATTCTAAAATTTTTAATTGAGTGGACTGTTTTTAAAGTTAATTTCCACACAGCATAAAAAATAGATGTGTACAGCAGAATTCAGAGAATTAACATAATTGTGTTCTCATCGTTTCTTGATTCATTACTGAAAATGATGTTCTTACTGTTCAAAACCTGTTTCCTATATATTTCTATTAATGTAACTGGAAACTCAGTCTTGTATTTCTTTAATCTAAACTTTCCTTAAACACTACCAGGTGGGCTTTTTTCTTCCTTACAGAATCACATGCAAGTTTGAATTAACTTCAGATCTTTTCATTATGATTTGGTATTTTGGATTAATGCTTCTCCCCCCTCGGTTTGTTTGATATTAAAGATGCTACAATTAACATTGAAAGCAAATTTTCAATTCTAGTCTTTAAACTAGTGCAGGCAATAGCTACCTCTTCTTTATTTATCTGAAATAAAACCCTAACAGTACAATTTTGACATGTAAAGAAATGCTGTCAGAACCACACCAAATAAATTTTACCCCCCCTTCCCCAAAATAAAACTCAATAAACTCAATATACAACACACAAATAACACAATCTAATCTAACTGTCCACTTTACCTGGAAATGCATGCCCTGTTAGAGAATCCAAATCTGAAATTAAAACAGTGAAAAAATAAACTTAACACTAATTAAATATTAAAAACCCCCCAAAACAGAAATAAGCCTGGCACCAATTATCACATTACCACCAACACCAAATTTTATAATTTCTATGTACGAAAAGCAAAAATAGAACACTCTGCTTCACAATATGGGTTTTTCCTTTCCATAGTTTTGTAAAGATGTAAAGATTTAAATCTTCAAGACTCCGAGAAGCTAATTTACTTTACTGTTTAAGACAGACATGCCACATTTAAACAGGAATTATACAACATTTTTTTAATGAACCTCTGCTTTCAGAAGCTTATATCCTGCATATAAGCATTTGTTCTGAGGTTGTACATAAGAACAATAATTAGAAATCTGCAGAATGTATTTTAGATTATACCATTTTAAAAAGATTTTCATTCTTGATTGTTAAAAAACCCAGAAGTAATTTTGTCTATCCTAGTGTTCATTCTTTCATATTTTTCTAAAAAATAAGCTGTTTTAAAAAAGGAAAGAGAGCTGGAAGTATTCCCACTAACACCAAAAAGCATGAATTAGTGCTTCATTGGTTGACTCCCATCTGAAGAGAGCAAGAAGGTGCACCAGTGCACTGGTAGCACCAGAATGACCCCTCCCCCACCTGCACTGGGACCAGAATTCAGAATTTCATCTTTGCAGTGCATTGCCCCACCTTTGGAAATTCCGTTTTCGTAATGAAGGCATCTTGAGTAACTTTGAGGAGTTGTACTCAGAGGTTCCCTTGTAAATCTGTGTCCTGAACTAAAAGAGTTGTTAGCTCTGATAAAGCAAGGTCACAATATCTGCTAGAATTGCTATTGCGTTACTAAGGTCTAAGGCTAATTCTCAGACACACATGTCCACAAAAACCCTTTGCAGGTAGTGTTCTCTTACGCAAGACAGTGATGTGAGCACATTTGGAAACCCAGCCTGGCTGCTAGGAGCAATCCACCAGTTCCCAGTTAGCTCACGGAGACAGCATGGGCGACCCTCCGGCTGCCCTCCTTCCTGTCATCTCACAAGCGGGATGGCAGAGGGATGCAGCAGGTATGCTCTCTTGTAAAAGCACAACAGGCAGACTGTGGCTGACCAATTTATCCTAATATGTGTGCACATGAGCTCACTTGGCATTTATAGGAATTAAATATATTTATTAACAGTGCCTGGAAAAAGGTACTTGGGCAATGTAGGCACTTTATTAGAAACTTCTAGTACCGTTATTAAATTACTTCATCTTAAAAAAAGATTTCATTTCTTGATTGCAACGATCAACAGATACAAGATTCTAGGTTAATGGTTTAGGCCACAGAAATCCTGAACTTCTTGTAACATAGCAACCAACTCTAAAAATTATTGGGAAGATATTTACCAGTGAACGCCTGGATATACAACTTCTTCTACTGGAAGACTGGAGGAAAGTGTGCTTGGCTTTAATAATTTATAGCTGTTTAAATGAGATAGATTTCCTGACAACTGAGAACATGCTTAATGTGGTAAGTGAACATGGCAGAAAAACAACCCAAAACGTGATAAATGTACTAGAGAGAACTGCTTTCTGAAATCCAAGACAGTGAACACAACGCATGACCTAACACTTCCAGTATGTGGGGTCTCCAGCTTTATCGCACCAAACTTTATCATAAACTGCAGCAGAAAGAAAAACTAATCTCGGTATTTTCCCTTCCAGAGCCTGAGAGACAGAAGAATGTCGCTGCCCTCAAGAAACCCACAGAAATACCACCAAAACCAGATTATGCATAAATGGAGTATCTAGCTATGCACTGACTGCTCTCTGGAAGCACGGAGACTGGATGCAGCCACCGAGGAAACCTGGATCATCCTCACAATCCGTGGAACACTTGAGTTGCCCAAACTGCTGTCACTGTGTCCAGGCTGTGGCTGTGCAACCTGCCACTGCAATAATATGTTTGAAAATATCTGTTCTATGTCATTCTATTGATTAAAGTATCCTGATGCAAAACCTTAAAATCTGAGCAAAAAAAAAAGTCTTCTTCCTACTGCAATGGAACAATATTTACTCAGGCACTGGGATTTAAAAGAAAACAACAGCCCAAACCAAAAAAGTGGGACTTGTCACTGAAAGTGCGTGTACATATTGTGACTTGCAGCAGAAATCACTATACAGAAATGCTATTGGGAAACTGATGCAGATAACTTACTGCAAATTAATTAGGCGCTTGTCCCAGTATAAACCAGCACTACTTTGTAATACTCTGTGTTTATCGATGTAAATTGTGGATGTGTTTATTTTCTTACAAGTCGACCTACACTGACTGAAAACAAGTGTAGTTTGTCAACTGAGCACATGTCCTGTGTGAGCCATTAAATGAAATCAGACCTACTTTGCCAGCTGAAACCAGAAGAGTTTATGGTATATTGAACCCACAAATCATGATCCTCATGCCCCATTTCCATCATTACATTTCACAAAGAATGATATGAGCTGACAGCACCTAGGCAGGCAATGTAAAGTTTCCCACATAAAGATAAATACAGTGTGCAGCATTTCCCTGCCAGACTCCAATACATGCAATTACTGCAGTTATAACGGAACGAAACCTTTGCTGTGACTGAAACAACTGGGGTATTCAGTCTTTGCCACAAGATTTGTTCTACTCTCCTATGGACTCCAAGGGCAGGAGAAAAATCAACATCTCCTGTTATTGTTCAGAAGACTTTGCAGTTTCTTGGACTGATTTTCAATTAAGTAGGTCTGGTGAGGTGGGATCCAATTTTCTTTCTTTCTATTTATTTAATGAATTGCCCTGATTTGGCATCATTCACTTTCATACCTAAGACTTTCTAAGCAAAGAGGAGGAATATGAGATGAAAGTGGAGTACATACAAATAAAAACCATTTGCATCCCCTTTTTAAGGTGAAATAGCCAGCATGTCCACAGCAGAAATTAGCAATGAATTGTATTCATGCGACCCATACTTGATTCATACTGGAAGTCATTGATTTAAGTAGAAAAACAGTGATTTGATGATACAGCTGCCTTCCAGTTCTATAGCATGGCAGGATTTTTAAAAAGGGAAAGAGGATGGACTTCTCAGCAGGCAGGATCTTTGATACGCCGCATTCATTTCATTAGCTCAGTGCACAGCAGACGCTGGAGATGGTACAAGCTTTTCATGCCAATAAGCTAATTGTTTTTTCCTAGCTCTGATTAGCAAAGATGTAGTCCTGTCCATATCTTGCCTCTAGGGTCATGTTCCTCCTACTTCAAGAACAGTGCACCCAGCACAATCCAGTACGCAACCTTTGGCTTCCACTCACACGCTGCTCCTCGTGCTGAGCTTACAGTAAAGCATCAAAGCACGGTGTAGCTGTCACTAACATGCGCTGGCAGAGTACCAGTGCCACATGAAAGGAAAAGATTATTTTTACAGTGCACAGGAAAACATTGTTAAAGTGCAGAGCACATTTAAGTCATTTAACACTAAGAGCTCTCCATGGCATTGTCAGCAAGATGACGAAATACCAAAACATCTTTGGGAGTTGATACCTGCTTAGAAAGGCTAGGAGAAGCTAAATGAATGCTAAACCATGCTCTTTTGAAAATACAAGAATTCTTCCTGCTTCGAAGGGTTTAATAGATATTGCCAGCAAAAAATGAGCGTCTGTGCCTTGCTAAACTTCCACAGTTGGACTGAACCTTGTTTCACTAAAAGCCCGTAACTAGGCAGCAGAACTCAGGAGCCGTTGTGGATGCGCCCAACACCTGGATCGCGAATTCTCCAAAGCTCATGTCTTCTTTAAACAAGAGAGAGGAGCGAGGTCCAGGCCCGCATAAAATTAGGAATGTGAAGGGAGAGGAATAAAAAGGCTGATCACAAAGATGAACGTAAAGAGCTGATGTACAGCCGCAGTGGCTGAAGGTGTGAGATGGCTTTCATGAACCAGAAGTTACAGCTGTACCTTTGACAATCAGGTCAGTGAAAACTATTGTGTGTAACTCCTAGGACCGGATTCAGCTTGTGAGTTTGGCCGCACCCTGATTTGGGATTTGATTTGACACTACCCAAAACTAAAGCCAGAGGCTAAACTAGAAGTAGGTAAGCAGTTCTTTGCACTAGCCTCTAGAGGGGGAAAGTTTCCTTCAGCTTTGAAAGCGATGTGCATTATTCACTGAGAAGCTGTTTTTGCAGTAGAGACAACTCTTACGCGGTCCTGTTGCCTAGACTTGGGTCTGCACTGTTTATCATTATCCTGCCACTGTGCCGCTAATCTACCGCAATAAAACTGTTTTCAGGCTCTTTCTTATTTTCATTATTATCTTATTGCATTCATTTGCCACCATTCCTGTTAACAACTCTATTATCACTTTAATGGGAATGTAAACCTTTTCTGTGAGAATTGCCCCAAAGAGAAGAAAAAAAAAAAAGAGTCAGCATAAAGGTTGCACTCAGGAATTCATAATAGTACAATCTCCATCTTACAAAGCCACTGTTCACTTGGACTGGTTCTTGGAACTTCTTTTTAGTCTTGGAGATAATTCAAAGAAAAAACAATAGCTAAATAGTTAGTTATGAAGACTTAACAATATGACATTACAAAGGCTATTTGTTTCTCTGATTCAACTTGATACCGTCAATCTACTGATAAAAAATTGCATTGTATTGAGACATGTAGATTACATCTACAGTGTTAACCGGGGTTTCATTTTGCCAGCTTTCTTTTCAGTGATATCATTAAGAGTGGGATTCATATTTACTTTTCTTCAGTAGAGGTGTCTCCATGCAAGCAAGGTGTCCGAGCTTCCGTTACCTCCAATGAAGAAGTAGTTGAAATTGAGTCAATTAATTACATTGAAAAGTAGAAATCAAACTTGGTCAGATGAACAGTTAGAGCAGCTCCTTGCATTGACAATATCTCTAATAACTGTAGAGGGAGCTTAGACAGCTACCTACATAACCTACAGTGCAGCTATTTGGAGCTGAATCTCACCATGAGAATATCTTTAAGGAAAAGTGGTCAGTGAAGTGGATTGAGAACTGGCTGAATGGCAGAACTCAGAGGGTTGTCATCAGCGGCGCTGAGTCTAGTTGGAGGCTGGTTACTAGTGGTGTCCCCCAGGGGTCAGTACTGGGCCCAGCCTTGTTTAACTTCTTCATCAATGACCTGGATGAAGAGTTAGAATGTACCCTCAGCAAGTTTGCTGATGACACCAAACGGGGATGTGTGGTAGATACACCGGAAGGCTGTGATGCCATTCAGCGAGACCTGGATAGGCTGGAAAGCTGGGCAGAGAGGAACCTGATGAGGTTCAACAAAGGCAAATGCAGGGTCCTGCACCTGGGGAGGAACAACCCCATGC
>Ga0065711_1028525_pt1 | contig 40662 bp, 16 predicted proteins | sample Hoacrofraction12_FD_59098 | JGI IMG/M metagenome (GOLD analysis project Ga0065711, IMG submission 59098) | Hoatzin crop microbial communities from Cojedes, Venezuela - Epithelial fraction 12 v2 (version 2) | ecosystem: Host-associated > Birds > Digestive system > Esophagus > Crop | place... | reverse complement strand
TGGATGTTGTCTACCTCGACTTCAGCAAGGCTTTTGACACTGTCTCCCATAACATCCTCACAGGGAAGCTCAGGAAGTGTGGGCTGGATGAGTGGTCAGTGAGGTGGATTGAGAACTGGCTGAATGGCAGAACTCAGAGGGTTGTCATCAGTGGCACTGAGTCTAGTTGGAGGCCGGTAACTAGTGGTGTCCCCCAGGGGTCAGTACTGGGCCCAATCTTGTTCAACTTCTTCATCAACGACCTGGATGAAGAGTTAGAATGTACCCTCAGCAAGTTTGCTGATGACACACAACTCGGAGAAGTGGCGGATACACCGAAAGGCTGTGCTGCCATCCAGAGAGACCTGGACAGGCTGGAGAGTTAGGTGGAGAGGAATTCCATGAAGTTCAACAAGGGCAAGTGCAGAGTCCTGCACATGTGGAGGAATAACCCCATGCACCAATACAGGTTAAGGGCTGACCTGCTGGAAAGCACCTCCGCGGAGATGGACCTGGGAGTCCTAGTGGACAACAAGTTGACCAAGAGCCAGCAGTGTGACCTTGTTGCCAAGAAAGCCAATGGTCTCCTGGCATGCATTAAGAAGAGTGTGGCCAGCAGGTCAAAGGAGGTTCTCCTCCCCCTCTACTCTGCCCTAGGGAGGTCCCACCTGGAGTACTACATCCAATTGTGGGCTCCCCAGTTCAAGAAAGATGAGGAACTACTGGAAAGAGTCCAGAGGAGGGTTGTGAAGATGATGAGGGGACTGGAGCATCTCTCCTATGAGGAAGGACTGAGGGAGCTGGGCTTGTTCAGCCTGAAGAAGAGGAGACTGAGAGGGGACCCTATAAATGCCTACAAATATCTTAGGAGTGGGTGTCAGAAGGGTGAGGCCAGACTCTATCCAGTGGTGCCCAGCCACAAGTCAAGGGGTAATGGGCATAAACAGAAGCACAGGAGGGTCCATCTGAACATGAGGAAGAACTTCTTCACTCTGAGGGTCCAGAGCACAGGAACAGGATGTCCAGTGGTGTTGCAGAGTCTCCTTCTCTGGAGATATTCAAGACCCACCAGGACGCAGCCCTGTGCAGCCTGCTCTAGGTGATCCTGCTTTGGCAGGGGATTGGACTAGATGATCCCCAGAGGTCCCTTGCAAGCCCTGCCATTCTGTTGTTCGGTGATTAATGGCACAGGATAACCTGTCACCTGGACAATCAGCTGCTCCAATGGTAATCCAAATGCAGTGTTCAAAACACTTTGAAATACCTGCAGAGAGAGGAGTTGGGGCAGTAGCAGGCCAGGAAGAAGAAAAGAAATCTCAGTAGGTCCCAGTTATAAGCTCTCTCCTCTTTCAGGACAGATGACTGATTTCCTAAAGTACCTCGGTGGCAGATTGGTTGTGTTTAACCACCGAGTACTATCCAACAAAACTTAAAGACTAATGCTATGCCATGTTTATGTTATTTCCATGGACGTAACATGACAGCCACTCTGGGTAGAGATATAGGGGAACTAAGGACTCTTAGTGCTGGAAAAATATATTTAACAAGCATCACCACAAAGAGGTACAGTTTTGGCTAATAATCCTCCTCCAGACATATCCCTGCTGTATGAAAGCCTATAGTCAGAGCCTCAGTTGCAGGTAGGGGTTTGTATTCTTCAGAGGGTAGCGACAGCACTAACATGTGCCCAACTGGTTATTTTTTGCTGACCCCAAGCTCTGAATATCACATTGCACACACTGTATGAACCTAATTGTAAAACCCAGGTTGCACTGGCCAATCTAATGAGATGGAGGCACACAGCGTACTGTATAACACAGGAAAGTAGAAGTCTTTGACTATAGCTCTTTGAGTCATAGGTAGTATCAGTACGAACTAGATGACAGTGTTTCTCTCACCTCCCTGAGTTCACACCACAACACTGCAGTGTTTCTGTTTCACGTGTGGGGACATATGAACAATTTTTTCCTCTGAAAAGGCATTGAGAGAGACGTGGGTGATCTAGTTGACCAAGGAAAGCTGAGTTCTTTCATGCTAACTTAAGTCATGTTTGGTGTTCGTGTTAAGTGACAGAGTCCTAGAGATATTTGATCTCATCCGAAAATGATAAAATTAGACATTGTCTTGAGGTGCCTTTTCCTGTCCTTTAGATTGATAGGGAGTTTATACCATTGACTTACACTAGATGCGTAATTTTTATATGTCAAAGAAAAATGAAATCTTTCCCAGCTAGAATGAAAATGAGCCAATAAAGTGATTCGGCCATGAAAACAAGCAATTAGCAATTTAAGGGTGTCACATCAGCTGTTTCTCACAGAGACGAGGAAGACAGTGCTGTTTACAAGCACACCTCAGCCTTTATCTGGAGTAATGTGGACAAGGCTGATTACGCATTTACAAGAAAATTAGTTTAAAATAGGAAAGGAAAGCTGGAAGGGGGCAGAAGTCTAGGAATAAGTACAGAGGTCTACAAATACTTTCGGGAGTTGAATGCAAAAGAGAGACAATTTAAACCACAATGTTATCTTGAATAAGTATGACATAAATTGTTCATTAGTACATTTAGGCTGGAAAGAGGGGTATGGTCATATGTTTTAGCAAGAGGTTGACCTATATAAAGCAGGATTCACCATCCTATTCCATGTGTCTGTGATACAGGCTGTGCAATCTCCTTAGCTATTCATGTCTCATTATACATGACACATCCTTCTTGATTCATATTAGCCACAGAATGCTGGTTTTTGCTGACTGCATCTTTCTCTTAAAAGACATTAAAAGGGGTGAGGGAAGTGAGAAGAAAACCCTTAACTGTGAAAGTAGGAAAAGAAAAAAAGAAGCTTAGTGCAATGCGTGCATGTGTGTGCTCATTTGCAGATGTCCCTAACACTAAATACAGTGTAAAATGTTTAGTCAGAAATGGATTAAGACATCAGACTGGAACTGAAATTCAATTTTTTATCTGTCTCACAGTTCTTACTGGATTTGAAATTTCTTAGCTTATAAAGTATCTCAGAAAATGCATCAAACACTAAGACAAAACTTGTAGTCGATCACCTCACCTTATAACAACTTTATCTAAGAGCTGTGTCTTCAGACATATGCTAGAAGTAATTTTCCTGTTGTTTAAACACAGAACAGGTAGATGCCGGGCAAGGTCTGAGAAAGAGTTCATTTGCTAGGCTCAGTGGCTCCAGCTTGGGACAAGGTATCAAATTTCTAGGCCACAAAGACCGAGCACTTAGTCTTTGACCTAGTGACTAATCCAGTTACTCCTTGGAAGAACATCCCACCCAGAGGCATATCTTGAAAGGCAGAGTCCATGCTAATCAGTGCAATAGCATGACCTACATCCTACCACAAAAATCCATGTATGCGAAATATCCCTGTGAGGCCTGGGGCACTCCAGAGGTTAAAATAAGAAACATATTTACTTAATAGTTACCTAAAGCCTTAAGAAAAGCTCTTATAATTATAAAAGCTGCCACCCTCTTTTCCATCCTCCTTTCTTCCTCCTCCCTCTAAAACTACAAAGAGGACACACACCAAAATACTGGTCTAGGGCACAGAAGGGCATCTAATGAGATATTCTGGGGTTAAGTGATGAGAAAAATTTACTGTCTTAAACATCAGAAAATGTGATGGAAAATTAATCAAGAGACCAACAAAGAAACCAAACAGCAGAGCAGAGACTTGCAGATGTGACTAAGGCAAGGTAATGGTACCTTTGCAGAGCAGGACAGATCACAGAATCCTGTTTGGTTCACCCTGGTAACAGTGCTAAGATGTATGCCTGAGTAAGGTGAGCAAGGGTAAGAGAAACTGGTGTTTTTTATAGTTGAATGCCACAAAAGATGCTTCTGTTTAGAAGAGAGCTCTGGTTCTCCCGTAGACTTCCTTTGAATTGCATTATTTTGGTAAGCAGAAGGCAAGTTTTAGGTGCTGAACCTACAGTGGAAGCACATAGAGCACCTTTTGCTCAATGGGGATAGTATACATTAAAGGCAATATACTTTAAAAAAATAATTTAAAAAATAACTTCTCAAAAATCCCAGCAAGAGAGTGAGTTTCCATTATTGCCCATACATGAAAGATAAGATACAAGTAGCCGGAGAAGGTGGATCCCTAGGACTTGCTCCAGACACCAGCACTCTTCTATTCTAATATGTTTCCCAGTATTCCCAGAAAAAGAAATACCAGCATTCACCCTGAGTGCACCCATGGAGAGATTTTTAAGGGCTCCGGTTATGTGCGATTTAAGATATAGCTTACCTGCCTCCACACTGAAGCATATGCAAATCTTTATTCTTTTAGCATCCTGTAAAGACAGGAAGGGAAGCGTTGTTGTGATAAAATTGCAAGTAGGAATCAAAGGTGCAGAGAAACTACAGCAAAAGTTTTCACTAGAGTAGGGAACTAAACCGAAATAGTCCTAGAGCCAAGAATAATCTTCCTTATTCTTTTCATAGTCTTTGGTCTATTACAATCTCAAAACATAACCTAGATCTGAACCTGTGTGATCACAAACTACTGCTACGTATTTTCCGTGGATTCACTTATACAAATAAATCATAAGGAATTTATGTAGATACTGACTATACAGGAGCATGATTTTGGTGTCTGAGAGGGAACTGAGCCCCTCTATAGTTCATCACTTTATTCTTGTTTTATTTCAGGTAATGAACATCTTTCTTCCCTTTGCTCATCTGTGGAAAAGTTAATGAAGCTGAAACTGAACAAAGAAGAGTTAGAAACATTAATAACACTGAGTCTGAAAAATTAGAGTTACAAACAGAGGATATCAGCATGGGATTAAGATGCTGTAAATGCAAAACATAAATAATCAGTAGGGAATAATATATATTCTAAATAAAGTTTAATATAGACCGGAATTAGGAAAGGAAACCAACTCCCTTTAAACCTGGTCTTCATTATGAAGCCAATGTTTTAAGAAGGCAAGCGATAAGCAGAGAACCAAGGCATCTAGTAAAAAAATTTAAAAACCCAAAGAAAACCAGCTTTTTGGATATTTTAAGTGCCTCGTGGGGCAAAGCAAGCAAGAAAGAAAGCGAACAGAGAACAACAAGAAAACATCAAGAGAGCTAAAACATTAAATTATTCACCTCTGTCACCCTTGTCTTCATCCCTCTGTATGCCTCAATTTTCCCCTTGCGCACAAAATAACCCACAACTTCAGCAGTTTTGCTATGAAAACCATCTTCTCCAGGGGACATGAAAATTAAGAAAACATTGACTTTTTAAGTGACTTTGCCGATTGAACTTTACAGTTTAAACAACTCTTTTTTTTTTTTTTTGCCATCAGAAGACAGTAGACAAGAGGAGAAAATTTTTAGGAAAGAATAAAAGGAGAAAAGATAAAAGGAGAAAAATAATGGTCAGACAGACGGACATTACCTTGAAAAGCCCTCTTACACTGCAGCAAAACTGCTTACATGTTAAGCAGATGTTGAAGCATTTATCTGGACCAAGATCTGAAAGAAGTCAGGGTGTGATGAAAAACTCTTTGGAATCAGTAGGAAGTCTTCCATTGATTGGAATGGCTATCGATAAGCCCTAAGTTTGGCATGCTACAGAACAGCAATCGAGACAATGGTACCCATAAATATCAGCAGACCTGAAGTCCGTCCTACAGTTCTTATGCAGAAACTTTAAGGGTATTTCAACCACACTGATTTCTTTTGCATGTCACAGTATGAAAGACATCTGAACCTCTCCTTCCTCTTCCTGAGCATAAACACGTTACCCTGTGATGCTAGTACATCTTCTGTCGTTTGGCATTATTTCAGGTGACTTCTCTGCTATTCAATCATATGAGACAGTAAGAAAGATAAATGCTTTTGGGGATGGCAAAGAACAATATAGCAGTATTTTAATCTGTGTCCTGGGTTTCTCTCTTTTTTATTTTATTTTCAATTCCCCTCTTTAAAGTTTACTTGACAACTGCATTTATTTCATGTTGCAGTTGTTACAGATTAACAATATTGTTTTATCGGGAAACATTTATCTTCAGGAAGAAAGTTATCCTAATACAGGAGATATCTTATCCAAGGACAAATAGAAAGGGGAACATTTCCAGAGGGTAATGTTAATGTCCCTAATGCTATAAAAATAAATGAAATCTGATTAACGCCACCAGTAAGAAGTATGTCATAGCTTGTGTATAAAATATAGTTGTCTTGATTACGAGCACTATTTTTTGGCAGTTTAAGGCAGTGTATTAAAAGACGTGATGGCATTAAAACTATGAAAAATATCTTAGTGCTTTGGCATTATAAATAGAGCTTGAAATCTAAGAACCTGGAGAGCTTTTAAAGTCAGCTTTTCTTTTGGTGAGAAGGAAGTAACACATTGCACAACCCGATGTCCTCAACTTGCTGGGAATGCCATGGAAAGTGACACTTGCACTGTGGAGAAAGCTGGGCTGTATGGCAGCAGGGACTCTGGGCATCTCTTGTTCCTGGATGTTGACGCATCACAAGGGCATCTCCAAATGCCAATATACTTTAGAGTAGTCTCTGATACGCTCCAAGATGTGTTTTTTACAGTGATCTTATCTCATACAACTTCTGAGTGGAGTACAAAGAAGTGAGCAGCTTTGCATGTACCCTTCAGCCTCCTCATCTCTGCCGAGGGTGGAATGCCCAAAGCGCAGCGCTCAGACCTGCCCATACATCATTAAATTAGGATGATCTTCTAACCAGACACAAACATCTAAGATGTGAGGCTGGCCAAGGACAGCAGGTTTGTCAGGAGAGGTGCCACCTTGGCAGCAGAGCTCAAAGGCTGTTATCACCCTGCTAGTTGGAGAACAATGGGACAAAGGCAGCTGAAAGTCACAGAAGACCAGAAGATCTTACTCAAGCAGCCATTTTTCAAGCACTTGAGATAAACAGGGTTGTACGAGGATCCTGGTGAGGCAGTGTGTGGAGAGCAGATGTCTTTTCTGCCTGAGCACAGAGTGACCTTCCCAGTGAGTCTTAAGGCTGTGACAAGTAACAGCAAAAGACTTTTTATTCAGCCTCTACACCTATTGTTCTCTCCTAGTCTGGTAAATGCACACAGGCGCTCACACGTGAATTCAGGAAAAGTTGCACTACAGGGCATGTGCTCAAGGGGCACTAGGGAATCCTCTGAAGACACCTAAGGAATATGAGGAGGAAACAGGACAAGGAGAAAGAACACTACTACATGGAGTCCAGCTCTTCCAAGGAGTACTTGAAGGGAAACCTGTATCCCATGAGTGGGCCTGGAGTCTTCAGACAGGGGACTCTAGAGGAGTGATGAATAGAGGACCACAAACAATTGGGTCTGCTGTTGAGTCTTTCACAATTTTATCCACCAGGATAAAATTTCAGAAAGGAAAAATCCTGTATTCAAAACACTGAATAATATCCGTCACCAAGCAAAAATGCAAACAGCAATTCTTCTTCAGGGCCCTGAGATCATCTGTTTCTTCCTTTGTTCACTTGCTCTTCTGTTTTATAACAAATTCAGAGGTATGTGGAAACTAAGTCATCATTAAGGATTCTGGACATCAGCAACTTCCAGGGGTATTTGAAAGAAATTTTATCAGACACAAAAGTGAAATCCTAGTGTCAGATCCAGATGCAGTTTTCAGATTCAGACAAAGTAAGATGACTCTTGCTTGAAATAAGCTGGGAGCCAGTCCACTTCTGAGCTGGCAGCATAAGGGCAATCTCGTCCTTATATTGCACCTTTCTATTAGCTGATAATCATTAGTATGGAATGTAGGTGCAATCAAACAGGAATGAATACCACATTCATTATATCAATTTCAGAATACAACATTCTGAAAGAAGCTGGAAGGGACCCCAAATTTCCCTGTTAAGAAGATTTGCATTGTGCATTGTGACTGATTTGCATTGTATGAATGATGTAAACATAAAAAATCCTCTCCTTGCTCTTGCCTTGCAAGAAATAAACTAATGGGCCAGATTCATCTCTGGCTTTCAGTTTCCATGAACATTCCTGTGGTTCCTGTAGTAGAATTAAATACAGCATTAACAAGGTCTAAAGATTTTGCATTGGCTGTGATCGTAGTGCCAAAACACTAATGCAGAAAGAGGATGGGCGTGGCTGCAGGGATCTAGTCAACAAGTTTGACATCTGCTTTGGATCATAGTAGGTGTTAAGTAAAGGAAGCCATCTTAAATACCCAAATTTCCTCTGTGATCAATGGAAAGAAGTAGGGGGCTTTGACAGCCTTCTGAGGCTGGTCCTTTAAGGATTTTAGGTACCTAACTTAGATAAATGAGATCTCACTCTGAAGAACTTCAGAGATTTGTAACTCTCCACATTGCACATAGGAACATCGTAGTAGGCGCCTAAAGTGTTGATTTACATAAAATATATAATGAGGCAGACTATGTCTCACACTGCATGAAACTCTGGAGAACAGAAATGGAGTGCTGCATTTTAAAATCAGAATTACAGCTGGGGTTTTTCTGCAAAAGTGTTGAAGTACTCTAAAATTCTTATCATCACTAGAACTGGAAAATATGAATTTTCACTGGGAAGTGTTGCTTAATGGAAACTGAAAATTAACATGGAAATATATGTCTCTTCTTAGAAAAGGATGGAACTTAAAATAAAAATTTTCCTTCTCCAGTAGCCTGATGTACAGAAAACATTTGCAATGAAAGAATATTGAGGTTCAATTCCCTGCTCTATGTATCCAGACCAGAACACAGATATTCTGGGTGCCCTATCCGGTAGGTCACTGTCTTTTTTGATGCAACAGCCGTGAACTTCCAGTGGAAATTCTGCACATCTGGAAATTTATTTTTATTGTTCAGCTCAAAAGCAAATGTCATCCATTATTATTCTCCGGTTCACGCAAGCCATCTGCAGACAGAAAATTCCTATATAGAAATGGGAATAATTATAGCAATAGAAGGTACCTTCATTCACATGGCAGCCCTTTGCTTCAAGGGATCACAGTCTAACTGGTGTTAACTGAGAAACAGTTATTCCCCTGTGAAAAGAGCAAAACCTGCCTACTCTCCAAGTAAGATACATTGCTTCATCTTTGTTTCATATGCACTTTGGCACATTTAGGGGCTGCAGAACTAAGTTGAACTAAACTCACAAGACGGTGGGGTCAACATTTAAGTCCTTGGCTCCGGCTGGATTTTCACAGTGCTGTGGCAGATACAGCCTTACTCTTAATAGGTGAGTTTTGCCATTTCAAGTCTGCAGTTGGACTAGTTTGAAGCATAAACCACACAGAGCAGACTCTCACTGCTGGAAAAAGGCTAGTGTCTCCCCAGTAAACCCACACCTGCATTCAGCTGCAGAGAGGAGGAGGTGTGTGTATGGAGCCAAGAAGGAATTTTCAAGACAAGCTATATGCTGGGATGATGGAACAGTTTGATGAGAGAAAGCTGGCTCTTGTTTTACATCCACTCCTATTGCCATAAACTACATAAGCAAAACTGTTTCCAGAAACAAGAAAGATCCAGGGCCATGTCACTTCCCACCACTGAAGTAATTTACATCATCAGGAATTAAAATCTTCATATTTCCATTATTTAAAGTTTCCATCTTAACAAAGCCTGTAAGCTTTTGCTGTTAAGCTGTCCATACTTCAACATTTACATTTGCATCTCTTTTTCTGGTACATTATTCATTTAGATTATTTATCTATCTTTTTAATTTTTATACCCATCTGCTTAATTATCTTCTTAGAGAGATTATCAGTGCTTTCCATTTTCTTTGATGTCAATTTGAAAAGGGACAATGAGTTTACAGACAACTATCATTTCAGTCGTTTTGATGACACGCCTTGCCCTTTGACCAGCTTGGCAATCAACCGACCCTCCCTCCTGACCTTTGCATAATTACCTATACAATTTCCTTATCACCATTCTCTCTTTCAGTTCCTGAAAGCAATAAAGCTGTGGTCATTGTCAAAGTCATGGTGACCTTGTTAGGACTTCTTCTATAGCCTGAACAAGATAACCAATTAATGACTTATTCCTTTATCTCAATGTCAAGTAATTTCTAAAACTCCTGGTATGTCTTCTTTTTTTCTTTGATTAAGTGTTAATTAACTCGACCAACTTTTCCCCTTTTGTATTCAGCCATTATTTATAATACAATAAAATATATCACAATAGTTTTGTTCCTACATTTCCTATATTTTTAGTATTCAGAAAGTCCAGTTACTTTCCAGACTCGTTTTCTTGCTGTACTACATATTCCTTAAATAAACACAAAGTCTAAGCAAACTTTGTGGAAACAAGTCAGTGAAGTTCTTCCACAAATCATTCCCTGAAGGTACTCCCTGTATGTATGATAATATTCCTGAAGAAGTGTCTGGTCTTTTTCTAGATTGAATACAAAGAAATAAGTGTCAGCGTCAGCTTGCTTTCGAGATAAGGTTGGAGGATATTCTAACTGCCTTCCCTGGTGATTTCTTAAGTCTTTCAAAAACTCCAGAAGAAACAAATGAACCACTCCTGGAGACCATTAGAGATAATTAGGACAAGCAAAATGATAATTTCACTTACAGATTTGCTCATTTGCCATCCCTAACCTCTTTCTCTGCTTCTAAAACTTTCAGAAACCAGTAAGTATGAGCCATACTTCTCAGAGGAAGTTGCCTCCATATAGAAGTTTTCCCAATTTAAATTTATCAAAGACCAAGGAAACATGGAGACAGGAAAGAAATAATGGAAAGAAATAATGGACTAAAAATATGGGTCTGTCAAGTCCATGTAAGTGCAACAGAGTGTATTAAGGAGATCTTCATGCCAAGACAATTCAAGCTGTCACCATAATAGCATCATTCCAGGTATCTATAGCCACAGCCATGTTTGTGCTGTTTTCAGCTGGAGTTCATAAGCTTTACACGCACACAAAACTGGCTCAGTTAAAGTCAGCTCAGCTGTCCCTAGCCTATATTTTCTCTCAGGTCTGATTCCAGAGGTAATTTGTGAAGAGCCAACTCAGGTGTATGCAGCCACAGGATACACACACATCAGGAGAAGTTGAATCAAGGCTGAGAATAGAGGATCCAGCATGTTGTTCGGGGATATCAGGCAAGCTGGCTTTGAGAGAAAAGACAGTCATGGAAAGGAATATCTTCTAGAGGATGTCAGGTGAGACAGACATTCTGTAGTGCTTTCGTCTGAGTCCCAGAGAAGTCATTACAATGAAAAATTGAAGTAAAATCTTTTGATAGATATAGAAATATTGAGGTCATGAAGGACAATTCTGGTTATCTACTCTGATCAATGAGTAGATGTGCTGTGGGCTCTTACTACTCTCTCGTTGTTAGACTATTTGCCATCTGTGAATATTTGCCTTAAAAGAGGTAAGGTCTCATCAACAAAATTTCTCTGCAGTAAGTTGTCTAAAGTTTGCCATGAATCCCTCTGAAACTGCACGTAAACAAAGTCAACAGATGTTAAACGTATGATCAATAGGCAAAGGCTGTAACTGAACAGCATTCATCTTTCCTTCAAAACTGACATATTTGTGGAGGGAATCAGTGCCAAAATAAATACAAGCAAAGCAATAGCCTGGAAATACTTTAAACATACTATTTGAATTCTCAGAAGTATCATTTTTAACTTAAAGAAAACATTGGCATGCAAACCTAACAGTCTGTGTAATCCAGTCTTGAAGTGTAACTTTATTTATTATGGGGATTTGCTCAAGGAAAGGGGGAGGGAGAGCGAGGTGGAAAAATAAAATAAAAACACCCCTCCTTCCGAAAAAACCTCTTCTTCTCATACTACAAAGAGGAACTGTTTGTTTCTGGAATGCTGCAGACATTTTGCAAGGTCGTGAAAGTGACTGTCTCAAGCTGCTTTAGCAATTTGTGAGGAAGGAGGGAATGAATTGTTATGCACTTGGATGTTCATTTGGCACACTGGGATGGGTAGTCTTTGTTGCGGGTTTAACAGGAGTCAGAGGCTAGGACATGCCAGCCAGATTTCCACCCTTCTGAGTGCAGGCACCGGGAGCTGTGGGATTGCCCTTACGTGGGGAAGGAAGGGCCATAAGCCTCCTTCTTTGGGACTCTTACGTGTCATGCTGCAGCCCACCGGCTTTTCCTGAAATAGTGTCGGCTTCTGGCAATCTCCAAATAAAGTCCTCAATTAATGGGGAAACGAAAGCCTCTGAGGACTCTAGCCAGGATGTGTTATTAAATGGAAGATGTTGTGAGCACCTCTTCCAGCTGTGAGATAAATGAGGAGAAACATATCAATAATATTTTAACAAGACCCTGTTGGCAGAACAGCCCTCACGTGCTGGGGATCAGTTTTATGTACTAGGGAAGAAACAGAAATCTTTATTTTTTGTTCCATCTAACTACTAGCTGATAGTCTTAATTAACAAATAAGGTAGATGAGTCTTCTTGGCTTTATATGCATCAAGTCTCCATCTCAGCAGTTATTTGACTTGCAGGGCTCACTATTCTTCGACCAGGCTTCCCTTTGACTGTACTGTATTCATTGCAAAACTAAAGCTATTCTGTTTAATATCATACACTTTGGTATACTGTGATACAGCATTTATGCTTACCACCTGAAAAACAGAGATTCACACTGTCAAAGTCTAATCATTTTGAAGGAAAAAGGAGTTTCATCTCCCTTAACTTTATATGTATAAATTTGAGATGTCTAGATGAAGCTTATTATCTAGATTTCCTCTCTGGACAGAGAACATGAAACAAGAGATTCTTTCTGTCCTGAGGTATTTTAGCAAACTGGGTAACATAAAACACCCTCAAGAAGTATGCAGCTCTTCTCAGTGGAGAGAAGAGGGACCCTCGCAGACCATCTTAAACTGCTATCTTGGCTTTAATTGAGCAATGGTGAGGTTGTGGACCTGCCCCTTACTGACCCATTTTATGCACAAGGTCATGTTGGAACAGGTGGCATCATTGTCATTTACCAATAGGAAAGCAACCAGAACTGACAGTATATATAACAGATTACACACACAGCCTACAATAGATTTCCGCTTTCATATACTGCTTCATATAGAAAACTGAGGGAAATATGTCTCCACTTAATATTAAATAATTAAATATTCATTGGAACAAAGAGACAACCTGGTTAATTAGTTAATGCTTTTGTATAGATCATATGGAAGACTGTATTTTAAGTCTCTGCTTTAATGACTGTTTAATTATTGATAGAAAGTGGAAGCACATCAGTAGGCTGCTTTGAGAGACACCTACCTCCATACTGTCACTGTCACAGGAACTCAGACAGTCCCCTGTGTTTACGGTTCTTATCTGGACTGTGAAAAGGCTGAGGTCTGTACCTAGCAGGAGAAGGTCCTGAAGTTAGATTCTTTCCATTCTTGGTGAGTCCCGGAAGCCACTGAATATGTCAAGACAGGTATCTACAACTTTTCCCCCCAAATTCAAAACAGTTTTCCCAATGTAGAATAGAGAGGGGATAAAAAAAATCAAAGCCAGAAATGAAAGTTTTATTTGATGTTTTCACATCTTGGGAGCTGCTGGTGTCAACTGAAAAAGCCAGCAAATAAGATTTTAACCTGAGATTCTCATCACTACTTTCGAACAGCTACGTATTTTCATAACATTTATGCAGCCTCACAAACTACTGAATGACCAGACCCACCTGCTATGATTAAAAAGAAAATTACTTACATTGGTATTTAAAGAAAAGAAAGAAATAGATTTAAAATCCAAATGTCTCTCATCTTCCCCATTATCCTAAATGAAAAAGAAAAGAAAAGAAAAAAGCAGAAAGAAAAGAATAGAAAAAAAAAATCAGCATAACTGAAAGCCAACTCACCTCAGGAAAATAATTTGGCATCAGCCTTCATCGACAGCTGCACTTTACTTCAGCACCTGTGTGTATCATTTCAAGTGATGAATGACTGGGGAGGCTTTTTGTATTAATGAAACAGGTTGTGGCAAAGCATGTATTTATATTTACAGGACAAGTTTGTGTTGAACCTGTCTTATGAGACTCAGAACTTGGTGGTAAAGGTGGGATGTGTTGGCTGTGTCTATATTATTAGACTTGGGAATGCCTCCAAATTCTAAGGTCTAAGTAGATATGTTTTCCACATTCCAACTTGGTATTAAGGTAAGACCATCTCTGCCCTATTCCTGAGTCTTTCATTCGAAGGTAGCACGATTTTGTTAGACAGAAGTGGTGCTGCTCACCAACTGCTCTGTGACCATGATGATCATTTACCTAAAATCCCATGGCATTTTATTTTGCACTCAAGGTGTAAAAGTTTACAAAAAGAAAATCAAGACTGAACTATAGGAACCCACATGAAGAAATTAGATTCCTTCATGCAAGGGGGAGCAGAAAAATAACCTGTATAACTGAGCTTAATGCAGAAGGAATGGAAAATTTTAAGTTGTGTGAAACACCAGGTTAGCCTAAATACTCAGGCGACCTTAAAGAAAAGTACTGAGCACAACTATTTTACTAAATTCTCAAGCATGGTGTCTATGCGAAGAATAGGAAAAGTAAATGGCAAATAAGAACTTCACTCAGTAACAAACTTCTGCAGAAATCAAAAATATTCACAGAGTTTGATGCAAATTTAGAAAGAATAAAAGTGGTTAGTGGAAAGAAATCTAAAAGAAAAAGTAGTCAAGGTAAATAATCTCACTATTTTATTTCAAAATGCCATTTTCAAAAGGATATTAACTTGCATCAATGAACAATCTTCTAGTGAGGATAAATAATAAAGAAGACAAACATTTTATAAGGCATTGGACAAAACATTTGTCCACTAAAAATAGAGAATTGTTTAACACACAAAAAAGACACAAAATTGGTTTGAATTAATCCAAGCTGAAAATGCTTTTTCTGGAGATTTTTGTTTTTCTCATTAAATTGAAAGCTCTTCTTATTTGTACTGCTTTAAGATATTTATTTCCAGAAACTTACTTCAAATCCCATTGAGATCAGCCAAAGACTATCAGGTGATATTAGTGAGTGTTCGTTTGAAATCCGTGAGAGTAAACTTTCCATTTTTTTTTTTTTTTACTTTAAAAATCTTATGTAAGTTCTGTGAAAGAATGGTGGTGTCAAAATCAGGGAATGTTTTTCGTCTAGTTCTTCTTTTTCTTTATTAACATTGCATTTTGGAGAGATTGTATATGTTAACTCTTTGAAGTGCCTTAGAATAAGCCAAAACGTATGAAAGCTTTCTTCTCTGCTCTCAGTGGTACATATTTTTGGATAGGTTTGGCATAACATTATCATAATGCTAGAATTATGTGTTCTTGGCTGATGGAAACTGCAACAATCTAATTGATGGATTAACATCAGTTTATACCTCTTAAAAGTCTGCCCCACCATTTTTTCCAGGTCAGATGGTCACAGCACACAGAACAGGCTGCAACAGAACTTACTAACATTTACTTCATCTAAAGTGAACTGATTCCCAGACACAGGAATACATTTGCTACGGATTGGTTTTGTTACCCAAGATGATTGCCTAGATATCAATGTTTAGATAATGCAGCTTCTAAGGTGGGAAAAAGTGATCTTTGATTAACAGACATTTTTCTTTGATTCTTCTATCTATTACTGAGGTTTTAGGGTGTAAAAATATGTATTTATTCATCAGTACAGCATCAGTACTACTAAAAATACTACTGTATTTTTCTCAATCCCTGACTACTGTGAAAAATGATCACATAGTAGTTATCAAGTACTAATTAAGAAATTCTTAAAGCCTAAAGTACAGAGGGCAATGCAGTTTTTGACATGCACTTAGCTGTCTCGACCTCCATTTATCCTCCAATTTACTCAGCTGAGTTGTTCAAACGCACAACTTAGTTTCTCTGTGTTAGAGTTTTCCAATGTGCTCCTTGGGATTTCAAAACTAAAAAATTTGAGCAAAACAGTTTTAACCTCAACAATAATAGCTTTAGGTCCCTTCTGTCTTGTTACAAAGTACCTTTAAACATGAAGCAATTAAAATGTTTGATGACAGGAAGGATCTTGGGTTCCTGAAGAGGCACCACCTGTGGTCTACCAGTGAAGCTTTAGGGCTGTCTGTCTTCCAAGGTACAGTGCAATCCTGCCTGTGGTGAACTAACTGATATATCAGAATCAGTATAGCCACAAAGAAGAGTAAACTACTTAGACCTAGTAGAGCTAATTTCACTGTTAATATCTTATGCATATGAGTTTTTTCTATCATTAGAATTGTTTCTGCATCTTTCTCTTTATACCCCTCAAGCATGCATACGTCCACAGATACATACACAAACATAGGTATTTTAATATGAAATGGTGAAGATTGATGAAGTTTTTTTTAAATAGGGAAGAAATGGCTTTTTCTGAACTGGCGAGAAAAACCCTTTGGAAAAATGTATTTTAAGGTGATCAAAATTTGTTTTTTACACTTTATCTTATACTGTATGCTTGCAATGCACATAATGACAAGAAACTCAAAATGAAGAGCCACTTAAAAACAGAAAAAAACCCTCTTTTGTTCAGGAGTTGTAAACTTCAGCTGTTTATATTGTCAGAAAACTATTTATTTTAAAAATGAATTTCTGGTGAACTTCAGTCTGTGAATGAATTTTCAGTTCAAAGAACTGCTTAAGATGGAGTTACTGTTACCAAATGCAGTTCTATCTACTGAGCTAAAATTTATCTTACTGAAAAATATAGTTTAATCATTATTTTTGTTGTACTTGAAGCTTATATTTGAAAATTAAAATAGAATAGATTCTCACTAATTGTAGTGACCATACTATTATTTTTACAAATGGTCTTTCTTTTTGTCCACTTTTCAAGTTAATTCCGTGTTACTCAAATAATTCCTTAGGAGAATGAGGTGCATTTACCTAATTACTACAGGTGTGATATTCTCAAATGAAATGATTGTTTTAAAATGAGTGTGGTGCATGCCTTTGGTGTCAAGGAGATTATCTATTTGCCTAGATCTAATTATGTTGAGGGGAATCTCAAATGCAATTAGCTGCTTCTCCCTCTTTCATATGGCAAGAGAAAATTAGCTGCTTAATTAATAATGAAAGCTTCTTGATTTTACCAATGGAAATTAAGTGTGTTGATACTTTAAATAATGATGATGTTTGAAAAACGGTTGAAGTTTACTTGCTTGCAGAATGCTGCACTTGTTTTTATTAAAAATCTACACTCACTGTTTAGATGGGAGATCGTCTTGCCTAACCTTTAACAGTTTAGTCCAAGCTACTCATCAGACACAGTGTTTTGGAGACAAGGAAGATAGCCAGGGATGCACGATGTCAGTGGCTTCTATGCTCTGTTTACAGGACACACAAGGAGTGATACTTAAGTTAACTATGAATTAAATAGGTTTGAGAAACTCTTGAACATATTATTTTTACAGATTTAAACTGAAGTTACAGCTAGTTAGGGTAGCTCTGCACAGTGAAACCTGAAGGACCAATGCATTCCCCAAACATTGCAGTATCTGAGCATCTTCTGGCCACCAAACAGCACATCAGCAGAGTTGTGATTTCCACCTGATGGCAGGTAAGCTGGGAAACTGAGATTCGCATGACCCTAACTTATGTCAAACCTTCTCTGAAAAAGATAGTGAAACACTCATCTACAACACAGGAAAGCATGTACAGTTACAGAAGGAACCATTCAGCTCTTCTGCAACTTTTTTGAAAGGGTCCATACAGGTATGCAGCATCTGAAATGCAGCATCTGCTGCATGTGGGACAGAGGGCTAGGCAAAAAGGACTCTGGCTTCTAACTTCATGGCCACTCACACCACCTTTCTCGCTCTCTGAGAAAGTAGGCACAACAGTAGTAGTACTAATGTAACTTTATCCAAAAAACCATCGGTTTTGAACAGGAATTTTACAGAATTTCCCTCTTCTGAGTCATTCATTAGCACTGTTGATTGTCTGCTGCAGCCCATCTCTGTCCATCACCTTTAAGAGCTTTCTCTCTGTTTTTCTCTACTTATGCTTTCTGTATGTCACTCTCTTTGGAACGTAGACTTGGCTATTATGCATTATTAACTCTTGCACTTTGCATTACTAATCTTTTTTATACTACTTCAGAAATTTGCCTTCTTTTCAAGCTGTGATGCCCAGTCTTCACGTCATCTTTTAAACAAAAATCTTGACATCAAACACCACCACTGCTTTCAAATCTCACATAAGCAGGACTATGGGCTGCTCTTGATGAAGAGGTAAAAGGTTTTAATGGTTGGTTACTGGCTTTCAGCTATGATTAGCAATACATTTTTATCCCACTTTTTTCTTTTTTTGTCTTTCTAAAGGGTTTGGTGGAGTAGTAGTTCATAAGACAAGGGCTAACGGCTTTAAAGTGAAAAACGGTAGGTTTAGACTAAATATAAGAAAGAAATTCTTTACCATGAAGGTGGTGAGGCACTGGAACAGGTTGCCCAGAGAAGTTGTGGATGCCTCCTCCCTGGAAATGTTCAAGGCCAGGTTGGACAGGGCTTTGAGCAACCCAATCAAGTGGAAGGTGTCCCTGCTTCAGAACTCCTTCTCTCCTGCTCTGCTTTTATCAGATAATTCTAAGATGATTTTGATGTATATATTTCCAAGGGGAGGAACTGTAGAAGAGGTACCTGTGTATTGTGTTATCATGTATATTTTACATATAAGGAGGATACAGGAACGAAAGAGTTTCATTACCCTGAATACAGACTGCATATTATTCTTCATCTTTCTCCTCTGGAATGTCCAAGTTTGCATAGTAAGGAACTCATGTAGACACAGCACATGGGAGGCTTACTTTTAATCTTACACAAAACTTCACAATGTTGGAATTTGACCAAATTCTTAAAAGAGCTTTTAACATGTCCAGGGTTTATAAAATTCACACAGATTTAGCATATTTTTCTCTGACTTCAGTTATGTCTTTCTCGCTGCTGCAAGGAATTGAATATTTAGAACAAGCACATACCACTAACACAATTACAAGATCTTTTAATGAAACTATTTCTATGTAAAAGCAATAGAATAATCAGATGTAAAAAGGCATCTTGATACATGTATCTGGTGTGTATCGTGTGCATATTTCTCTGCTACAATTTTTCTCTTCTGATTATTCTTCTTCATTCTCACTCCAATCCCTTTTGTATAAATTTTCAATTTGTTTCACTCTTCATTCCCTTAGGAATCTTTCTCTATGTCATCTTATTTATTCCTTTCTTAATAGTCTAATTACGTTCAACTTCAATGTGTATATCCAGTCCTTTAATGGTTCATCAAATTTTGAAGACAACTAAACAAGATTGTTTACTGTTATTACAATACCCTTATTTTACTGCTTATTTTGAGCATGTTTACTATGCCACATAAAATATTCATCTATGAGTGTTTTACTTTATAATCACATCTTCTGTCAAGGCTGTTTTCTTATCCGAGAGGCTAGGTAAGCTGCAAATAGGTACGACTCAAGATGCTTAAACCAGGCGATGTTCTTTGGGACAGTGTACTTGGTTAAAGAAAACTTTTAAAAAATCCTCCATACCCTGGAGGTAGAATTTGTCAAGATGCTCACATAATTGAAATTTTCTATGGCTGTTAAGAATCAAGAGGATGGTAGTTCTTCCCTCCTAATGAAATCTCACTGCCAGATTTGTATGACATTTCGTGATCCAAGCTTAATTTGTTATACATTGTTCTCAGAAGGTGAGATGAGATTACATGGACCCATACATTAGTCGGAAGATTTATTTTACACTTACCCACTCAAAGTTCCTTTCTAGTTATTCAAACAGAATAGAGCAATCTTGATTATTTAATCTCTCTACATCAGCGTTTTTTCCACAGAGCACTTCACAGAAATATTATAAAATTTCACAATTAAAAAAGCAATTAAAAAGGATTATCAAAATCAAAGTTGATCTTTAATTACTGCCTATATCTAGATCTTTATTCCATGATATACCAGATAAAATACTCTTAAAAATGCTTTGTTAATAGCTTTTTATTACTGAGAACATAAGAAATATCAGTCTTTTGAGGCATATCCCTTTTTAGCTCAATTTCATTTTCAGGTTGTCATCTAAAACTTTATTTCCATCAGTCTTGCCTTGCTATAGCTGAGTAAGCCATTCCTTTATCTTCTGCCCACCATAAGAACTGGCCACCTTGCAATGACTTGGGTAGCATGGTGAAAGTAGAGCTGTAATTCCTCCAGTGAAAAATTAGTCTCTATCTCCACCTTAGTGAGCAAATCTCTTCTGGCATTAGTTCAGTTAGGTCTGCTCATATGGATGTCTGCAATCAATTTTTGGTCATTCGGACTTCTAAAAATATTCCGGGCCATCACTGCTCTTTTTTCTCAGATCAGTGCTGGGTGTGCTAGAAGTCTTTGCAGTTTTACAGTTATTGTTGGAAAATAGCTGCTGTTGAGCAGAAGCAATATCAAAATATCAGAAGCTTCTTCAAGGATGATTTCAGACTGACTAGCTGTAGTATCTGGACGAAGAGTAGAGAAAAGAAGAAAAAATGCTGGTACATGGGACTGTTCTCTGTCTGAACATATTCACATTAAAGACTCTATCAACAGTAAAAAATTCTTCAGCTTTTCTCTGCCTCTCTTCTGTTAGGAATAATGGTGCAGGATTCATAAGTGATATGCCTTATAGTTCATGTTGCTTAACCCACAGAAACCTGTTTTTATCCATATGGCAATAAAACAGTATTAGAGGACACTTGTAAAAGCATCCAGTACCTACACTCCAGGTTTTGTCTTTGGGTTTGACAGTGGGATTGCATCATCTCGGAAAAATTCATGCACAAGTCCATTTTATAGTCAAATGTCTGCCTGGCTACAGGTGGTGTCAATGTCTTGTCCTTTGAGTATCTGGTGACAGGTTGTCCTAAGCAAACCTTCAAAAAGCCTTAAAAGAGGCTCATGTCAGCTATAGGAAGAAAAGGTCCTGTTCTTTCTTTCTAAAAGTCCTCAGTGGTCTGACTTTGCAAGTCCTCATAGAAATGTGAAGTAGCCTATTCATGCAGACAAACACACTGTATCCTGTATTACACTGTTCATATTTTGATCATAAGTAGTGACAAAAGAGGTCAGCGTCTCAAATGAAAGGCAACCTGAATTCTGCATTTTTAAAGCATTGTTGCTGAACTCACAGGAGATATTAAGACACACGAGAAATAATGAAGATATTTTACTTATTAAGTTTTTCTTCATTGAACCTTTTGTAGAATAGAAGAGTAAATTCACAACAAAGAAGGAATTTCCATCACATTATCCAGACCTCTAGATATGAACAGAGTTCAGATGAAAATAATCTAGATCTTACTATTTTGAAATGTTCTGATGACCGGCATCATAACAGGACTGGTGACATCTAGGAATGTGATAGAAAAGAGAAGAAAAAAACTAATTATCTTCTTGTTTATACTCAGTAGAGGCTAGAGGTCTTAAGTAATATAAACGATATGATCATGGTCATAAAGAATAGAAAATTGTTTTGTCCTGGACAATGCTACACTCAGCCATAAGGTCACCAAGTCTCTCACCCTCCCAAGAAAGGATCCCCTCTACCTAATTCTTGACTAATATTTAGGAAGGCTAAAGAAAACATATCCCCCCGATGAACAAGGTTGACAACCTCATATCAATAGATGAGGAGAAGGCTGAGATATTCAACAACTTTTTTGCCTCAGCCTTCACTGGCAACCTCTCTCCTCATCCTTCCCCAGCTGACAGACTGCAAGATGCGGACTGGAGGGGCAAAAGCCCTCCCACTGTAAGGGAAGACCAGGTTCAGGACCATGTGAGGAACCTCAACGTACATAAGTGTATTGGATCTGAAAAGTTGCATCCCAGAGTCCTGAGGGAATTAGCTGATGTTGTTGCCAAGCCACTCTCCATGATATTTGAAAGGTCATGGCAGTCAGGCAAAGTCCCTGGTGACTGGAAGAAGGGAAACATTGTGCCCATTTTTAAAAAAGGTAGGAAGGAGGACCCTGGGAACTACCAACCTGTCAGTCTCACTTTTGTGCCTGGGAAGATAATGGAACAGATCCTCCTACAAGCTGTGCTAAGGCACATGGAGGACAGGGAGGTGATTTGAGACAGCCAGCATGGCTTCACCAAGGGCAAGACCTGCCTGATCAACCTAGTGGCTTTATATAATGGCATGACTAGATCAATGGACAAGGGAAGAGCTACAGAGGAGATCTATCTGGACTTCTGTAAAGCCTTTGACAGAGTCCCTCACAACATCCTTTGCTCTAAATTGAAGAAGTACAGATTTGATGGGTGGACTGTTTGGTGGTTAAGGAATTGGTTGGAAGGTCACAGGCAGAGGGCAGTGGTCAACGGCTCAATGTCCAAATGGACACTGGTGACAAGAGGTGTCCCTCAGGGGTCCGTACTGAGACTGGTGCTGTTTAACATTTTCATCAATGACTTCATGAGAGTGCGCCCTCAGCAAGTTTGCAGACAACACCAAGCTGAGTGGTGTAGCTGACACACCAGAAGGAGAGGATGCAATCTAGAAGGACCTGGGTAAGCTGGAGAAGTGGGCCTGTGTGAAACTCGTGAGGTTCAACAAGGCCAAGTGCAATGTCCTGCATCTGGCTTGGGGCAACCCCCACTATCAATACAGGCTGAGGGATGAAGGGGTAGAGAATAGCCTTGCTGAGAAGGACTTGGAGGTACTGGTGGATGCAAAGCTTGACATGAGCCACCAATGTGCGCTCGTAGCACAGAAGGCCAACCGTATCCTGCGCTGCATCAAGCGAAGCGTGACCAGCAGGGCAAAGGAGGAAATTCTGTCCATCTACTCTGAATCACAGAATCACAGAATAGTAGGGGTTGGAAGGGACCTCTGTGGGTCATCTAGTTCAACCCCTCTGCCTAAGCAGGGTCACCTACAGCAGGCTGCACAGGACTGCATCCAGGCAGGTCTTGAATATCTCCAGAGAAGGAGACTCCACAACCTCCCTGGGCAGCCTGATCCAGGGCTCCGTCACCCTCAGAGGGAAGAAGTTCTTCCTCATGTTCAGATGGAACTTCTTATGCTTCAGTTTGTGCCTGTTGCCCCTTGTCCTGTCACTGGGCACCACTGAAAAGAGTCTGGCCCCATCCTCCTGACACCCACCCTTCAGATACTTAGAAGTATGTATTAGGTCCCCTCGCAGCCTTCTCTTCTTCAGGCTGAACAAGCCCAGCTCCCTCAGTCTTTCCTCATAGGACAGATGCTCCAGTCCCCTCATCATTCTCGGAGCCCTCCATTGGACTGCCTCCAGTAGATCCTCATCTTTCTTGAACTGGGGAGCCCAGAACTGGACAGAGTACTCCAGATGGGGCCTCACTAGGGCAGTGTAGAGGGGAAGGAGAACCTCCCTCGACCTGCTGGCCACAGTCCTCCTAACACATCCCAGGATCCCATTAGCTTTCTTGGCATCCAGGGCACACTGCTGGCTCATGGTCAACCTGTCGTCCACCAGGACACCCAGGTCCCTCTCCACAGAGCTGCACTCCAGCAGGTCCGTGCCAAGCCTGTACTGGTGCATGGGGTTGTTCCTCCCCAGGTGCAGGACCCTGCACTTGCCCTACTCTGCTCTGGTGAGACCTCACCTGGAGTACTGCATCCAGCTCTGGAGCCCTCAGCACAAGAAGGATGTGGAGCAGTTGGAGCGGGTCCAGAGAAGTACCACAAAGATGATCCGAGGGCAGGAGCACCTCTCCTATGAGGAAAGGCTGAAAGAGTTGGGGCTGTTCAGCCTGAGAAGACTGTGGGGAGACCTTGTAGCAGCCTTTCAGTACCTGAAGGGGGCCTATAGGAAAGATGGGGAACGTATTTTCAGCAGGACTTGTTGCCATAGAACAAGGAGTAATGGCTTTAAATGAAGGGAGGGTAGATTTAGACTAGATATAAGGAAGAAATTTTTTACAATGAGGGTGGTGAAACACTGGAACAGATTGTCCACAGAGGTAGTGGAGGCTCCATCCCTGGAAACATTCAAGGCAAGGTTGCATGGGGCTCTGAGCAACCTGGTCTAATTTAACATTTCCCTGCTCACTGCAAAGGGGCTGGGCTAGATGACCTTTAAAGGTCCCTTTCAACCCAAAGCATTCTATGATTCTATGATTTTTCTAGGCTTTTTGTAAAACCGCTGCTGCTGAAGATGAGCGCCGATGAAGATTCCCACTGTGATTCTCCAGTACTTACTTACACTTACAAGTAGGAAGTTCCTCCTCCCCAGTATTTAGTCTAGGTTTTCTTGCTAAAATTTGAGTCCATTACCTATGATCTAAGTAGACATGAAGAACAAGTTATTACCTTCGTTATTATGCTTGGATTTTTTTTAAATGCAGATCACATTCTATTCAGGACTGTTTTTTTGAGTAAACTGTAAAAAGATTAGTTTTTTCAATATTTTCTCAAAAGCTAGTTTTCTCTTCTTCCTCTTTAAATGCAGATAGTAGTCCTATTTTTGTTGATCCTCCATAATTTCTAAAAGGTAATTCCTCAGCTCTGGAGCTTGCTCCAACTAATTCTAAAAGCAACCTAACAATCTGAACTTCACCAGGTCAGGCAATTTGAAAATATACTGTCTAACCTGTTTTTCCTTACTTTTCTCTCTTATTTTATGCTTATTCTTTGTGCTATTAATTACATTAACTTCTTCATTACCATTCATCGTTTTGATTTAGATGTGAAAGATACTCTGGTGTTCTCAGCATCTTCTGTCTCTTATTTTCGTTCTATACTGAACAGCAGATAAACTTTTTCAGTCTGGTTCTCGTTGTCACTGATCTTACAGAATGTTGCCTTCTACTTGTTGTTCATATCCCTGCTAACAGTACCTCAGTCTGTTACTTATCTCTTCTAATTTTACCCTCACAAAATCTATTCATTCCTATTTATTAGAGTAGTTTTGTCTTCTAATGCTATTTCTTTGAGAAGCTACCAACCTAACTCCTCATTTTCCATTAGATCTTATCTCCCACTTTCTTTACTTTACTGTAGCTACTTCTTTCTCTCCGTCCCCTGCCTTCTTTCCTTCTGAAGCACTGCGAACTTTGCTGTTCCGTATGCGTTCTTGTGCAGTTTGCTGCTAGGTGTTCTGTTCTCCACAGGTTCCTTCTTCACAAGTAGTGACTGGCAAACCCATCCCTCTAGCTGCCAGTCAAAATTCCTTGTCAAAAAATGTCACAGACCCATCCCATGAGATACCTGACCAATGTACTTCCTATTCTATATTTTACTCTAGAAAGTTTAATCTAGGTACAAAAAAAAATAGATAAAAGACAAGAGGTTAAACAGATACAGAGATGTGAAGACACTTTTTTCATCAGGCTAAGTGACAAAATAAGATCAAATTTCTCATTGATAAGGATCTCACCCTTAAACCCTACTGCATCCAAAACTTTTCATTATCATTAACTGTATCATCATTTAAATCATTTATCACCTAAAACCATTAAAACACCCTCTCTTTTCTCCTTGCGTTGTCATATGCTTTTTTTAAACAAATACGGAAAAATCTATGATGCACAATTTTTGCATCCACAAACATCATGAGATACTGATGCAGCTTTTGTGTTGTACAACTGCTTTCACTTACTCTGTATTATGTAAGAAGTGAAGACATGCTAGTGATTTCTAGCAAACTTGAGACCTTTGACTCCAATCTACATCATAAAGTTAGTATCTAAATTGATTCTGAACACCTAGGTCTGTTTGTTCTTGATGTCAAGCTGGAGGGAAACTGGCTAGTGATTTCAAAGTCTGTTGGAGGGGATAGACAGATACGTGCATACCCCATTGGAGTTAATTTTCTGAGCAAATAAAACTTAATGGTTTATAAAAGTGTTTTATCCTGATTTCTAATGTAATAGTGTCTGTACACAAGGTCATAGAAATGTGACATTTGTAAGGATACCACTTGCACTTTTTAATCAAAAATCTGTGAACATATGGGTGTGTCTGGATAGATGTGGCTCCAGCCCCATAAAAACCTGCACACACATGTTGCTGGAATCATGCATTGCATCTCGGTTTGATAGCAATGGTGGACCCAAAAGCCCCTCTGGGTTCCCTGGTAAATCTGTGCCAGGTGCATAGAGGACAATTTTAGAAGGCACACTTTGAAATGTACTCTCTTGTCAAAGTCACAAAGTATTCAACCAACAAAATGTGGGAGAAATCTCAGTTGCTCCTGACGAGAGTCTGTGAGAAACAGTGAGTAATTCCAACCACTAGAATGCTAAATAAAGGAATTTTATTCTGGCCTTAGGAGTAAAACATCATGTAATCTGTACTGTGATGGGATGGTAGTGAGCAAACTGAAGCTTTCAAATGTGGAAAAAGTAGTTGTGGCTCCTGATTTGGGAGAATTCTAACCTTTAGAATTAGTTAAACACATCACAACATTTATTCCTTAAATGTTACAGAAACTTTTGGATTTTGTGAATTTTAAAACAGGCCCTCTAAAAATGTTTCATCTGTCATTAGAACTATTTTTATGCCAAATAATCTCAGTCAGAAAATAAAACACTCTTAAAATATCATATGCTGTTCAAATTCACTGGGATCTCAAACATGGACAATGGGGGAGGTTTATTTTCATTATTTTAGGAGAGCTTATTATTTTTCTATTTTTTCTTTTACTCTAAAAATTTGCTATTCAGGAGAGACTGAGAAAATTGTCTATTCTGAACAATTCTGTGTATAATTTCTGCAATGGCTTGTAGCCGTCACAGCACTTGGTGGAACTGATGTTTCAAGAAAGGTTGCAGTCATTTTCTCACAGTCTTCTGACCGTCTGACGGTTGGCCTCTGTATCATCGGAGTGAACATTGGCTTCATTCCTACTAGGGATACAAGCAAGACAGTCACCTCCAAAGAAGCCTGTCTACAGACTTAAAAATATGTCTAGTGTGTAATAAAAATACATGGCTGAGTTAATGGCACCTGATTCTTGATTTGATAGCTCCATAAATGTGCTTTTTCATGAAACAGCAAATCTGGATTTCTAATTTTGCAATACTTTCTTTTCTGAATATGTATCTTCAAGATATTTTATCCTAATATATTTTTAGCTATTTAGAAAGAATGTTTTCAATTTAGTGTGCTGGCTTACAGATAACATCACTATAATCATAGCATTTACACTACGTAGAGGTATGCATATACCTAAATACATATACATTTATGCACTTATTAATATGTGAACATATTAAATATTCTAAGAGCACACATATTTTGTACCCAGTAGTTTGTTTTCTTTCGAATGGTAAAACTAGGATTTTGTGTAAAACTGAAAAAATATTAAAAAACCAAGAACATATAGACAGATACAGATCTCACTGGAGAGAAATTACTGCTTTCTTCAATAAAATATTATTGTCTTTTAACCTCCGGTTGTCAGTAAATCCTGATTTCTTAAAAAGAACTCCGGATTGCGTACCTCTTATGTGGAAGATGGTGAGTATGAGGTTCAGCTTGTCAGATTTCAGCAATCTAAAAACTGTGCATCAAATCTAGCCATTGGAGGCTTGACTCACATGCCTCAGAGTGTAAATTGCCATCTGAGGTGCACTTGGTCTGCAGTATTTACCTGGTCTTCAACAGTGTCTCTAAAGGGGCATGCCTTACAGGTCCTGTATCCCACCTGCTAGCCCCATGTGAATATCTGAGATTTATGGGGGGTTTCAGATGGCACTAGACACTTACTTCAGGCAACCTGAATGCAGACTTTGCTTCCAAAAATGCTCTAGCAGGGTTGCACAAAGGATGTAAAATCATGAGTCATGTTATATAATTCAAGTATTTTAATTTACCTGCCAGATGCTCTAAATTTTAGATGCCTATACATAGGACCGTGAATGCAAGGTGAGTGTCTGAGGTCAGCAAAGAGTTAGAGAAATGCTAGGGAAAAGAGCAGAAATGAGGTCAGTGTATAATGATGAGAATAATTATATAATGAATCTTTTCTAAAGTTCTTCAAAGAGGAAAACACAAAGAAAGCAATTATTCTCAAATCCTCTCCCCCCCATTTTGAGACACTAGAGAAAGCCCCAAATTGTTATATTATACTACATCCTAATACATAGAAGATCAAAAGCTCAACTTTTGCCCTGCAGCCCTTGGAGTTTGTGGGACCCTGAACCCAACTTGTTTGGACTAGTGCAAATTGATATATCCAAATCAATAAATCCCTGTTGGCCCCTTTAACTCCATCTGAACTCGTTCAGATCCCAACCACATTGAGCCCCTACCAAGACAGTGTAAGCACAAGGCAAGTAACAAATCTCAGGGCCAGGTGAGGCTTTTCTGAAGTGATAGCTGAGTGAAGACCTTGTCAAAGAGCTTTATGCAAGTCACTGTCCTCTCCAGAAAAAGTATTAGGCCATCAAACTGTTTTCAGGCTCTCTCTCACATGGGAATTTTATGCTGCAGTAAGACATGAAATCCTAATATTCTCAAAATCTTTCCTTTTTAATATCTGGATTCTTTCCTAATCATTTTCAGATTAATTTCCAGCTAATACATAAGGATGAAATTTGGCATGTGACCTATAACCCTAAGCATGTTGTAATTCTGTTACCAATCTCCTGATTTCATGGGGGGCTTAACAAGCACCATATGTGAAGCACCGTGTTCCTTTTCGTTAATACAGCCTAAAGATCCAGGGAATCTCTCTGCCACTATCCTGCTTTGATGCACCGTCAGCCGCTGAACTACGGCAACACCCAGGTCTGCTGAAATATTTTTTTCCATGTTTATGTCCTCCAGGCTCCAAATGACCCTAAGGCACCACACAGCCATGCATAAAACAGTCCGGAGCATACTTAAACTGAACAGTGTTGGGCACTATAGCGGAAGGAGGAGAAGGCTTTAAGTCCATGAATCAGTTACCTGCTGACTGCCAGCTTTCAACCAAGGCTCTGGATTCACAAGCTTTTTGTGTTAGTACTCCTTTCATCTGACACCACATTTTCTCTCTCTTTTTTGCTTTGTGCTCCCACCTCTGGGACACTGTATGACCACATGAGGAAGCAGATCTCATTTAAAACCAATCATGTTTGAAGTGGAAAACTGAAATGCTGGGATTTTATTTAAGCTGGAGGCATCTCTGTGTCCACTTCACAGTGTGGCTGTGCTAACAGTCACACCAGTGTGGGGTTTGGCCTTTTTGTTTCTAGTTGCTGGCTCTTCTCAGATGATGCAAAAGGTAAATGCCATTTTCCCCTAACCCTTGTGGACACTATGGTCATGTTGTTCAACTCAGACACAACTAACTGATGGAATAAGAGCAACAAAATTGCCCTGAAATGGGTTAAAATGGCTCACACTGGAGGAGACTAGGGGCAACCCTGGGGGCAATTTGACGACAACAGCTTCTCAGCTCTCCACTACTGGCTCTGAGCTAAGAGAGGAATCATTAACAGCACTAATGAAGAGGTCAGCATGTGATAACATATCAAAGGGGAGAACACATTTGTCATGTTAACAGTTGAGTCAGAAAAGAGACCAGCATTCAGAGCTGAACCATCTATTGATCCAAACATCTCCCTGAACACACATACACACTTGATCCCAAGCCCAGAGATGTCCGTGGAAGTATTCCTACCAGCTTCAGTTGGCTTAGTGGATCATATATGGATCACATGGGCATGACAGGTTTCTCGCTGCTGGAAGTCTGGTCTCATGCAGTAGAAATGGCTACTGAATCACAGGCCATTCGCCAACTGAACGTTAAAAAAGGTGTCCCAAATGAACTCTGCTTTCTCCTGGACCTGTTCCCTCCTTCAGGAAGGACTCAATTTTCAGTACTTTTTTCAGAGAAGGACTTGTTCCACCTCTTCTCCATTCCCGTTTGCCAGATGTTGTCCCTCTAAAAGCCTGTCCCTGACACCAACCCATAAAACTTTGCCACCTTGACTACACTGTTCATGCTTGCTTAAACGCATATATGCAACAGCTCTCAGAAGCTGCCATGGATCTAGAGTATTGTCTGAAAATAAGCTTCAAATCTAAAGATTTGTAGGCCTGTGGGGGAGAAAAACCATTATATTTGATAGCTCTCTGCAAATGTGGGCAATTACAGACAGAAGAATCCTCCTTAGCACTGCTGAAACTCTCTGTGACCAGCTGCATTCATAGTTTCAACCTATAGACTGTAGGACTGAAAAGGCTTCATTAATGATATCTACATTGGACCAAATGATATCCGTGACAATAAAGTCATCCCGAGAACCCTCGCTCACTTCCAATTGTCACTACTGGGGCCACAGGCTTGCACAGATCAGCCAACACTCTCCTCCAGACCTGCACTTAAGTTTCAATAATAAAAGCCCAAACGCAGAACATTTTTCCTCCCTCTCCTCCCTCCCAAATGCTACTGATCGTCCTATTACCATGGCAACCAACTCCTGCTGGCATGATCAAGAAAAAAACCTGATTTGGGATTTTAATTAATTGCTTGGAAATGGAAATGTAACAGTGACTGGCAGTTCAACTAAGCACGTTTGCAAAGTGAATAAAAATAGAGTTTCTGAAATACTTGAAATTGTTTCACTGGATATAACCCACATTTTTTACGAGACACCTTAATTTATTCTGCTTCATAAAATAAATCTGCCAAATGTACTAAGCCATTTTGTCAACACAAATCATTTTGGCAAATACTTTAATCCTTCTTCTTAACAAAATGTATTGTATTAAAAAAAAATCTAACCCATCAGTATAAACCCATAGGTTTCATCTGAACATATGCCGTTTTCACCAGTAGGTCATGTTTATAAAAGGCTTTCATCTTGTCTTCACAATAGAGGATGTGCTTCTTTCGATGCACGTGATCTCTCATTAACATTTATGGCAGCTACACCCCCACATTCAGCAGAGAACGGAATAGAAATGGCTTTCAGTCTATTTTATGACCTCCAGTCTTCCCGTTTTCAAATAAAATAAAGTGGTCATTGTTTGCATATACCACCTCCCTCATCTGGGTGCTGCCAACACTGCTGAGCTGGGTGTCATAGGTCGAGTGCTGCTGAGCCAAGAAACAGCTCCATTTCTTTCCTGATCTTTAGGAATGAGAGGTTCAGGAAGATGTCCTTGTTGTCTCCATGCAGTTCTGACTGCCTGTAGTTTTCAGCATGGTGCTAATTTTGTAGGTCTTGTAGTTTCACACTATTCATTATATATCTGTATAAATGGATACATGTACTGCTTTTTTGTTTAAGAAGTTAGAAGAGGTTGTGAAGAATTCAGAAACCCAGCATCACACCTGAAACTGGAAGTAAACTTTATCAGCCAAAAGAAGTCCTTCAGGTAGCTCTCCACCTTGAAGTGCTGTCCTGGTGGGAAAGCTACATAGCATAAACATCATTGTACTGTAAATGCAGCTTGGACACCTCCCAGTGACAGCATGATAATGCAGTACCAAAGGGAGACAAAAAACTCCATGACATTGCTCAAGGACCTCCTTATTCACATGCAAGGTTCAGGTCACCTGGGTGGAATCAGAAACTTTCACCACCAACAGCTGCTTTACTTTCCTCCTTTGAGATTTTAGCTTTCCACCTCTTTTTATTATTTAAAGGCCTATGAACTCTCTGAAAATCAAAGGTAAGTGTGAGCAATTCTACATTAACTTGCTTATTTTCGCTATCTTTATCAATGAATGATCTCAGCAAGGGCATTGAGGGCACTGTCAGTAGGTTTGCAGATGACACCAAGCTGGGTGGGAGTGTTGATCTGCTGGAGGGTAGGAAGACTCTGCAGAGGGATCTGGACAGGCTGGATTGATGGGCCGAGACCAATTGTTTGAGTTCAACAAGGCCAAGTGCCAGGTCTGGCACTTGGATTACAACAAACCTGTGCAACACTACAGGCTTGGGGAGGAGTGGCTGGAAAGACCCCCTGGTGAAAAACGACACCCCCGGTGGAAAAGGACGTGGGGGTACTGGTCGACAGCTGGCTGAACAGGAGCCAGCAGTGTGCCCAGGTGGCCAAGCAGGCCAACAGCATCCTGGCTTGGATCAGCAATAGTGTGGCCAGCTGGAGCAGGGAGGTGATCGTGCCCCTATGCTTGGCACTGGTGAGGCCGCGCCTGGAATACTGTGTTCAGCTTTGGGTCCCTCACTACAAGAAGGACAATGAGGTGCTGGAGCATGTCCAGAGAAGAGCAACGAGGCTGGTGAGGGGTCTAGAGAACAAGTCTGATGAGGAGCGGCTGAGGGAACTGGGGTTGTTTAGCCTGGAGAAGAGGAGGCTGAGGGGGGACCTTGTCGTTCTCTACAACTCCCTGATAGGAGGTTGTAGTGAAGTAGGTGTTGGTCTTTTCTCCAAAGCAACTAATAATGGGACGAGAGGAAATGTCTTCATTTCATCAGGGGAGGTTTAGATCGAATGTTAGGAAAAATTTCTTCACTGAAAGTGTTGTCCAGATTTAAAATACCCTGTAGGTCCTCCTGCCAGCTCAACAATTCACAACACAGGATCATGTTGCTGACCTAGATGGTAGTAAATTTCCTTACTTACTGGCTTAACTGCATTTGAGAGGTGACTGTTCTAGCCAGTTTTCACACATTTGCAATGTTGCTCTTTTCTGAACTTTACTCACTCAGCCCCGGAACAGTACTTTGATTCATAGCATCTCTTTAGAGATCACACATCACAGGGCTGGAAGAGTCCCTGGAGAGGTCATCTCCTTTTCACCCTTGGGCAGTACTCATTCACCATACCCCACTGCTTTTCCTTTCTCCTGTGACATCTTTAAAATGCGGGTAATAATTTCCATTACTGGAACATATTTTAGAAGCTCAATATCATTAAGCCAGTAGAAATTGTGACGCAAAATGAAAACACGAGAAATCTGGTGATCATCTCTCTTCAACTCTCTATCATCTGATGGTATTTCTAAGGCAACTATCTCTTGTGTTATCTAAGCGCTGTAATATAATACAATCACTTGCAAGTTGTATCTAAGTGCAGTGGGTTTTACTTATTAATAAGGTAACACTTATCTCCAAAGTGCTTTACAAACTAATTAATTCTCACAGCACCTTCTCCCTATCAGGCAGGTGAGACAACTATTATACCATTATACATATCATTATGATTATTACTTCAGGAAACAAGGTTAAGTTACTCATCCTATCTCCCAAAAGAAACAGAGAGTGTTAGAAAGAGGACCTGAGCTCAGGTATTAGGGAGCAGAATTTTTTTACCTGCTTTGAGACCACCTCATCATGCCTCATGCCTAGGCAACATCACTGGTAACAGCATAATTACATGCTTCATTAAACACAAGCATGGCAAAGCATGACAGGATTCCTGAGAGTGACTACTTGTTTTTCGTAAAGGACCCTAACCAACCTGCCTGATCTGTGCTATTGCATGAGTCATTCAGATTCATCAGGCTTGTGAAATGACTTACTGACTTGGCTGCTTCAATTTCACGTGCTTCATTATGTTGGCATTGTTCCTCAGCCAATGGGAAGGATATCTAACCACCATGGAAAAGAAAAAACTATAATAATAAAGCGTACTTGTTGAGCCATTCTGATTCCTTGATAGTGCAAAAGCATTTCTGCCTCATCAGACTATTTACAGCTGTATCTCACAAATTTATCTAAGGGTATTGACATCTGATGCCATGTAAATATGCATTTAAGAACGAATTCCACTCTTCCCAGTTTCAATGGCTAGCTTGGATTTAGGATCATGCCCAGGGATATTACATAACCATTGGCAATAGTTAGTGACATTCATCATCTGAGGTAGTCAGAGGAGGTAAACAAAGATAAAGACATAACTGTTGCCCAAGTGAAGGAGGTCTTATATTAATTAGCCCCATACTACAAAGTAGTCTTATCAAGCTGTACAATGGCCTATAAGCTACTTAAGCTCCCACTTGTTGTGTAATGATGATACAGTGGGCAGAAATTTTCCAGCTGCCTCCTTGTAGGAGAGTACCTTCTCCGGGGTACCTGCCAACAAAAACATTATACAGCAGGATTAAAATGCATGTTAATTATTTGGTGAAGGTCAGCTTGGCAGTGTAGCCATTAAGCACATACCTACACACACAGACATACATAACTTTATTCCTATAGAATTAAAAACATAAGAAATTGGATATTGGCACACCTGTGTTCTATAAGGATGAGGAATGAACTTCAAAAGGTTGGTTTGAGTTTCAGGAAAACGCTCCAAGCCTTTGAGGTAAAATTCATCTGCCCTAACTTGGACGTCTTAAAACTAAACAACTAAGTCTGAGCTCGTCACCCCAAGCTCCCTTCATGGAGAGGAATGGGCACCTCCAGAGTGTGATTCATCTTATCACATCGTAGGTAGCTGAGATAGATTGTATGACTCACTCGCTGCAGTGCCCACTTGCCTCTGATGACTCCGAAGTGAGCCTAGCTCAAATTTAGACGTCTGACTCTTTGATACATAACATTAGGTGAGATTAACCCCACCCTTATATCCTCTACTCAGACTTTGTTCAAGCCCTTTCACAGTCAATTGGTGCTGATAGGGAAAATTTAGAACAGGGTTAATGGCTATTTCTAATTTGTTGCTGTTTTTCTCTCTAGGTAAGACAGAGTTTCAGAAATAAAGTGGTACAAGAGTAGGAAGGAAATATACCTTCTTTCTCACAAGATTCAGACAGATTTTGTGACATTGTGTAGTTTAATAAAAGTGGGACTTGCTGGCATTACACTCTCCTTTTGATACTGCTTTACTGAACCACAATATACAGACCTCTGTTTTAGCAGATGAGTGATGTCTTTGACTTCAGGCAGACCACATGGCCAGTGAAAGTTGAGTACATACACAAATGTTTTTGGGACCAGGCACATATAAATTAATTAGAATTATGTATTTAAATACCTTTGTGGATCTTGGCCTTTGTTCATAACCTTCCTCAGCTGAGGCTTGAGTCAGTAACCTTCAGAGAATGTGATACCAGACGTATGTTTTCCATTTGGAAGGGTGATGCTGAGGATGGAAGGGAGAGGAAAGCAAGGCAGCCTAACAGTTTTGACTGGACAGTGTGATTGTGATTTTATTGGCAAGGTTTTTAGACTGTTCCTGAGATATTGCTATATACGTAAAATTGCTGAAGACTATTTATTTCAGAAAAAAAATCTGGGGAGGGCTGGGGAGGTCTGCGCTTTGAAAGGAGATGAGGGTATTCTTTGCATTTCTATGCATTTATTTGCATAAATAGACAGAAACTGAGGGGGGGGAGAATGACACTTCCAGCCTATTTCTACTCAGGCTACTAAGTCACTTACGAATCTACTTTAAGTGTAATAAACTATCACTGTGTAGAATCAGCTTTTTCACGTAAAGACTGTCTTTCTGTTCTGTGATTGCACAGCCCTTAGAACAAAAAATAATAAAAACAAGAGCACAATCACAAAAAAAAGGTATCTATGCCCAAATCAATGGAAAGAAGAGAATCTGTAAGAATTCTCCCACCTTCCATGGGAAACCCTTTTCTTCACTTTTCAGAAGAATTATGTCTTACAAAGGGTCCTCCACTACCACTTTCTTATATGTCACTTTTAAAGTGAGAACTTCAAGGTCCATGGAAAGCAACAACATAAAAGCAACCAATTCTTTTTAATGTAGCCTGGAATAGTGGGTGGGCTGTCTCTCAGGTGAGAAAAGCCAAGCTGCAAAGCAAATACCTGAGGTTACTTCTGCTTATTTGAGTCTATTACCCTTAGGGCTGTGTTCTTTTGGCTAGGGTTATCTGTTGATCTTACCTCTTAACAGTAATTATGCCAGACAGCTTTTTGGCTTTCAGTACTGCTCCAGAAGTAACATAAATCATACAAATTATTACCACAATACTAAACTATAATTACCCACAGACCCTGACATGCCAAAAGGTGTATTAATTTGATAATATAATAAATACTTTACTGCATAAAACTATAATTATTACTTCAAAATTGACACTTATACCAGCTTGATTTTTTTTCCAGCAGGCAACTCAATTGTACATTGACCAATACCAGAAGTGCTATTTAAATTCAATGAGAGATATAAAAATGTAATTTGGTAATATGTGGAAGGCATTTCTTAAAGGAAAATGTCACTGGAGTTAGCTTGCTTTCTGGAGATTATAATTCTACAAAGCAATAAATTACTCAGTAGTTCAAGAGCAAAAACATATCTGACAAGTAGCCCAAGAAATGGGAACAAAATCAACAAAATATCTGACATACTACGAACAGGGAAAATAATTCACAGATCAGCATAAAAAAACACCCTTATTTATGTTGCTTCAAATGCTATTGGGAAAAATAAGTGACTGACACTATAGGAGAAAACTCTACATTTTTTGCATGGAAAGAGTGAGAAATCATATCTGTGGGAAAGACCGAGGCCCCAGTTCTGCAACTGCATGGGTGTGGACAACCCTTGGCGCAGCTCCCAGGTTTGTTTTATTCAGTGACTGCCTAATGCAAAACACATAAACAAGCTTGGGAACAGAGGTCGTAATCCAGACCTGCTCCTGCTCAGCTAGGAAGGCTAATCGCTGTAAGATCAAGTCAGGATCCCGTTTCCCATTTTCTTTACACCTTTCTTCTTCCACATTGTCCATATAAACTTGTGCGAAGTGAGTCTTACATGTACAAATCTTAAACTCAGGGAAGAAATAAGCTCACTTCTCCCTTCTTCCGACTGATAGTTTTAACTGTTGATGATGGTGCAGAAATCAGTCACATACACATCTGTTGTGCTATATTGAAATGATACTTCCATACTGTGTTTTTTTGACAGTCTCTCTTTTAGTTTGTTATTTTAATTAGTATTTTAAGAAGTTTAGCTAATAATGAAAATCTTCATAAGTGTTTGCTTTCAACTTTTCTTTAACAAGACGAATGCCAGTGATTTTTCATGTTCTTCCCCCTTTTTCTCCCCCGTTTGTACTTTGGCTTGCAAAAGCAGGAAAAAGAAAATAAAAAAAAAAAGGGAATATCAAATTTATTTCAAGTTTTCATTCCTGGGTGGTATAGCTATCATTTAACTTCATGTATTTACACTTAGATGTTTGAATATGAACCAGTTGCCATAGGCATACTCTGTATTCAAAGGACATGTATAGGCATCTTTGGAAGAGGTAGCAGCCGAATCAGAGTATTTTACTTCTGCAGGTGCTTCCACCAGGAAAAAGGGAGACTACAATGACTAACTCAGTATCAGAGCAAATGAGTCCCATCCACAGTTTCTGGGTTTTTGTTCCACTACCAAAGAAGAAATTAAGGGAGGGAGAGAATTGCTCAGAAGGAAGAAATGAAGAATGGAGGAGAAATGAAGGGGGAAAATATTGGAATATTAATATTAAAAACCTGCATAACTTCTTAGCTTCTCTTCTTTGATTAAAAAAAACAGATGTAAATGTATTTGTTGAAAGAGCTTAAAATGTGGCCATTAAAGAGACAGACTGTAATTTGTTTTAAAATACTTGAAAAAAGAAATAACGATAAGAAGGAGGAAGGATAATTTGCTATCTAATGCATTTGCCAGTGAAGCAGATGATAACCGCATTTCAATACCCTTGTCTGATACAGACTTCTACTGAGAAGAGATATATTCTCTACCCACCTACCTGCAAGATAAGTGTATTGTCAAATCTGAGGGATGTTGGAAAGGTACAGATTTTGGAGATTCCTCATTATGAGACTTGAAACCATACACAACAGAGTATGGAAGCTTTCCACAAAAGCATCATTATGTTCAGTGAAACATGAGCTGAAAAATCACTATATTTATGCTCAGTTCTGGGCGGAATTATTGGCCAAAAGTGGAAAAAAGTGAGAAAGAAAGAAAAAAAAATAACAACATCCCAAGTAAGGGAGAATTTGGTGGAGAAGATGTGAAACAGTCTGTTCAAATACCTTGCTTAACTTGGAAAAAATTAGGACCTAAAACTGGAAGCATGAAGACTATCTTAGCTTCTTATAGAACAGCTGCTGCACACTGTCGTTTGGGATCCCAGAGGTGAATTTCTTTCTAACAATTTTCCAAATTGTAGGGTAGATGAACGTGCCTTTTCAACTGAATTTTTTATTCCTTCTGCTCGGAGATATCCTTGATCTCTGCAAATTGTTTTTTTGGATGTGCATGCTGACAGTAAATATGAGAGATTACATAAAGTCTTAACCTACTTAACTATCTGTCTCAGGTTTTTCCTATGTAAATGATTACTGCTATCACAGAATCACAGAATCACAGAATGTTCAGGGTTGGAAGGGACCTCCGTGGGTCATCTAGTCCAACCCCCCTGCTGAAGCAGGGTCACCTACAACAGGCTGCAGAGGACCATGTCCAGGCGGGTCTTGAATATCTCCAGAGCAGGAGACTCCACAACCTCCCTGGGCAGCCTGTTCCAGGGCTCCGTCATCCTCAGAATCATTTTGAAGTATCATGTTGTTTGATGGAAACAACAGTTGACATGCACAGTGGGAATTTCCTTTTCTTCTTACAGTACTTTGGGGGAAGGAGGGAAGAAAACAAAAAGGTAGTTGTTATTACTTAAATCTTTCCTTTTAATAATGTGGTAGACAGTCAGCGATGATGATGTGATTCATTACTTGCCTATAACATTAATTATACATTATTAGCTGTTTCACAGTGTGATAGCTGGCAATTGGTGATATGATTCATAAAGTGCTATTGTTAAGCAAATCTGCAAATCTGTTTGATTTAGGTTAAAAGAAAGGATGATAGGTCATAAGAAGTAAAAAAGAAAAGAGAGAGAATAAAGAAAAGACACCGACTTAATTTGCGGTTCTATTTTTATATGAACAACAAGGTTTACAGTGAAGAGCTGTTGGATACAGTTTCGGTGAGCAAGGATTTTGCAGAGAGATTAGATCAGTTACAAATTGCTAAATCTGATGACTTAGATAAAAATTTAACCAGAGGCTTTGAAAGAGGTAGAACATGTTTCTGTGGAGAAGTGATTGCCCCGTACTTCCAAGATAGAGCTGATCACAGAAGGCCGCGCTGACTGTACCCGCAGTAAAAACTGAACAGGGAAGAAATCATTCATTTGAGAGAGGAGATCACTTTCTCGTGTAGCAGACTGAAAACTGCATATCACTCTGCAAATGCACTCTCTAATTTGGGGAACCCCCAGACGCCAGTCCTGCAAGTACCCTATAATATGATCCTTTCAATGTAGCTCTATCAGATCTGTGTTACCACCTGAATAAATTGAATGAAACAATTCTTTCCTCCTCCACGGTCTTTGTAAGATTTCCAAACCTTTTCCCATTTCCACAAAAAAAACCACCAACCTTAACCAGCCACTTAAAAAACCCAAAGCCAACAGATTTTGCCCAGAGATAGGAAATACTCTCAAGGTTAAACATTCATTCCAGGCTGGTTCATATCTGCACTTTATCTGAGCTAGGAAGGGGAACTGAACATTCATCTTCCTTGCTCCAGCAAGCAGTGATTCGTTCAGAGTGAACCTTATTCTCTCACTCATGTAAGTCTAAAGTGAGCTATAGATCTGAACTTCTGTTTCCTAAGAAACTAACTGCTTGTACAGGCCTGTCTCACAAACAGATTTCAATTTTTAGGAGTAAATACTATCTGAGTAGAAATGTTTTGTTTTAAAAAAAAAATCAACTAAAAAATCAAAGTAGTAAAACAGTTAAATAGCTTTAATATTCCTGTAACTCTTGCGGGAAGGAGTTGAGACTGCTGTCTTATCACCTTGTTCTCAAAAGGGTTTATGTCTTCTCTTCTTGCAGATAGTGCTCTGAAGGAATGACCTGGATGCCACCTACCATACAGTTGTGTCATCCATTTCCGCATATACTCAGCTCTTCCATGCAGTGACAAACCTTATCTGAATTCATTCAGGGAAAGAAAGGGAAGAGTAGTGTTTTCAGAACTTCAATTACATTAAAATACATGACCTAGAAATACTTTATGGAAAACTTTAAGATCATTTGCTGCTATGTCTTATTTCTGAAGGCAATGGTTTTGATGGACGAAGATAGGCCTGGGAGCTAGGAATTCCTCAGTACTGTCTCCAGCACTGGCTTGACTGTCTATTGCCTACATATCACAGTGACTGGGTGATTTATTTATAAAACATAGATTAGATTAACTCAAACAAGATTAAATTAGATAGAACAAGTCACTTAAACTCTCACTGTCTATTTCCTCATCTGCAAAAGAGTGATATCTATATTTACCTATTACACACGGTGACTGTGAGGATTACTTCATCTCCCTAAAGAATTATCATGATTATCATTAATCTGGAACACATGAAACAAGTCCTGATAAGGAGGCAAGCTTGTGAATCAACGGAGATGGAGTAAAGGTAACAAAGCGATTCTTCTGCTGATCTGATAGTTAACAATTCTTGATAAAGGTTTTGAGATGGCTTCATCTTACGTTATGCACTACAAATGTAATGTATAATGTTTAATATAACAGAGTTTTCTAAATTCCCCTTAAGTCCAAATGTGTGTAAATGGACATTGTGCATTAAATGAATCAATCACCTCCTGATTGTGGAATAGGGTTGTCATCAGCGGCGCTGAGTCTAGTTGGAGGCTGGTGACAAGTGGTGTCCCCCAGGGGTCAGTACTGGGCCCAGTCTTGTTTAACTTCTTCATCAACGACCTGGATGAAGAGTTGGAATGTACCCTCAGC
>Ga0065711_1028524_pt1 | contig 40667 bp, 53 predicted proteins | sample Hoacrofraction12_FD_59098 | JGI IMG/M metagenome (GOLD analysis project Ga0065711, IMG submission 59098) | Hoatzin crop microbial communities from Cojedes, Venezuela - Epithelial fraction 12 v2 (version 2) | ecosystem: Host-associated > Birds > Digestive system > Esophagus > Crop | place... | reverse complement strand
AGGGGGTGGGAAAGGATGCGGTGGGGGGGTGGGGGAGAGGAGGAGAAATACTGCGGAGAAGGGGAGGGCTAAAATGAAACAATCCTGTTGTATCAGTGCATCTGACTAAGGAAAGTCTGACCACAGAAGTGAGCAGGGACTAGCGAATCTTGGCTTGATGCTCATCCTGAGCTTTTGCACAGGGAGTGGGCTCACGTGCTAGCAGAACAGTGCCTGGAGCTGGACTGAGGTGCTCTTTATTTTCCTGAATATTTTCTTTTTTCCCCTTTTTCCCTGTCTCATCCTATCAATTTAAAAAGCTGCTGTGGAAGATACGTTGCTTCTGCTTCCAGCTGTCCTATCTCCTCAGATGGGGAGTCTTGCCCTGCTGGTGCCTTCTGCCTTTTGTCATTTTATTTGTGTTCTGTTCCCCCTTATGTTCCTGCGTGTAAGCATCTGCAGTCTTTCCCAGGCAGAAGATGAAAGGAGAAGTCAGAGCTTTAGAGGTGCTCAAGTGCAGAGAAGATGAGGTTGGAAAGGGTCTAAAGCGTGTAGTGAGGAAAACACGTAAAGCTTGCTGTGAAAGGTGTCCGATATTTAGCTTTTAGTCTCCAGTGAGCTCCAGAGGTAGTCTGCTGGATGAGGGACAGGGGAGATGACTATTAACACGCATTTGTGGCTTGAGAGGAAGCACTCCGAGTATTTACAGTTTGCTAGTTCCGCAGAGCGCAGTCCACACTGTGCCGTTACCTGCACGCTAAACACGGAGAGATTCGGCGGTACCGGCTGCGTCAGAAGATCCGATTACGTGCTCGGAAGGAGCTCTCGCAGAACTGCTGTTCCGTGCTGCTGCCTGAGCTGGGGATGTGCAGCTGAAGTCTGTGCTAATGATTCCAGATGTTTAGCTGAACGCTTTCCCTTTTGATGGAGCAGTTTAAGGAGGATAATAGAGTGTATAACTAGGTTCATAATATTTCAGCAGCACTTTACTGAACTGCCGCACTGTGATTGGTACTGTGCCTCTGGCTCCTACAGCCCTAACTAGCCCAATTAGGCACCATTTCAGCATACGTGGTTTTTTTTTAAATGTCTGTTCTTCCTGATTCTCAGCACTCCCCAAGGCTCCTGGGACGCCGGTGGTAACAGAGACGACAGCAACAAGTATCACCATCACCTGGGACTCTGGAAATCCAGACCCTGTGTCCTACTATGTCATTGAATACAAGTCTAAAAGCCAGGATGGACCATATCAGATCAAAGAGGACATCACCACCACACGCTACAGTATTGGGGGGCTCAGCCCCAACTCCGAGTACGAGATCTGGGTCTCTGCAGTGAACAGCATCGGGCAAGGGCCTCCCAGTGAGTCAGTGGTCACTCGCACTGGGGAACAAGCTCCTGCCAGTGCCCCCCGTAATGTGCAGGGACGAATGCTGAGCAGCACCACCATGATCATCCAGTGGGAGGAACCGGTGGAGCCCAACGGGCAGATCCGTGGCTATCGTGTGTATTACACCATGGAGCCTGATCAACCCGTCAGCAACTGGCAGAAGCACAATGTGGACGACAGCCTCCTGACCACGGTGGGCAGCCTTCTCGAGGACGAAACCTACACAGTCCGGGTCCTGGCCTTCACCTCCGTGGGAGATGGGCCGCTTTCCGACCCCATCCAGGTTAAGACGCAGCAAGGAGGTGAGAACCTGTGTCACTAACTTTGGCTGCACTGGGCTGCAGGAGGGAGAGGTGTTCTTACAGCATTATCCAGCTGTGGCTGCCGTGTGCTTTATTGGTTCAGTTTGGTTGAAATAGAAATAATTTTTTGTGAGGAAGGTCAGTCCAGTGGCTGGAGCCAGAGGGCCTGGTGGATGATTTCTGATCTGTTTTTTCTCGGAAAGGTCATTGCTTAAAAGGGTGGGGCAAGCAATTACGCAAAGAGAATCAATTTCTGCTGTGCCATGTTTCAAAGTGAGGTGTCTGATTGCGTCCAGTTTCTAAATGTCTTTAATAGACCTCAAACCACTCACTGCCCAGGTAATGGTGAAGCTAAACTCTTCTTACACCTTCTCGGAGATGAGTGAGGAATGAGCCTTATTTTGCCTTTTTCTAAAAGGGGAGCGAAACAAAGCCTGAATTGTCATAGCAGATGTGTTGAGCAAAGAACAAGAGGTGTTTTAGCACAGGTTGTCACCCAGAATGCTTTCGGGTGCTCTGCTTATGGTGTAGGGTGCTGGTGAGGAAACCCTCCGTCCTCAACGGGCTGCTCAGGGCTTTCCACTTCCAGGATGTTTTAATACTGGGGAGCAGTGGGAAGGGCTGTATTCTGCACTGCCAGGAGAAAGGCATGTGATCCAGTAGGACTCTTGGGTCTCCAGCAGCTCTGGACATGCGCAAGTCCTGCGGTGGGATTTAACCCTCCACTGCCTTGAAGAAAGAGCCTGCCCACTCGGCAGTGTGGCACAACCTCCCAGGGAGGTTGTGGAGTCTCCCTCTCTGGAGATATTCAAGACCCGCCTGGACAAGTTCCTGTGCAGCCTGCTGTAGGAGACCCTCCTTTGGCAGGAGGGTTGGACTGGATGACCCACAGAGGTCCCTTCCAACCCCTACCATTCTGTGATTCTGTGATTTTGCTGCCGACGTGCTCTTCACACATAGGCTTTGAAGAAAAAAGGGTAGGAGTCTTCTAATTGGCCAAGTTAATATGGTTTCTCCTGTCTCTTGTCTTGCCTCCTCTGCCCCATCGGCTTCTTCTCTATGTCAGTTCCTGGGCAGCCTATGAACTTCCGAGCAGAAGCCAAGACGGAGACGAGCATCGTGTTGTCGTGGAGCCCTCCCCGCCAGGAGATCATAGTGAAGTATGAGCTCCTCTATAAGGAAGGAGACCACGGCAGGGAGGTGAGTCCGGAGAGGAGCAGCGCAAAGGGTTGGGGCCCCAAGGAGCATCCCGGCCCTCCGTTCCCCGAGGTGGCTGAGAGAGGGGAGTAGGGCAGGTGTCTCTGGGCAGGGTTCGCCTCTGCTCCTTTTTGTTTGTTTTTATTTTTTTCTTCCCCCTCGCCCATCTCAGGTGCCGAAGAACTTCGAGCCAACAACCTCCTTCACTGTGGAAGGCCTGAAGCCCAACACTGAGTATGTCTTCCGGCTGGCCGCCCGCTCGGCTCTGGGCCTGGGGGCCTTCACCCCGGAGGTCAGAGAGCGCACCTTGCAGTCTAGTAGGTGTCTCTCCTTTTCCCACCCTTCTCTGAGGGGAAGACAGTCAGGGAGCCAGAGATGGTGGGCACAGGGGTACGAAGCTGTGGGGCGGACGTTCGCGGTGCTGCGGCGTTTCGCACGTCTGGGGTGTCCCGGCGGGGAGGTGGGCAGTGCCGGGCTGCTCTGGGACCGGCTGCCTTCTCCCTTTGCTGGCCCGGGTAGCCCAGATGTGCACGAAGAGCGGGGCTGGTGCGTGCTTTGGGGGGGCGATGGGAAGCCGGGCAGCACCATCCACTCCATGGGGTGAGCAGCGGAGAGCTTGTCGCTGGGCCACGCTGGCCCTTGGTGCTGAGCATGCTCAGGGAGGACAGCACCCCACCGTCACGCAGCAGCCCGCCTGGCCCCCAGCAGCGGCTGGCTGGAAGCGGGGGGGGCACCCGCAGTGGAGCACGGAGGTGGTGGGGGAGTCGGGAGGAAGAGGAGAAGGGAAGGTGTTCGATCGAAAATCCAACGTTTTCACCAGCCTTGGGGAAAGCAGTCCTCGTGCTCTTTTCCATGAGCACCTTCATGGCCATGGGGAGGAAGGCCTGCTGGCCCAGCGAGCGCTGGGAATGGTCCCATTTGGGCTCCAGCAGAGCGGGAGAGAGGAGTCAAGTGGAGGCTGGGGGGGTGGATATTAATGACACCAGGATGGAGTGTATGCAACCAAAACGTGCTGGTTTTAGTTTAATGGATTGTCTCCCTTCGCTGTTGCCCTGGGGACAATAACCCTGGATGGCAATATTTCAACCTGGGCTTTTCACAGATCTTTGCTTTTAAATGAGGTGTTTTTTCACTGCATGAGTGGCTGTGGCAGCTGTTCTTTGTGTTTTCTGTCTCCTCTCATCTCTACTAAATCACTCCGCTGCAGTTTGGAGTAGCCGGGAGCAGAACTAACTCAGAAATGGCTCTGGTCACCAGTGTGAGGAGGGAGAGCGCCTGCTCCCATCTCGCAGAGTCCTTAACAAGGGAGAGCAGCGGGCTCTCGGCTGGGCGCCTGCCCCGTCTTTCTGTTTTAATTGTCACGTCCTGCTGTCTCTCTCCCTTTCCTCTGGCTCTCGCCTGCTCTTTCTCTCCCCTCAGGAGTGGGAGGAAAGGGGAGGCTGTTTCTGCGTAGACAGAATTCCTCACTGGGGCTTTCTCAGGCCTCCAGTCCATTCAAAATATTTCTTCTTTCCTTCAAATGTTTTTCCCCTTTTTTCCTTTTATTTTTTTTCTTACTCTCTCTATGTATCGAAAGAAAATCCTTTCCTGACTCTGCTGCAAATCTGCTGGTTCTGGTCCCAGTATGGTGCTGTCAGAGGGAGCATCACTGTGGGGTGGGGCACGATGAACTGAAAGGACCTGAAAAAGAAGTGTCAAACTTACCCACACTCTGCTTCTGTTTTGCAAAGGGTTTCCCTTCTTGAGATTGATGGGAATGGGAGCAAAAGAAGGTCTGGGATTTGTGCTTTCTGGTTCCGTAAAAAGAGGCCGGAAGAGGGGTGTGGGAGCTGATGGCAGCAGGGCTTAGTGACGCTGGCTGTTTTTCCCTAAAGGGTGAAGAGAAGGGGTCCGGGAAAGGGGAAGGCTTTGGGGCTTTTTCTAACTTGGCACCTGCCCAGAATGAGACCTGGTTTATTTCTGTGTAGCTCAGCTTTCATAGGGATAGTTTCATTAATTTAACGCTCTTAAGAACATCAGCTGGGAGCTGTCAGTGTCCTGTAACACGGTGAAACATTTTTTTCTGGCTGGCTGTTGGAGGAACGAGTCAATTCTCCCCGGTGCGGGCGACATCCTTCGGCTCACAGACCTTCTGGCTCGGGACAGGCTTTTGTGTCTTCCCTCTGCAGCTCCTTCTCCGTTCCGCTCCTCCTTGGCTCGCTCCATGGCTCTTCTTTCTTTTCTCTTCTGCTGCCTGCCTGCCTGCCTGCCTGCCTGCCTGCATGCTCTCGCAGCCCGGTGAAACCAGCTCCCTGCTCTCTGGCTGTCTCTTGCTGGGCGGTTTCACACCACGATGCCATCTTGCCTCTGCAACGCAGTCTCCCTCGTCCTCCTGCAGCCTGCCCAGGCGTTGGGTGCTCTTCCCCTCCCAGCTCAGCTGGCCAGCATGTGCCTGCATGCCGCAGCCCTCCCCGCATTGCACACCTTTCTGCACAACACCCTCCCCCTCCCTGTCAGGGTGGCTCCTCCTGAGCATCATAACCAAAGTAAAATCCATTAAACTAAAGGTAAAGTATCTTTTTCTTCTTGAAGTGGCTGGGTTTTAACTCTTCAAGTACCAGAGACGTAGATTGTAAAAAGAACAGAATCTCAGGGTTGGAGGAAGCTGCTTTGCCCTTGCTGTCAGCCGTGACCTTCCCAGGGCTCCTTGGCACCTCTCCTACTCAGGAATCTCAGAGGGCAAAGCATGCGTCGGCAGACAGGGGTGGCAGGGTGGGGGCTGTGAGGCTGCATGTGCAGGTGTAGAGGAACAACGGGGCTTTCTTACCCTCTGTTCCTCCCCAAGAAGGGCGGTTTCCCCCACCCATTAGCTCTGCTCTCCTTCCCCTCCCCCTTCCTCACAGTATGTGAAGTGAATGAAACTTATACGAAGTCTGTGGTACCTAAAGGGTTAAAAAACATTGTACTGTACAAGGTCAGTAAGGGTCATTCTTGTGGCTTGGACAGTCAACTTTAAAGCGTGTAAAAGATGCAGTTCAGGTGAGTACTGGCTGGTCTCAAGCGGATTCACAAATACAGTCCACCCTGTCTCCGCAGGCTCACACACACATGTGGGGACCTGCGCACGTGCATGTATGGCCTGGAGCCCGTGGGAGGGCGGGGAGGGGTTCCCAAAGAGCTGTCTGCCTGGTAAAACCGGAGGCCGGCAGGCAAAGATGATGATCTGCCGGCCGGGGAGCGCTCGCCTGTGCTGCGGCTCCCTCTCCAGCGAAAGGGCTTCTTGCAGAGGTGAGCTCGCAGCCTGCGGTTCGGGCTGCCGTACTCTGCCTCCTGCAAACAGCTCCCGCCTTCCGGACGCTGTCCCCACGCGCGCATGCACGTCTCCAGGGCCACGCAGGGTGGGCTGGATTGTGAAGGAAACTCACAGTGCCATGACCTCCCCCGACGCGGCTCCAGTATGGCCAGCCAGCACTTGGTGGCTGTTTTCATCCAGGTGCTGTAGTCGATGAGAGTGACGGGGAGGGGGTCCGGGTGGGATCTGGGCCTTCTCCCCCATCACCCACCCACCCCGCCTTTTTGACCAAAGAAAGTGCAAACCGTCCCAAAAGGAGGGCCTCGCTCCCGGGCCTCTCGGTAGGTCCCCGTGCTGGAGCGTAGAGGGTGAGTGAGCAAGCGAGCGTGGCCACGCGCAGCAGCCGCAGTGCCGACAGTGAACCCGAGTGCCAGCTGGAGCTCCGGCTCTGCTGACGGGGGCTTGCGTTAGGAGTTTCAGGATGGAAAGGGTAGGTCAGGTCAGACCCTCTCTGCAGTGGGTTTCTCAGCTGTGGTGGCTTTGGCTGGGCTGCTAAGCAGGAAAGGGAGTTTTTAATACTACCAGCCCGGGGTGGGGAGAAAAAAGCAGCGAATGGCATGGTGGCAGGCACTGGAAGAGGGTTGAATCTTTCTCCTCCGTACCCTGAAAGGGCCTTGAGTTGCTTCTGGGCTGTGGGAAGGAGCAGCACGCCTCCATTCTGGAGATGTTGGGGCTTCAATCCCAGCAAATGGAGAGAGCTGTAGGGGGAAGGAGATCCGTCAGCGGGAATCCGCCGCCCTGCTCTCTGCGCAGGTAGCTTAGCAAAAGAGAATAGACTGGGGTCCAAAACTGCCGTTACTGCAGTAGCGCGGGTGCTGCTGGCAGCGGGGGAGTAACTCGGTCGGGGGAGCTAGCACAGGGGCAGGGTGGCATTTTAAAAGCCAGTCATGTGCAGAAACCCACCAGGAGCTTGGTCTGGCCTTGTAGCTCAGTTTCTCTTGTGCTCTCGTAAGAAAGTCTTATAAATTAGCAGTTGATGCGTGGAAGGTAGGTAAACAGACTGGGAATGTTCTGGAAGGAGTCACTTTTTGTATCAGTATTATTTTATTATTATGATTTCCTTTCTGATGTTTGTTTATTTTAAGTTACTGGCTTGATTTATGTTTTATTTTCCAGTTTGTTACTTTTGGTTTTGTTTGTTTGACGTGTTTTGTATTATTTTGCGTGGCTAGCCATGGTCAGGGGTTGCCACCCTCTGCAGTGGGATTTCTGAGGAGAAGGGTTTCATTCTGCCATTTTAAATACAGACAAAGTGTAGTGATAAAGCATGAAAGTAGGAGGACGACACGCGCAGTGTCCTACTGGACAGCGTGCTCGGCTCGGCGGCGTGGGGACTGTCTTTACCCTCTCTGCAAAGCCCGCGGATTTCCCTCTGAGGGAGGCAGACACAGAGCACGTGGCTGTCACTCCAGCATGAGCTGGGAAAAGCGTGGCTTGATTTAACCGAGTCCTCAAGGCAGGCTGGGCCTAAACATCTGTTTGTGACTCAGGGATGGGAGTAAGAGGTTTGAAAAACTCACTCCTCCGTAAAAGAGCTTTTTGTTGATTAAAAACCGACAGAGAAATGAGAGATAGTGACCAGCGTTTATCTACTCCCTTGCTTCTTGCAGGTGGTGCTTTGGGGGCTTATAAGGACACCCCAGTTTCTGGCGGTGTCTGCAGAGAGTTAAAAGCTATTTATTGCGGTTTGACTGTATTGGGTGAGATGGGATTTGCAGATTTGCCTTGAAAATGTATCACTCTCTCTGCTTACCTGGGCTGATTGATTGGAATTAGTGACTGAAAGAAGTCTGGTCTAAGATTTCCCAAAGTGCCCAGGTTACAGCGGGGTACAGAAGTGGCAGATTACTTGTCCAGACTTCGCCAAGGTCTCCATTGACAAACCTGTGCTTCTTGCACCTCTCCCTGTATCTCAGGGCACGGCCATGGCATAGCGGCGTGCGCCCCAGGGCAGAGTGTCTGATGGAGCTGGTGTCAGCGTCCTGCTTCCTACGGAGCAGACCACGTTAAAAATTACCTACTGCAGCTCAGGAAGCACCAAAGTGAGCAGCCCTGCACTAGGAAGCTGTGGTTCACACCTTCCCCATCTCCTGAAAATCAGCCCTGAGACAGTTGACTGCTGCCAACGTGAGAACACGCAGCTGTGTAGGCCTTCATTGCCAAAGGCGTCCTCCCGGGACGTTCAGAATTACCTTGATGTAGTTTAGGCAGAGAGGTAGACCTGCTGCCACTTCTGAAAACCCTGCTGGGTACCTGAGTACCTGGGCAACCCTGCTGCCTCGCTCCTTTGCAAGGCTTTTCTCTAAAGCCCTCCTAACTGAACACATTCTGGGGTCGTTGCTTGGCAGTACCCTGGCCATTACCACCATGGTTTTTTGCCTCCTTCAGTCTGTGGACAGCTAATAACTTCCATCTGGAGGTACAGACTCTTAAATTTAAGCCTCCTGGCAAAAGATTTGCTTTTCTTACTTACTTTTCACAGATCCCTTCAAAGAAATTCAGGCTCGCAGCGACTGCAGTTTGGAAACAAGTGCTTTACCAGCCAGGGCAGGGTATGCCAGACTGCTGTAAAACAGGGAGCTAAAGGAAAGGTCTTTTCTAGGGTAAAGCTGGCTGCTTAGTTTTGTGCCAGCTACGCTTAGTAGAAGCAGCAGGACCCCTCTTGGCTAGCCCGCTTGCTGTTATGGTCCTTTGCTTTATAACATTTTGGTTTTGATGCCCCATTTCATTTCTGTTGACTTTTTTTTCTTTTCGTTTAAAAAAAAAAAAAAGACAACAACAAAAAGCTCTCTTCTTTTTTAATTTTATCTTCCTAAACCAAATTTTTGTACGTTTTATTTTAGATTTTTTTGTTATCATTTTCCTTTTTTTTTTCTTTTATCTTTCCCATCTTTTGTTTTTTCCCCCTTCTTCCCTTTCCCTCCTGAATTTTCCCCCCTCGTAGAACCGTCTGCCCCCCCTCAAGACGTAAAATGCGTCAGCACCAGATCCACCGCCATTCTGGTAAGTTGGCGGCCGCCTCCGGCCGAAAGCCAAAATGGCGTCCTGGCTGGCTACAGCGTCTACTATCGAGCGCTGGACTCTGAGGACACGGAGCTTAAGGAGGTGAATGATATCCCCCCAACCACCAGTCAGATCCTACTGGAGTCCCTGGAGAAGTGGACAGAGTATCGCATCACTGTCGTGGCTCATACGGAGGTGGGGCCGGGCCCGGAGAGCTCGCCGGTTATCGTCCGGACAGATGAAGATGGTAATTGCACTTTTCTGGTTTTCCCCCGAGTCCCCTGGTGAATTCGTGTCCCTGGAGTGGGCTTTTCCCACGCTGGGGCGGACACCTCGAGTCCCTTCTCACGGCTTGCATGGTGCAAGACCGAAGCGTCTGGTCCGAGATGTGCAGCATCCTTTGCTGCCCTCTCCCCAAGCCCCTCTGAGAGCTGGGGTCTGTAGGGATGCTCTCCCTGCTTTAGGGCTGGGGGTTTTTAACATTGAGCCTCTGAGCCTTGACCGTAGCACTTTGCCTGAAAAGATGCTGTTACTGAGCAGGGAAGCAGCTGAGGCAGCAAGGAAATGAAATCAGAGAAGAGACGATTGTTGCCAGAAATGATTTTAAAATATTCAGTGTCCTTCCCACACATTCCTTGTTCCTAGCTCCTCTTTAAGTCAAAGTTTTGGTTAGTGGTAAAAAGGAAGAATCTCCTTCTCGAGGTTTAAAAAGCCCTGCAGTGACGAGCAGGTCAGACTCCCGGTCAGCGGCCCAGCTCAGAGACTTTGAGCACAAACGCGGACAGCGAGGCTGGAACTTCCCTGGTGTTTCTACAGTAGAAGAAAACCAGGAAAAAATGTGAATGTGTGCGTGGAGGGAGAGCACCCTCACTGTGGGGGTGAGGTAGGACCCTCAAATAATGCAGGTCAAGTAAATAACAGAAGTGAATTCCAAACTTCTCAGGCTTTCTTCCTTTATCCCAAATAAAAAGAATTTTTTAAAAAGCAACAGGCTTGTCCCCAGTGTGGGTCCTGTTTCTCTAAGCATCTCCCACATCCAAATGGAGAGAATACCTTGCTCAGAGGAAGTAGGGTTTTCTTGCAGGTGAAGCTGTTATGGTCTGTATTATTATTTATAGTTTTTCAAAAAATTCAGCCCAAATTCCATCCAAGACATCTCTTGTTTCCTGTCCTAAGATGAGGCAGCGGCTGTAACCACCAACCTGCCTGCCCTGCCTGAGGGACAAGGGAACTCCAAGGGCACGTCCCCCTCTGTGTCCTCTCCACCCCAGCATCCCACAGGCAGGACCAGAGCTTTTCTGCCTCATTAGAAGTTGGCTTTGCCCTTGGGATGTGAGCTGGAACTATATGGTTTCTCCTGTCTGAGCAAACTGAGGACAGAGGAGCCTGTGGGAGAATGGCTGGACTATGAGTGGACGTTTCCATGCGTATCTAGACTGGATATAAGGAAGAAGTTTTTTACAGTGAGGGTGGTGAAACCCTGCCATGGGTTGCCCAGAGAGGTGATCGATGCCCCATCCCTGGAAACGTTCAAGGCCAGGTTGGACGGGGCTCTGAGCAGTCTGATCCAGTTGAAGATGTCCCTGCTGATGGCAGGGAGGTTGGACCTAGGTGACCTTTAAAGGTCCCTTCCAACCCAAAGCATTCTGCGATTCTGTCCTATGATATCTCTGAGCCATGCAGATGAGATCCCCTGGAACTGCTTCCTTGTTTCACCAGTGACAGATGATGGGATATCTAGATTGTTAAGGCTCCCCCTCCTTTCAAGGCTGTAGATTCAGGGTGCATTTATCCCATAGGTGAAGTGAGTATGGCCCATAGGTGAAGTGTCAGGCTCAGACAGAAGTCCCCAAGTGACTCTTAACCCGTTCCTTCCCTTCCTCGCAGTGCCCAGTGCGCCGCCTCGCAAAGTTGAGGTGGAGGTCCTGAACTCCACTGCCATCCAAGTGTTCTGGCGCTCCCCAGTCCAGAACCGCCAGCACGGCCAGATTCGTGGCTACCAGGTCCACTATGTACGCATGGAGAACGGAGAGGCCAGGGGGCTGCCCCAGATCAAGGACATCATGCTGGCTGACGCCCAGGTAAGGACTCGCCTCCTGCTCCCATCTCCTCTCCTCTCCTGGCAGGTGTGAGGGGGGTGGGCGCTTCAGCCGCCTTGTCTCAATCCCAAGCAACGTAACGCTGGAGAAAGTAGATGAGGGTCTCTGTGACAAGGTGGCTGTTGTCTTTCTGCAGTTCATTTGCACTCCCAGACAGTAGCTATTGTGGAAGAGTATGAACTGCTGTCCCAGCACTGAACTAAATGCCATCCATCCCCCCTGTGGCTGGGAAGGCTTTTAAGACAGGCAGAGGCCACAGTGGAATCTACTAATATCTCCCACTCTTCTCCCTTCATGCTGGCCTGGTAACTTCTGACCTTGTGTGGCTGCTTGCTCAGGGACTCCTTCCTCATGCTGTGTCTCTGTCTTTCCCTTCTTTCCCCTCTTGTATTCTCACATGCAAAACCTCTCTTGTTCTCTGCCCAGTGGGAAACAGATGACACTGCTGAATACGTAAGTAAAAAAAGTAAAAATCCTCCCATCCTGGTTCTGTCCCTTCCCTTCTCCCACTTCCTGTTGTGGTGTGATATTTTCCTTTTCCTTTATTTTTTGCAGTGCCCGTGAGCCTGTTTTAAAGCCTGTTGTTGGTGTTCCCATGCATTGTCCCCACCCTGTCCACTTTGCTCTGCAGCCCCGTGTGATTGTGTAGTTTGGCAGCACGCAGCAGTACTGCAGGGTTTTCCCCTCGGCTCTGAAGGAAAGCGGAATCTGGGGCTCCTCCATGGGGAAGCAGCTGAGACATTGAATTTGGGACTACCTCGAACATACGCTTAAAGCTGGGCTGGTCTGCAAGCACCTCTGCCTTGTGACCGAAAAACACGGTTAGGCTGGAGAGCACTGGGTGTTCAAAACCCCACACGGCCGAAGCTGTCGTGGCATGAACAAATGCTTTGTGCCCTTACAGGGCTGAGATTCTTGGGTACTCGTTCATACAGAGCACTGACTCACTATTGGCGCTTTTACCCTTTAAGCAGACCTTAAAATCGGCTTGAGTGTTTGGCATTTGCTACTTCTGCTAAAATGCTAAATGATTTCCGTGATCTTGCAGCCATAAAGCAGTAGGAGAAAGCATTTCCTTCATGGAATGGCTGGCTCCCAAGATAACGCACTGCTGAAGTGAGCGGATTGATGTCTCCTAGAGATTGCCAAGTGCCCTACAAAAGTGAGGGGCCTCGCTTTTACAGATGGAGAAACTGAGTCATATGAAAGGCAAAGTCTCTTGCCTCAAATCGTAATAAAACCTAGTGGCAAGTGTGAAAGCAGAACAGATTTCTTGACTTCTGGAAGACAGACCTGTCCCTGTAGCTAATGGCTTCCAAACTCGTCGGTCAGAATCCCACTGTTCTGAAGTTCTGCTGTTCCACTCCCTGCTCAGCTTTGGGGGCAATACAGATATTTTCAGAACCAGCAAATTCTTTCCAAGTGCTGCCCTGAGATTCAATACTGAAAGCACAAAGGGGCAGCGGGGGGTGAGGTGAGACGAACAGCGCAGAACGTGCGCAGCCTTCGCATCTCCCTCCTTCTCAGGGCCTTGGAGAAAACCCTGCTGCGTATGCTCTCGTCCTGGTCGGTTTAGCACGGGCATTCCTTTTTACAACTCTGCCCTTCGAAGGGCTGACTGCTTCGTGGCAAAGGGCTGTGCTCGAGGCCGCTCTGCCAACAACAGCTCTCGGGAGCCGGGTGTGGTGAGGCTGACGGAGGATGGAGGAAGGAGGGTACAGGGGATTTAGCAGAGAGCTTTAGCGTGCAAGCAGAAAATGTCGTCTTCGCTTTAAAGCAATCCCTTTAATATTATGAAGGCATTAAAAAGTATCTCTGAGGAGAGAAGGGAGGGGGGTAATGGAGCAAAAAAATGTAATCTCCTTGAAACCGCTGAGACTTCCTCTGGGACAGCAGAGCGAAGAGGAACACTTTGAAGAGCGCAGCAGCGTTTTGATGGCTGAAGCAGTTTATGCTGAGATAGGGAGTGTGCGAGAGGTAGATCTGGAAGGGAACACGCCGAGCCAGGGCCCTGCAGAGACACGCTGTGTTTGCAGAGGGTCTGTTCGCAGCCGGGGTGTGCGAGCCTCTCGCCAAGGGAATGTGGCCCTCATCCTCCTGCCAGTTACCACATCTGCCCAGTTGCCCCAGAGCGCCTCATGGTTTCAGATTCAGTGAATATTCCTGCATGCTAGAAAAGGGCTGAGACTCCTGCAAGGAGGAGAGATCTACCCGTGTACCTGAATATTTACATTGTTTTTCTTTGGAATCTCGCAAACAGGAACTGATCATTGCTGGGCTCCAGCCTGAGACTGCGTATTCCATTACTGTAGCCGCCTACACCATGAAGGGAGATGGTGCTCGCAGCAAACCAAAAGTGGTCACCACGAAGGGTGCAGGTAAGAGTCTTTTCCTGAACCACTGGGATTCACCAGTTTCCGAAAGCCAAGAAGCTCTTTCTCCAGTCTCAGCTTCCCACTCCCGTCCTGAAGGACAGACTTACAACAAGTGCCATGCTGCCCCGAAGACAAAATTACTGCTAGTAAGGCAGAAAGGCCTTCATTCCTCACAGGTAGCCCTCACTAGATGACATGATTTTCTGTCCAGTGCTGCAGAAAGCCCAGACACACCCAGCAGTGCAAGAGAGAGTGAATTCATTGCTTGTAATCTCTTGTGCTATAAAATCCAGTGCACCAAAAGTAAAGGGAATCTCTGCCTGGTCTGGCACTGCGGAGACTGAGTAGCTTTGGTAGTTGGCACACACAGGTACCCGGGGGAACAGGAGAGCCAGAGGTCTGCTGTCGTGATGTTGACTTGCAAAGAACTGAAAAGCAGCAGGGAGACAGTGGTGGCTCACACTGCCCACTCTTCTCTTCTTCTGGTGTCATGGCTGAACGTCCCTCCCCTCTTTGCTCAGGACTAGTGATCAGCACAGGGAAGAGTACTGACACGATTGACCTTTCCTCACAAGCGTTTCTGGGACCTGGGCTCTGTCTGCACGTACCATCAAGATTCATTCTTCCCTTTGACCTATTCTTCATGGTGAAGTGTCCGTCAGCCTCAGTACAGAGGATGCCGTGCCGAGCTAGGATGGCAGGGCCTAAACAGAGGAATCACAAAGGGCAACAGGATATCCTTTGCTCCTCCAAACAGTTGTGCTGCAAGCAGAAAAGAGAAGTACGTGCTCCACCTGTCCTCTCAGCCCCTGCATTCCTGTGGTTTCTGCTCTCGTGGCTAAACCGCTGCTCTGCAGTGTGGGAAAGGTCTCGTGCAGTGGAGGGAGACTACAGTGCCTAGACCTGGAGTTGTCCCTCGCCCAGTCCATGTCTTGGTGGACTGTGCTTACCTTCTCTCACCCCATCTTTCTCATGCTCTTTCTTTTGTTCCTGCTGTCGGATGATGGCTCTCTCCCCTTTTTGTTTCTTTTCTTTGTCTACTACCTTCCCACCGCTGCCTGTCTGTTCATTTTCTTCTTAGTTTTGGGGCAGTCATCTTCACCCTGCCTGGAGCAGCTGCATAAACTGACATCATCCCTTGTTTCTGGAAGAACGTTGCTCTTTGCCTCCGCAGAGATCAAAGGCCTTCGGTCAGTGCAACATAATTAACCTGGAAACCTCTGCTCAGGCTCTGGAGACAGCACAGACACTCAGCCGAGTGCACAGGACAGGGAGGGCGCAGGAGCCCTGGCCTGGAGCACACAGGGCTGGAGCCATGGCTGCTCTCCGTGCCATTGCCTTTTCCCTGTCCTTACTCACGTCTTCATCTCATTCTGCGTTCTTGTGTTCAGACAAAGGAGTGGGATTTCAGCCTTTCTCTCCCCTCTTGCCTCTCCTGCCTTGTTAAGAGAACGGTACATAAGAGAACAAGGTTGCTTTCCAGGACACCAGCTCTAGCAGATGTTACCGCAGGGTGCGTGTGGATGCCAGCATCCAGGCTCCTGTCCTCACGCCGTGTAGTTTCAGTGCGCTGTCAGAAGCCTTTTCCTTCCCTCGCCCTCTTCTCCTTGCCCCTCCTGCTTTGCCCATGTTTCTTCTCACTAGCTCCCTGGTTCTCTCTTCTCGGTTCCTTCTTCCAGAGGCTCTCTACCCTTTTCATTTTTCTCTCCCAGAGCGTTTCTCTCTGCATCCCTCCCTTGTCACTCTCCCTTGTCACCCTCCCTCATCTCTCCCCATTAGGATTTGCAGTGCAGGTGATCAGTCACAGAGGGATGTTTTCTCCAGCACAGCAGCTATTACCCAAAACTCAATTTCCCCCAACTTGAAATAGCTATTTTTAAAAAAATGTTTCAAATGGCTCTGTAACATTCTTATCTTCCTTGCAGTGTTGAGTCAATATACCTTCTGAGAGGAGAGATTTCTTTCTTTATCATTCAGGGCTAGGGGCTGAATTTAAATACAGTAATACATCCAATTTTCTCCTTTACTGTCCAAACCAATTGCAAAATAAAACACTTCCCCACCCCCTGCTTTCTTCTCACCTTTCTTCCAAACAATATTTGTAGTGCAAATGTAATATTTTCAAGCTCAGCTGATTATGGTAACATTTGCGATAAAAACCAAAACATAAAGGTAATGGTATTGTTTTTCTCTTTAATGTGTTTCTTAGGCATTCCAAGGGAGGCTCTCCCAGCGCTGTTCCCTAGCCATTCTTTGGGAGTCTGAGACGAATAAAGCATTGGTTTCAGAGACAGCCCCTCAGCCCCATGTGCAGATGCCAGTCGATGCAGCAGGCAGAGTGATTTCCCCGGTTTGACTCTGCCGGGAGGGTCCCTGCCACGGGCAGCATCCTTCCGTGCCGGCTCCCTCCTGCTGGCTCCGGTAGCCGCAGTACAGCTTCCCACCCTGCCGACCCTCCGACGGACTCGTGCTGCGGGAGCGGGCCGGGATCTCTCCTAACTCCGTTCTCTCTCCTCCTCCTGTTCAACCAGAAAAAATACCAAGGCAGAGAGAAAGAAATTAGATCTCTAATAGTGGAGTTGAGTGTAAATGATGCGTGAGCTGCTGGAATTAATGCTCTGGTTTCTCCATCTTCAGGAACCTCTGGGCCTGCTCATGTCATTTAACTGTGGCTGTGGGCTTGCTTAGCAGTCGGGCAGTGCCAGGGCTCATTAGTCAGAGGCACAGCGCTGCTGAGCTCCTGCAATATCCCCCCAAATGTGGAGGAACTAACTGACAGGTTAAGGAGGGAGCTAACTCAAAACACACCAACACTCGGCTGTCTTTTCCCTTCCTCCAGAAGAGAGAAACTGCACAGAGTAAGCAGCAACTCTCCCTGCCCTCTGCCTTGCACAGACTTTGGGCTCTGTTTCCACTCTCTTTGTGCTTCCTTCTTTCTGTACTCAACTGGGCGATCAGATGCCTGCCAGGGTCGCTGAGCTGGCCTCGTGCCTGCTGCTCAGGACCTGGGGCTGCCCAGGCTGCCTTTCCCATCCTTCATTACTTCACCCTCAGCTGCTCTGGACTTCCCAGCCTGAGCCAAGCTGTTCCAGCCTCTTTCTGCATGAGTTGCGCTGTGTAATGGAGAGAGAGAGGATGGGAGTCTGGGGGACTCCTGCATTTGTTCTTCCCTGCCCTGGGAAGCAATCTGCTCAGGTGATTAGAACAGGAGGCTGGGAGTCAGGACTCCGGAGTTTGGTCTTCCCAGCTGTGGGAGGTTATGTGGTCCGGGGGTAAGGGAGGAGCTGTGCACCCCTTTCCGTCCTGAGGAAATGGAAGAAAATAAATCCAGAAATGTGCAGAACCTGCAGCTCTGACATGTTGGCAGTGCACCTCATTTCCTCAACTTGACAGAGACCCTGGGCCTGTGCGGTGGGCGGGTAGCAGCAGCTCGGTTCGCAGGGGGTGCACCGAAGTACACCGAGTCGAGCTGAATCCCTGGCACTGATCCGAGGAACGCGTTGTTGCAGCAGCTGGAGAGTCGGTGCCTCTCCTCAGCAGCCACGCTGTCCCACGGCTGACTGAAGGTGTCTCTCTTCTCTCCCAGTCCCAGGGAAGCCCATCCTGTCTGTGCACCAGACAGAGGAGAACACTCTCCTGGTGAAATGGGAGCCTCCGTTGGATGCAGAAGGCCAGGTGATGGGCTACCGGCTCCAGTTTGGCCGCAAGGATGTCGACCCCCTGGCTACCTTGGAGTTCACGGCCCTGGAGGATAAGTACACCGCTCCCAGCATCCACAAAGGCGCCACGTATGTTTTCAAGCTGGCCGTGAAAAGCCGGGCTGGCTTTGGGGAGGAAGCTGTGCAGGAACTCACCACCCCTGAAGACATCCCCAAGGGTTACCCCCAGATCCTCGAGGCGAGCAACATCACTTCCATGTCGGTCCAGTTTGGCTGGCTCCCCCCCGTGCTGGCCGAGAGGAATGGAGCCATCGTCAAATACACCGTGGCCTACCGGGAAGCCGGTTCTCCTGGCAACCCGCTGGAAAAAGACCTGCCCCCCTCCCCAGAGAACTCGTACACCCTCAACGGCCTCAAACCCAACACCGCCTATGATGTTAAAATCCGTGCTCACACCAGTAAAGGCCCCGGGCCGTACAGCCCGACCGTCCAGTATCGGACATTCCAGCTGGATCAAGGTAGGACTTACCGGTTTCTCCTCCCTCTCTCTCCTTGTAACCGGGGCTGGTGCCGGGAGGCAGAGAGCTGGAGAGGTCAAGCCAGGCTCAGCCAGGCTCGTGAGTAAATGCAGAGCACTCTGGTTTCACACTCAGTCCCTCAGCTCCTCTCTGCCTTGTGCCAGGTAAGTCCCTTTTACCGCTTTCTTCTAAGTTAAGTCCGGACACCCTTCTTTCACTGGCACCTGAAGTGGGGGGCCAGTCGCTATACAGGTGGGAAGAGCGTTTTCTTCAGCTTTTGCAAACAGCCAAAAGAAAACAGAAAAAATCAAAAAACCTCAGAACGTGACCTGGGATGGGTTTCCTCACCTGAGCATGCTCAGAAAGCCAGCACCTCGTTCCTGCAGCAGCCACCCAGACCCTTAAGTGTGTGGGCAAAGCCACGCACCCTCCCTCAGGCCTCCCTGGGGTTAGCATGGGGACAGGGAGCAATGGGAGATGGACCTTGGCAAAACTCAAGCAAAGTGTGGAGGAGGGAGCAAGCCCTTCTATTCCTGCAGCAGCAGCCAGACCCAGACTGGCAGGCCCTTTTGCCAGTGCCTGACATTCTCTTCCTTCTCTTTCTTGCTCATCCTTCCCTCCGCTGCCTTTTCTTCTCCTTTCTCCCCTTCCTCCTCACTTTTCTCTCAGCAGTTTTACCCAAAAACTTCAAGGTGAAGATGGTGACAAAGACATCTGTCCTTCTGAGCTGGGAGTTTCCTGAGAATTACAACTCTCCCACCCCATACAAGGCAAGTGGAATGGAGGAGTCAGAACTGTGTTTCTTCCCAGTTTCCTGGGAGTCTTGTCTGTTGGTTTGAAGAAGAGATTGTAAGAGGCAGGAATTCCGGATTCAGTAGATCAGGGAGATGGATTGAAAACCAGGGCTGTTGGGTTGCATTCCCACCTCTGTTACCAGATCATTGCCGCCCTAGGCAAGTTACTGCAATTTTCCCATTTCCAGATAAAGATTTCTCTTCCCAGAAGATCTCAAGGCTCTGTCCTGCATCTGCCTTATGCTTGGGGCCCCTGCAGTGGGCACGAGACAGCTCCCTGCTCCAATGCCTTCTGTTCCTGTGTTGGCACCAGCTCTGGCAGAGCTGGGTGGAGCATGGCACAGCTGGGTGCCCCATGTCCTCTGCAAACCAAAGCAATGGAGAGGAAGGAGTTTGGTTGCTTGAGCTTGACTTTGCCGCCTTTTCACCTCCCACAGATCCAGTACAACGGGCTGAATGTCGATGTGGATGGCCGCACCACCAAGAAACTCATCACCAACCTGAAGCCCCGGACGTTCTACAACTTTGTTCTCATGAACCGGGGCAATAGCATGGGTGGCTTGCAGCAGAACGTCGCTGCCTGGACCGCTGCTGACATGTTATCGAAGAAGCCAGAGGTGACCCACAAGCCTGATGCAGATGGGAACGTGGTGGTGATTCTCCCAGACGTGAAGAGCTCCGTGCCTGTGCAGTAGGTTTCGGTTCAACTGCAGGCATGGGGTGCTCGGTTTACGTTGCGGGGGTCAGCCCTGGTGGCTGGAGTCCACAGTACAAACCTGCAAGGGCCGTGGCCGGGGATGTGTTCTCTGCATTTTTAGCCTTGCTTGCTGTTGTCTTTTGGAGCTACTTCCCAGAGCTAACAGGCGATGCTAAAGAAATGTGAAGGGAGTAAATAAGGAGACATGTCGTAGGGGGCTGCCACTGAATCCAGGCTCATGCCAGGAGCACCAATAACAACTGTGCTAAATTAAAAATGAGGGGCTTGCTGGGTTGGGCCAGTGGGACTGTTGGGCAAACCTAGCCTTCCACATCAGCGTGTGCACTCTCTGCTTCTGTGGCTCGTAGAAGGAGATTAATTCCTTCTATTTCTTCTGATTACTCCTGACTCTTAGGGCTTACTACATTGTGGTGGTGCCTCTGAGGAAGTCCCGGGGAGGACAGTTCCTCAACCCCTTGGGCAGCCCTGAGGAGATGGACCTGGAGGAGGTGAGTGCGGGTGAAACTGGAGCCAGCTGTAAGGAGAGAGCAAGCAGCTGTGGTGGGTGGGATGGTGACCTGGGAAGGGTGGTTTTGGGGTATGTGTGCTCCACGTTCTGAGTAGCTAAGGTGTGGCCAGTCTGAGTGGGATGGTTTGACTCTTTCTTCCTGCTCCCTTGATGGTGCTGAAGGCATCAGGGCTCAGGGTGTTGCTTTGCTTCCTCCAGCTCGTTCAGGACATTGCCAGGCTCCGACGCCGAAGTCTGCGTCACTCCCGCCAGCTGGACTTCCCCAAGCCCTACATTGCTGCCCGTTTTCGCTCCCTCCCCTCCCACTTCATCTTGGGGGACATGAAGCACTACGACAACTTCGAGAACAGAGCCCTGGAGCCAGGGCAGAAATATGTCATCTTCATCCTGGCAGTGCTCCAGGAACCCGAGGCCGTAAGTGCTGCCTGCTTTCTCTTGCCCTCTTCAGATGCTCGTGCCCCTCTGTCCCCATTACCGAGCAGAGACAGCAGCTGCTCCCTCCTGGCATTCTCCATAACTCTCTCCCACCAGATGCCAGAGCTTGGGGTTTTTTTCTTTGTAAAGACCTTCCAGTCCAGCTGTGGAGCTGCTGCATGTGGCTGCTGGAGCTGTTTGTGCTTGTGTCTGCAGGCAGCAAACGTGCTCTTCTGAGCAGGCAGGCTAATGACGCAAGCATCTGGTGCCCTTCTGCATTTTGCCAGTCTTCATAGGCAGGACTTGCTACGCTTGTGGCTCCGGATCTGAGTCCAGAATGGGGAGTATTGAACTACCCACTCAGGACTGCACTCGAGTTCAGAGATCCCTAGGGCAAACCCCTTCACAAAGAGCGGTACCTTGTGAAGGCTGTCCTTGTATTCCATAGAGCGATGACCCCAGACATCCTGCTTGGAGAGCAGCGTGTCACACGCCCTGGTCATTACAAAGTTCCCCACCAAGCAGAGACAGGAGCATTTTTTAATGGAAAACTACATGTGCTCTCTGCTCTTTTTACCACTTCAGCACCTCTGCTGATTTCAGTGGTGCTGTGTTTGGCTTCATGAAAACAACTGTGAATATTTACCTGCCTCCTCCCTCATGCACAATAGGAAGCAGTCTAATACTTTGTTGTTTTTAAATCCCCCTACGGAGTTGTAGCAGGAAGCTATTTGAAATTAAGGATTTTCAGAGGTTTTTTTTCCAAATAAATATTTAGTTGTGTATTTGATATTAAAGGATTAGGCTGACACGCTTCTGAATGGGTTTCTCAATCGGATTACTGCAGCTTGTGGTAATTTCTGCTTGAGAACAAGGTACTGCATACTCGCTCACAGTGGCCTGGATTTGCAGCAGCTCCCAAGTACGCAGCAACATTTCAGTCTTACTGAGAGGTGATCGAGTTCAAGGACCAGGAGCCCAGATCTGTTCTTGTCCTGTCCCAGACTTTTCACTCAAACCCAAGCCTGCCAGCTCCCCTCTGTTCATTTTAGTTTCTGTAGTTTCTGTGGAAGATGGGAGGGAATGCAGCCTTCCTGGGTGGGGAGAATGTAGCACCCATGAGAACAAGCAGGCAGTGCCCATTAGTTGGGACTCTGATGGGTCTGAATGTGCCTCTGAGTCTCCTCAAGAGTGCAGCTCACTGCAGAGGGAGCAGAGGAGACATACTGCATGTTCTTAATTTGATTGTAAGGGTTGGGTTTTTTTCAGTCACCAGACCAGACTGTTTCTAAGCGTTAATTGTTGTTTTAATCCCTTCCCTCTTTCTCTGTAATCCCATCTGACTGTCAAAATCCAGATGGTTACATGAGAGCTTGGAGAAAGTCTTTGTGTGTTTGTGGCAGTGGAGAGGGCTCGGGGGATGTGGTAGAACAGAGGTGTAGTCAACTGGTTTTCTAAAAGCACGTTTCTGGCTACAAGGTTAAGTGAGCTGTACGCACAAGCCAGTCTACAACTTCATGTGAATGTGATCTTTCAATGGTCTGTTGTGCCTGGAGCGTTGGAGGAGGGAGATACGTGTCACATGGATGTTCACAGACAAGAGGTTTTTCTATAGATTGAAGAGGGCATTTTCTCTGTTGTTATTTGGTTCGTATCCTCTCTAGCAATTTCTCATGTGGAATACTGTACGCTTGCCCACTGTTTTCAGTCCCCATTCCATCTCTGAGCTCTGTTCCACAATCTTTCATGTCTTCCAGACTTTTGCTGCTAGTCCTTTCTCTGACCCCATCCAGCTGGACAACCCTGACCCACAGCCGATCATTGATGGAGAGGAAGGCCTGATCTGGGTCATCGGGCCCGTCCTGGCTGTGGTGTTCATCATCTGCATTGTCATTGCCATTCTACTCTACAAAAAGTAAGCGATGCTTCTTGCCCAGACCCGTGACCCTTCTGAATGTCCCCAGCTCTAGTCCCCAAAGGGAATTTCCTCCTTGGCCCTGTGGTTGTCAGCTGAGGGCAGATCCTTCCCCCGGCACCAGAGAGAGGAGCCCTGTGGCAGAAATGCTGAAATGGAAGGGTCTGAGAGGCACGGGAGAGAGTAGCAGTGGGTTGCAGGGACTTGGTGCTTCAGAGTCTGCCCCATGGCACTCTCGGTGAAGCTGTGCTTGTCTACAGCCTGTTGTGGCAAGTGTTAGATGAGTTTTTCAGGTCTCTTGCCTGTCTCCTCCAGAAGAGCTGCTTGCAGCCACAGCCTCGGGCTCCCCTTCCTGTGCTCTGTGTCCGGATGCACAGTGTGGTGATGCAGAGAAAGCACCTTTGTGCCATGGATCAGCAGAGACCTCCATTGTTCCCAAACTGGTTTTCAGCTGGAGTTGGGAGACAAGAGCAGCAGCAGCAGGGGTGCAGCATGAGTCTGCAGGAGAGAGGCAGGAACAACCCCTGGAAATGGCTCCCTTTTCCTTGGCTTTCAGAGGAGCTCATGGTGCGTGGATGGAAGTGGGGGCCCTTGAGCACACACAGGCCACGCTGTGCAGTGAAAGAGGACGGGAAAGGAAGCAGATGCTGAGCAAAATAGATCAAGAAAACGGGCCAGATGGCGGCTATGGCCGATGCAGGAGTGTCCTTAGCTGGGACATCTGGTGCCCAGAATGGAGGGAGCTCTCTTAACCCTGCTCCGTCTCGCGCCTGCGCAGGTGTGTTTGCTCACACACATGGGTGTGCCTTTTGCATCCCAGCCTGCGTGGAGCTGCTGGACACACAGGTGCTCTGGGGGGTCAGGGACTCAGGTGCTCCTTGTTGGTGTTCATTAGCACCGATCTAAATGGGTAATCTTTGCTGGTCTCACCTTTCACCCGTGTCACCAGGGTTAGAGCAGAGCAAATGCTTCCCCCTTCCTCCACAAGTCCTTTCTAACCTCAACGTTTGTCTTGTCTTCTCTCCACTTACTGCTTTCCTGGACAGCAAGCCAGACAGGTAAGAGCACCGGATTTGCCATTTGCTTAGGTTCTTTCTTGCTGGGCTGGCTGTGTTAGGAAGTGTTCACTGTCTGTGGTGATGGGGCTTTTTGTTGGTACAATTCCTACCTTTAGATCTGTCCTAACAGACACCCTGTGTCAGGCTAGCACGGGCCCATGTTTGAATCGGGGCAGAAAAAGCCCAGCTTTCTCCTGCTTGTCCGTTCCTCAATATAATGACCCTTTCTCAAGCTGAGCAGCAGTGACAGTAAACGGCTCATAAAATGTTGGGTTAATGGAGCAGAGAAACACCCATTTGTGTTGCAGTCAGAGGTGAAAGCAGGTTTTCTCCGTGTCTGACTGCTCCATACAGGCTGTCCCTGAGCCACTGGCGTACTGGAAGCAGAATCTCACCAGCTGAGCTGTCCTCGCCCCGCTGCAAAAGCTGTTCTTGCCCCATCAGCCAGGACTTCTGACAGAGTTCGTTTATGACTGCAAAAATGAGACGTATTTCGAACCATTTCCAAGGCTGAGAGAGCTTTCGCTGGAAGTAACTGATGGGTTTAGCCAATGAACTATTAACGGCAGTTTCAGAACTGCGGCAAAAATAAACTACTCCCAAATTGCATAGTGGTGTAATTCCAAAATGCTGCCCCATGCAGAGCTGCCAGGGCTCACGCCACTTCTTCTAGCTATTAATGACGTTAAGAGACAACTAAAAATGTACTGAATAACCTCCTCTCTGCCTAAATAATTGCCATTATTGCTGCAGGGCTTTTACTGCAGGCTTCTGTGCAACCCAAGCAGGCGAGGCAAGAAGCTGTACAGCCATTTTGACAGAAGGGCTGGGACAATATTTGCAAGTCTCAGGGTGTAGGTACACGTTCTCTCCACGCTGGAGAAGTTCTGCTCCCAGCAGCTTGTCACTGTTTCCTTCCCAGAGGTTATCACATCTTCAGATCAGCACTGGGCTTTGCTTCCAAATTCTTTTCAAGGAGAATGAGCCCGGTTAGCAAAGACTTTTCTCCTGCCTCAGCTAACCTAAGCCATTGTGAGCAAAATATAGGAAGCACTTATGTGTGCAGCTCAGCTGGCAGGTTGGAGCGGGCTTCAGCTTCTGGCAAAGAGGTGAGACAGATCTCAGCAGGCACAGCTGTGTTGGGAGAGAATGTGTCTACACTGGTTTTTGAACCCAGATTTTTCGGGTTCTGCAGATCAAAAAAGGTTGAAAACCACTGCTCTGCCTTCTCTGTTTGCAGCAAAGCACGGAGAGCTGCTAAACAAGCCAACAGAGCAGTATCAGTACTTTATGTCCAAGGTCACGGCCAGGAGATTCTGTACTTTTCCGAATGATTATGTTGGCTCTGGTTCTTTCAGGCTGAAAATGGCTTGGCCAGAATTGGAAGGTTTCTGCTTGCAGAGCTCTGCAGAGTAGTGGAGGCTTGTCTGTGCAGAGAGGCTGAGGTGTGAATTCACAGCACCTGAGCTGCTCTTTGCTGCCTGTCTGCACTGCTGTGGTGAGAAGGGGCAACTTCCAGACGTGTCTGAAAGCTGCTGAGGGGCTGCTGGGCCGTTGAAAACCCATCAAATACAGCACTGACAAAACCTTCCAAAGCTCATTCTTTTTCTGATGCATTTTATGTAGCTTACATCCTTGGCTGCATCTGGCTCTGGTTTTGGTGGGAGCTATACTCAGGTCTAAACGTGACCTGAGTAGCTGAAAAGAAGGAAAGGCCCGTAAGCTAAGATGCTTTTGTCTTTTTGTTTCTTCGTTTCTTTTTTTTTTTCCCCCTCCCAAAGCAAACGGAAAGATTCAGAGCCGCGGACAAAATGCCTCCTGAACAATGCTGAAATCACCCCTCACCACCCGAAGGACCCTGTGGAAATGAGGCGCATCAACTTCCAAACTCCAGGTAACTGGCTGCAAACCAGCCTTTCTCGCTGGGAAGGCAGGAGTGGAGCAACTGCGCTTTCCTTCGCCCCGTCCTGCCTGCGTGAAGGCTGCTGCAGGGCTGCCTTTGAGACCCAGCACTAACCTAGGGTGCAGCCTGGGAACCACAGAGCCTTGTCTATGCTAAGCCAGACTGCTGAAGAAACCCTTGCTGGGAACCCTCAAGGACCTTGCACAGGCTCTACCCAGCGCTAGCAAGGCAGGAGGAAGGGCTTTCCTGGATACCCAGCTCAATCGGGGCATTCTGGGCTACGGACGCAGCTGCAAGCGCCGTGGCCATGCCGGGCTTGCCAGACCACCAGTGCTGCCGCCCACCGGGAGAGCCCCGGGGCCGGTGGAGATGGAGCGTGACGGGCTGCCCAGCACACGCTGCTCCAGCCCGGTAACTGGTGCTTGCTGCGTGCGTGCCAAAACACTCCTGTGAGGAGCCAGGCCTGCCCCGTGCGCTCTGCGGAGAGAGAAGGGCAGCCGGTCGCTTCGTGCAGACGAGGCAGCGTCTCCTCGCTCAGTGCCGACGCCGTCACTGCCACCAGCCGCTGAGCTAGCGTGTAACTGCACTTAACTCCCGGGCAGAGGAGCTCGATGCACGCTCCTTTCCGTACACGTGTGTCCATATGTGCATGCGTGTCCTAGCTGCCTGCATGGCACCTCTGCAAGGCACCGCCGACGCGGGCCGGCACGGGCGCGTCCTCGCGCAGACAGACCCTTGGCAATGCCGAGCGGTGCCCGCACACTGGTACACACCTCTGCCTCCGAGTTCCTGGTGCCTGAGGATCTGGAAGGGAATTGATTGTGCTTTTTGGGGGCTGGCTGTTGTTTTCAGTTTGTTTGTATTTTTTTGCTGTTTTGTGCTTGTTAGTAATGTTTCTGCAGCTCCTGTTTCCCCTTCCCATCCCAGTCCTGTCCGTAGCGTTGTCTGAGTTTTCTTAGGGTGAGGCTGGCAATCGGTAGGTGCCCAGAGCGCAGGGGTCTTCGGGGAAGCACAAAGGCAGCACTGAGCTGAGGGTTTCATATCAGAAAGAGCTAGGAACAACCCGTTGGTACGAGCCCAAGCTTAGGAACGATCGAGTCACAGCTGAGGGGTGGAAGTGGGTTCAGTCCAGCATGCAGGGGCTGAACGCAGAGCAGTGCAGCAGCAGCGAGCTCCTTAAATCAGCTCTTGGTTAGTGGTGCTCTTGCAGGAAAGTCTGAAAGTGTCTGATATCTTTGGAGTGTCCCCAGCTGCAGCTCAGCAAGCATTTGTCAGGGCTCAGTGGTATATACTGGGTGCAAACAGGTTGGCTTCTGGGTGCTCCAGGTGGTGACGCAAGACCCAAGAGAGATAGCTCCAGTCCCCCATGTGAAATCTATACTGAGATAAAAATAAAAATAAAAGGTTATAGCCATCCAGCTTAGCCTGGGTGCTAAGAAGCAGCTGGAAGTGCGGTTTCATGTGTTTCTGTTGCTGGGTATTTCTCCCCGTCCCCACAGGATAGCTGAGTCGGCTGAGGGCACTTCCGAGCTTCGGTTAACGTGATCGATAGATCAGCGAGTCTGCCTTCCGCTGACCGTGCTGCTTGGGTCATGCTGTACCTCTGAATTTTTGGTCTAAGCAGCTTGTAAAAGGTAGCTCAGACATACAAACCTGTATTGACGCTAGGCAAAGGTCTGCAGAGCTCAAAAGACTGCCCGGCTTTGCCCGGTCTAGCTTGAGAAAGATACTGCCACCTTTGCTTTGTAAGCTTATCTAGCCGAAGGGTTTATCTAGCCAGTTTATTCTGCTGTATAGTTTGTAACGCAGTGAAAGGTTTTAAAGGATTTGGGAGAGTTGGTCACCTGCCTCCCACAGAATTTTGCGAGCAGTTGGGTGAAAACGGAAACGGATGGAAAACCAGAGCTTGGAGTGCGTTGGCGATGATGGAGAGATTGTGGTGCAGCTTGCAGGGGAAGGCTCCATAGGTGCTGTCTGAATTAATGTGAATTAAATGTACTGTGGTTTAGAAGAGGGCCTGTAGGCTCTCCTCCAGGCAGGTGACCCAGCAAGCAGAGAGTCTCTGTCCTGTCCCCAGCAGCGAAACGGAGGGAGGACGCGGGAGTGGGAGTGTGCGTGCGCATCCGTGCAGCTCGGAGAGGGGAGAGCTTAGATAGGGGAGCATCTTAGAGATCCTGTCCTAGCCTAATCAGCACCAAAAATAACTTTCTTTTCCTCTTTAGATTTATGTTGTTTTTTTGTTTTTTTATTAGCATGAAATTTTTTAAAAAGTGTATATTTTATTTATTTATTTTTTACTGTTTTCTGCAGATTCTGGTCTGAGCAGCCCTCTCAGTGACCCTGAGTTTGACTTTGAAAGTTAGTTCCTGTGTGTTTTTGTTCCTGTTGGTTTCATTTTTCCTCCTCCACTCTAATTTTTTTCTCTTCTGTCGCTTTCCTTTCCGGTTCTGTTTCGTTCCTGGTTTGTTTGGGTTTTTTCGCCGAATTCTCCGTATTCCTGCAGTGTTTGCCCATCTCATCCCTTCTCTGTGCCATCTGTTTGTCTGAACCGCGCTTCCAGTTTTACAGTATCAAATAACAGGCCTTCTGCAAGACAAGGGTAGCAGCAGCAAAGTAGAGCCCCTGGTCGCAGCGTGGGATGCTGTCTGTCCTTCTGTGTGTCTCTTGCTGTCTCAGGAGAAAGACCTGGGTGTCAAGGATTCCTTTTTTCCCCGTTGTTGAAGGTGTTTCGTTTCTGAACCTTGGCTAAATGTCCCTCGTCCTTATTCATGGGCAGAAAGCGATCTTTCGTGCCCCGGCCTGTAAGCGTTGTGTGTGTTGTGCGTGCCTGTGGTTTTGTGCCCGTTGCTTCGTAACGTGGGGAAAGAGAAAAGCGGAGCTGCAGCTGACGAGCCCCTCGCTCTCTGGCAAGAGCCGTGCAGGCACCTTTTCACGTCAGACGAGGAACAGGGCCGTTTCCCATCTGGGGCAGGTGCCTGTTCCTTGGCATCGACTTGTTCCAGGAGCACAAAGACCGGCGGCCACTCCGTGCTCCTCCGCACCCCTGGTTTCCAAGCAGAGTGCCATCCAGCCGCGGTGGTTTTGCAAGGAGAAACGGGCTCTGGCCCGTGTAACAGATGTTAGGGTGACGTTTCTGGCCAGTTGGCTGGTGCACAGAGAATCAACTCTTTTGTGATAAGATTAGAGAGATTCAAGTGATTGAAACGTTAGATGAGACTGGCTCTAAAAGACTTCATCCCCATTAGAAGCCAAGATCCCAGCTTTGCTGGGTGGCTTTTGGGTTTGATTTTTTTTTTTTTATGCTGGGCAGGGAAGTAGATGTGAGGTTTTAGCTGACAAAAGTGAAGAATCACAGATGCTGCTTGTGCTTGGAGATGTGAGGGCTGGGACATTTTTCTGAAGAGTTTAATCCAAACACGGGTGTCTGGTGTTGAATACCCCTGTCCCTGCTGTGCCAGTCCACCTGCCACCTCCCCTCTACCCCCGTATCGTAACAGAGGGGGTTTCTATGTGGTTTTTTCAAGCCACGCCGATCCCTGGCCCAAGCTCTGCCCATGGCAGCACTCCCTGTGCTGCCCTTGCTGCTGTGGGAGGTCTCTGGGACGCAGCTTCGCAGGTAGCCGGGAGGTCGCTGGGCTGAGGAACCTGCGAGCCATTTCCCTTCACGTCTACAAAAGAGTTACTGAATTCAAGCAGACAAAAGAGAAGCTGCTGCAGCTCACAGAGCAGTGCTGGCTGGTGCCACTGGGAACTACTGCTCCTGGCTCGTTAAATATCACATTCCTCCTGGATCTTAACGGGAACCCCCACGCGCTTGGCATTTTGACCAGGAAAGTGTTTATCATGGCAGAGGTTTCCAGTCTTCCTTTATAATGAAGAGCCCTAGAAATCGATCCGACAAGGAGATTTCTGTCTTTAACAGCAGCAAAACAAGGCAAGTTCCCATGTGCTCTCGGGCAGTGCCTGTTTCCAGCGGGGTGGAGGCAGGGGCAGGACGTTCCCCAGCAAAGAGACAGAGCTGGTTTTCAGGAGCCAGTCACACTGAGGATTTTTCTTGGAGCTTTTATGAAGGAAACTTGTGAAATGCCTTCAAGGGGAATGTGGCTTCTCGTTCCAGATTGGCACAGTGGGCCTTTCCCATGCAGCCCACGTACAGGGATGACACCTATTGCTCCATGACTTCTAAGCCAAAGAGAATTTGGGGTTTTTTTTTTCTTGCTTGCTTGTTAGTACTGGGTTTTCTGATCATTTATTTTTTTACTTTTAACCTACGTGTTCATCATTTGGGATTTCATTTACAGCTCTGTGTTTCTAAGCACACTTCAGCAAATAATCTCTAGGTTTTTGCAGCAGAGTCAGGTGGTGGTGGCTGGGCCGAGAGCTGCCCGGCTGCCTCCCAGCCCAGGGGGGAAGAAGCCAGGGAGGGAGTGACCCACAGAGACCTGGAGACAGCTCACGGAGTTGCCAGAAGTTGTTCTGAGTCAGGCTCAGCTTTGCTCTTGTGCTGCAGCTCAAGGTGTGTTCGGAGGCAGAAGGACAGATGTTGAGGAAAGTGTTAATATTGACTTGGTTTGGTCTCTGATTTCTGGCGTCTCAGCCAGTGTGGCGTCCCGTCCCATGCAGGCAGAGAGAGGACCAGTTCCTCCAAATGGCCCCAGTCTGTATCCAGTGCTGTTGTACTGGGGTGGATGGCAGCCGCCTTCCAGTCCATAGTGGGAAGCAAAGGAGAAATCCTTCTCCAGGTGCAACGGGCTACAGGGCAGCAGGAGACTAAGTAGGAGCTTTTCCTCCATGACCTGGGAAAGACTTTCTGCCCTATTCTCAGCAGACTAGAATGGAGCCAGCGCAGCCTCCAGAATACTTCAGGGTTATTTTTGTGAGCTTTTCTGGTCTATCCCCTCCTCGTTTTCAGCCAGACTTCCCTGTGCTGAAAGCAGATGTCTAGTTAGCTTAGGAGGAACCTGCTGGAGTGGTGGCCCAAATCCCCGCTCCATGGCAGACTCGTCCTGTCCCCAGGCCTGGGGGAGGCAGTGTCTCTCCAGAAGTCACTGTAAAACTGAGGATGTCATGCTTGCTTTGCCATCTCTGTGCTGAGTTTTCAGAGTATCTGACCATGCTGCTGCCACCGCCGCTGCTTTGTCACACACCAACACCCACGGGGCTCGAAATTCTCCCTGGCTTCCATCTCTTCTCCACTCCTGTCCTTCTCACTGGGGGCACTGCCCAGGGCTTCTCAGCATGCTGCTGTCCTCGCCTGCCTGCTGCCCTTCGTAGCGGGATCGGCTGGCAGACAGCATGGGAAGCTTTTGGAAAAACGTGATCCAATGCAGATGAGCAAAGCACGGAGCGCTTTTCCGCTGTGATCCGTAGCGTAGCTGTTGGAGATGATAGGATGGGAAGGATCCCTGCTCTTTCCAGAGCTCCAGCTGCCCCTCTCGGAGCAGGATGTCCAAAGCACACGTCAGACTGAAAAATGAGTCTGCCTTCGCTGCTCGGCCCCGTTCGTGCCGAGATGTGCCTGCAGTCCGACCAGTCTGATGCAGCGTGGCCCTCCCACTACCAGGACATCTCAGAAAAGATCGAGTCTGTTCCCTGGCAGCCCTGTCTGCCTCAGTACAAGCACAACTGAGTGTTGGTGAGAACTGCAAGGGCAGCAGGTGAAGCAGGACCGTGAGGCATCAGTCTCCCCAGCAAATTGTTTCCTATTCCCCAGCCTGAGAAGGGGCCGGGGGACCTTTTGCCTGTCCGTCACGAAAGGTAATGACATCCCCAGCAGAGCCTGCGATGGGGTCGGTACAGCCTGCCCCGCGGGTGCAAAAGGGAGGGCGAGGGCAGAGCAGCGCTGGCTGTGCTGGAGATGGAGCATCATCCACCGGCCGTGAGCGCGAAGAGGAGCCAGGGCTTGACATTTCCATATTTCCATACCTGGTTCCACCCTTGGAGCGGTGAAGGTTCGACCGCTGCGTCCCTGAGCTCACCAGGAAGCTTACGGAGCCGATGTTGTGCACAGGACAGTTCCTGAAAAGCCTCCCCTGCTTCCCCCCATCTGCATTCCCCCCCGCTGCCCCACATCACCATGGTTGGCTGGATCCCTGCCCCATCCCTTCTTTTGTGTTGGAGTTTGTGATCGTTGCGGGTGCTGTAACATTTGCTGCGTGGGTTCCTCTGGCAGCGTTTGCTCATTTTAAGTCCACTATTGGAATCGCTAACACGCATCTGCTCTTCGGATTTTCCTTTTTGTTTTGCTCTGATTTACACATTGAAAATGGGGCCATCATGGGAACGCTCTCATTTTACTGTTTTTTTTTTTATTTCCTTGATTTTTATTTTTTACTTCCAAGGACACAATTTCGAGCCCTGAATTCTTCTCTTCTAACCTCCCTACTTTCATTACAGATCTTGCATTGTAATTTTTTTCTTTTCTTGTTTCTTCTTTCTTATAAAATGTGCAACAGTTGTGAATTTTAGTTATTATTAAATGAGATTCTTTTCCTGCTGTCTTGTCTTTTAGGTATGCTCAGCCACCCACCAATCCCCGTTTCCGAGCTGGCTGAACACACAGAGCATCTCAAAGCTAATGATAACCTGAAATTGTCCCAAGAGTATGAGGTATGAGCAAGAGCGAGTGCTGTGCATGGGTTTGCAGAGCCAGGGAATGAGGAAATTCAGACAGGCCCTCATGCAGATACACATAGCTTCATTTTAAGGATCTGGTTAGTCGAAATAAAAAAAGCTATTTATGTATTTAGAATCAAGTACTTGCTCAGTGCTTTGCTAGGTTCAGTTCCAGATCATAGAAAAGAAAGAGACTTGGTCCAGGAGCCGTTCCTGTCCGAAGAGTGGGCGTCTTGGGCGGGATCTGAGCTCCTTCGTGGAGCGGGATGCGTTTCTGGAAGCTGATTGCCAGGCAGACGGGATGGGCTGCTGCCCTCGGGGGGGGGCCTGCGTCTTGCTGCTGGACACGGAGAGGACCAGGCCAAGGAACGTGAGAGCCAGTTTGAGATAGCTGAAGTTAGGTGAGATGAACAGCAAGTCCTCCACAGCCGACCTGGTCAGCAGCCACAGAGCCGAAGCGGAGAAAACCAGATGATCTGGGCCTTTCTTCTCTTGCCTGGGGGTTTTGTGCTTTTTTTTTTTTCTTTCTCCCTCCTGCTAATGTTTGGTTACTCAAATGGGCTCCTGCAGGCAACCAGCTGTGGCTGCTGGACTTGCTTTTCAGATTTCTGTCCTGAACTGTATAATTCCCACCCTGCCGGGGCTGACGGGTCGGACCAGTCCCAAGGCAGCTTGAGGGGGGAAGGTGAAGAGCATCACAGCCCTGACGTTACCGCTGTGCTCTGTAGCATGGCGTCCATGTCATCAGACGGGGAAGGGCTGTGCGCTTGCACCAGCCGGCTCCTGTCCGCTCACGGCGTTGTGGCTGCATCAGCACTGGTTAAATCCCAGTGCGAACGCCCAGTGCTGCTAGAGCCGTCGGTAGGCAGGTTGCTTTCATTGCAAATTGAAAATACGACTGAATTATTTGTTGTTGTTGTTCAAAGACACAAAATGCCCCAATATTTTTAGACTGGTCTAGACCGCCTAGTTCCGCTTGCAGGCAGAGAGCGAGGGGATATTTTCTGAACAAAGAACTGGTTCTGGGATGCTTTCTCCCAGTCTGGCTTGCGAACGTCGGCATGCGCGGAGCAGCGCTGCCCTCGCAGCCCCGCGCCGAGGGGGAGCTGTGCGGCGGCGAAGGCGCGTTGGCTCTGCTGGGGTCTTTCACCCCGCGTTGGGGCACGGGGGGAGCAGCCGCCTGTTAATGTGCTCTGCCCGGATTTCAAAGGCTGATTTGCATAATGCAGCATCCCGAGTGCCCTGGCTGCGCTCCAGCAGAACCTCCTCTGGTGGGAGAGCCAGAGCTAAACAAACATCGCTAATGAAATGAATGTGAGGCGAGATTAGAGGGATAGAGAGCAAACAGACACATTACAACAGTATAAATACCCATTAGTTAGAAAGACTCCGCAGCGAGAGTGCAAGAGGACGTTGGTGGCGGGTGGTTCTGTACCAGCGCTGCCACGACCACCGGAGCTGGGCTGTGCCCGGGGGGCTCTGGGCTCGGCGCAGGCAGGGGAGGGCAACGGCAGCGGGTGGCTGGTGAGGACCTCTGCGAGCTCAAAAGGGACGAATGGAGGCAGGCGTGTGCGGGGCCCTGTCCCCACCGGCCCCGGGGGCAGGCAGGGAGAGCGAACAGCGGAGACACGACTCAGCACGCTCCTGCCAAGCCTCCAATTGAGGCAAACCCCTAGGGCTCTGCAAAATGATGAAGGAATTAAGCCCTTGTTTTATTTAATTCTCTGGCTGAGGATTTAGAGGTAAACGTAATTAACCTAATTTCCATATCTGGGACAGCTGGACTTTAGAGAAAAAAAAAAAAATAAAAAAAACACCAAACCCAGCATAAATCACCAGGACAGGCAGAGAGGATTTTTCTCTCCAGTGCATTTTATTGTTAGTCCTTCATCGCTTCTAGGAGAAAGCCACGTTGATTCAGCTTCTTCGGGCCGGGGTCCTTCCCCGTTCCCTGTCCGGGGAGACGCGCTCCCACCCTGCGGAGCAGGCAGGTGCCTGCCCCTGCCAGACTGCCTGGTGCTTCCTCCCCGCTTTGCACCGGGGAGACCTTCAGCACGGAGTCATCGTGCTCCCAAGTGATGCTGTCTCTGCGCTGTACACAGCTGCCCGCTCCCTTCCCGCTGCCTATGGCAGCAAGTTTTTTCCCCTGATGTTTCACATCCTGCTTGCACACGTGGTTATAAACCTTGTCCTAGGTTAAATATCTTCTTCCCCAGGTATTAGTACTCACCAAGACGCTGGTATATTTATACCCTCTTAATTGTTGCTTGGTTTAACCATGCACAGATTTAGCCTCTTCATCATTTCATAAATACATCCTGATGTGATTGTTCCCGTTGTTCTCTCCCAGCTGCCGGCCGTTTATCAGTAACGCAGGGCTGTAGCTACCCCAGTGCGGCCTTGGCAGAAGTACGAGCCACGGCCTCTGTACAGCAGCCTGAAATTGCGCTGATGCTTTTGCCACGGGGTTGCACTGCATCGTGCCAGAGGGGGAATTATCTCAGGTACCGCTCTGGGTGCGCTTGGGGCCAAGGGAGATGGGACCTGAGCACGCCGTGCCACCGGGCTGGGGCTTTCTCACAGCAGAGATCAGTCCTTGAGGGAAGCAAATGGTGAATGCTGCGTTCCTCAGCTAGATCTTCAGAGCTGCGGTCCGTCCCGTGCGGAACAAGGTATTCAGAGCTTGATTTGCTGCGTTTCTCCTCTCTGACTCTTCTGTTTTCTTTCCCCATTCCACCAGTCCATTGACCCTGGCCAGCAGTTCACCTGGGAGCACTCCAACCTCGAAGTGAACAAGCCCAAAAACCGTTACGCAAATGTGATTGCCTACGACCACTCGCGCGTCATCCTGCTGCCCATCGAAGGTAGTGTAGCAGCTCTACTCCTGCCTGTTGGCGCTGGGCTGAAGGTGCTGCAGGGAAATGTACTGCACACGCTCTTCTCCCTTCCCTGTTCCCCTCTGTTTAGATTCTTCTCTTTAACATCTCCCTAGGAGTTTAGCGAGCAGGAGATAACCTCTGTAAACCAGGCATTTGTTAAATTCTGGTGACTGGCATATTCCCTGGAGCTGCAGTCTCTCATTTCAGGGGGTGGTTTATCAAGAAACTGTCTTCCCTTTACTTGGAGATCCCTGCTCAGTACGTTTCTGACTAATGGGAAGAACTCAGACCACGTAGCGCTTTAGAGACAGCAGGAACAGGGCACTGGATGCAGTGAATGTGGAGTGTGTCTGTACGGCAGATGAATGAGAAGTAAGCACAGGGCTAATTGTACAAATGTTGAGTGTCAGCAACATAGCAAAGATGTGGCTGCTGAGTCGTACAGAGATAAAGATTGCTTGATATGCAGCTCCTGCTGCAGTCCGGGCTCCTAGAAGGCGAAGAGTAAGAAGGGGTTAGCGTTAGCTTGGTAGGTCACAAATTGTTTCCTGAGCTGCTTATGTGAGTGATGGTGCAGCCAGTCAGAAAATTTGCATTAAATTTCACAACTTGTGGGTCTTGACAGAGTTGCTCTGGTGCACGCTAGGATAAGAGGGGCTTTTGGTGGAGAGGAGATGGAGTTTAACAGGGCACCTGCTTTGGTTGCTGCTGCCGAGAGAGTGTTTGAGTTTCGTCGTCTCAGGCTGTGTGTGGCTGTGCTGTAGGGATAAAGCATTTAAGGCCAGTCTTGCGTTGCCAAGAGCTGAGGGATGTGGGATGTCCTAATAACCCCCTGGTGAATAGAAAGGTTAATTCAGAAGCCTTCGTGACAAGGGAATTGCTAGAATAATCTCCCTCTGCTGAGGTAACTCGGGGGGACGCAGGGAAGTGGAAGAGCTGTTCCTAAGGTAACAACAGATCATGGTGATTTGCCAAAAAGCTGCACAAATCTGGATTGGTCTTGTCTGCCATTAGAGGATTTTAACATTTCTTATTGTGAAGATGACTGTGTTCTGGCTTGTTTTTCCTCTGAGATTAATATTGTATGAGTCTTTAAAAAGTTGCCTTGTCATTCAGGGGAGAAGAGAAGAACACAGTGTAGAAAGGAAGGACACTTTGGGCTGATCTCGGCTCTTAGGAAGGCAGAAGCACGGGGCTGGATGCAGGCAGCAGTCCGAACTCTGCCCAGGTGGCATCGTGAGGGAGCAATGGTGTAACCTGTGATGGGCCAAGGTTTAATTTTCAAGCATCTGAGACGTTCTGACATGTCTTGGCTGGTGCGTTCCTTCCTACCAGGCTGTATTTTATGCTGAGGGCTGGAAGATGAAAGGAGTTGGAAGAATTAGTTGTTGCTTTCCCTTTGTTTTAAATCTGGATTTGTCAAGGCTGCAGATTGTCACCGTCTGCTTGGTCAGGAAGAAGTAGTGGCTTTAATTCTGTGACTTCTCTGTAACCGGGCCTGTCACACAACAAAACATTGCAGGAGCTCATGGCCACCATTTTAAATTACAGAGTGGACCCGAGGGGGCTGGAGAGGAGATTAATTCCGGAAGCTCAGCCTTGATCACGTTCCTGCCGCTGCTGCACAGCCGCCTTCCCTCCTGAAATTTCAGATTGGGAAGGAATGGGGGCAGGGAACCCTCCAGAAATTTAATCAAAAGCCATTTCTACCAGCAGCTGAAATTACCAAGTACCCTTGAGGACTGGCAGGCAATTCAGCCTGGATTGCACCTCGCCAACAGAAGCAGCAATGTCTATTGCTACAGCAGGATGAGGACTAGCAACCCAATTTCATACTGGTGCTGCTCCCCACCCTTGGCTCCCCCTCGAGACACGAGTTAAGTGTTCTGTACCGAGTTAATCATAGGTTAGCAGAATCCTGCCGACCTTGCCAGCCGCTCTGCCGTAATCAGGAATGGGCCAAATCGCCAAACACTGCGGATCCTCCGTGCCAGTCTCAGAGGCTCTCTAAAGCTGAACCTGACCATTGGTGCTTGCCAGTGTCCATTTTAACTTCAGAGCCGTTTGCTCCTGCCAGGTCCCAATCACCCTTTTCACTCTGGCGGTACCTCCTGCCACTCACATCAAACCCCTCAAGCAAGGACACAGGCAAGCAGCTGTAACTCAATAGCCTGTAACTCATGCGAACAGAAAAAAACCCCGCTCCTAAAAATGACAGCAGACAATTTAAAGCAAGTCAAAGCTTGTCATTTCAAAGCCTTTGCTGGCTGAGTCAAGCCTGGTTTTATTCCTTCCTGTGTCCAGCTGCGGAGGGGCTGGAGGGATGCGCTGACTGCGCGGTGCATCGACCAGGTGCGTGTGCTGCCCAGACCCGGGCCGTTCTCGGGCAAGGACTCGGTTTTGTCCTATTTGAGACCAGTGAAGCAAGAGCCCTAGGCCAGGACTTCTGAAGTTATTTCTCTCCCTGCAATGCAGACCTTCGAGGCATGGGCTTCAGCTGGGAAAAACTTGTAAGAGCCTGGTACTCCCAGCTGTGATTCTGACCCACCAAGCCACGAAGGCTCTAGTGTTTTTGCAGCAGGGTTATCTGTAACAACATTCCTCCAAAGATCTCCTCCTGCTTCCAGCCACATGAAGCCCTGCGCAGTTCGCTGACTTGCTGTTGCTGGTTTAATACAGGAATCGTGGGCAGCGATTACATTAATGCCAACTACATTGATGGCTACCGGAAGCAGAATGCCTACATCGCCACGCAGGGGCCGCTGCCGGAGACCTTTGGAGACTTCTGGAGGATGGTGTGGGAGCAGCGTTCAGCTACTATTGTTATGATGACTAAGCTGGAGGAGAAATCACGGGTGAGATGCATGAGAGAGATGACGAGTTAGTCATAATCCTGGGGGACTGGAGGGGTAGGGTTGGGGAACAGCAAATCCCTTTGATCTGCAGCCCACACTTCTGTCGGTGGGGGATTTCTGCCTGCTTTGCCAGCACCCTGAAAGTTCAGTGATTCATTGCTTTTAAAAAAACCCAAACCATTCACCCTGGAAAGCTGCAGCCTCCTTTGCAGCTCCAAGAGGACACTCGATCCCACTGCATGCTTTGTAGATCTGTCTCGGGGTTAATCATGTGGCAAGTTTCGCATTCAGTTCTCTTGTTTAACAAGCCCCAGTACATTCACTCTGATCTTCAGGATCATTCCAGTCCATGGTCTACATGATTGATGTGGTGCATCAAAGCCTGTGCTTAGTCAGTAGGAGCTTTTCATTGCCTGGTGTGGCCCTCTCGGGGTGCTCTGGAAAGACTCCTTGCACCTTCCCTCCCCTGTGCAACCTGGCCAGCTTCACCTGTACCAACCTCAGGGCAGTTCTGGAGTGACCTTCCCGCGCGACGTAGGGTTTGCTCCAGCGTTGAGCAGTGCCTCCTGTCTTCCAGATAAAGTGTGACCAGTACTGGCCAGGCCGCGGTACAGACACCTATGGAATGATTCAAGTGACGTTACTCGATACCATTGAATTGGCCACATTCTGCGTTCGAACGTTCTCCCTTCATAAGGTGAGCTTCCCCCGCTCTGGTTTTCTCCCCGGTGATGGGCTGTGGCACGCTCTCTGCACACAGCACAGGCAGGGCATGGCGGTGTGCTGGTGCCTCACGTTACGCTTGGTGCTTTTTTGTCTTCACAGAATGGCTCCAGCGAGAAGCGGGAAGTCCGCCAGTTCCAGTTCACAGCGTGGCCTGACCACGGGGTACCCGAGTACCCCACCCCGTTCCTGGCTTTTCTGAGACGGGTGAAAACCTGCAACCCCCCTGATGCTGGTCCCATCGTGGTGCACTGCAGGTACCGATTCCCTTCACCTAACCCTTCCACGGGGCCATCTGCAAGGGAAGGAGACATTCAGAAGGGTGCTGATCTGCACCTAGGAGACACGTACAGCCTCCTAGCGAATACCCAGCAGGCGAGAGCTGCCCTGCACAGTGAATTCCCAGCCAGCATCTGAGGAGGATATGTGGGGTTTTCACTGAGCGTGCAGTTTCCTGAGATGATGAGTGGTTTAGTTTGCACCAAATCACTCAGACCTTGGTGGCAGCGGGAAGCACCTCGTGCTGTACTGGAGTCTGGTTCTGTGCAGGGGTTGTTTCTTGTCGCAGTAGGAAAGGAGGAAGATGGAGTGCAACCTAGGAAGCTGCTTGGTGTTGCTGCATTCGGTGTTTGGGAGGCAGAGCTGCCTCAGCTGTCAAAGGGAGAGCTGACAGTGATTGAAAGTTTGGGGGGTGGGGGTGTTGAGTGCTGCAGCCATTCTGATAATGACAAACTGAAGGCCCCTATGGGCAGGCAGCGTTCCCTTATTCAATTTACAACCCAAGGAGGAACGCTTGCAGCCTCAACTTAGATAAATCCCTGTGTTCCTCAGGAGGGTGTGGAGGAGCCTGCAGGTTACTCGGCACTGAGGAAAGACTCTGAATTTTACAGGCTGCTGGGGGAAGCTAATCCTGCCTCTCCTAAAGGATGCCATTTAACCAGTCTTTGTAAGTGGGCAACTTATCACTAACCTCGCAGATGGCAATTATCGTGCACCTCTCGGAAAATGAATAAAGAGAGCTGTCAGCTCACAACACGCAGGAACCGGCTCCCAGATCAGCTGCTCAATTCTTGCCAAAGCTCTAGTCACCTGCTTGGTTCAGGTGTTAGGCAGTCTAATTAACAGAGATCAAGGGGGCTTTATGAAAAAAGGGGCTGCGCTGGAATAGTAAAAGGAAACCCTTTGTGAGCAGCAGCAAATGCGTAGACCCACAGAGCCCTGCTGATTCACAAATGCCATTACACATAAGTTTGATGTTACCTCGATGCACAAAAACATTTAGGGAGAGAGGTGACGCATGCTAACTCATTACAACATCAGTAGTTTCTTAGCTGCTGAAAGATCTGAGTGATTAAACGTGCTTTTGAAGCCCTTAGATTGTGCCAGCCTTTTGTTCAAGCCTGGAGCCCCCTGCCTAGAATTGTCAGAATCGTGAGTCTGCCAGGAGCGCTGCCCTCCTGGGGACGTCGCAGGCGAAGACGCGGGAGAGACGGGGCAGGTCCGTGTGGAGGGGCCGCAGGCAACGTCACCAAGGGCAGCTTTTCATCTTCCATCCTGTCCTCAAGTGACACGAGACCAAACTCGGCTTGGGAATTTTTTGCTAAACGGAGCTGAACGAACCAAACCTCTGCACGCTGCCGACTCTTTGGGGCTAAACCCGCGTGCTTCTGCGTGCAGACCAGCACAGAAGGTGCAGGGACCTCTCCATCCGCTGGCTCCGATCAGGAGCCTTTCCCTGCCATTCTGGCAGTGCTGGCCCAGGTGGGGCTTTTTGGGTTCCAGTCCAGGCTTTACCGGCTCCGGTGCAGCACTGTGCTCACGCACTGGAGCGACTCGGAGCAGTGGTGACTTTGGTGTCACCGCTGTCCTCCACTGCACGCTGTACAAACCCTGTGCAACCGTCCAAACCCTCCAACACAGTATTTTTAAACTACGTCAAGAGCAGCCCCCTGAGGTGAATGGGCAGTAGCGCTCACCGGCACCAGTTCACTTCGGCAAGTTCCTGTAGTGCAACAAAATTCATGAAACGGCTGGGCCCACACCTTGGGCTGGTTTGCCGAGGTCTCCGTTGCCTCAGTCCATCAGGAGCTGTGTTCACAAGGCCTTGGTTCCTTCCCAGTCACTGACTGCTCTTGTTGTTCATGCTGTGCCTCGTGCATCTGTTTCTGCCCTCTCTGTACTGCGGCGTGGGGCAGTGGAAAGAGTCTCGTGTGCGGGTGGCCTTGCGCAAGATCTTTCTTCAGTGGCAGAGTAGTCCATCACTTCACAGAACCACAGAACGGCAGGGGCTGGAACAGCCCCCCCACGGGCCATCCAGCCCATCCCCCTGCCCAAGCAGGGTCACCCAGAGCAGGCTGCACAGCACCGCGGCCAGGTGGGGCTGGAATATCTCCAGAGAAGGAGACTCCACAGCCTCCCTGGGCAGCCTGGGC
>Ga0065711_1001678_pt1 | contig 40667 bp, 24 predicted proteins | sample Hoacrofraction12_FD_59098 | JGI IMG/M metagenome (GOLD analysis project Ga0065711, IMG submission 59098) | Hoatzin crop microbial communities from Cojedes, Venezuela - Epithelial fraction 12 v2 (version 2) | ecosystem: Host-associated > Birds > Digestive system > Esophagus > Crop | place... | reverse complement strand
GGGGGAGGAGGAATCTGGAGAGCTGGAGAATGTTGAGGATTCAGGGATATTGCTAATGCACAAGGCTGCTTCTTAGCTTTTCGACCCCGGGCCTGTGTCCAGGAGGGATACCCTTCTCCGCAGAGTTGTTTCATAGTGGAGAACCGTCTAGCTCACACCATGACACACATGGTGCTTCAGGCTCAAGTATAACAAGAGCAAGGCTCCTGGTTTCTTTGGTGTTGACCCTTTCAATGCCTTGGAGAATGACAACACATTTACCCAGTTCAGTGACCTGCAGTTACAGCTAGCTGAAATTTGTGGGATCTGCTTTGCCAATTTCTTTCAGTAGGCACTTTAAAAAAAAGAAATAGCAAAGAATTAAATCCTGCAGTGCCAACTTTCACACTTTCAGTGCCAGCACCTATCCACCCAGCAGATATTAAATTTACCCTTGAACAAGCTCTAAATCCAAGGTCCATCTGAACCCTCATGAAAGTATCAGCTTGGCTGCTCCCTTAGCAAATTCAGCTGCATTTCCATATCACTCATAAAACACAAAGCTGATCTCTTTTGGAGGATGTGGAACCAAATAAACAAGACTACAGTCAAGATAATGTTTGTTATCTAGAAATGATTCATTTAAAATCCAGCTTCTTTTTTTTCTGCTTTATCTGGAAAGGTAGTGCCAAGAAATTTGCATGCCAGCAGAGAAAGAAGAGAATGACCCTTTGACTATGAACTGATGGGTGCTAGTCATATTATGGTAATAGTGTAATTCCACAGTCCCTTAGTGTGTGAATCATGTTCAGCATATCCATATAGACCATATCCATGCAAGTTCTTCTTATTTTTCCTGTTATGTAGCTAAATATTTTCTTTTTTTGACTCGTGTTAAAGGATAAATGTTGGAAGAATTAATTGTCAGGACTAGTCTATTGCTTCCATCCACTGCTATTGCTAGAAGTAGCATTCCTCCTCAGTTTGGACATCTTTTCTTAGCCAAAGCTGCATTAACATTTGCAGAGCAGTAACACCAATGATGGAAGCTTAAACACATCACTCAGTTGCATTTCATGGAACTGAAATGTCTATTGAGCCTATCATAGTAGTCTTACAAGAGTGCTAGAGGAGAGCTGTGTGAATAACTGAATTTTTTGATCAAGTGGATAAAGAATAATCAATTGGAGAAATATATGGAAAAAATAATTGGAACATTTTTAATATTCCCAAAGAAAAGAGAGCTGAGATTTTATTATCAGATTGACCAAAATATTAAATATTCAGGGAATTGTCTTAAAAAGTGGAAAATTTTTCTAAATGAAAACTTGTTTACAGATGAAAAAAAATCAAAACTTTCCACTTGAAAATGTCAGAGTGAAGTATTTTGACTTTTTAAAATGTTTTTACTGAAAAAATGATAAATTATACATGAATTTGTGAATTGTTTCATCATCTCAAATGTGCATTTTTGTTCAGAGACATTTACAGCTCCCTTCATAGTTTTTTTTCTTATGTCTCTGGTCTAAGTAAGCAAGTTTTTCTTCCCCAGTTTTTGTCTTTTAATTTGTTTGACATTTAACATATATAGCTATCATGAATCTCAAAGCCTTGAACCATACGGTTGTGTTAAGAGTAGATCTGACTTCGGTGAAAAGTATTACGTACATTCATAGACACACACATGAACACACACACAGAGGGACAATTTCTACTCTGAGTTACAATAGTTCAGAAATGAATAATTATTCTAAGTTAAATTGAGTCACTTCAGAATCAAAATGATAAAAAGTTTAGACCACTGTACCAGTAGTTATTGAGAAAGCTGTGATAAATCATGGCATGACCTATTGGGTGTTCCACAACATCTGCATAATTACTGCAAAGATTGTTGCAGTGTAGTCTGTACCTTATTGTATGATATAGCTTCCATGATAGAAATTAAATACTGTCATAATGTTATTTCTGATTTCAAAGAGTTGTTTAGACAGCTAGGGAAATGAGATAGCATTCAATTTTAGGTTTTAAGCTAAAATACAATTAAGATCAGTAATTACTAAAAATCATTACTGGGCTTGAACCTGCTATTTCCTCCTATATTTCTTAATTTATCTGATTTATATTTGGGTAAAATAAAATCCCGAGAGGAATATTTTCTGATTAGATCATATCTGTTACTTAGTATCTGTGGGGCATTTAATGCAATTGCTGATAAATCTTGAAATTTGGCCAAGTGGTAGTTAACGTTCTACAGATGAGCCATAACAAAATACCTTCCTTTGTCTCCGTACAAAAAATAAATACAGAGAATAGAAAGTGTTATCTCATCTTTTGGTTAGAGAATTTATTGTTTTTAAACCTTTCCTGTTATACATTTTTTCCATTCTTTCCTATTAATGATACTTATTTTCACTATTTCCAAACTTGCTCTAGATCAAATATTCGGAAGGGTTACTGATAAATGTAGTTTTAAATTAGAAGGAAAACTTTTTATCCTTTAAAACTATTAGAAAGAAAAAATAGAACTAATAGTATGTCATTTATTTATGTTTGAAGTGAATTATACCTCTGCAGTGAATGTTATGTCCCTTTGGGTTTGATATAAAAAGAGTTTTTATTTCAATCGTAATTGTTTAAAATGTAACAGTTTAATAGTAGAAAATTAACTTTCTGCCTTATAAAGGCTTTGGGCCATGGTCTCTGCTCTGGTAAACAGTTACAGCTCAATGAAGTTCCTCAATGTTCTTTCTTTTGTTTACATGAGCAGAAAAATTTGGCCTTGCAAATAAATACTCCCATAAGACTCAGGTGAAATGAATGGTCAAAAGATGTATCACACTGAAATGAATTTTCAACATGTTTTTGTTTTTCTGTTCTGAAATGGAAGAATAATTCAAATGAAGATAAGGATCACATCAAGCATTGTGATGTGTTTATGTTAGCTGACATTTTTCTGGCTGTTTTAAGTAACTCTTAACAGCTGAAAAGAGCCTTCCACTAACTTGCTTGTACCAGCTGTGCTTGGAAGACAATAGCTTGCCAGGCTGTAATCTGGATAGTATTGAATCCTCTACATTTTCCCTTGAGTGTGAATGTTATAAATAGTGGCTAATTGGAACTTTCAGACTTCAGTGCAAGATTTCATTTGCTGGGGAATGGTGTGAGAGTAGCATTCATAAGGATGTACAAATTAAAACCAAGACAATTTAACAACAGCCTAACTTGTTGTCTTTGTTTAAACTATTCCCAGGAGGAGTATACAGTCTGGATTTGTAGCTACAGTCTCAGAAGGACTGGAAGATCTTTCTGGAAAAAAACATCTGCCAAAATAGTTTATAACAAAAAGGATATGAGTTGAGTTTTAATTTGGCATCTTTTTACCCTTTATCAGTATTCATGCCTGTTTCAGACATCAGTATTACTTTCAGAAGAGTCAAACTTCACAATAAGCTGTGTTAGGTAGAACATAAGAAAATAAGTAAAAGGTTTTTATCAGATGATGGCAATATTTAGATATTCAAAACCATCTAAGTTTTCTTCTCTTCAAGATATCTCATTTTTCTTATGTACTGTATTGAAAGTATTTCTGTTTACCTTGATTACATTTCCATTTACCTTTTTCTCAGTACGTTTGGTTTTATTTTCCAGTAAATATTTCACCAACATGAAAATATTTCTGAATTATTCTCTGTTTCTATCAACAGAAATGCTAAATATAGTCTGCAGCAGCGGCTGCCTTCATTAATATGATTTCAAAACAAGAAACACGATGCTCACTGCATACTTTATTTCTGCTAGGAGACATCACATTTCTAATTAAACTCAAATCATAACTGAATGAAAATACAAGGAATTCAGCATTATTATTTATATTGTACTTTTAATTATTATTACTTTTCTTTTACCAGGCAGAAGAAAATATAATCATAGGGCAGAGGATGATATTTGAAATAAATGTACTCTATGAGAAGTCTTTGTTGTCACAAGTATTATACTGACAGTAAGATCTTTAGGAGAGCTCTGTTTGCATCATAATGTTCCTCAGGAATTAGTAGATTCAACCAGGAAAGAACCTAAAGGATCTTTGTAGCACTTCTCAGGAAAAGTTTTGCTCTTTTACTCTATTGAAAACTTCTTTGTACTTAAAATGAATAAAAAGAAAGGAAGGAGGGAAGGAAAGAAGGAGGGAAGGAGGGAAGGAAAGAAGGAAAGGAGGAAAGAAGGAAAGAAAATGAATTTTATTTTTTTCCAAAGAGAGTAAGGAAGATGATGGATTAAAACAGATGCAGACTGTTTGTAGTTATATAAGACTATTAGGTACCCTGCTTGTTCTGGCTTTTGTAATTTGTCCGTGTCCTACTTTATATAACTCAATCCATTGTGAGCAAAAACATGAAATACCAGAATAGTTCATATTTCATTTTGTCAGCAAATTAGAAAAAAATATGAAAACACACACAATAGACATCATATTTGTTGAGTATAGAACTGAGTATTTTTTCATATGAAAGGAGTCTGAAATGAACAGAAGGTTAAGAAGATTTTTTTTTTACAATGAGCAGATGTGCTTGTTACTGTTGATGGACAAGCTTATCCATTTACATCAATTAATATCAACAGCAAGCACATCAATATGGAAGCTTGTCCTGACGCCTTGATTTTTTCCCATCTGACAGGTAATAGTAGGGCTGGGAAAATGTCACAACAATTTAGTCATGCTTCACTGGCTTTAACTAGTTCAGTGACAATGGGAATGCATCATGCTAAGATTCCTTATGATTCATAATGGTATCGCATTAGTCAGCTATTGCAGAGGATTTAAACTAGTCTTTGTCAATTAAGGGTTTAAGGTCAAATCCTCTTTATGGTTTTTTCATTCGTGCATTAAGTAAAAGCAAGTTAAAATATTTATGAATGGCACTAAAATGTGGAAACTTTCTTTAGGAACCTGTCTTTTCATATTGAGTCATAACTGAAACCAACTATGTTTGACAAAGGAAGGTTATTTCATCACATGGCGTGGCTTATCCCTCCCCTTCTCTAAAGGCCCGAGCTACAGTCTACTCAGTTTTGGCAGGAAAACTTCTGTGGACAGAAACCTGCAGTCATAACCATTTTAGACTGTAAGATGAAGTTATGCCTCTGCACATTTGTCAATGATCAAGGCATGACCATAATATTTGTAAATCAAAACATAACTATAAGATTAGAAAATTGTTTGAGTGCTCAGCAAGCCGAGAAATATTTAGAAAACAGGAGAGAACACTGTATATGGGTCAGTGAAAGGGATGCAGACGTAGGCGCTGTGCTGTCCCAGCAGGAAAACCAAACCAAGGCCAAACAAGCCCGGACAAGATACGCAGTCGCCATGGCTGCAGCGGCTGTCCAGCCCACCATCTGCAGGGTCTTCAAGGCTGGCTTCCCAGGGCCCACACCTTCTGCTTTGGGGATGGTTCAGGGAGCAGGGACAAGAAGCAGCTGATGGCTTCACCCCTGGAGCCTCCCCTGCTGGTCAGTACATTCAGCTCAGTGGGACCTCTGCGCCTTTCACTTATTTTACAAGTTGAAAAATGCTGAATATCCATGCGCTTTCTTCCTGAGGAGGCCATGCTTTGCTTACATGTTTAGGTGCTGCCTCACTGTTTTCTATGGGTTGCACCAGGGTAGCTGAGAGCATGTAACGTCCAATATAGGCATATTTTATTGTTATGCAACATTTTATTACTATGCAACATTTTATTGCTTTAGGCTAGAAATGTCATGAAAAATCCTAGTATGTAGAGACACATGCATATACATATTTGTGTACATTTTCTCCATTCAAATATTTTTAACTGAGACTGCCATGTATTCAGACGGTTTCTTTTTTGCTCAGTCCTTGCAAAGGGAACTCTACCTGAAGTATGAGAGGATACAACATTTAGCTATAAGTCATTTATTTAACGTTTGTGTCATGAGAAAAGTAAAATCAACTTGCTTCCAATATAGTTAAATGTTTAGTTATATACGAAACCAGATCTTTGGAAAGGATAGGAAATTACATTTTCTATAATCAATCAATCATCTGTGAAGAGAAGTTTATTTAAAGTGACTCCTTTCTGATTATTTCTAGAAGAGATAAATAGAAAATTATTCATAAAGAACTCAATGTATTGATAAAGTGACAGCTGAGGGGTTGTGCTCTTCAATGAAGACCATTTTCCAATTCTATGAATGCCTACAAAACCAGACAATGTTTTCAAATAAGCTTATACTAATGGCATATGTATATTGGATAAACAGCCTTGTGAGAAATTAAATAACTATAATTAAAATTATCTAATCAGTCTATGTCAACTATATGTAAAACTATCAGCATGAAAAATACATAAATACTGAAGACATTTTTACTAATTCAGAAATGGACACAAAATATTATAAAAACAGATAATAGGATAATAGTTATATATCCACTGAGTATTTTTTATGTACTTACCAGACAGTACCCAGATGCCTCAGTCACAGACTTTGGCTCTGCAGCTGCACAGAGGTGTGTGGCGTTGTCCCCACCGCTCTGCCCTGGCCCTGGAAGACATATTTTGTAGATAGCGATCATGTCCTTCATCACAGGGACCTTGAAGCACAGCGTATCTTTGTAAGCACTGCCAAGTGATGGGCACGTAGTAGACTGTTTTGTGGAGCAAAGGTGTAGATGTTCGGTCCATATGGAAAGGCAGCATGGTGGTCTTGAGGAAACTAATGAGAGGGAAGTATTGAAAATTATCACTCAAAACCATGAAGATGGCATTTGTTTTGTGTCTAAATCCTGTGCTTACATGGCTCTGAGACGAATAAGGACGGCATTGAAACCCCTTTAAAATCATCAGTTTTTCACTCTCTTCCTCTTTCTGAGAAACACCTTTTTCTGGAATCCCAAACTTCTTGGGGCAAGGTAACAGACATGTCTTTAAGACAGTGAATGTAAATGTTTTCAACGAGATCACTTGGTGTTTTTTTGATTTAGTCATAAAGTTCATCAGATTCAGTATGAGAGAAAACTTGATTTTTATCAAAGATGTAAATGGTAGCTTTCAAAAAAATGAAAATTTACATTCAGAATCTTCAATTTGTAAACATTTGTTGACATACTTAATATGTCTGATGTACATTCCACAAAGATACCTGGATTGAGAAAACAGGAATAGAACTATTATAAGAAAGAGGGAGTAAAATACTCTTGAAATGCTTTAAAAAATTCTCACCTGTTTTTACGGAATTTTATTGGCTATTTTTGAGAACTAACAGAATAGCAATGGCGAGCAAGAAGATGGTGAGTACAGCTCTGTACTAATCCTGGACCTATGACGTGATCAGCCTGCAAGAGCTGCTTTAAGCATAGTGTTTGGTTCTAAGAACCAGTGTTGAAAGAGGGCTAGAAGAGAGCTGTTCATTTTCTGAGGCCTTGAAGGGAAAAAAACTTGACAAACCGGAAAAAAAAGCAATCTGAGAAATAGAGTGAATGGACTGAAACTTCAGGATTCCGGCACAAGCACTGCCCAAGAAGCCACTAGGAGCAAGACACCCAAAAAGGCACTCTGCAAAGAATGAAAGAGGAGCTTTTGTGCTTTTGGTCCACCGTAAGAATTTCTTTCTGGTCAAAAATTATATTCTGATGCCCACTGATCTCTTATTAGCTCCACAATCTGGAGCCAGTAGATAATACTCTTACAGAAACTAGGTCCAGTTTTTCCTTTAGATGTACTGTTCTTGCCAAAATCAACACAAGCCCACGTGACAAATAGTTATTTTTAAGCAGTAGCAGTGTGTGTTGCCAGTAAGAACTCTGCTTCGGTGGCACAAAAATCCAGGAAACAACTTTCTTCCATTTTGTTAGAAAGAAAATCAAGGGGGTTGCTGTTCTGGGGGTGCAGTAGAAACATCTTGAAATGATCATGTGAAATGTTCTACAAGCCAAAAGAGGTGTTTCTTCAAGGCCTTTTTTAAACTGAGATGTGCTTCTGCTTGCTCAAACCCTCCCACGTACAGATGAGGACGTAATATAGGGCTATGTCTCATTATGCAACCTACCTCCTACATGCATGTTCTAAAAGAAAGCACTGAGCAGCTGCATAACACTCCTTTGGGCATGAATAGGATCTTTAATACTAATACTGAAATAAGAGTGATTAGTGCTGTTACTGGCACACCCAGCACCTGAGCATCCATAGTTCAGTTCAACGCGACTGATGGAACATCTTGATTTTTGAGGGGAAAAGGCTGCTAGATTTGCTCATGGGATATACCATAGTGACTTATGGCCCAGGCATTACTGAAACTTGTGCATGGCACTCTGATCCATGCTGATTATGAGATCAACATCAACCCCTCATTCATTAGCAGTTTATTGTGATTGTTTTGCAAGAATAACATTATAGTGGTGATGCTACAAATTAGAGTGACTAGGATGATGCTCGGATGCCACTGCCAGTCCCAGGGTGGACAGTGAGAGCCTTGCCTGAGCTGCTCAACAGGCACAGCCATACAACTAGCAGTCCTAAGAGGTGTGTACCACACAATGAAGAGAAACTCGCTGTTGTAGACAGATACGCTCTCTGACAGCTCAGAAAGAAAAAGGAGAAATAGGTGTAGTTGTAAGCAAGGACAGTATACTGGTAAATTAGTCTTACTCATATTCTTTGGCAAACTGAGCATGTCACCATCCCTGCCAGGATCATGGTCTGACCCCAGAAAGCTCAGCTGTAGGAGGAGGATTGTAGAGCCTTGTAACAGACAGCGTGGAAAAATAATTCTCATAGCTTATAGCTCTAGATAATGCATCATGGTTGTTTACTTATTTATTTATTTATATTCGTGCGAATATGAAAAAGTAACTTTTCCATATGGCCCAAATGCCATTGAAGTAATCCAAAAATGTCTCCTGATACAGCATTGTAAGAAGCATCCCTTCACGCACTGACCCTTCCTCCCTGCTCGGTCAATGCCCTGCCTTTACAATAGCTATTTTATACCCCCATTTTCAAATAGAGTGAAAAAAGATGAGCCTTGCAATATACCCCGCAGGTCAAATTCAGGTTATATTAAGTCAGAGAAGGGAAGAAATCCGTTTCAGTCTTAGTGAGGAGTGGATCTATTTATAAAGTGTTTTTAAACCCATGCTTCATTTCACAGCATATATGACAGCTGATTTTCTCCAGCCCAGATGACTATGGCTGCAGGAGGATCACCTTATCAGGGAAATCAGTCCATTGGTTTCTAGTTCTTAAAAACAGAATAAATAAAACAACAAACAAGGCAAAGGAGAAAGAGAACAGAAGAATAAATCAGGAGAAAGTTTTTCCTCCAGTCAGCACAAGGTATTATGATTTTTTTCTTTTGGTATTACAAAAGTTGTGACATCTTTCAGGATATCCATTGTGGCATTTAACATTGTGACTTTGTTCAGTAGTCCAGCAAATAAGAACATTTGGAAAAATGTCCTGCCTTAGTGCCTCGTTCCAACAGTAGGAGACAATATTTGTGGGAATTGGGCTATAGATTTCAAAAAACATACAAGCCTGGGTTCCCACATTTGTTGAATACTGAAAAGCCAAACTTTGCTATCCAAAGGTCTAACTTTTGCAAATACTTAAACTACCACACCTCTGTTTAAAAGTTTTGCAGGATTAGCCATCTTTGTATATACACTATTTTCACCATAATGCTTTATACTTACTTTCCCTGCAAAATATAGAACATCTATCTGCTGTGATGAACCAAAATACGATATGCAGACCAAACGCCATTTTTTATATTGCATTAAAAAAACTCTGTCCATTTAAAAATTCCTGAATACAAGAACTATTTCTCATATGTGCTGTGAAACGTATTCAGTTTGTGTATTAACAGAGGACCAACTCTTTGACTTGTTAAAGAAGGAAGGGTTTGGAATTTGCATAATAAATAGCTTTGTGGTTAAATTCACTAGATCAGCTAGCTTCCAGAGAAGCTGATATAATGTGAAGCTTTTAAATCATCTTTTCAGATTATAGCACAGGAGCTCTGACCACCATGCTGGATTGCTTTTTGCTCAAGAAACAGATATTCTTGTATTAGAGAAGAATATCAAAATTATGAACATCTGAAGGTAATTTCTAGCCAAGGAGCACACGTCAGAGAAGAAGAAAAGGTAGTTTGCTATGATTTATTTTTCAAATCACAAATATTTGCATATTTATCGAAATTACCTAGCCGCAGTAGATGTCTATTTGTGGAGAGGATAGAGACACTATCTTTGCAAATCAGAATGCGTACTCCATGACAGATAAGGTTTGCTGATACACTTTGGAATATTCAACATTCAGAGAATGATAATCTGCTACAAAGATGTGACAGTTATGTGCTGTTGAGTGCTGGTGCAATCAGGAGTCAGGGTTGTGTAGCTTCTCTCAGAGAAGTACCAATAAATTCTGTATTTCATTGTGATACTACAAATACGGCACTTCTCACATATTTCTTAATGAGAAAATTATGTCAATACTTCCTCTGGAACTATAGATTAATATTCTATTTTTTAACCTGTCCTACGTTTTTTAAATGTGTATGAATGCCTTATTTTCTGACTGTGGGTCAGTTTAATGTGTGTGCCCCTCTACAGGAGTCAGCAAGAAGCCTGAGAGAGAGCAAGGTGGCTCCTAATGGCAGGTTTTCCTAACTGCAGCCGTCTAAAAGGTAAGCCTCCACTATAAGATAGTTGCCTAGGTTCTTTCTACGAGCAGTGGAGAAAGCACAATATTTCAGAAAGAAGATTTATCTTAGATACCTGTCTTAAATGCAGTGAAACAGCCCCTGGAAATTCCTACACCTCTCTACCAAGTGTGGATCTAGGCAAGAATTTTTAATGGCTACAATTAGGAGAGACACCAATACACTTTAAAAACATCTAAAAAGGGCCTAAAAGAGCTTCTTAAACCAAATAACTACTCATGTGTAGAAACTGCAATGCAGTATCTCACAGATTACTGTAAGCAATTATGAGCTGTTAAAAAAGCAGACGTACTGGCTTTCTAAATGTGCTTGATTGTAATGGGTAGGTTGCAGAGCCTTAAATATGACAGAAATATGAGGCTTAATATTAATAATGATGAGCCTTAATCTAACTGTATTTTGTGAAGGAAAACCTGCTCTTGGGAGTAGAGCAGGAAGACAGTTCTCTGGCAAAAGTATATACATGTGAGAGTGAATGTTTAAAAGCTGCTTTGCAGTTAGGATAGTATTGCAAGACAGAAATATTCTTTCTTGCAGATGGTGATCAGTGTGTTTAGTGGAGGCATGAGGGGATGCCTGGAGTTTGTAATAAATGCAGCTGGATGCTTTCAAATAGTCAAGTCGATACCTACCTGATAGTGATAGGAATGGAGATGACAGATGACACCAAAATGCTGTACTCCACAAGTTGTCTATTTTATGATAGTACAAAAAAATAGAGAATTATGATTGCATTTCTCAGTACGGGTGCAGATCATCTATAATGGGACTTTTAGTGCAGCCCTGCATTCTGTTAAAAAAATAGAAGGAGCATAATGCATGTATACTCAAGTACTGGCATTACCCCTGCATTGGTAATACCTCCTTTCACTTTGTCTGCTTTTTCAGTCATTTATCGCAGAAATCCACAGGAGAGAACATTGGCATAGGAGTCTTCACTCATTAATATAACATTTTGAATCTGTCAACACTATTTTAACCTTTATTTCAAGGTTAGGTGGCATCCTTTTTCGATCTAGAGATATTAGGTATATGACCAGCACTAGTCAACACTCTTCCAAATGTCCAGAGATGTTTAATATCACAATAGTCAGAAATGACCCACGAGGGATCCAAATCAGACCTTCTTCCCAGCTGGACACTGAAATGTTCGTAGTTGGTTTCTAGCCTTGATCATGCTTCAGAGAACCAATGCAAAAATCTTACCATCTTTATCAGTGACTAATACTGAATCTACTTTTCCTTCATCTTTGTATCTTATGTGATATTGCAGTGTATATCATGTAGACCACCAAACACACTACAGTCTCCATTGGACTGCCAGGATATAAAACACATACACAGTGTCTCCTCTTGCTTTGTAGTTACACAGAAGTACCCAAATACCTATGAACAAATAGACCTTGTAGGGTTAAAAATAGGTTTTATTATACGAGGAATGTGATTTTTTTCCTTATTTCATTCGACAAATAGCTGGACAGTGCATTGCGACCGCAGTGTTTGTTCTCTGTTCTGAGGGAGTATTTTCAGACTGTTCCAGAAAGAAGCCACTTATCTCCGCACTGGAGATAAACTGAGAGGCTGGTCTTTACTTAGAACTCTTTGTTAAGGATTTATTAATGCTTAACTTTGTTAATCCTTAACGCTACCACTGGAGGTGTTTGCTGAATGGCTTGAGCAAGTCACTTCACATCCTCTTGCCCCATGTCCATGCCTTGAACATAACAGCAGTTACTGTTCTGTTGAAGTATTTTGACCTTTAAGTCTGAAAGGTAGTATGCAGTGCATAAACTGCAAAAAGGATGTTTCAGGAGTATTTTTGTTAGTCTCATTGTGATTATTTGTAGTGTTAGACTCCTAAATTACTGCACTCACCTTACCTAAGCAGGATGGATATAATAATTCTGTCCTAAAAATCGCTTTAAAAAGAACAAGTAAACATTTGTTTTCTCATTTTTCCCTTTGTTGGCCAGAGTCAGAAAGTTTTCAAAGCTGGAAGAGCTTTGTTTGACTCAGTTGTTGAGGTGGATTGCAATCTCCCAGAGTTACTTTCCCCTCGCATACACAGATCTGTGTGTGAATAGGTAGAAGTATTACTGAATTACTGGAAGGTCATTTGGTAGATGTTTACAACAGATCGGATTTTTATAGCAATGGCGAGAAGTGAAGGGAACACTGTTGCACTATTTATGCTGATATCAAGTTTCACTGACTGCCTTGTATTGTACTACAGGTACAGTAGTTTTCACTTCCAGAAACTGGGAATAATTCCAGAGGAATGCATCTGGACAACATTTGCCTCTTACCCTCCCCAGAAAAGAATTAGTCACCAAGGGCCCTATTCATAAAAGTTAATTCAGGCCATTTCCATGTGAATATCACATCTTTATGTGGAAAAAGTGTGGAGCATGCTTTTTTTCTACATAAAGAATCCTTTCCTGTGGTTAATGGAGCTGTTTCCCTCTGTCTGTAAATGGACACCTCCTTGCGTTGCTAGAGAGGAGACTGAAGTCCAAAGCAGAACAAGTGGGATTGGGATGGATAAGAAACTCGAAACTCCTACCTTTAAAGAGTATATATGAATGGTGTTTGAAAATGGTTACAGTATAAATTGCTTGACTCATTGAGCAGACAAATGCTTAAAAACATGGAGGAAGAGGGGTCAGTCCTTGCTGAACACAGAGATTTTTATGAACTGGCCTAACATTTTTCTTAAAGTTTATAGTTCCCTATTAAATTCATGGTGTTAAGCAAGCCAAAGCTTCTGTTTGGTGTTGCACTTTGCAAAATCCTACTTCCAGCAGCAATGATTTAATCATAATAGTGTGATAGCTTTAATCGGCCCGCAAGGTTGATAAATTGGGTTGATTGGAATCACATCGCTAGCATATAAATTTTGGTGGAATTTTAATAGGCACCAGAGGTGCACAGGATTTATGGTGAAGTCAGCTTATGATTTTCTTTTGGCTGAATGCTCATTTTAATGTCCTGTAACACACACTAGACCTTGCCTACTGTTCAATTTGTGCTGTGACGAAAGGTTTTAACATACTGTAAGTTCAGATCATTACATTTCATGTGCAGTACAGTATATAACTAAAATATGTTTTACTTCAACCACTCCAGGGAAAAGTGCAGTTTTATTGACGACATTTAATGCAATTACAACTACAGCTGCAGAACACTGCCTGAATGAGGCTCACATGGCAGTGAATATTGCTGGTTTTTGACGAATACAGTCCCAGTCTTGGTTTTACCAAGTAAATATTCAAACTTGCATAGGAGTCTTCTAGATATTTATGACACTCTCCAACCACAGAGAAATACAATGTACTACATGCATTAGGTTAAGAGAAATAAAATGCAGAGGAAGAAAGCAGAATCCAGCCTTAACTTAGTGGTTCGGACGCTACGAGTATACTGATTGAATGCTTCTAGTGAAGATGACAAGGAGGAAAAACAGATATTAGGGTTAACTTGATCCATATGATAAATTCTAATGCCACTAGATAGAAATAATGAGATAATGTAACCCATCTGAAATATGAAGAAGCAAAATCTTCCCTGTCATAAGTCCCAAGCCTTCAACTTGTTACACAGAGGTGTGTACCCCTTGCTTACAAATTTGGTGTCTGTCAAATTGTGAGCACTCTCCAGATTTTTCATAAGGCATAACAAAAATTATCAACCATAAATTATCCATGCACTTCAGGACAGTACAGAAAAATGGCACCAATATCTTCTCCATTGCCATTTTCACTATAGGGCCAGCCCTTCTTGTAACAAAATAAGCAAAGACACCAAACATCGCTGTTGACTTTTCTTCACACACCGTTTTCTGGTTTTCTCTTTTTTTGCACAAAGTTTTACAATACTATGACCTCAGATTATTTGTCATATAGTTTGGAGTTTGAATACATAACAAATAACTTAGAACTAGAAGATCCTGAGAAGTAAAATTCCTGAGTCATTCAATCCACTACAAAGAAGATCAAAATTGCACCAGGTCAAAAGCCACAGAACTAAGAAAATCAGGGCTGTTGTAGTTTTTTTTTCTTCCTCTGGTAAACAGTAAGCAGTTGGCTTTACTTGCAGTTGAACGTTAGTAGCAGTCTTTGCAGGTGTAGAGCCAAGTATTCCCCATTTAGCATCAGATGTCTATCGACCACTAAGAAACATAATTTAAAAGTGCAGTCAGTCATCACTGTTGCACTATAAGGATGGTCCTCTGAACTTGCATTTCTGAGCGCACAGAGGCTCCATACTGCAGGGCATGTTTCGTGATCATTTTGTAATGGTATAAAAACATCAGAAACCCAGAAATAAATGGAGCATTCTTGGGGAAATTAGATTAGCTTGAGCTCTTTCCACATGTGATTGGAGATGATCTAATTGGCCTGTGGCAGTAAGTAAGTTATACTGAGTGTATGAATATAATGCATATATGTTTACAATAATAAATGCATTAGAAGCATTTTTACTGTTCGTCTTTCTCTTAGCACACTTCTGTTAGCATGAAGTGCGTAGTACTTGCTGTGGCAAAATGGAATATTTCTTCATACCAGCGTAAATTATTTTCCTCTGCCTGCAATTTTCACCTCTCCTTGAGATCTGTCATTATTCAAAAGACAGACCCTTCAAAGCAGAACATTGTTGAGGAGTAGCAGCCATATAGTACTGCATTGCTATAGAGTAGCTTCCTTGGCACACTTAAAAAAGTTATAAGGGCAGAATATTTGCTACCACTCTGATAACAGATAAATGTTATTAACTTCTTTCTACGTTGGCTGACTTCACATACTCATCATCTGATTTCAGGTCCTTTTCTCACTCACAGACACCAGTGAAGAGGCAAACAGCACCATTCTAGAGCAAACACACAGGATACTCTTTACAATAGCATGACTGTTTCTGTATGGATCTGATGGAAAAGTGAGACATAAGAAGTTCCAAAGTCTGTAAGTGTATTATATATACACTGTGTATAATGCAGACAGCCCTAGGATAGCCACGACAGAAGAAGTCATGACCCCATCGAATTCTTCAGAGTTTCCCCTAGGCCTCAATGAGGTCAGAATTTCCCCCTGCAACTTATTGTGGTTGCAACACAATTTGTGGAGACATCAGCTAGATCCTCTAAGGACTAAAAAACACTGGGGTTTTTTTTCAGTATAGAAAATAATAGCTCCTAATAAGCCAGGTTTTTTATAACCCTGCAAAACAGTTCATCTGCCATCTTTCATCATGTCCTTCTGATGACTATAAGCTTAAACAACTCTAAAAAGATAGATGAATGCAAGACAAGCGAGAAGGTTAGGGGCAGTATCAGACACACAGAATATCAATTTGCTTTGTAACGTTTTCCTTTTACTCAATAAATTTAATTCTGTGTTGAAATGAAGTAAAATACTAGACAGTAGAGACTTGGATATAGGGTATAATAATAACACGTCTCTTTTTTTTTTTTCTTGAGGAGAAACTGGCATCCAGAACAAAAGAGCTTCTCATATTCAGCTTCTCCAGCTGTTCTCTATGACCTTAAATCTCTTTCAGCTACACTGTCGGCTTCATATAAACAATTGTCTGTGACTGAATGACTCCGACCAAGTTACAGCAGGGATGAATTTGGCTATTAGTTACACAGAGCTTTCTCTGACAGTGATTTAAATCCTCAGAACAGTTTTCTAGGTGTTTGGGAGGTCTCAGATTCATGACTGTTGTTTGGCCTGCTATAGACAAGAAGAAAATCACAAAGCTCAGTTCTGCAGAGGTACCCCATCATGGATCTCATGGTCCTGACAAAAGAAATTGCACATAAAAAAGGTTGAATTTCTCACCTCTAAAAACCTTAGAAATGTATTAATATGGAATGTATTCCTTTATCTAATTCTGTTTAGTTCTTGACTGCTGGTGTTATTTCTTACTTTAGGTCAAAGAAGCTACTACTCATACTAATACCAAAGATCACTCACTGTCTTTGTCTTCACAAATATATGAAGCTTTCTGCATGTCTGACCTGAAGAAAATTGCTTACTCAATGTAAATCTTTATACACACAGTACCAGCTACCAGAGACAGTATCTTTTTCTGCATTTCGCCACTGCTGTACTTTGTGCATATGTGCGACATAATTTGAGTGGGAGATTAAACTTCCACTGAAACCCTATCAAACTGCCAAAAGATACAGATAATTTCAGAGAGAGATGAATGCCACCCAAAACAACTAATATGGTACTATCAAAGGAGAAATTTTTAATACAGTTAGATTTCTCTTCATCTTTTTTCATCATTGATATCCCTTTTGACCCAAGGATAGCTACTAGGGCTGGGGAGGGAAGTAAGAGGTTTGCAATTTTCTTCCACTTCAGATTAGGACTTGTATTTCTATGGTGCCATTTGTTTATTCAGGTTCAAGTTCTCTGCAGACATCAGGGATGAAACAAGGGGATCAAACTTACTCCTTCCTCATTCCAAGCCTCTTCTTGAACAAGTCTCTGCCCAAAAGCTCTTTCACTCTTAGATGTTGCTCAAGTTTCTACTAAAAGTGTCTGTGAGGCTTCCTGTTGATTGCTCTGCATTCTTCTGCAGTGTTTCTGCTCTTGTCTTTTAAATCCCACCCCTCCCCCCCACCCCCTACTTTCTGCTTCTTAAGATGGGAAAATCCTTCCAAACAGCAGTCAGTCCCTTAGTCAGTTTGTATATGGCCTGTTCAGGTTGGTGATTCGTGTTGTTTGTACCACTGAGAAACTTTACTGCTGCGTTAGTTACATTTATTATGAAGAAAGCATACTATTGTATGTACCAGCTTCAGAAGGTTTCCTCTAGCCCAGATGCCATTATATTAGGCCAAATCACAGCTGTCCACATTTTAGAGCTGAACTAAAAAAGAATACTTACCCTTTTTCTTACCTGTATGGTTTTGACCCCATCTCCAATCCAAATTTACATCCATAGATTTTGTGGGAAGATAGCTGAGTTTCTTCACAAAATGGTGTCCTTTATGATTGCTACTGGAGATCTTACTCATCTGAGACAAGTTTTCTTAGAGAAAGCGTGAGACGTGGATGCATATTTATACCTAGTACTTGTTTCTAGCACGGCTTGAGGTAACAGACTATCTCTCAGCTCAGTTTCCTTGAACTCCATAGCATATATCTGTGCTCCTGCAGGTTTCAAGCTTTTCAGGGGCATGATTCTCATCTCTGTGAGGTCCAGTTCAGATTAGTGAAAAAAAAGAAAATCCCCAAACATAGTGTTGTGGTAGATGTATTTTCTCCTTTGCAAATGTTGTATATTCTCATTTATGTTCTCATACAGATGAGAATCAGGTCCTAATTTTCTAATGGGATTTGACATTGAAAGAACACTTCAAATCAAAGATCTAAATTGGCTGCTTTTGAATTCAATTCCGAATTAAATGGAAAACTGTTTTGTCTCTCGGTATAAATCTCTAATGCTATCTGGCCTCGCTGACATTTACAGGACTGCTGCTCTATATTTTCACTATGATACAAGCACTCTCTCTGGGGAAAACACCATCAAACTGTAGCTATTCTGGCAGCTTTCTACAGTCAAATTTCTTCTCATCCATTTCCTTTCTCATTATTTTGAAGTGGAAATCCCATGGCTGTAAACTTGAAAACACATTATATCAAGTCAAATCATGACTGTACTTACTGGATTTTTCTAGCTCGAGTGTCTTTGTGTCTAATTTAAACTTTATGTCTCACTTTCAGCTTGATCCAAAATTTTCTTACCAGAAAGCAAGGCAGGAAACTAGTCAGTTTTGCCTTCTTTATTTTCATTTCAGAAATAAAATGCTTCAGGAAAAAAAAACCACAATATGCCCATTTCCCTCTTGCAGCATGAAATACAGAAAGTTTTGACATAAGTGTGTAGTGCAAGGCCCAGCTCTAGACATCTGAGTCTACAGAGGCTCCAGATGGTCATTCAAAGCACCCAAGTGAAGAGCCTGTATTGACTGCATCATGAATGCTGCTCAGATATGACACAAGAACCCAGGAATACAGGTACTGCCACAAGGAAACACATCACTAGCCCATCTATCCAATTTCCTCTTTCCAGAAGTAATCATATCAGATCTTTCAGCTGATTCGTAGGTAAACACATGAAATTCTGAACTAAATTGCTGGTAATACTTAGGTGGCAAGGAGAGTTTCTTAATTAATCCTCAGTGAATGACTGATGGTTCAGATAATTTTGGTAGCTGAGTACTCCTGTAAGGTTGTTACATGCTCAACCTTATGTGAGTGTTAGCAAGCTCTGCTAAAAAATATACAGCAATGAGTTGAAAGGACATATTATATATTCAGTGAAAAGGATTTCATTTTATTAATGTTAAACTCGCTGCATTCCAGACTCTGTGTACAACTTGTTCAAGCTCCTTTCTGGACCATCAGTCTCTGTCAGTCCATGAAGTTTGAAACTCTTATATCTGTGAAAGCTGGAGTGCAGGTAAGTACAGGGCTGTTTCATAATCAGGTCACAAAGAACCTGTGCTTTGTTTGTGGGTTTGTTTTTGTTATTTCTGAAGGGTTTTGCTCTTTTCAAAAGAAATTACTCTAGTGCTGTCAAGGCAGAGCCACTTTTTCAATTTTTTTCTGCTTCCAACTATTAAAGAATTTGAGGATTCAGCAATATTTTCTTCCAGCTTTCACTGTTGTTCAATCTGTGGCCGTTGTTTATGAATGAAGAACTGTTATAAAATGAGGCTGATAAAGCCTCATCTAAAATCATTATCAGCAACTACTTCCTGGGTTTGGGAGTACAATAGATGAATAGAGTATTCTGCACTTGAATGCTGCTCTTCTTATATAACGAATAAGCTTTCACCAAAGTGCCAAAATCTCTCCTCTGCATATTAGTCAGTCTTAAGATGTACCAAAATTTAAAATAACTTATTCAACAGACACTTTACTTGTTCTGACTTGTTTAAAGCAAGTTTGCATGAAAAGTAAAATGTAACTTCTGTTGAGCTATACTTCTCTTCTGCATGAGATTTTTAAAGGTTCATTCAGGACTAAAAATGAATTCAAGGTCCCTGGGCTAAATTCTGATCTTGCATTTCACCAGTGTCATGGATTACCTGACAGAGAATGGAGTGTCTCTGGATTATATCAGTATAAGTAGGTCTGCAAGTCTGGGGTCCAAGTTACTATGACAATAGCTTCTTTTTATTCTACAAATATTTATATACAGTCTCTAATGTTTTTGGCACATATTTGCTAGGTTTGTTCCAAGGTAAAATAATAATTTCTCTGAGAAAACATGGGTTTTCAGGCAAATATAAAAGTTAACTTCTCTACTCAAAGATCTGCATTCAGAAGCATCATCATTTTAACAGTGGAACAAGTTTCTGTTGGCAAAAAATAAAATATTTTGCCAATGCAGAACATTAAGTGACTTTAAATAGTGCACAGCTTCCACTGAAATTCAACAGAAATCAGCTGCATAGGCCAAAGACTATTAGGCTTCTCTGAAACCTTTCAGCTTAAAGCTTCTAGTCCTTATTGACAATTCTACTTACATCACTCTTGCTAGCAGTGAACTGAAAATATTTTTCCTTACTCTCAGTAGTATTGTTCCTTTTATCATCAGTTTTATCATATAAAGTGAACACAGGAACAGCAAAGGTTAAAACTCAGGTATTTTTCCTAGATTCATGGAATTTTGTAATAAAACAAAGTGTTTATTATTAAACTATTTGCATGACTTTATGTTTGTTTTTGTTCAGTGTTCGTTAGTTAAGAAGCAGTGAGTGAATTTATTCATTTTCTTACTCATTTTACTACAATGTCTGCGTTCTATTAATGGCAAAACCAAATGGTTTTGTTTTCCGTTTTGACAGACTATATATTTTTTAGCTCGCGACACCCACTATTGAAAAAAAATAGCATTTCTCCTTTATTTACTCAGATGAGCAAAGTTTCATTTATTTAGCAGACAAAATCAATCAAAAAAAGCCTGTGGCATATTTTCAAGACTGCCTTGATAGAACATGCTCTCTAAATACCAAGTGTTACTTCAACAAGCATTTAAATGTATTATTTTAGAATGAGTAAGTATAAATCAGAATGAGACTGCATCCTGAAACTTGGAAAAAAGAAAACAGATGAAATGATTTAGAATTAGAACGCTGGATCCAGATATCTCTGCTTTGGTATATCAAAGAGATCAGTCATGGTTTTTAGCTGATCTCTTTTTAATCTTTGAACAAGAACTGGAGTGGGATTTAAGCTCCTTGTTCTTTCCATTTGTTGTTTTATTTATATTAACAGAAGTGGGTTGGGTATAATAGAAAATAAAATGTCTTTGGTGCTAAGCATTTGTCATCTAAGTAAACAATACTTAGGAAAAAACAGACAACAACATGACAGAGTAGAAATCAGCTACTTTTGTAGGGTAATATACAAGGTAATGACCTGTAGCTGTTATTCTTATTGCCTTATTTTTAACAACTCTTTGTGGAAAGGCCTAGAGGTGCAGGTCACAGGGGAACAACTCTAGGTTTAAAGAAAGCTTAAAATTTTAGACCGTAGATCTGAGTGTTTTATCATAGATCAACTCATATAGCAAATCCTATAGTATTTCTACCATCAGTTAATGACAGGATTAAACATGATGGCCTGGATTGTTCTTTGGGTCAAGAAGACCATAATGATAAGTCTTGCAAGCTGGGAAAGGGAATGATCCCTCCCCATGAACTCTGATTTTCACAGCAATTTCATAGTATCTGGCCCTCTGCTGGAAACATAATACTAGGCTGGATAGACCTTTGATCTTACGCTCTATGAGCTCGCATATTCGTTGATTATCATCCTATGAAAGTTAAGCTTCAAATATAGCCTGTTCTCCCTGTGTTCTGATTCCTTGTCTACCATTCCCACTTTTCCTTACACTCCCCCATATGGAGCCAACATTAGCAAAGAATACCCCCTCCCATGGGTTTTATCTATTACTGCTTCCTATGGGGGCTGGATGTGAATGGGGAATGGCATTTGATAATCTCTGACTCCATTGTAAATTAAATTTGAATTAAAAGCAGCTGTTTCTTTTAAAGTGAAAGACACATCTGTATTAAATATAATACAACTTCATCTAGCTTGGGCTGTCAACACTTCAATAAGTGTCAGAAGATTCATATGGTTTTGGTCTTGTCACTATCATCTATTTCCTCAGGCTTTTGAAGTCTTTTCAGAAAGGTGGGCAGGAATAGATTTAAGTCATTTTTAAACAGTTAAATAATGACTCTCCTCTCTCCCCCTTGCAAAGTAGTCAGCTTGATAAATTTGGATAGTAGAGTACTAAGGTTATCAATACATAAGTAGTATTTACCTTTGATGCTGGTGTCTCATGAGCACTGGATTAGCTAAAAACAAAGGAGGCAGTTGGGAACCAGTCAGCCCCAAACTCACAGCCACTCCTGGAAAAGACCTTTTCTGGAGGCTGGCACATGGGTGTTGCAGCTGTGAAAGCTCCGCATATGAGTGGCTACAGGTGTTGGCTTCATTTTTTTCTCCACATGTATTTGTAGGAATATGGGCATCAGCACCAGGGACAAAGAAAGGTTGTGCCAAGCTGTTACAGAAAAAAAAAGGAAATTGCTTGTGACACAATACAATCCGTATTGCTTGTATGACAGTTATATGGTGTTCTGGAGAATTCTGTTTATGAATAATAATGGACATTCTGGCAGTGTAGGCAGTAACACTCAATGGAGAGTCAAACAAAGGGCATTTTGTTTCACTTTCATATCTTTGGTAGTCAGGCATTTTGGAATCCTATAATCACAGTGTTTTCTGTTTCTAGTTTCAATCAGGTACTTCTTCCAGTCCTGTACATTTGTTTTCCCCTGTTCAAGCAAGATTATCTAACAGAGTTTTAAGTTAAATGCCCTTAAAATTACTCATTCAAATGTGATTTATTAGGTGGGCAAAACTGGTTCCATCTTCGGGGGGGAAAAAGAGGAAAGGAATGGAGATGAAAAGGGAAAAAGATGGAGAGGAAATCTGTCTTAAAGGAATTTTTGCACAAATGCTTTGTCTGAGGTAGAGGCAAGGATTACCTCCTATCACTACATTGCACTTCTAAGGTGATACAAGCCACAAATTCAGCAGATTAAAACAATGAGTGTTCCTTCAGAAAAAAAAAAAAAGCTAATTTTTTTTGCCAAATCCAATATGGCTTCTCCCAGAGAATTACTCCAGAATTTTGAAATCTGACCTTGAAATCCTTTAATTCTTGAACAAATTCTCTGAGGCATGGAAATTACTTCTTTTCTACTGAACCCCTTTGCTTACCAGTTCTTCCCTGCTTGTCTGTATCCTGGCAAAAGGAAAGAAGGAGACACATGGTGCAAATGTCTGATTAGCAAGAGGAAGCAGGGTCAGAGGAGATGGTGCTCTGGAGAAGGGAGGTATCCACTGCCCAGCCTGCCGATCCCTGGCATGGTTGTCATGCAACAGTGCTGGGATTCTGATGTCCACTCAGATGCTCAGCTAACGATGTCCCTTCCCTGGGATCCTGAGAAGAAAAACGGCATCAAAAGACAAAATACTGTCCTTTCTGGTATTATTTAGATTATATCTCATTCTTTTTGGCCCACTTTCCTATCTGTTCACTTCGTGTTTAAAAATGAGATCCTAGACACAATCCCAAAATAGCTCATCAAAGTCACGTGTCGTGCAACAGACTGAATGATGGAGAATACAGTCTTCAGAGAGTTTGATGGAACTTGTATTCATCTGCAGACTTTTCTCTATTCTTGAAGGAAACAGTAAATATGAACTGTGGAAAATGGAGCAACTTTCCAATCCAGTCTTCCATTCAGGGGCAGATATCTTTCTTTAAAGATAAAAGCCCTAGATCACACATCTGTCATAGAGTATGTAAAACTTTCTATTGTTTCTCAGACAGGATAATGTTTTACTTGCATGTTTAACAAGTCTATTTAAGTAATGCTAAGCAAAGTAGTTGAGTGATATGTGGGAATTGCTGCACTAATTTGAACTATAGTTTTGGCTTTAAGAAGGGCCAGTGTCTGACGCTTCTTAACAAACAGCAAAACCAAGAAGTAAATGGGGAGTAACCTACTTATCAGCACTGAATTTCTTTCTAATCTTTAATAGCTAACAACAGACTTATACCTTGAAGTGAGAAATTAGTGTCACTTCCAAATTGTTGAAATTATGACAGCTCCGGAGATACTTATTCTCAGCAAGTATATCCTTATAGTAAATGGTATCCTTCTTACCAAGGACCAGTTTGAGCTATTAAGTCAGTTTTCAGTGTCTAGTTAGATCTTAGATCTCTATCCCACTTTGCAAAGTACTGGCCCTTTTCTTTTTTTCTCTGGGAATTTTATCTACATGTATACAGAACTTTTTGTCATTTGTTTGAAAAGTAAGTGATCTTAACTTGTGGGACTTCTCTCCAAAAGCCTATGTTCTTTGACCTCTGGTTTGACCTTTGTTTCAGGCCTTTTTCATTTCATAGAATCATAGAATAATAGAATAGATTGGATTGGAAAGGACCTTTAGCAGCCATCTTGTCAAAGCCCCTTGCAGTGAGCAGGGACACCTTTAACTAGATCAGGTTGCTTATGCCCCATCCACCCTGCCCTTGAACACTTCCAGGGAGGGGGCCTCCACAACATCTCCAGGCAACCTGTTCTAGTGTTTCACCACCCTCACTGTAAAAAATTTCTTCCTTATATCCTGTCTAAATCTACCCTCTTTTAGTTTAAAACCATTGCCCCTTGTCCTACTGCAACAGGCCCCGATAAAAAATCTGTCCCCATCTTTCTTCTAAATCCCCTTTAAGTACTGGAAGGATGTTATAATATCTCCCCAGAGCCTTCTCCTCTGCAGACTGAACATCCCCAACTCTCTCAGCCTTTCCTCGTTGAAGAGGTGCTCCAGCCCTCTGATCACCTTTGTGGCCCTCCTCTGGACCCACTCCAACAGCTCCATGTCTTTCCTGTGCTGAGGGCTCCAGAGCTGGATGCAGGACTCCAGGTGAGGTCTCACCAGAGCGGAGTAGAGGGGCAGAATCACCTCTCTCAACCTGCTGGCCACGCTTCTCTTGATGCAGCCCAGGATACTGTTGGCCTTCTGGTCTGTGAGTGCACATTGCTGGCTCATGTCCAGCTTTTAATCCACCAGTACCCCAAAGTCATTCTCGGCAGGGCTGCGCTCAATCCCTTCATCCCCCAGCCTGTATTGATAGTGGGGGTTGCCCCAACCCAGATGCAGGACCTTGCACTTGGCTTTGTTGAACCTCATGATGTTCACATGCACCCATTTCTCAAGCTTGTCCAGGTCCCTCTAGATGGCAGCCATCCCTCAGGTATGTGGACCACACCACTCAACTTGCTGTCATCTGCAAACTTGCTGAGGGTGCATGCACTTGATCCCACTGTGTATATCATTGATGAAGATATTAAACATCACTGGTCCCAAGGTGGACCCCTGAGGGACACCATTTGTCACTGATCTCCATCTGGACATTGAACCATTGACCACTACCCTCTGGCTGTGACCATCCAACCAATTCCTCATTCACCAAGCAGTCCACTCATTGAATGCATCTCTCTCCAATTTAGAGATAAGGCTGTTATGGGGGACAGAGTCATAGGCCCTACAGAAGTCTAGATAGACGACATCCATAGTTCTTCATCCATTGTCCACTAATGTAACCACTCCATTATAAAAGGCCACTAGGTTGGTCAGGCAGGACGTGCCCTTGGTGAAGCCATGATGGCTGTCTTGAATCGCCTCCCTGTCCTCCATGTGCCTTAGCATAGCTTCTAGAAGGATCTGTTCCACGATCTTCCCAGGCACAGAGGTGAGGCTGACAGGTCGGTAGTTCCCAGGGTCCTTCTTTCTACCCTTTTTAAAATTAGATGCAATATTTCCCTTTTTCCAGTCACCAGGGACTTCCTCTGACTGCCATGACTTTTCATATATCATGGACATGGACTTTTTAAAATATCAAATATCACTTCTTGCACGATTTCTCCTTATTACTAATAAACTTCCCAGGTGATCATTTACCAAAATAACTGTGTAATCCCTGTCATTTCTCCCATCGCTTGGGTACAAACCCTGGTAGTTTAGCACCTTGTCCTATAGAAATACCACTCTCTCTCTGCATTCAAATTCATGGGCTCCTCAATCTGTCAAACTTCATTAATTCCCTGCTAAACCTAGAACAACCTTTATAGGCCTGACTTTGTTAATTCTTCTGTTTAATATAAACGTGGCTAATTTCTGGTTAGCTCACACAAGGTGTGGAGCCAGCGGTCTCTCCGCTTTCTGTTTCAATGGCCACCTGGTGAAGGAGGTAGGATTACTCTGGCCCTAGCTGTGACCTCCAGTCTCTGTTGAGGGGACCCTGTCTACTATCTCCAGACCCACCACACTTGGGGTGGTGGGACAGTGTCCCTGTCAGTCAGGCCACTGCCTTGGCCAGTCTTATCATGGCGCTTGGCTGCCAACACCTGTCTTCTTCTCCTGGTGGGCCCTTGTTCGCCCCTGACAACATGTTCCTGCTTGATTCTGTTCTAATGGTTTTCCCCAGGTAATGTGAACCCAACCAGATTACAGTTCTGTCCCATTTTATGTCTTCACTGCGTGTCATATAATTAACCATAAGACTGTGTTTTGATTAGTGCTAACTAGCACATCAAAACAGATTCCTGTTACTCAGAGTTTGGGTAACTGAGGAAAAAAAGTACTGAGAAAAGTAAGAGGCTTTCTGACAGGTGTTTTGAATTTTGCATAGGTCAAGAAACATTTAATTGATCTGAGTTTTGCAAAGTCCATTCTCTCTTGCGTCAGCTATCGCATGCCCCAAAAGAAGCAGCCTATAAGCCACCACATCTATTACCATGGAGCTCTGTCAGAAGCTGTGATCAAGCTAGTGAAGCACCCTGGGAGCACAGCAGAGCTGGTGCACAGATCCGCAGCAGCATGCTTCTGCTTCCTGCAAACCAGCCTCAGGGAGGCTGAAGCCCCATCCCACAGGGGACTGTGGCACACAAGAGTGCTCAGCAGTTTCATCTGTCCTACCCGTGTGAAAGCTGAATCACCAAAGAATCATCAGTGGGATTTCCAGGAATAAATTTTATTTTTAATATAATGGGGATGCCATCAGTGGACCAGTTTCTGTATTGATCAACACCAGAGCTGTCTAACACTGCACAGATGCTTTTTGAGATATTTCTCTAGGTATCATCCTATCAGATGACAGAATATGCATGCCATTTTTAGATTATATACCTAAAGCACAACAGACAAGTTAGCAGTATATGAATGGAAAAACTAAAATGTTAAGAATTATGAAAACTTGGAAAAAATTTGAATATATATGAACAGTAGAATGTTTAAATCTCCTAGGTGAGATTAATAGAAGCACTTATTTACCTTTTTAAAAGTAATAAGAAAATAAATAAAGAAGATGGGAAAAGCGATTGAGTCACTAGTCTCTTGGCCAGAAAGCCACCAAAAGGCTGTGCTGTCATTCAGTGAGTCCTTGACAGGCTGGAGAGTTGGGCAGAGAGGAATGTGATGAAGTTTGACAAGGTCAAGTGCAGGGTCCTGCACCTGGGGAGGAATAACCCCATGCACCAGTACAGCCTCAGGGCTGACCCGCTGGAAAGCAGCTTTGCAGAGAGGGACCTGGGAGTCCTGCTGGACGACAAGCTGACCGTGAGCCAGCAGTGTGCCCTGGTTGCCAAGAAGTCCAATGGGATCCTGGGGTGCATTAAGAGAAGTATGACCAGCAGGTCAAGGGAGGTTCTCCTCCCCCTCTACTCTGCCCTAGTGAGGCCCCATCTAGAGTACTACGTCCAGTTCTGGGCTTCCCACTTCAAGAAAGATGAGGAATTACCAGAGAGAGTTCAGTGGAGGACTACGAGGATGGTGAGGGGACTGGAGCATCTCTCCTATGAGGAAAGGCTGAGGGAGCTGGGCTTGTTCAGCCTGAAGAAGAGAAGGCTGAGAGGGGACCTTTCAAAAGCCCATAAAAATCTTCAGGATGGGTGTCAGGAGGATGGGGCCAGACTCTTTTCAGTGGTGCCCAGCGACAGGACAAGGGGCAATGGGCATAAACTGAAGCATAGGAAGTTCCATCTGAACATAAGGGAAAAATTCTTTACTTTGAGGGTGATGGAGCACAGGCTGCCCAGGGAGGTGGTGGATTCTCCTTCTCTGGAGATATTCAAAACCTGCCTGGATATGGTCCTGTGCAACTTACTGTAGGTGAACCTGCTTTGCAGAGGGGTTGGACTTAAATGACCTACAGAGGTCCCATCCAGCGCTCACCATTCTGTGATTCTGTGAAAAGCTTTTGTAATTGTTAGTAGGCAGATTATTCCCACAACCATTTAATATTTAGCCACACATTGAACAACCATTTGTTTCACAACATTAAACCCTGAGGATGTCTATGGTAGCCGCTTCTAAGAAAACCTGTGAAGCTTAATTGCAATCTAATAGGACAGTCTGACAGGGCAGCTGTCCAGACGAGAGTTCATACCTCTGCATAGCTTGTCTTGGCATGGTCTTTAATTTTGTTGGTTAAAACTAGCCTTATTCTGTTCATTGTGTCTTACAATGAACCTCACCTACTGATATGGATAACCAGGACTGTCTGAGGAATTCAGTCTCCTGTAATTATTTAGAGCTTTTATAGGGCTTTAAAATACAACATGTTGCAGCAAACTGTTTTTCTTGGCTAGTCAACTAAACCAAATATCTCTATATGTCCCTCTTGCTTCCTTTCAGCATTCTTCTCCCACATCACTGGACTAAAGTACAGCCAGCCATTGCATATCAGAGCCAAGGTATATCCAGGTTCTCATATAGAGGACTTCAAAGAAATCTACTGTTTGGAAGCAGAACTAGAAGTTTTGATCTAAAAGAGAAATATACCCTAGAGTACAATGACATATTGCACTCTTTTTGCATGTATATTCTTGGGAAATCGAAAATGTTACTGTGATATGGCCAGCCATATGTTACATGAAGGGCTATATGTTATGAATTATAACAGAAATGGGATCCAGAATGTCTACTGGCAATGGAGTATAGCATTGCCACACAGAGCTTTATTACAAAAGTAAACTGTAGTTTTGATAGTGGATTCCTCATTCTTGGATGTATTGACTGTATTTATTTCATGGAACAGATTAATGGAATATTTAAACAGAGATTTTGCAACCTTCATCCTTGTTGGTAGATGCTTTTGTCTTTCTGTCTTAGCTTGAAGCATCATGTGTCTTTCAATTAAGCTACTTGACAGTTGACATTTTATGCTTTTACTTCTACTCCAGCTGCTAATTGCATATTTACAGTCCTTCAATCAAGAGGAAAAGAGAAACAGATTAGAAAAATTTTCAGTCTGTCAAGCAAACCATACATATAATGAAACATCCACTCATTAAACATAGAGAACTTTTATAGCTTTAATGATAAGTGTTATAAAGGGCACAAAGTTATTATTAATTCTGAAGGAATGGAGGACTGGAAAAACAATAAGTCATTTTGACAGTTGCTATGAAGACTATTACCAAATGTTATGTTTACTTGACTAGGTTCTATTTATAAAACAAGACCCATAAAAAATCTACAGCCTAATCGATAGAGATGCCCTGTTATAAATGACAGCTAATGGAGTGAGGTTCTGATATATTGATTAATGATTGAATTCTGGTTGTGGATTTTACAAAATTAAGATAATTAATAATCTGAGCTGCTTTTGTACATTAAGTGAAACACTGTGACAATGAATTAAAATGATAGAATAAGGATTTAACACTGTAAATGTTCATTTCCTAAGTTAAGGAAGTGAATATATCTGAATGTGAGATTATCTTTCTGAAAGGCATTCACAAAAGTGTGTTTATTATGCAAATATAGATACAGGGGCTTTTGTTCCCTTGCTGTAATCACTGGTTAAATTCCTCCATGCATCTCTCATGAAAATTAAATTTGGGGGACATAAGAAATTCTCTTCTGTTTTTGACTGAGCTGGTTGCAATCCTGAACATAATCAAGCAAGCTGACAGTATGTATGATTATATATGATACCACTCTGCAGGAGACAGTTCCAATATTGTATCTGCACCCCTCCATTCATTATTGGCAAACATGTGCCTGGAACTTATTGCAATGTTACAATTGGCATTTTGAAATACTGTGATTTCTTTTTCTTGTAGTCGGGACTTGGATTCCCCATAGGATTTATGCACACTGCATTGTATTATTCAGTACATGTTCATGACTTCCACTAGCATTAGGAAAAGCTATGTGTATACACTCAGAGTAGAATATATCCCATAGCGGATTTCAGAAAATATAACATACAGTTACTTTAAAACATGAGGTTAACAAAATAGGAACTGAAAGACAAGGAAGGGAAAACAAGCAATTTAAAAACCTTTCACCCAGTAGGTATGATCCTGCTCCCATCCTCTCCATAGTAAATCATGACTTACTTCACAGAAGTCAATGCATGTTGGCATAAAGCTGATAGGAAATCAAACCTGAGCCTATCCTGCTAAAAAACCTGAAATAAGTTCTTCATTTTCAAGCAGTCATTGCCCTGAAACTTGAAAACTGATAGACACATTCAAACCATTCGTCAGGTTACAAAATATTCTGTAGAAGACCGTAACTAAGTATGGTAATAATAACAACAATGCAATAGTCTGTGGCAGAGCTAAAAAGGCTAACCGGTGCTGAAGGCACCATAATGGGGGTCACAAGCTCAGGTTCCAGTTCTGCCAAAGTAGTGTTGGCAAGTCTCTTTCCCTCTCAGAGGCTCTGTGTCCATGAACTTAAAATGAGGATACTGATACTGGTAACAGCTTTGATACCTACTGACCAAGAGCAGAGGGAATTATGTCAATACAGTTTATCAGTGACATCAGTTGGCCAGGGGTACAACCAGTGGAGCGGAGCCAGCTCCTGGAGAAACGCAGGCTTCTGCTAAGGCAGAATATCTCTCTGGATCCAAAGGCACTCACAATCACCACCTCCGCTGCTTATGCTTGTTCAGAGGATGTTTTTCTCTGTCTAAGATGTGGAATAAAATCTGGTTTACTAATGGTACCTGCTCCCTCACCCTCATTCACCAGAGGAAGGATTAAGAAAATATGTTCACCTGACCCTCCCCAGGCAGCTGCAAGCTATCTTTGGTGCTGCACAGAGCAGATGTGGTCTGGCCACTTTCAAAAGCAAATCTGAGAAACGAAGATTAACACTGCCTCAGCCAGTTCAAATAAACCTTTCTCAGAGCCGTTTCAGATCCAGCTAATGTCCAGTCAGGGCAGAAGACCATTCTGACATCCTCAGAGCAGTGTGTGCTGATGTCCTTAGAGATCAGGACACCAGACCAGGCTGCACCCTGACTATGTTGGGCTGCTCAGAGGAGAAAGTGGGGTTTGAGAGGCCTCTTGAACCAAAAGGTCAAATCTGGAAAGATTTTGGGCTTCCAGGTGTTTCTAGTAGACTGATGACTAAGATGAAAAATAAAAGAAATAAAAGGCTACAAAATGAAATCTGAAAGAAATCTCTGACTTTGTACACAGCACCTGTCAGAAAAGGTCATCTGTTTTACAAGCCAGGAAATGCAAAATGAGACCGTCTGTAACTATTTGTAAGTAGTGTCAAATTTATGGAGGTGATTCAACATGAGGAAAAAATAACCCTGGAAAAGAGTTGCAAAACACTCTAAGTGGTTTATTTTGACATTTTAAAAACTTTTAAAATGTTATACTGCTTAAAAATTTATCTAAATTTACATTAGAACTATTTTGCAAGTAAACAAAGGACATCTAAGTGAAATAAAAGTTTTCATTTGGGTTCAAACAAAATGTTTATTTGGATCCAAAATATTGTCTTCATTTCAGCCAGAGAACTGAAACTTCTGCAGTTATTTCCATAGCTTTCACTGTGACAACATTTTTTGTGTTCTTTTCCTGCCTTATTTCTCATATTTTCTATAAAAAGCACTCATATGTTTTTTCCCCTGGTGAACTATAAGCTTTTGATTTTGTCATAAGCTCCCATCCTCTTTTTAAAATGTTGAATTTAGTAGTTGGTTTTCATCATTAATACTAGTACTACTGTTGTTATTATTACTGTTATTTATGGTCTTTCCAACATAACAATGCCATATACTTTTCACTGTTCTCCTTGCTCTTATGTTTTCTAAAACCCGATACTTCTTTAATTCATACTCTCTCCCTTTCAATTACATATTCGTTTTCACATTGAAAGTAGAAATAACTGAAAGCTAGTAACAACACTGAAATTTTCCAGTAGCTTTGTTTGGGGAAAAAATTGCAAAATGTTCATTGAATCACTTGGAAATTTAGAAAACTATTAGAGGCTGTAAGCAACAACTGAAAATGAAAAGCCTGAAGTTCATAAGATCTTTTCCAGACTTTTTTTCCTTATTTTAGCCCTAGTGATCTTTTTCTCCTGCTTCCTTTTTTCTAACACTATTTTTTCTTCCTTCTCTTTCCTTGTAGGTCTGAATCAGAAAGGTCTATCTGCAATTTAGATTTATCGGAATAGAGGTAAAAAAGAATAAGAGCAACTTTTCACTGTCAGATTTGTACAAAGGAGTCAGTGCAAGTGAAAGCCAAGTTCTTTCCCATTTATCTCTCATTCCTTTTTATCTCTATTCACTTTCTCTCTTTCAGTCCTTTCCATCCCTCTTCCTTTCCTTCCCTCATACTTTTTTTTTCCCTCTATCCCTACTTTTAGTTTTCTTAACCATCCCTCACACATCCTTACTTATTATCTAGGGACCTATTCAGTCACAGAAGTCTCGAATGTTAAGTGTGAGAAAGTGAGAGACTGTTACAACAAGCACGATGATAGATGATTTTCAGTGGGTTTTTTTTACCTGAAGTGTTTTAATATTTTCAGCCAAAAATGTTCCCATACTTTCAATACGTTAAAAAATAACCCCTGAAGTGTTGGTGTTGGTGGTGTATATTACTGTTGTTACAGAAGCCAGCCAGAGGGAGGAAATGACCTTTAAAGCGAGAAGAAGAAAATTTTCATTCATTTCTGACTCTTCCCTGCTTTCCATTTGCTCTGAATTTTCTCATTTTCTTCTTCTTACTTTTATATCCTTCTCTTCTCTTCTGCCAGTTCCCCTAAACTTTTCATTTTCATTTTTGGTGGTTAATGAATGTAGGGCTTATAATGCACTTGAAATCCACTTTCTTAAGCTAATTTAAATTCAGAGTGTAAGAACAAAGGTGAGATGCTCTGTACGTATCTCCACTCTACAAACCCATGAGAGAAATTAAAGCAAGAGAAAGAGTGTGGGAAATATGTCAGCACAGTTACACCCTAGGCTGCGGTTTCACATGGGTGTGCATTTCTTAAGCACATCCATCACAGCACCCACAAACTTATCTCTCAGTGTTTCAGGGCACTGCTGTACGACACCGCTTTGTCCGTGGGGACACACTAAAGGGTTTTCTTGACATTGTGGTGGCTCAGATGAAGAGGAAAGTTCTGTGGATAACTGCTGTCTCCCAGGAAGCCCTTTTATATCCCATTTTGCTGGAGGCAAAGCCAGAGCCACTGCACGTCAACTCTGCTAGGACAAAGCCTGTCTGGACACAATTGGACCACATAGGAGGGTGATCTGCTCTACCCTGTCTTCATGTGAGCTAGAAAGGAGCATCAGCCAAGGGTTACTGAGGGAGCAACCAGTCCCTAACCAGACCTGCACGTGGACCCACATCATTTCAATTCCAATGTCAAGTTCATACTTTGGGAAGAACTATATATACATACAAACTCCCTGTGCACTGTAGCACCAAAAAATATAGACAGGAGGTATAGTATAACAGTGTCTGTGTTGTGAACCAAATGAAGAAGTGCTGAAATATCTCTTATAAATACACTGCTTTGGGAACAGAATCTGCAGAATGGATTCTTTGAAAAAAGAGTCAGACATATGCTCCCTCCTCTGCTAAGTGCCCTGAGAAACAAAGCTTCAGATGTCGCAGAAAGTTAATATATAGAGTTGGGAAACCTTAGAGGAAGGTTGTAGAACAAATTCCTTAAGGAGTTTGACCTTATATGAGCTTGTATAATGTTGCAGCAGGAAAATGAAAAAAAAACAAGGGAAAGACAGTGAAACAGCTAATATCTGTCCAAAAGGAAAGAGAAAAATCAATATTCTAGATTTGTTTAATGTTTTTGCTTGAAATGGGTTTTAAGAAAGGGAATCTTCGCTTTATCTCTAGATCTCCTCATATGAACACAACAGAAGGAGACCGAGAGAGAATTATTTGACTTTCTTTTAGGTTTTATTTTTGTATGATCCAGTGAAGTACTTGACTGTCTTTGTCCTTCACAGTTTCTGGTCCAAAATTATTTGTCATAATTTATCCCAGCAGCTGGCACCAAGGACCAGGCAACCACTCGCTCACCCCTCCCCTTGCCCCACAGTGGGATGGGGAGGAGAATGGACAACAGGTAAAACTCATGTGGTGACATAAAGGCAGTTCAATAAAACAACAAAGGAAAATGCTACTGCTGCTACTACTACCACTACTAACAATAATAATGAACATGCAAAACAAAAAATACGCTCTATAATTTTTTTTTCTCAACACCCAATGACCAATTGTCTAGCCAGTCCCTGAGCAGCAATCACAGAACATGGAACTTATGGATTTCACAAACTTCCAGAAAAGTTTTAACTCCCAGGAAAAAAAAGGAATCACGGAATGGAGGATTCCTGCCCTCCAACTAGCCCCCATTTATACACTGAGCATGACATCTATACTATGGAATTTTTCCACTGGCCAGCCTGGGCTAGCTGCCTGGCTGTACTCCCTACCAGGTCCTGCACACCTGCTTATAGCTGAATATTGGAAACTGAAAAAAGTCCGTGGTTTCTTAGCAACAACTGAGAACATCAGTGTTATTAACATTCTTCTTGTACTAAATCCAAAACACAGCAGCTACTGGGAGGAAAATTGACTCTATACCAGACGAAACCAGGACACTATTTTACCAATTGCACAAAGACCAAATGTGCACTGCTATCTTGCAGTGACCACAACCAAGAAATTAAGAACACAACGCACGTTATTTGAAATGTTTGGTTTCTGGGCTTCTTTATCAGTCTTAAGTGTTGGTACTTCCCTGGCCATATGAATTTGGGAACTTGACATTCCATAGATGTTGCTCAAACTGATCTAACGAATTGACAAAACCTATCTTCACAACCTTACTTGAAACTACGTTTCTTGAATTTGAAGTCTGAATTCTTCAGATACTACTCTTTCATGGGTCCAGTTTTGCACCTCATGTAGGCTGAAACCACAGAGACAAGGGCTCAGCTCAGGTTTAGCCTGGATTGACTACAGAAGTCTGAAGAACATCTTCTTCCTTGTAGTAGTTTTGTATAGTTAGATACAGATGCTCTGTGTATTCTCTGAACCTTTTGCAGTCTGATGAGAGTCAGATATGGGTTTTGATTGTTTGTTTTCAAGTAATTTACCAAGTCAGACAGCTCTTTGCCGTGAAATGTATTTGTCCTGTACATGAAAGAAAGTGGGGAGAGGGGGGGCTCGCTGGTATATTCTGAACTACTATATATTGCAGAACAGGCTTCCAGTTGTCAACGTCTGCACCCTGTAGAAGTATGGTTTCAATTTTACTTTTGAAATCTGAGTTGAGCAATGTTGCCAACACATATTTTTCCCTGTCAAAACATTTCACTTATTCCTGAGTCTGTAGACAGCTTTTAGGTTACATCTTTACCCCAATCTTATTGAAACAGGATCTTCATTTCTTTTGAAATCATTTTTCATTAGTTAGGGAGCAAAAAGTAGATACTAGAGCTGATAAGTGGCAGCACCTGGCTTAAAGATGTTCCATCAGCTCTTAGTTTCTGTGTGATCACTTCTGATAATTGGAGGATGAAAACCAAAGCAGCAGTCACATTAAAATCAGGATAGGTGAAGACGTTATCTTCCTTCCTTCTCTATGCCTTTTAACGCTGCCTGTGCTCCCTCATGTTCAACTGAGCTGATAGAGCATGCAAAAAACAGACATAAGGGTTCACTTCCTGCTCAGTAAAAGAATTTGATCATGATGAGGACTGGGTCACTGATTAATTAGACTTGAATTAGCTTAAAAGGCATATAGTTTTTGTGTTTGTGAATGACTTGTAAACTTATTCCTTTGTTTGTAGTTACCTTAATTATTTTCAAACATATGTACACATTTCAGTCTGGAGTATTCATGCAAAAGATTGCTTCAGCTATTTGCTGTTCACTAGCTATTGTTCATGGCATGTGGCAATGTCATACGAACTTGTTGTATGATTCCTGCTTCCTAACTGGATGTCTGGCCAAAAGAAAATGAATAATAAGTGGGCACTAACAAACAATGCAATTACACCCCCCCCTAAAAAAAATCAGATTAGAAATTATTTGTATTTGAACTAGTATACATTCTGGGAACATGACAGAGAATTTTTAACCTCTGTCAGAAGTAACAATTCCTTTAATAACTACGAAACAGGATTCCTTACATTCAAGCACAAAGATATTCAGAACCACTTTTTGTATTGTTTACCAGCTGTATTTATTGTTTCATTCATGTCTCTGGATAAAAGCCATCCATAGTTCAAATACCAAAGTCCCCAACAATCTGATTTTAATCATTTGCCTAACATCAGACTGTAAAGAAGGAGCAGATCTGAGCAGTGTAGAGCAAAGATGACACCCCCTTCAAATCTTTAGCTTTTACTTCTAGCCCCTTTCTCTAACAAGATGAGGCTCAACAGTTGTACTGCTTGCAAGCCTGTGTACCAGCACCAGATTAACAAACCAATAAAAAAAGTGGGTGGCAAGAGAGCCCAAGAGCTCCTGTAGACCATTCTCTTTTTCCAAGTCAGATCAGCTCTCTCTTTAACATTTCTCAACCACCGGAGTCTAGCTCTGTCTTAAAAACTTTATGTGATGGTGATTTTTCCAAGCAATCTATTTCAGTTCTCCATTTTCTGTAGTATTAAAAAGATTTCATACTACCTAATCTGAACCTTCCTTGCTGCAATTTCAGCCTATTGCTTTCTGTCCTGCGCAACTAAGATCTGACATAAAATTTCCTCTTTGCTTTTTACCCTTTTGACATCAGACATCATATCCACCCTCAGGGCCACCTTCTTTATTCAGATATCGCAGCCTGTTGAGTCTTTCCTTGGAAGTTGTATTGTAAAGGCTCTGATCCTTCTTTTTTCTCTTCTCTGGATTTTCATCAAATGTTCCATAATTATCTTAAGGTGGAGAAAGTATTTCAGATAACTGTCTTACAGGCAGTATTCCTATTTATTCACTCTAATGTGTTATTTATTTTTCTTTATAATAAAGCATTACTTGTAAAACGTGATCAACAACAATCTATAGCTTTGCGTTTGCTACCTGATTAGCTGCTCTTTAGCTTGTCATTGGACAGCTGATTATTCTCTCCTACATGTAGTGCTTTGCACCTGTCTCTGCTGATTTTTTAGTGAGCTCACCCTACTAACTTTTGAACCTGTTGGCCAGTCTCAGCCGAACAGTTTTCAGCTGGCAGAGCTCAGCTGACATGCAGTAATTTCCTACTCATTTTGTGAAAATAGTCAGCTGGAGCGGGGAGAACCTCCCTGTGGAGGGGAAGGTTGTGTTGTGAACTTGATGCTTCTTAGATGCTATCAACCCAGCACAACATGACTCTAAGGGAAATGCAGCTTCACAGAAATACTTGTTTTAGAATTGCAAAGCTGTAAGGTTACTCTGTCCTCGTGCTTTTATGCCAGAGAACAACTTTGAGATGTTTTTTTGTTGTACAGCCATCAGCCACTAGAGAACTTACCACAGGGCTTCACGATCCTGCATTTCTGTTTGTTGCAGTACTGGTTATTTCTTTGGGTGAGAGAGACTCATGGAATTAAATTCAGAGGTCTCACATTCAGCAGTTACTGATAATGATTCAGTCAGAGGCTGTAGGCTGCAAAATAATGGCCAGTCCAGGAGACACCTGGTTAGAGAAAATTGTTTTCTGAAGTGGCTGATATCTTTAAAGGGGGATTGTGAGTGCAGAGTGTTACAGGTTACATCTTTGTCAATGGTAGCAAAGAGTTAAATCCTCACTTGCACCCATTTCACTAACAAACTTTTCACAGTGTTGCAGTATCATGAAAGCTTATTAAGTATTGACCTCCTTAATTAATAAAATACAGAATATCTCTGTGTTGCAACCACAATAGAGAAGATTTTTTACTCCACTATATTCTGTCTATGAGACAACAATTGGTACCTACAGCTATGAGAGAAGAAATAGACAATTTCTTTAAGTATAAACATTCTTATAATGTCAACAAAATGAAATTGCACGTATTAAAAGCAGAGTAAAGACAGGAAGAGGATCAGATTAGATATAAAATGAACTGGAAAAATAAAGACCTGTTTGTTCCTGACCACTATTCCCACTAGTTATTAAACCACAACAGAACTAGGTACAAAAACAAAGACAGTAATTAAAGAGCTACAGTCATATCTCATGGTGTTCTGTGGTGACAGTTACCTGAAGAATATATAATCAATATGATTACCTTTTCATCATTTCTACTGAGTTTAAGAAAAAGTTATTTAAAAGAATATTACTGGGAGAAAGAATATGAAAATATTTTCCCCCTGTTGGAAAGATATTGCATTTTATTTTTGGGGCTCTTTGGACTTTTTACTGAAAAAATAAACACAGAAAAAAGAAGGTATCTTAATGGGGGGTTGCTTTTTGGAATATCCTAAAGTGCTGATAAAAAGAGAGGTCTCTGTGAGGAATTACAGACCATTCAAAATATTTTGCACTGGAATGAAGATTGATGATGACTTTTTGGCTATTTCTTATGCTTGATTGTCTAAGTAGAAACACACAAGCCAAGTGCAGTAAAAGAAAACTGGAAGAAAAATTGACTGACACATGATAGGAAGTTGAAATGTATGATTTGGGGATTTTAGGTCTCTTTCTTCTATTTGAAATAAGGAGTTTAATCCCATGAGAATGTACAGGAAACTGAAGTGCGTTGGCTGAAAATTTTCTACTCCACATTTTCTTTGACAGAAAGATACATTTTTGATTAAACAGATTTATTTTTTTCCTGGAAAGTGTCTGCCTTGATTTAAAATGTAACTTCCTTTTGTCTGAAAACAGAAATTCATAACTCTTCTCCTTTATAGCATAAAAATGAAGCAAGGACTCTAATTTTGTTTTAGTTTTTTGATGAAGAGTCAAAACACTAAGCCAAGCTTCTGCAGTTACCGTCCTAGTTTTATCTCTGGTTGTCATCTGAGGTACATAGTCTTACAATATTAAACTTCAAGAATATATCCCAGGTGATTTCATAATAATACAAACAAATAGCACAATAGGATGTAAAACTACAAACAGAAGAAAACAGACGAAAGAAAAAAAGACAGGAATTTTTTTTAATTAAAAATATATTCATCCAGTAAAGCTAAAAATAATTGACTTGCTGTCTTAAGTGATGGAAGTATGAAAAAAGGAAGGTCTGCAACAATTTCAGCAATACCATGGCGAAAAAAAAATGACAAAATATTACCGCATTGCTTTGTTCTACCAGTGTCAAAAATCACATTTTTGCATTCACTTTTCTACCCTCTTCCGTGCCCATAACGATAGTCCTTGTAGGAATCCAGCTGCTGGCTTCATTTTACATTTGACCAGTTGACTATCAAGGATACATCCCAATTTTAGGATTCAGAGGGTAAAGTTAGTCTTTGGAAGAATGTTTTTCTTACCTTTCAATCCAAAGATGCTTACCCATCCATTAATATGTTTCTTTGTATCCTATGTCTTTACTTTCCTATCACCCCACATTTCTTAATTCTGTGCATGTCAGATGAATGAATGATAAGAGAGTTACTGTGGATAATACGATGTAGTATGTATTGTGTATAGGTACTGATTGCACAACGTGTTTGGGAAGGTTCATAAGTTTGCATAAGACAGTGCCTTTCTGCTACATTTTGCTTGCAAAAAGGGTCCTGGATTGGACGTGCCAGGGGGGACACAAGCCCAGCACCCAGCATTGACTCCTGATGCTTAGAAGAAAACACCTTCACATGTCTCACAGTGCGGCTTCTCCAGAGTATCTAGACATGCACCTGTATTTGGAATAGCTGACCTCCATGAGCAACACATGGATTAAATTTAGTAAGGAATGGTCACCTTTTGAACTGAAAGAATTCCCATTGTTTCTGTCTCCATCTCCCATCTAATTTTCTGAGCAGGAAATATGTCGCCAAGTTGAGAGGTTCTTCTGTTCGAGATGGCATTTGTGCACATGGAAGAAGTATTTTCAAGCATTATCTTTCTTCACCTTACACATCATAAAAATGTAAGTGTGTAATAGTAAGTTCTGTTTCTATAGAAACCAAACATAGTATATTAACAATACATATGAGAATTTGCAAGGAATGTTTATGCCAAATGACCTTTCTGCTTCCCCATACTTTCTATCCATTGCTGGGGTACTTGGCAAACAACAGGTTTCTAACGAGATCTGGAGGCAACATCCAAAGGATAATCCTTTTCTTCTGCCATCTATGACCAAACAGAAGTTGAGACAGTACCTACTCTACCATCTTCTTCCAAAACAGCATCAGCTCTATCTGATTTCTTTATCTTTGTCCTAAAAAGCCTCTAGTGATGCATGCTTAATAATTGCAATTAATTCCAACTCATCATTACCTTCAGCAATGCCTAATTTGAATACTTTTTACCTGGGCAAGAAAAGCATATTCTTTTTTCTATAAGTATTGCAGACTTTTGTGATGGCCCCTCTTTTTCTTTTTTTTTTTTTTTTTTTTT
>Ga0065711_1003790_pt1 | contig 40669 bp, 31 predicted proteins | sample Hoacrofraction12_FD_59098 | JGI IMG/M metagenome (GOLD analysis project Ga0065711, IMG submission 59098) | Hoatzin crop microbial communities from Cojedes, Venezuela - Epithelial fraction 12 v2 (version 2) | ecosystem: Host-associated > Birds > Digestive system > Esophagus > Crop | place... | reverse complement strand
TCCCCCGCCCCCGCCCCCCCCGGAGCGGGGCCAGCGCGCAGCGAGGAACGAGGCCGCCCCCACCTCCCCTTCCCCTCCCGCACGCCCCGCCGGGTCCCCCTACCTCGCGCACAGCCCGCCCGCCGCCATCTTCGCTCCCCTCTCACGTGACTCGCCGCGCGGCGTCGGCGGCCCCCTCCTCCTCCTCCGCCCGGCGCCGGCATCACGTGGTGGGGCCGCCGCTCCGCCCCAGGCGGGTGGGGTCATGTGACAGGCGGCAGCGCCAAGATGGCGGCCTCCCGGGAGGTGGGTGCGCGCTCGGCCCCCGGGCTGCGGGAGGGGGCGGTCGGGGAAGGCCACAGCCCTTCGGCGGGACCCGGGGCTCGCCCGGGCGGAGCCTCCGAGACCTTCCGGCGGCCTTACCGTCGCTGTAGCGAAGGCTGAGCGCCGGGATGCGGCGGCTGAGGGCGGCGCGGAAGAACAGGGGCGGGGGAGCGGGGAGAGCTGCTGCAGCGAGGCGAGGGCTGCCGGGCGTCTGGGAGCACGTTCGGGGGAAGCTTCCCCGCGCAGAGCAGCCGGGATGCCGAGCGCGAAACGGGCAGAAACCGCTTCAGAGGGGGGTGCTGAGGGGCTTCACGTTACCCGAGAGCAGGTGTGGAGAAGGGAACGGCAGCAGGCACCAGAACATGAAACAACTCAGCAGTGAGACAGATCGCGTTGCAAACTCACAGGCCAGCGGCTTTCCAAGCTGCTGCGTTAGAGGAGGAGACTTGGGTTTCACCCGGTGAAATCCTTCCTCGCCTTGCAGCCCGGCTGCCTGCGGGGGTAAGCCGGCGTGTGGGGATACTGGAGCTGGGCTGCAACCTCACAGCTGCCAGGCGGAGCGGAAGCTCTTTTTCCAGCTTTGGCTAGCGTGGGGTATTTACCCTGCCTCTGCTCAAATAAGCCTTAAGCTTCCCCCTCCCCTGTGCTCAGAAACAGCAAGGACCGTTATCGGTGAAGGCAGATATTGCCCCTGCCGGTTCTGTTTTGTTGAATATACAATTAATTCTTCTCCTGTTCTGTTTAAAAATGAATTGTGATAGCAAAAGGTTATGCTTGGCCTGATCTAGCTGTATAGCAACAGTAAATGTGACGAGGTGGTTTGGCGATCAAGTATTTCAGGCTATACAAATAAGGATGCCCAAAAGCAATCTATTAATAATTAAGAACTTTCAGTACAAAGTCATAAATAACTAAATGCTCCAGACCCACAGTGTAAGGAATTTTGACAGTACAAACTTTAATGGTTACCCAGTAATGTTACTACCGAGATCTCTGCCAGCTTTATAATGTGGTGACAGCATTTGACACCAGATGAAAACCCAAACCGGAACTTTAAATAAACTTCTAGCCTTCCATGAGGGAGCTACTGGAGATATTAGTAATGAGACCGAGGGAGCAGAATTTAGTAGGCGTTTACTACTAATCAGCTTAAGGGTGGGCCAGAAAGGATGAAGCAATCCAGAGTTTCATCTGGCGATATCTTATCCAGCACGGATACGCACAACTGGATCAGCCATTCTGTTGCCAACAGAAATACAGAAGTTGATACCTTCAAAGAACCCATAAGAGATGCCAGTATAATGGCATTGGCGTTTCTCACTCGGAAAATGGGAATCAGGATAGCTGACGGGGAAGAGGCTGTGCCATGGGTTAAACAGAAATGAAGCCAATACCTTTCTTAAAAATACAGAAGAATAAGTCAGACTCATTTACTCACATGTGAAGCTGTGTAATAGTTAAATCATATGGCTATAACATATCCTAGAGTTAAACAGAATGTTGCTAATATGTCAAGATGGAGTAGAAGCATATTTAAAGTAGATCTCTTTGTAACAAATATGACCCAGCCGTGCTGTAGAAGCAAAACAAATTAATCTGCTCGATACTAAGGATGTGGTGACCATCCTGTCATGGCTGCAGGCAAAATGATTTCTGTTCATTTGAGTTTTCTGTGCTTAGATTTCCAACTTATCTTGACAGTTCTGGTAATAGATTGAAATTAGATAAAGTATGCCATTTGATAATTTTTTTAATTATTGTGATGTTTTCCTTCCTACTTCTATTGTAAATACTATGTAACATTATAAAACACCTGCTGCAGTAGTGGAAGCATTCAATCATAACACCAGTAACAGAAGAGAGGGGTACATAGTGCAGTTTGCACAGCAGTGGGAGGAGAAATATTTAGTAAAAGGAGGGACATTCTGTAAAAATACAGTGAAAACAGCACACAAAATTAGTTTCTAAAATTACCTTTACACTTTTAAATTAACTATATTTCAAATTCACACCATCACAATGACGCTTTCTGGGAATATTTATGGTTTGTTTGCTTCACATTTCAGTTCAGAGACACTGCAACAGAAATATTTAAAACTGTGTCTGAATACCCCGGTACTCAGCAGTTCAATCCTGTCACTGCAGGCTGACTTCTCTGAGTCTCAGAGGGGCAGAACAGTTTTGGCTGATCTGTTACCTCACTGATGGGTTTTTTTTTATTCACCTGTATTTGGACATCAGCAATTAGCACACAGCTATCAGTTTAAATTGAGCTCAAGAACAAAACAGCTATGCGAAAGCTTTAGCTTTCCTAGTAGTTGCTTTAATTGCTTGCTCTTTTTTTTAATAGGAAGTGCATTAGCATGAAAGGGAATTCTTCTTAGTGGACAAGCACTGAGCACATCAGGACTCCGGAGAAAAGTTTTTAAGCTTGAGCCACGTCGTGCTGGAATCATGTTAAACAAGCCAGTGCTGGTGGAATCCCTGATCGTGTTCGTCATTGTTCTCCTTGTGCACGCCGTGGTGTGGGACCGGTATTCCTGGTGCACCGTCGCTCTCGCCATCCAGGCTTTTTATGTCCAGTTCAAATGGGACCGTCTGCTCCAGCTGGGTGGGGCTGTGTTCCAGTTCCGTGCGGCAGCCAACAGCGGCCTCTTGCCAGCGAGCATGGTCATCCCCTTGCTGGGGATAGCGATGAAGGAGAGGTGCAAGTCTGCTGGCATTGTGTACTTTGAACGTTTTGGCATAGTCATAGCTTCCACTGGCATGCTGGTTGCTCTGTTTTTGTCTGTAATAGCGGTTGGCATCACAAAACCTGTGCCAACCAACACTTGCATACTTACTGGTGTTGCTGGCAGTATAATTATCTATACCATGAAGCACTCTTTGACTGTTTCAGAAGTGATAGAGGTCCTAGAAGTGCTGCTAATTTTTGTCTACCTCAGTATGATCTTGCTGTACTTGTTGCCTCGATGTTTTACTCCTGGAGAAGCATTGCTGGTTCTCGGAGGTACGAGTTTTGTTCTCAATCAGCTCATTAAACGCTCACTGAATGTAATTGAGGGCAGAGGGGATCCCATAGACTTTTTCCTTTTGGTGGCAGTTGTTGGAATTGTTCTTCTTGGGCTTTTTTTCACTGTGCTCTTCCTTTTCATGGATTCGGGTACGTGGATCTCCTCCATGTTTTTCCACATGATGACAGCAGTGCTAGGCTTAGGGGTCATCATGCCTTGGCTGTACCGACTGATCCAGAGGAACCCTTTGTTCTGGCTACTCCAGTTTCTGTTTCAGACACAGACAAGAGTTTACCTTCTTGTATACTGGACCTTTTTGGCTGCTTCAGCATGTGGCATAGTTTTCTACCAGAATGCTAAGCGATCATCTGAATCTAAAAAACACCAGGCCTCGACTATAACCAGGAAATATTTCCATTTCATTGTTGTAGCTACTTATGTTCCTGGACTAATTTATGACCGCCAGCTTCTTTATGTTGCTGCAGTACTGTGTCTGGCAGTATTTATATTCTTAGAGTATATTCGGTACTTCAGGATCAAACCATTTGGCCAAACCCTTAGGCATTTGCTTTCTCTCTTCTTGGATGAAAGAGACAGTGGGCCTCTAATCTTGACTCATATTTATCTCCTCCTCGGTGTGTCCCTCCCAGTGTGGTTGTTCCCCAGATCTTGTGCTCCTAAAGGTACTTTGTCTGGGGCAGGAGCACTGGTCCCCTACGCCGGGGTGCTGGCAGTAGGGGTAGGAGACACCATTGCCTCTGTTTTTGGCAGTACGATGGGGGAAATCAAATGGCCGGGAACAAAGAAGACCTTTGAAGGGACAATGACAGCTATTTTTGCTCAGATCATTGCCATGGCTCTTATTCTGATCTTTGACAGCAGTGTGAATCTGAACTCCAGCTATGCCTGGATTCTGGCGTCTGTGAGTTTAGTTTCTCTTTTGGAAGCTTATACCACCCAAATCGATAATCTGCTGTTGCCTCTCTACCTCCAGATACTGTTTATGGCTTAGAAGCACTTCCAGGAACAGAGGTTTCTTCTCTTCTAGAGATCCGGGGTAACAGAATATGCACTGTAATGAGAGCTCAAAGCTAGCGATCTAAACAGTGTTTACAGTACAGCAGATAAAATTGTTAAAAACAGAAATGAAAAAGACCTATTTAACATAAAAGTTTTGGCTTTAGTATTTACCCTGCCTCCGTTTAAAGCAGCATGAGTTGATTTATTTTTTCACAAGAACACAAACAGGACTTGTAAATTGGATTATTAAACACAAATTCCAATTTTATGTCTCTGCTGGGTGCTCAGAGGCAAAAGAGGTAAGTTAGTGAGGGAAAAAAAGAAATGAGCAAACCTCTCAGATTTTGCAACCTCTGTATTGCATCAGAACCAAAACTTGTTTTACTGTACTGAGCCCTGCCGTCTCGTATTACTGCATATGCGGACTCCTCGTTTCTGTATAAGCACCATTTAAAGCATGTTTCACAGTAAGGGTGGCCACTATCCACACAAAGTGAATACGACTGTCCCGATATATCCCGTCACCATCCACAGGAGCCATACTAATGCACTGCCCTGCATGAACATGACCTCAAACTCCGTAGCTGTCAGAGCTGAGTTTACCCAGGGCGGGTGGGGAGGTATGAGAGTGTAAGAGACTCTTTATTCCAAACAGTACTAACAAGAGGGTTGCTGTTTTAGCCCTGAAGGTTTATGCAACAAGAAGAATGTTTTAGGTTTTTCAAGATTTTAATCTCTAGATTCATGTGGAGTAATATTCAATACAGGGGAAAAAAACTAAGCAAAGTCACAACTTAATTACACAACAATCATGAAAGCAGAAAGTCTGTTAAAGTCAATAAACTTTTTTAATACTATTGCAGTTTTCTACTTTTCACATTTTTTCAGCTAGGTGTTTAATCAAATAATTTATAAAAATGCTTCTATCAACAAATTGAGTAAAGCCATTTAATTCTGTCCATTTAATTAAAATTATAACTACCCTTTTGTGGCAAAAAAACCCACCTAATTTTTATGTATGAAGCACTTCTGTATTGACCATGTCTTCTCACCAGTTTGCCAAGTGTCCACAAAACACATTAGCACGTGCCCTCCCTGCCTCTTCCCTTCCCCTGAGCTGTGTCCAAGCAGAAGATCTGCATCCCAGGACTGTTGTTTACAGGATGGAGTTAACTCCTGACACTTGGTTTATTCACTTTTGGGAACAGTTTTGTGCAAGTCCAAGCTACCTTACACAATACTGTCCTGCAGCCTAGCCCTGGGACTGTCGTAGGAGTAAGACTAAGACTGGGGGTGGAGTGGAACAAGTTCTCTGAGCCAGCAGAATTGGCCCCAGAATCTGATATTGTGTTTGTCCCCACAGCAAGGCAGGACTTGAACAGCTGAGCAGCAGAGTTGCCCAGTTTACCCCCCCTGCCTGGGCAGGGCTCCTGAGGTTTGATACTGCTTCTTCTGAGGAGGATGTCAAAATTGTCCAGAGTTGGTTTTGGTTAATAACGCAATGAACTGTCAGATACTCTTTGTAGGAAACCAAACTCGGTGATTGTGCTAGACCGAGTTTCCTTCACATTTAACAGGAAATCCTGCAAATCCAATCCAGCTTCTTGCTTTTATTTATGCACTTGAACTAGATTTTCTTGTACGTTGCAGGTAGTGGTGCATGTAATTGGAGGACAGACTATCACTCTTCAGCATAAAGGTGCTATTCTAAATTATTAACTCTTCCAATGGCAAGATACAGAAAAAGCTTCAGCTGCTTCCATCACAAGCCACAGCCTTCACCACTAACATCGTAAAATAGCACCAGAGTTAGTCATTTTCGTTCCACCCCACTCACAGCTTTCAAACAAACTGTAGAGAAGGGAGGGGAGGGCAGCAGCTGTGCCTGCAGAAACTGAACTCGAGGTTACTGCTGGTGCCATTACCCAGTTTCCTAATTACTGCCACAGCCACCTGATCATCCCTCTGCGATGAATTCCTTGCTGTGCTGAACCTATCCTGCATTCCCCAGCAACGTCCAAAGGGCTGAAAGGAAACTTCGTCTCATAAAGAAGCCAAATTTGAATAACTCACATCAAACAAATGTCAGAGACAGGTAATATATTTTTGAAAGGGATGAGTCAGAAGCGGGGCTCACTGTGCCAGGACTCTGAGCAGTCTTATGGTTACTACGATGTAATTAGTGCATTGATGATACTGGGCTTGTATGTCAGGGTTGCCACTGCACCAGTGCCAGTGAAAGTACACCCACACAGTTTCTGTTCCGTTTAGGATACAGGCTTGAGCTTGCCTTGGATGCAACTTACATTTCTTCACATTCCTTAGGTTTCACCTTGCTATAAGTCGGTTTGCTGTTGGGGGGGTTTTGGGGGGTAGCAATTGTGAACATCGAGAGTTCAAAGCGGTCATCAGACAACTTAGCGCTGGCCCCATCTGTTGGGAGGAGGTCACACTGTATCTTCCTCAAAGAAAAGATGAGGGAGATGAAAAGGAGAATTTATATTTTTTTATTTAAATGTTAGGAGTTTGGGGTTTTTAGTTTTCATAATTTCAACATGAATCTTTAAGAACTGTAATACTTTTAAGCAACACACCCAGAGATCAAGCACTCAGCTACAGTTTTCTAGCAATACTTATAAGATTGATTATAAAAATAGACTTCCTACTTCATTTTGCACACAACAGGATTATTTTTAATCACTATTATTCAAACAATAGAGCAGGGACCTAAGGGTAAAAGTCAGCCATCTTCACACAACACGTTCACCTGATTTGCTAGGATTGACACAGCCAAGAAATGCGCTAGACAAGCTCTTGACAGAAGAAAATACTGAGTGTTTGCAAGCAGAAATACTTCTGAACTGTCCCAGTCAAGGTGCAATGGTCTTTAATTGTCTATTCTAAAGACTGAAGAAGTTTCCTTACTAAAAAGGACTGGGTGACTATTCTCATACTAGTAGGGCTCGTGCTGTAGTAGAAGCTCCTAATGTGGATGTATCCAGCTGTGTCCAGGGTCCTTGTTTGGGGCAGTGGATAAGTTATTCTTACAAGCTGATCTAGTGAAAGTTGTATTTAAAGGGAACATGAACAAACGATCAGAAAGGAATATTGATCAGTTATTGACTCCAGAAGCCAATCACTAACTTCAAGTGTAGAGCGATGGAAAAGGCAGTTCGGGAGTTGGCTGGAGCCTAGGAAGTAAGGAAGAGGTAAAAACAAAACTTCAGAGGCTATTCCAGTTCTGCAGGTGTGAAATCAATGCCAACGGAGGTACTACCGACAGAATCTGAGTGGCATGCAAGACCACCAATAAAAGTTTATCCTGGCTATTGCATTGAAAAGGTTCTGGTTTCCTCAGCTGCGCGTTAGGATGGGACCTTACCAGTTCTCTTTGCTCCAGCTGGTGTCTTTGGCTTCCATCACATGGAAGGTGAACACGTGGCGAGAAGACTCCGAGCTGTTCAGTTCACTCTTATGGACGACTTCACCGTGGATGAGAATGAGTCCACCTGTTTGAAAGAAACATCCATCATGCCTTTTTTTTTTTTTTTTTCAAATCACGAGTGCTAGCTTTAAAAATATAAGGGAAGTTGCAAGTGTTAAAACACAATTTTAGCTCCCTTGTTTTTTCCTGAGCTGTAAAGCAGACATGTCGGGGGGGTTGTTTGTACCTTTACTTATAGGCAGAGGTATGAACTGGCTGTTGTCGTAGGCTGGCTCTGACCCTACAAACTCTACACATGTTGAGGCACCTGAAGCTGCACGGACCATTCTCCGGGTAATTCCCCCTACAAAGCCACAAAATAAGCAAACATACAGAAAGATTAAACAACTAGCTACATTCTGTACAGCAGAGAAACAGTATCTGTGGCTTCTCTTGACAATTATACGAACTTTATTATTACAGTATATTCAATTTTTCCTTAGTAATTTGGGTGGGGGTTTTTCATTAAGCAAAGATTTAGGAATTTCCAGCTGTGGCAGAAACTGATAAATAACTGCCTTTTGTTTGCCTTTCCATCTCTTTCTGTGCATTGCAACATAGGCCCTTTAGGAACACCAATAGTCATACACTTCGGCAAAGCCAACCTTTGGTCCATTTCTCCTTTCTATAAGAGCAGAAATTGCAATCAGAGTGAACTGACTCCAGAATTTATGCAGGATGAGTGTGTTAAAATCTTAAGAGCACTATGATTACACTCACTAAGTGAATGCTTAGGAGAGCAACAGTTCAAAGCTGATTCACGTCCCTTAGAGGTAGCGAAAAACAGAAAATGTGCTGGTAATCCAGCTGTGGTTGCACACACACGGCCACTGCCATTGGTCATGACAGCCGTTACATGACTCTGCACTGGTCTGGTTTTGCCTCTGTGCTCCCCTGGGACACTGACTGTTCTCCGATGGCTTGGATGGTGTCCAAGTGATCTGTGCATAGACTTGGAGGCTTTCCTTTTTTGCTGAAATTCAGACCAATATTTGACAGTTGTGTGTGTGTGTGTAAGAGGATTTTTATTGCCCTTACATAGGGCTGTCAGGACTAAAAGTTTTATTAGCCAGAGCAGAAAAGGGGATCTTTGTGAAGGGGTTGCAACCTGGAAAAGAAAGTTTTGTGAGTGGATAGGGGAAAAAAAAAAGAAAAATAAAAAAGAGTGATTTCTTAGCGTATTCTTACTCTGGAAGGCAAAAGGAGGATTATTACTCTTTGCAGTCTAGATCAGACTTGATGAACATGTTCAATGGTACAGTTAAAACTGCGGATGGAGCACCAACATAGAGCAGTGACTTGTTTCACTGCAAGAAGAAAGGCCCCAGTAGTTTAAGACCTTCTTTCCATTAAAGTCTTAAATCTCAAGGCAGAGTCTGAATCTTGCAGAGGAAGCTTCTGAAATAATACTGAAGCAAAAAGGAAAGATTCAGGAGCAGTTTTAATGTGCCTCACCTTAACAGATTCTGGAGTAAATAAAAATTCAGCAGGACTGTCCTTCTTTGCCCCAGTACCCTGGATTCTTTGTTTCTAGGCTAGATATCAACTTCAAACTAAATATAGTGTGAGTCATGTATACTGCCTATTTTTTATTTAAAAATATTGTTATATTAGACTCATGTGATGGACTGGTGGCCAAGCAAAGTGAAGCAGTTGACAACCTGCTGAAAAACGTGGTTGTAGAATTGACAACAGCACAGGGAGAGATCCTTGTAGTAAACAAAGTCATCCTTTCACCAGACAAGAACAGTAGTGTGTTTGTGCAGGCCCTGTGCGGCCCAGAGATCGTAACACTGTCTGTGTTACCCTCCAGCCTTAATCAAGAGGAGGGAGCGGGTTTCACAGCACGCACCAAACTACCGTGACTCTTACTGGTGTGAGAGCCAGGAATGAACCACAAGCAGCCGTTCTCCTGCCTGGCATCCTCCAGGGCGATCCAGAAACCCAGGACTCTGCCCAGGGGCTCTGTGTGCAGGAAGGTGGCATCCTGGTGCGGGGTCACTGCAACGAGACACAGTCCTTAGGGTCTTCTAATGCCTGAGGAATTCAGTACGGCTGGCAGGACGGCAGGCACATTCTCCCTGACTTGTTGACCTGACCAACCCTGCCCACCCATCCCTCATATACATTAAATCTTAACATAAATATACCACCTTTCAGCCTGCTGCAAACATAAAAATAGCTCTTTGTTCAAGTTGCATACAATGTGAAACATTTCTGGAAAAGGTGGATGCTCTTTAACAATTTTAACAAGGTTTGGACCACAAAACTCACAAGTTTAAGTCTGATTCTGAGCCTTTTTCCTGGTAATACTGCTTTCCTAAAGGAATGTTACCTGCAGTGTGATCTAGAGATAATAAAAATCTCACCTTCACCGCCAATGCCAGGTTGCTGCAAGGGAAGAAAGGTGATGTGTGAAGAGAAGAGTTTCACCACTTCCCACCTAACAGAGTTTTATTTCTTGAATGACAAGATGACTTGAATTACTGTACCTTGAAGATATACATGCTTTGCACAACTACTGGTCTCTCAAGGCCTAGCTTTCTTCCCAGTTCCTGCAAGAAAACTTTCCAAGACTTATGTTTGTTGTTTTCTCCACGCTATAAAGCACTATTCTTTGAAGATATTTAAATTTCCTTTTACAAACAAAATTATTATACTTGGGAGTCCAGAAAATTAAGTCCTCCATAATTTATTTCTTTTTTCCCCCAGACCATTCTAGGAAACGGTAACAGCTCACCTGCACCTTGGAGGAGTGGGTGATTTGCTTGAAGACAGGATCATACGCATGTAAAGCTAAGGGGAGAGAAAAGGCTCAGACTGGCGATTTCATTGACAGAAGGGAGCTTGGCAGCACTCAGTGATGAGCTGCAGAGACGGCAGCCAAGCAAGATAAATTCCAGGCAGAAACTTTCACCGCTCCCAAAAGCGAATATACACGGCTTAGCTTATGACACCCAGGGTGACACGACACTTGTAGATTTGTACAGTCTTCTTTAGAGACAAAAAATATAATCACTCACCAGCCAAAAAATGCAGCTATATAAAAAACAGTGCATAACAGAGTGAACAAAAATTGAGTATTATGTGATTAACCATTATATTGTGCAAATGCTAACACAACAACCACTCACTACACACACAGGGGAATTCACGCTTCAAAAACACAGTTCTTAGGACCTACCAAAAAAGTAATTACTGCAAAAATGAGCTAGCGCTTATCTTTGGTGCCCCTTGCAGAGGGCCACAGCCTGCAGGTCAGAGCTGTTTGCACACAGACAGCCCAGCTCTGACAAACTGCAAAGCAACGACTTGGAATCGTGCCTCCATCTCATCGTGATCAAATCCACTGTGACCGGGTCCAGCAGGGGCTGCTCCCGAGCAAGGGATGAGAACCAGACTTGACCGAAAGGAGTAATCACAAACAAATAAGTCTAGAGAAGCCGTTTGAATTGTTAAGCTGCTGAGTCAGCAGGCATCTACAGTTGTTTTCACTTCCCCTGGGGAAAACCTGAAGTATAGCAGAATGGGGGGGGGGCTTGGAGGGAGAGAGCGTTTTTCTAAGAAAACCAAAGAACTGAGAACTCTCAGTACTGAATTTCCAAGTTTAGTGAAGTTTAATCTGAACAAAGTTCAAATGTTTGGAATCCAGTGAATCCTGCTCTCATTTTCCGTGTATTGTTTGAAAACAAAGGGGATCAAAACACAAGTCCAGTAGCTGGGAGAGAGGAAATAGGTCAAACTGAAACCAGTAAGGGTAAAGGAAAGGTGCTGGTGATACTGAAGGAGGGAGGACAGCTTCAACATTGGCAGCCCACCACTGCACGGGACACAGGAGACACAGTCTGATCTGTACTAAACGTGATCAGTCTTGGGTGGTAAATGTGTTGGAGCAACCTCTTACATAAAAGAGACAATGGCTGAAGTCCAAACTTTCACACGTCAGTGACTCTGAGCTATGCAGAAAAACATCCTAGAAGGGTTTTTTGGAAAAGATTGTAATGAAGATTTTTAAGTCCTTTCATAGCGGAGAGTGAGGGGCAGCACGGGGAGAATTGCAGAGACAGGCACAGAGCGACGTGGGGAAAAGCAGACTGATGTGTAGATATCAAGTTGAAGAATTTAATGCAGAAACCCAGAGTAAAACAGCTTGGGGTTGCAAAGACAGGAGCTGCACGGCCACAATGGCAAGAGGGGGTGAGGTTTGAGATATTTGATGCAGTGGCACCCAGGGGGCACAGAAAAGCAACAGAAGAGGGAAGATGATGTTCTCTACTCAGAAAGGTTTCAACTCAGATTGCCAAGATTATTTATAGTGAGTAGGTCTGGAGAAATCCTCATGTCTGAAAACCACATCCCTTTTGTCCATCCCTCTCAAAAACCCCATCCTTTAAACATACCGTGGCCAATCTTGCTGATGGATTTCTCCTTTGGAATTAGAAAGTTACCTACAAAACAAAACTAGAATTTAACACTGTTTGCAAAGCAGGAATCGTCCCTAGAGCTGGCAACTGGCCCCTGACCCCTCACTCAGCCTCTGCCTGTCACCTGCCTGGGGCTGACTCAGGCCAGGGCTTACCTCTCTCATCCAAAACGCCTTTCTCAAAGAAGAATCTAATCTTGTCTCCACTGGTTAGGAAATAATCCGAGCTACCCTGCCAGGGATAAGAGCCCAGTAAAGATAACATCCTTGTGAAAACATAAATGAACCTTCAATCAAAGCGTTAATACTCACCTGCATCTTTTTCCCATCAAGCCGCAGCAGAAACAAAACACAGTCAATAGAAAGCGCTCATACAAACGCTTTCCACAATGCTAAATCTCTTGGCGTTGATTAGGTCTTTACAACCACCTCTCACATAGAGGCTACCCTTGCTCTTCTTTTGCTGACTGCCTGGAAAATAACCGATTTTCTGACTGCCCTACAAGTACAAAGTGATCTGTGAGAGCTGCCTGTGGCTACCGCGGCAATAGTTGTGGGGGCTGGAAGCACAGCAGAGCCACACGCACCCTCCTGCTCCTCCTTCACCCTCTGGTAAGACCACCACCAAACATTTCTAGAAAGCTGGAGAGCAAATGCCTCTCAGTGTTATGTTCGGTTAGAAGAAAGAGTCACATTCGTCCACTGAATTCTGAGCAGCTATTTGCCTTTTCCCTTTCTCCTTCCAGCGCTCCAACAGGGACAGCCCTGCCCCTCTCGGTACCTGTGCCTGGAGCTGCTCCTCTTCCTTGGTGGAGAACTCGGTGCGGCAGTGCGGTGGCACTTCCATCTCTGCTATGATTCTCTGGATCTGATTCCTCATGCTGTCACACTCCTCTGTGGTGAAAAAATGCTCCAGGACGAGGAAGCCATCCTCATGGAACTGGAAGAGGGAGATGGGGCGACTGCTCTCCTCCAGAGTCCTTGGGGGAGGCAGCTCAAAGCAAGAGAAAACAGTGCTGGCCCTTTGCTGTGCCCCAGCTCAGTGTGAGAAGCATCCCAACTTCAGCTCTGCAGCTGGACAACCTGCTCTTAATTTTTAATTTCAGGAGGGGTTTCTACCATAAAAAAGATACTTTGTTAACAGGCTCAGACTCCATACAGTTAACAACAACAGATCTCAATCTCGAAGTCCACAGAACAGAGAGGATACCATTGCTAGAGCTTTTGTGGCTTAAGGATATCTCATCTAAGATGTGTGACCAGCAACGATTAAATTACAAAGCCTGCTAACACAATCAGAGCAGTCATATCTAGATTTCAAATAAGAATGAGTTTCCTTTACAAGCTGCAAATTATTGCTTTCTCCAAGAGAAAAATCCCTGGGTGATTTCTCTCAGTTGGCTACACAATCCCTTACAAAATGAAGTGAACCCTGTTGGCACCACTGTTTCTTTATATAGAATACCCTGGAGATTATCGTTTGACAGGCAGACTGACTTCACGGATGAGAGCTGAGCAGCGGAGACAGAAGGGCGTGAGAGAAATTTCTCCAAGAGCTCTGTGGGACAAGTTGCCCTCTGGAAGAGTTTGTAGCCACAACAGGGTCCTCACACACTCAAAATGAATGGAATACAAGAAGCTGAGAAGAATATAAAGTGTTTCTAAAGCAGATCTTTGCTAGACTTGATCGCAGGTTAACTAGTAGTGACCGTATCTTACAAACAGTACCACCTGCCTGCGCCACAGATGGGCTCCTTCCCCAGCCTGCCGCTCCTTACCTTTCGGATCTGATGCTGGGTTACAAACGCCATCAGAGGCAGAAGCTCCCAGGATCCCACCAGCAACACCACGATGCCACCCCAGCTCTGTGGGGCTGACTCCCCGCCTCTTCACGTGATCCTTTTCCCAGCAGGCGATAACAGCAAGCGCTGGGCAGCCGGACCTTTGCGCAGCTGCCTCTCCAGGAAATCTGTTCCTCATCTCTGGCCGTTTGTTCCTGGCGGGGACGTTTAGGGCTGCAGAGTTTTGCTTTGGCTCTTGGTGCTAACATGAAGTGCACAAAAATGTTCTGCTCAAGTACAATCAAAACTTGATTCACTCTTTAACTCCCAGGAGGAATCATTGTTTTAATTAATAACCCAGATTAAAAAAATAGAGCAATTAAGCTGGTAAACACAGTTGTAAAATAGGACAAGGGAGGTAAAATAAGTTTCAAGCGGGATAAAAAGATCTAAAAGTTTTTAAAACAAATTTAAAGTGGCAATTCTGGCTCCTACAGAGCCCTTTTTGCTCAGTCAGCGAGTCCTGCTGGCTCTTCAGCAGCTGAAAGGGTCTCCAGCAACCCAGGAGACGGCAAACATCAGACTAAAAGATGTTAAAGCTGAAGAGATTTCACTAAGGTTTTGGTAAATCTCACAGAGAACATACCTGCCATTTTTATTCACAGCTGGTCTTTGGTGATGTCCACCTTCACTTGCTCGGTTCACTCTGCTGCAGCTCCAAACGTGCACGTAAATAGGTGAACCCAGAGCCACGGTTCAAACCGGAGAGAGAAAACGCAGAAACTGGATCTAAAAGGCAGAAGAGAGCAAAGACCAGATGCCAGCCCAGCAGTGGCGATCCCCACCAGCGCATCCCCCCCAGAGCAGAGGGATCGTGGGGGGAGGGTTTTCTCTCTGGAGAGAAAAAAATAAACCTGTTTGGCTCTTTCAGGAAACACAGAAAGCATCTTTCCAGCAGTGCTCCACAAAGAAGTAACATCCTGGGGGCGGTTTTATGCATCATTTGCCTAGCCAGAAAAAAAAAAAAACCTACAAAAATGAAAGAGTGCAAAATGCTCATGGGAAGGTGGTTTACTTCCAAATATATTTGCTAGCAACTGAAAATCCTTCTTAAAAGTGATGTTGTGTGGAATAAAAGAAAAAAAAGTCCTCTACTCTGTAAGGGAATTCGCCCTGGATAAAAATCCCTCCTCATCTTGTTCAAGCTTGGTTTTGGTTCTTCGTGAAAAAAGAAATTGAAGAAGGAAATCAGTGTTTTCTCTTTTTGAGCATTTACAGCTTATTTTCAAGCTTTCCTCTACACACAAGCTGAATTTTGCTAGAGACTTTAATGACTGGGCTACAAACGTGGAGGAGAAACAATCAACCTCCAGTGCTGCAAAACTCAGAAAAATAATCAAGTGGTTCCTCCTTCCTGTTGAAGGACTGTCACCAACTCAAGGAGCTGCAGTGATTTAAGGAAGACGTGTAACCAGTGGGGAAAGAATCCCCACCCCTGCTGCAGCTACTGCCTGCAAGTCCATCTCAGAAGGACCTGCCTCGCTGGACGGCAGCGATCCTGGAGAAACATGCTTTTTACACACACTCGGGTGCCACTCTGCAGAGCCTCTCTATTCCCCAGGTCACTCATGATTCCGTGTGCTTCTCATTCCCAGTCATTCTTTTTTCAGCAATTTAGCACGTCATCTTCTCCGCTCCCCACCTTACACAAACATGATGATGTCAGAAGCTGGTTTAGTTCCTACGCACGACAGTAAACCACAGCTTTCCTGTCCTATGGATTGTTTTGAGCACTATAAACAGCAGATCGCAGCACACGACACAAAGTACCAGAAGAGAACTGACTGGGTAAACGCAGAGAGGCAGCCCGTCTTGGTTACAGGAGCCGTCATGAGTCTCTGTACTTAGCAGTCTTCCACTTCTTTGCCACTCCAGACGTGCTCCTATTTTCAGGCTTAGAAAGACTTTTTCAGCAAGAGGAAAACCACCCCCGCCACACAATGCCCCAAAAAAGCCAGCAAAGGATATCATCTTTATAAATACCTTCTCTTCCAGTAAGTTTAAATAAGGCAGGTAGAAAGTGCTTGGACAAAACTGGCAAATGGCCCCCTTTTCCTTCCCTTCCTCCCCCTCCGAGAGCTCTTTTTCAGACTATTAAACAACATTTTCTCCTGCTAGCTCTGCAAGAAAAGTGCACTTCTGGCAAATTCCATTGGAGGCTGCCAAAGCCCATCTCATGTCTGCATGAAAGGTACAGGAGTGACATCTGGAACATGGACAACCCTGCCGCAGACAAAGCCCAAGTGTTTCCAACGCCTTTTTGACTGGCACAATTATCCTAATTTCCTCCTCAGTAAGAGTTCCTATTGAAACCATTTGGAGCCAAGCCAGCTTGCCAGTTCTCCAGAGCCAGTTTAAGCAGCTCAGCACTCTTGGTAAAATTGCCGCTGATGGAGCTGCCGGAGTTATTGGGCAAGGAAAAATTTCAGCTAGATCTCATCACCTCTACTGAAGTTTTCAATAGGATCGGCAACAAGTGACAGTATTTAAAGAGAAATGAGGAGCACAGGAACAATGATAATAATGAGTACTTAAATTGTATTAAATAGTATATTGGTATTTAAAATAGCATAGACACTTGAATATATTTGTTTTCCCTGTATTGACAAGCCTTTCTTTCAAGTTACCAGAAGCCTCACAAATAAAGTAATTTTACATCAAGAGAATTCTCATTGTCATCAACAGGTGAAAACAAGATAGTTACTTTCTTCAAAAATCACCAAGGTAAAAAGCTTATGGTGCAGTACTGCTAGAGGATTTTACTGGAATAAAACTAAAACAGTTCCAGCTGCCTCTATTGCTTCTTTACCTTTTCAGTGAACTATGTAGAAAATTTGGAATTACCAGGATTAAAAGTCTTTTTCCAAAAAAGACAGATCAGTTCTTTACCCTTGGGCTCTTTTCCCATCACTGTATTAGTCCTGCAGGGATCCAGCAAGCACCAGTTTTCTTTGACAGTACCTTTCATTCTCTCCTTTTGCTCAGCTCTTCAAAGAAGCTGGTAAATCCTTGCCAGAAGGAGCTGCAGTCCAAGTGAGCCTTAGATGACAAGGGGCACTTTGTCCTCTCCTTTCTCGGTTCAGTCCTGCTAAACGTTTCATCAAGCACCATCACAGACCAGCACCTTTCACCTCTTTCACAGCTGGCTCACATTGTCTATCACTGAAGTGGGACCAATGTCACTGTGGTCACGTAGTCTCAGACAAAGGAAGCAAGGCAAGGCAAAACAAGAGAAACACCTTTTGATACAATCAATGAGCTGCACAGAAACTCAAATGGTCTCTGAAAGTTACAGGCTGATTCTCTGTAACACATCACGACCACGGTCAATTAGGAAAGACATTATCTGCCAGCATTTTCAGTGGAAAAAGTAGTGGTGGGTTAGGCAGACAGCTAGGAAACACACTGAAATGATTTGTCACCAGTAGTTGGCTGAAGACAACTTCTATGGTAACAGGCAGTCTTCTCCGTTGACTTCAGTCCCTATCCCTTTCCCCTAGGAAAGGAGAGCACAATATGCATTTTGAAAACCCAGCTGAGTTTCTGTGGGACCACGGAGACAATACTCCCACAGTCTCATATTTGGCAACATAAACTGCTTCAGCCACTTGTTGAAGTGATGGTGAAACACGTAAGGCAGCCTAGGCTTGTCACTGAGCAGGACCTCTTCCGCTGTACATCTAACTATTTGCTTATTCATAAAGGAATGTCATAATCCACAAGGACTCGTGTGAGGAGTAAAAAACCCAATAATCCTACACAATAGCTGGAATTATCAACGTCTGTCTTCTGAAGAGTGAGATCATGAAAAGCTAAGTGCCTTCGCATACAGAAAACTTAAAAGAAAGCAGACATAAAAGGAAAATGCAAATTAAAAATTAAAACTTTTATTCTGTTAAAGTGTCCAGTCTTACAAGTCTTTCAGAGAAAACAATAGCAGCCTTCAGTGCTTAAGGTGGAGGTGCTGTTGATCAGCTTCCCGAACAATCCCACATACAAAGTGAATGTCACGGTTCTGCAATGTTACATCAAGTTGCAGGTCTCGGATGCCAAACCACAACCCCGCTCATACATTTACAAAATGGGAGTGAACAATGTTTAAGCCATGAGCAGTGTCTTACTTCAACGGACATACTTGTCAGCTGTAAAAGATGACTCAGGCTCATTAGCCCCCTTCTCATTAAGTCTCTAGAAAATTTTCCCTCACTGTTCAATAAAATTCCTTTAAAGGAGACAGAAGAAGGAAGGGTAATTCCAGAAATCCTAAGTTAAGCCTTTCTTTGTGTGAATTCACACAAAGTTCACCTTTGCTATTGCGGTCCAGCAATTCAAGTACAGCTGCTTTGAAAAGGGATTTCGCAGATTAGATTTCTGGAGGATTTCATACTGCCAGAGCAGTTGAATATTAACCTACCGGATGGAGGGAGAAAGGTCTGAGTCAAACAACACTCTTGTCCAGTTCCATTTCTGCTTCATGCACTGTTAGACACTGCAGAAAAGAAAACTCGCTCTGTTTTGGCACATGCTTGGTAAAACTACAGGATCCCACTGTGTGGCCAAACAGGGGGGAGAAGAATTTTCCTTTTAAAATGCAATGAGAAAAAATAGTGACACTTGAGCAATCGTTTTACTAGTTAGCACTCACATAGTCTTACCTTAAGTAACATTTCAGAGTAGATGACTCTACTGTTTGTGGTATGACAATATTGTTTGTCAGTGAGCAGTCACGCCAAAAGTTAAGAAATCTCTCCATGGTTGAAAGAATCGGAGGAACAGCTGGCTTCAGGCAGAGACTATTACAAACACACTTGAAGGAACAAGTGCCTGTGTGGAGAAGTTACATTAATGTATCTCTAGAGAAGGCACAGCTATTACTGAGAAAAAAAAATTACTCTTCCCCCGAAGGAGGACTTAAAACAAAAGCCACAAAAACCCAAAGAACTCCAACCATGTGAGTCCCTTTCCAAAGCAGAAAAAAGATCAGGAAAGGAAACGATGTCACAGCTGTTGAGTCGATATTTGAAACTTTTTTTCCATACACCTCACCCTCTGCAAAGGATGTGTTATTGTTCTCAAAATTCCTGGAATCATTTGAAAGAAGAAAAAAAGAAGAGGACCTCAGTGTGGTTCAGCAACAGGATGCCACTTAATACTATTTATGGTAATGAACATCAAGACTTACTTTAATTAAAATGAAGCAAGCTTAACGGAGTATGTAAATGGTAATAAGAAAAAATAGGAAATGAGGTAGGATTATTACCAGGAAGTGACCATTAATACCAAAGAACACCACATCATAAGAGATACCTGTAACAGATATTTAACCATTCAGACTGGCAGAGTAAATTAATTCCAGCTGCTGAATTAACTGGGGACAAAATTATAAAATAAGAACACAATCTTCAAGAACAGCTAACATTCCAGTGCATAGTTTCAGAGATTTAACAGCAAGATTTAACACATTTAATACGTTTGGTATTCATTGCCTTTCAGGTGGTTCATATAATTAGTTGCAACTTCATACTTTTTGGAGTATTTAGCAGGAAAGGTAGAATTCCATTTTACTAACCTCTGGTCCTAACATAGGATGAGAGCTTGTGATCTACAGGGGCTCCAAGAACTCATTCAGCTCAGAAGTGCTATTAAGGAAACAGCTGGTTTTAATTCAAACTGTTGTATAGTTTAGCAGCTAATAAATAATCTTTTTGCTACTACTAGAGCACTTTGAAACGCCTGTCAGGAGAACAATACACTGACCAGACTGTTGATTGTCTGCTTAAGTTGAACTTTTTTTCTGAACGCACAGATCAGTGTCAGAAATAAAACCCCAAAAAACTTCAGTTGATGGAAACTTAGAGGAAAAAAAGTATATACTGATCGAATACTTGCAGAGGAAGGATTGTTGATGTAAGCTCATCCCTCAACGACTGAGCAATCCAGACAAGTATGGGAAATGGACAACTCACTCTGATGTGGGCTGAGTTTTGCAGGAGTCCTGAGCAGCAAACATATTCAGGACCTCATGGTTTAGACCCTACCCTTGAAGTTGTAAAGCTTCTTCATCTCATCACACAAGACTGATACTCCAGAATCGGTATCTATTTGAGGGAAGACCAAGAAGCACATATCAGGAGTAAATAATACATATTGCTGTCTTCCAGAGTGGCCATGTATTTTTGTACCACCTGCGTTTCTGGTGCAAGAAGCTATCAGACTGCTCATCCCAATTTTGCCACGCAGGAATCTATTTCAAGCCCTAGCAGCCATGACCAAAAAAAAATTGAGCTTGGAATACTGAAAGAGCAGCAAAAAGCTAGTGTTCTCATGCATGATCAATACTCGCCTTACAATTGCTTTGTAGACCGCAGGCATAGAGCAGTCTCTACTCAGCAAGCATCAGGAGTATAGCTCTGGTATTTGATCAGGAGTTAGAGATGGTCTCCGACTTCTAGCAGAATAGACTAATTGTCCACTTGTCCTATGGACTCAGCACTTACGTGGCAGTTCAAGAGGCTTGCAAGCTTCTAGAAGCACTGCAGCATACTTTCAGGAGCTGCTTATAGAAACTTCTAACATAGTTGTGTAAAGTTTGTGCAACTAAGACCATAACTAGAATCGAGCATCAAAGCACTTGTCTACAATGATCCAGGCATACAGAACAAATCTCTCTGCTCCTGTAAGCTAGGTGAAAATTCTGTGAGGTGCTTTGCCCTTTCAGCCCTGCCTAGCCTAAAATACATGTGTTGTAAGCCAGTTACCCAGTGGCCTTGAATACAAAACAGAGTTCAAGTCTCTGTTCAGTAGCCGTTACTCTCCAGCACTATCTTTTGGCACACAGAAAAAAGAAAGTTTCCTTCACAACCCAAACAGCCCCCACACCCACCACAAGGAGCTGACTGCAAAACAGTATTACTGTAGCTAAGCCTGAAGCCATTTCTGCTTTAAGCAGCATTAAGCTCACCTAGCAATTTCTGTCCTCTCTGTTGATCCAAAATGCTTGTGCAAATAGAACGAGTACAACCCAAGAAGCATCAGCATTGATACTTCCCCATCCTTTCAGCAGTGGCGCCAACTCTAACACAATTTCAAGACACTAACCCTGTTAGAAACAGCAAGAGCTTTTAGAGTACCTTGCCTGCCAGATAGAGAGATTTAATTATATTATTTCCTAGACTACTTAAAATTTTCATAATGAATGGACTAAGGGAGGCAGAATTTACATCTTTCTTAAAAGCAGTTTTATAAACAGATCTCCCAGATTTTAATGTATCTTTATTTAAGCATCTGAACATCCACAAATCCAGAGCCCAGTTAACATTGTTCATGGTTTCAGCATGTTTAGTGTATATATTTCATATCTTACATCAAATGAGGAAAGCCACAGCATGCCTTATTGCCCCAACATCCACGAGATCACCACAATCTGCTAAGCCAGGGCACTCACTGGCAGCTTCCCAGGAGCCACACTGGAGATGGCTGCAGCTTTCCCCTTTTGTGCACACAGGAGGCCTTCACACTTCTCATGCCTCAGCTTGCAACACTCCACCTTGAAGCCAACCTGTTGGTCTGGTGCAGAGTATCACAGCCAGGACCTGCAGGTCCATGAGCCTCTTCTTCCTTCTGATGAAAAAGAGCAGACTTGGGGTGTATTGTAGGCACACCTTAACCACTCCACCTTAAGAACATGATTATCAGTAGCTATTACGAATTATCTACCTCTGCCAGTGCAGAAGGTTGTGTTTTTTTGTCAAACAATACCAAACAGGTCAGACTTGTTTCAGTAAAGTCTGCTCTGTCTCAGGCGTCTAGAGGAGCTCAGTCCAAAGAGGATTCTCATACCGCTCCTTAATGCTGAAGGAATGAAAAGGGGAAGAAACAGGAGGACAGGTTTCTTTTCCAGCACCAAGTTCAATCAGCATTAGCCTCTTATTTAGGCCAAGAGGTGTAACAGGAACTGACAGCTGTTAAAGTGAGGGGACAACAAAGAATAATCAAGCAGCTCTGTAGACTGTTCATGAAAAAAAACTGGCAAAGCATCTAACAGCTTACTGGGGCAAGGGAAAGAGGTGCAGAGGAAACCTGAGTGTTCCTCTTCAGTAACACCGCCAACCCCAGGAGACACCCCAACACACTGGCCAGTTGTATGTTCATATTTGATATGTGACAAAATACCAGGAATTTAAAAGTAGCTTAAAAACTTTAAAAGCCAGATCCTGAAGCAACTCAGTGCTTCCTGGAGAGTAGATTACACAGTCCAACTGCTTTTTATCCAGATCTTCCTCCACTTGCACTATAGCCATCCATTTCAGAACAGGCTAAAGCTCTGGAATTACGTCAGTTAGTGCCTCCAGCACATCAGCTGGAGAACGATGCTATGTGATCTAGCCAACAGCACAAGTGACTTGAAAACGTTAAAATAGTGCAATCTTAAATGAGCAGATAGAGTTTGGGGGGTTTGGTTCCTTCTCCAGGGGCAGAGGAGAAGATATGGAGTGCCAATGGGAAAGACAATTGGTAAAAAAACAAGATCCTGCATTCAAGCTGATGTCCAAGATAAGTTTATCCCCCAAACCCTAATGCCAGCATCTAGATAAAATCAGCTGTCTGTATCCTGCCCCACCCCACTGTGGGGCCTCACTGACTCTGAGGTGAACAGTACCAGGTGTCACAAAGAGATGGAGATTCAAGAGGCTTCCTAGTCTCTTGATCTTTGCTTGCAGGACACTGGACACAGTCCCTGACATGTATAAGCCCCATTGGGAGCAATGCAGCAATCCCCACATTTCCTTTTCTCCTCCATTCAAAGGTCATTTCTTCTCACCAGCACCATCCACCTCACCCCGCTTCCTGTCCAGAACAGCAACACCTCTCACTCCCACTGGCCGCTGCTCAGAGGCCGACTAATCTGTCTTGATCCTCATCCTGATCCCGAGCTTCCCCCATCCTGCATCTAAGGCAAAAAGCTGCCTCATTCAGAGTCATGTTTGTTCAGGGACTCCTTGGCTAGTCTGGTAGTGATAGGAAGGGAGAAAGGGGAGGATCTGGGGAACAGGGGACTGGAATGGCCTTTTGTTTCCTTCTAGTTGGTCAGAGGCTTTTCCCTTTTTTTCAGAGGTTCAAGCTTGCTCTTTGTCTGCCCTCCACAGCCGCTCTTTGACTTCCAAGGGCAGTGTGTTAAACAGGTCCTCCTCTACCACAAGCCCACTGCGTTTCAGCAGAGGACATTCTCCCAGCTCCACAGGCAGGCACTCCAAACGGTTCCCTCGTAGCTCTATCTGCGACAGATTTGTCAGCTCTCCAACCCGGGACGGGAGTGACTGAAGCACATTGTTTCCCAGGTTCAAGGTTCTCAGCTTCCTGCACTGGAACAGCTCTGGTGGGAGACTCTCAATCTGAAAAAAAGAAATCCATCATAGGCAAAGTCACCAGTAAACAGGACGCATGCTCATAAAAGACCAACAAGCCCGCACAGTGCTTCAAGGTTTACAGAGCCTTGTTTTCAATCATCCACTGCTCCCTTGAGTGAGCTTCTACCATAAGGACTGTTCCCAAAGTAAAACTCACTACACCATGGTTGTATGGATTCCTCTTTCAGACACTGCATCACTTACAAGAGATCACCAGTGATGGTGGCTAAAGCAGAAGACATCACCAAGGACAGGATTAGAGGACCAGAAACCCACTCACAGCTGGTCTATACTGTTACACACTCCCATCAGTATTAGCTTCTTTCCATCCCAAACCCTTTATACCATCACTGCATCATAGCCCCTCTGCTATGCACAACTGGTATTATACTGAACACCATAAAGACTGGATCTAGTCAGGACTCCTAGTTTTGCTGTAGTAAGAGCAGAGGCTATGCAGGTATGGTCTCGAGGCTCTGAGAACTGGGACTCTTCTTCCATCATTTCTGTAGGGCTTTGAAATGTTGCAAGGACTTTCTAGGCTCCAAAGCATAGATTTTTGTTTTGCTTTTTAACAGTGCCAACATGCAACCAAAGACAAAAGAGTGAAGCCACCAGCTGTCAGCTTTCCCACCACCACCTTTACATATCCATGAGTCACTAATTTAATATGCCTTATTTCTATTAAAGCTTTTTAATAGTCTAGTCCTCCCAAAGAATTTCTAGGAAAACAATGTCTAAAGGTTTAAAAAACACTAGGCTACGAACGTAGCAATTCAGTATTCTCCCTTTAATTCAAAGTCTCATCTTGGAGGCTACCATTTGCCTTTAAATGCAACTGTCTCCTTTTTAAAACTTAATTACACATTATATCATTCATGGCTAAATTAGACTGTAGTAAGTTTTGAATGAGATGGGAGTCAAGGAAAAGTCAAAATGAGACCAGAACAATTAAAGACAGTTCAATTCAGCCATTGTTACTGGTACTGTCAAGTGTTTTGCAAACAGCAACATGCAATCAAATGATCACAGACTCTTGAAAATAATAGTGTTATTTAAGGGACAAGTATTGGTTTAGGAAGGAAGCAATGTGCTATAATACAGCCTGCTTCCCAGAATGGCACACTAGTACCAGCCAACTCCAGAAGTCTCTATTTGCTAAGACTGTTGAGCTAGGAAAGGACATCTAGGATAATTCCTGGCCTTGGGAAATGCCAGACTACCAGTCCTTGTGTTTCTTGCAGTCACTGCTTACTGTAACCAGACTGTCAGAGGCCCAGGGCAACCATGGCCTTGCCCAGGGACCTGCAGAGGATACAAACAGCTTAGCTGTCGCACTGAGTCCTCACCACATTTTGCTTCAGAACACAGGGGAGTGAAGACTGCTCCAGCCTTTCTGTTGTATTAGCATTTTTTCAGAGAAAAATGGGTGGTACCACACTGTGCTGCAGAAGATGGAGCTGCCTGGAATCCTTTTCATCCAAGAGAGGCTCCACCCCAAGACTGCAGAGGATACATTGCAGATTAACCCCCAGGAAGCTGTGCTAGGAAGGTTGCCAGAATACAAATGGTGCAGAATTATGAGAGTTCTGAACAGTAGCTTAAGGATCTTTGAAACTCCCTCATCTTTGTTTAATGCCATCCTCAGAAACTGCCTGTATTGGCCCCACTTGCCCTGAGAAAGTATTTTGGCTTTTAACTTAATAGGAACCGATGTGTGCATACCATGAAGCTGACCAGAGCTTAAGCCATACATACAGATGCACAGCCATCCAGCCTGTTCGTGCCGGGAAAACTGAGGGAACAGCTATTAAACTGGCATAATTCAATGGCTGCTGCTTGTACTCTTCAGTGGCACAACAGACTTGAACATCCATACGCTAACTTCGAAACACTGGCTGGAGTTTTAGGAACCCTGTGTAATACTAAACTGCATTAGAAATTAGAAACTTGATTTGAGAGCATTCCCCCTGTGAAAAGTCAAACCATACTAGAGCTGCTCTGTCTGCCTCTCACAGGCAGTTTGACAGTCTTCAATTATGAACACATCTTGCCAAAAACAGTAAGCATCTTTACATACAACAGTGAAAACTAGGACTGCTCCAGGACAATTCTACTGCATGTTCCCAGTAGAACCCAAAAGCCACTAATTAGATCTGTCTGCAATTTGTAGTTATGTTAGAGCCTTCTGCAACTGGAGGTGGTAATAAACTCCAAGAGAAAAAGAGCCTCCTGGGAATTTGCAGACAATGAATGAAAGCTTCAACAAGGCATTCAGCTCAGCACATCTCAGCGCGAGTCTGTGCAGTCACAGACTGATCTTGGCAATACATGGTAAATGAAGTCTCTTTAATCCCAAACACATGAACAAGGTCGCAGGATAAAACATGGGTACAGTTTACTTTAAGCAAATAAACACCTTCCAACACAAGCCAAGAAACAACTTGTGGTAATCGAGCAGCATAGCACACTTGGTCATACCCTCTAACCTGCCCGGCACTTAGACAGGCTTAGACAGTTAAGACTTAGACTTAGCGGGGATTGCACAAGAAAACCTGCAGCCATCATACCGCAGCATAGCACGGTGCCATCATATTTCCTGCCCTCTGAAAGTCAAGGAGTTGACTTTCCTATCTGACTACCAATTGATAAACCTGGTTCAGTTCCCTCTGCCCTGAGGAAAGATACTGGAGAGAGCAAAACAATCTTCTGCAAAGTCACCTTTGTGGAACGAGACAATGCATTTTAGAAGTGAGAGCTTAAAAACTATTTTTCATAAGTCTGTCTATATCCAGCTTCTCACAAGAAGTGTATGCTACAAGACCAAACTATGGAGTAGTCCCTGGAAACGCGGAGTACTGTAAGCAAAGCCATGATAGCTGCTGCCACAGTGTATGTACATGGCTGAAGTACGCAGGCTTAACTGTCCAGTTCTAGATTTAGACTACAGTTTCTCAGATCTCCATTTTAAGCCCCAAGCTGATGTAAAGCTAGAGACTATAAACTTCCAGCTACACAGGAGCAATTGACAGGCAGGACTTCTTAACAGCCTCCAACTGCCACTCAGAAGCAGTTTCACTATTAAGAGAGAAAATGCTACAGATTAAGGGCTGTTAGAAGAAAGGCTTGCCCCTGGAGCTCTTTGCAATATTTCACCTCAGGGAAACAAAAGCTTGAGAACATAAATAGAATGGCAGTGCCAGGAGTATTTCATATGACACTATAGCATGTTTAATCACACAGATAACAGAAGTGTCAGTTACCTTTACTCACACAGGAATGCTCAGCTGCTTGCTCACTTACCCTGTTGGCTGTCACAGCTAGGTTCTGCAGGTTTTGAAGGAGTCCAACATCAGGCGGTATGGAAGTCAAATTGTTGTGGCTGAGATCCAAATACCGAAGCTTTCGGCAATAGAAGAGCTGGGTAGGGATCTTTTCTATCTTGTTACGATTCAGATAAAGGCGTTCTAAATTGGTTAGGTTGCCTATTTGCATGGGGATGTAGGCAATGTGGTTGTACCACAACTTAAGGCAAGTGAGACGATGTAAGTGCTGGAAGCTGATGATTTCCTCAATGGTCTTTAGGTTATTGTCCTTCAGGTCTATCTCCTGCAGATTGTGGAGGCTAAAGATAGAGTGAGGAATGCGTTCCAAGTCACAACGGATCAGCTCAAGCTCCGTCAAGTTGACCATTTTCTTAAGGCTGTTGAGAACAATGAGCTTAGTGCCCTCATTGTTGATGGAAAGCTTCTGAAGATGCACACCAACATCTGTCACCACCTGTGGCAGCTTGGTGAGGTTACTCTTCAACCTCAACACCTTCAGCCTCTTCAGCTCCCTCAATCCATCTATCACAATGTACCGGTTGTTTTCAGCACTCAAATTCCCTGTCAGATGAAGTTCCTCTAGTGTTTTCAGGCTATAAATCCAAAGAGGAATCTCCTTGATGTCTGTGAACTTGATGTGGAGAGATTTCAAGTTCTCCCTCAAGAAGGCAAGGGCTGGAGCCTCAATTTTGGCAGCTGTGTGGTAGAGCCACAGTTCCTTAAGGCTGGTGAGCTGAGCAATGCTTGGGGGAATAGTGACATCAGGGATGAGCTCCAGCTTCAAGACCTCCAACTCAATGAGGTCAAAGACCGTGTCAGGAATGCCACTCAACATGAAAAGATGCAATTCCAGCTTATCCTGGGAGTTCTTGGTGATTCTCTGGCGCAGCTTCTCCAAAGTCCACTCATTGTTGAGGTTCAGCTGCCGCAGTTTGTTCTCACTCACCTCCGACAGAAAGACAGCAAAACGCTTAGAGTAGAGGGGGTCATACTGATCAATCAGATGGAGCATAAAAGCAAAGTCATTTTTCACATCAGGAATGTCACTGTAACTGCTCTCCTCCCGGATGGACTCAAAGGAATATTTCTTGAGTGATCGCCTCAACATCCACCAGAGTGTGTACATGCAGATCAAGCCATAGAATATCACCAAACTGATGTAGAAAGATGCCAAGATTTTGAAGAGAGTGGCCAAAGGATGAGCACAGCGGTAGATCCTGTAGCCAGTCAAGCTCTCAATGTCCACTTTACAGTCAACATCAAATGTTATGTTGTTGACATAGTAAACAGTATAGCAGATGATCAGAATGAACTTGATCACTTTGATGATGGTCTGTCTCATGTACAGGCGATAAACTATATCTCCCTCTTCCACATGCGTGCGAAATTTTTTCACTTTCTCAAAGAGTGCTTTGGCCTGTTCACCTTCCTTCTTGTCCAAGACACCAGTCTCAGACCGGTCCACAATCCCTTGCTCAATTCGAGACTTTGTTCTCTGCAGCATGGGAACAGTGGCTTCCACATCCTCACTGACCGTGGAGGATTTCTTGTCCATGGAGCCGTTCATTTTCCCAAATGCTGGCTTGGTATCACTCTCTTCCACCACTGTCTCAGATAATGCCCTCGTTGTCCATGGAGAGTCAAAACACTTAAGCAAAATAGACACAAAATGCTCCAGCTTGGAGCTGGTCCTTGGAAATTTGAACCAGAAGTTGCTACAAGCCAGGAAGATGAGAGTATGTAGCAGCACCAGATAAGGAAAATACTTGGCAAACCAGTGAAGACGGTTCTCATAACATACCGCATCCACATAATTATACTGGTGCCGGTCCAAATCATATCGGATCCCCGTAGGCCCTGTATCAGTAGAGGGAACAAGACTAGAGTTATAGTAGGTACGCTCTGGGGTTGTGGCTGTCCAACCTCCGACTGAGTCATTGCAAGAGTCTTTGGTAACCCATTTACAGGGCAAACAAATCATTTTGTCCTGGGTGACCTGAAGCGTCCCTCCAAACACTGCAATCATCAGCATCACTATGGAAATGTAGTCCGTGAAGACGTCCCACCATGGCTTCAGGATGCGGTATGCTGGCTGAGTGTCAGCAAAGTAGCGCAATTCAGTGACTGGAATCATGATTCACCTGAAAGGAAACCAGAAGCAGGCATTACCACCTTAAACTGTTTTGTTCTGCTTTTCAGGAGGGCATCAGGAAACTCATGTTTCAAGTGCTGGCACAGCAAGACTGGAATTAACTGAGGCCCAGTTTCAAGTCACCCGGAGACAAATGAATGAGGCTTCCTGTGAGTAAGATGCTACAGCCGAGGCTGTAAAGTTAGTTTGTTGCCGTCTTGACTGACAGATGAATTGCCACAAAACAGCAGAACTGGTTCTTGCCACTAGCACTCTGTGGAGCAAGGTATTCACACTTAAACCAGCCTGCCAGACCAGTATTTGGAAGTTTACTGTTCTATCTAGGGATTTTGTTTCAGGGATGAAGGAATTTGCCAGCACTGTTAGAAGAGACAAAATCCACACATAGACAACTCATAGTTGTCATCAGTTTGTTACTGTTTTTACTGAGCTAGAAAATAATAATTCTACATTTGTGTGGTTCTCAAACCGCAGGGGCAAGGAAGATGATTTACGTACAATACAGTTAAACTTCCTAGGACCACTTCATTCGTGCAATTCAACATCGCATCGATAAAGCAAGCTGGAAAAGCGAACAAAGTTGCCTGATGTGACTTTTTCTTCCACATAAGGAGTTTAAGCATCCCCTCTTTGCTTTAATTCTCCAAGGAAAGATTAGTTACTTGTCCTCAGAGATGCAGTACTGAAATCCTGTAACAGCTGCTCTTTGCCTTATTTGCTTCAGAAGCAGAGGAAGGGGGAAACATACTCAAAAGAAGAATTCACTTCCCTGACCAACCACTCCCACCCAGAGTTCATCTCAGCTGGGATTTAAGTGTCACAAAGGAAATCAAATGTTCTGGGAAGCAGAAGCCTTATGGCAGTGCTTGTTCTGTACTTCAGACTTCCAGATGAAACTTCAAGCACATTCTTCAATCAGCCTTAGAAAGCCCAGAAGCCTGACTGATCCATGGATAACCGAGCTCACAAAATCCCCCTATCTGACAGGCAACACAAGCAAAGAACATGAAGTCATTGTAATTTGTTCTAACGACAGTGAAAAAGCAGTAATACCACATCATACTTGCTAGATAAATTCAGGAGTAGGACAAGCACTAATCCTTCCATCATTTTGAAACTCCTACAAATTCAATTGCAAAGGAGGAAGAGTACAAATTCAATCATGTTTCCCCAACCCATGACGACATCATTTGCACAGACAGTCCCAACGAGTCCCGGGGCAGTGCAGGGTCAATAGCCAGTTTCTATAGACCACTGGCTAGGAGAAAGCCTTCTTTGACAAGTGGGGGTGCCCACACCATCTGCTTTGGTAGAATTCAAGTTTGTATTTAAAATTAACTTCCAGCACAGAACTGCAAAGGGAACCCTTCCTACTATGAACTCAAAAAGCACCACATTCCCTAGAGACACCAAATACAGAACTCTATTCCCTGGTTTGCTACTTACAATAAATGGTAGAATGCCAGCTTTGACTTAGTGCTACTTGGGAAGGCTGCAAGCAACTATAGGTGGCAGACTGAAAGACGACAGCCATCCCCAAGAAGTGTTTGCTCTTCTGCCCATCCAGTTCCAACACTACATTAGTCTATCACAGAAGACAAACTGGGGTAACTCTACATGCAATTTTTTTTGAGTGACAAAATGGCAATACCCATTTTAGAAGTTCAGTAAAACAAGGCAGAACAGCAAATCTATTAATTTATCAAGTAAAGCGATGCAATCCTGGCACAGGATGCAGAAACAAGGGATGAAAACAGCCATATACAGCACTGTCAGAAGAAACTACTGTCCTGTTAGGCTGCAGAGCCCTAGCAAGGCAGCTGGCATGCCTCTGCAGAATGGACTGCATTGAGCAGATTAGGGCAAGAGGATTACACATCCACAGGGAGAGGGAAGAACAGGCAAAACTGAGTGTCTTCTGAACAGCACCTGAGCAGCTAGAACAAGAGAAGCAACAAGGTGTTCAGAGATCTCCTATCAGTCCTGCTGCTAGCTTGCTGCAAGGCACTAGGCAAGGCACTTCATCCATGCCTCAGCTTCCTGCTCTGAACACATCCACATCAGGGAGAAGAGAGTCCATTTCCAAGATACATTTCAGATGAGCTGTCTGTGCATACTACAGAAGTACTAATTCCAGGATAAAACAGGGTACAGAAGTTTCCTTTACACCCCCTGCACTCCAGAAACCCCAAATGAAGCCCGCAGTTAGACAGCGCTCTGAATCACAGTTCCTGGTGATATATGTCTCCTCAGTTTGTCTACACAGACAAGAAAATTCAAAGTTAAAACCCATTTCATATCTGTATTTTCTGCAGGAGAATCTATAGCTCTGACAGAGGCCTTTAATCACTACTGACAGAAGCCTTATACCATCCCAGCCCCCTTACCCATGCATTCCCTCCCTCTTCAGAAGCACCAAAACAGGATATATACCTGAATTGTTTTCTTTTTTGTTTGGACGCCTACTACACCAGGCTAGGAAAGCAAGACAATTCATAGAGAAACCAGAAAGTTCAGCTACTGAAAGGTTTGAGAGCCAGGGCAGGACCACTGACATACTGTTGGACCACAAGGAAAAACAAACAAGACAAGAACTCAGATTGCCCTCCCTGTCACCCTCTGCATCCCTCCCACTGCAATCAGGCTGAGGGAGCAGAGTCCTGCACTTTTACAGTCCAAATAAGAGAAAGCCTGGGAAGCTTTGCAAAAGGGGAACATAAAAAGCTACTGCAGTCAACTGCTGCAACAGTTAACTTTGACATAGCTTAGCTTCTGAAATCCAAATATGCTTGCAGGTGAGCACAGCTTCAGTTTTAGCAGACTCATAACCCAGGGGGGCGCTGAGAGCCCCGAGTCTCACTACACACCACCCTAAGACTCCACGAGAGTTCAAAGCCAGTCTCCCAGAAAGTACACATTTTTCTTAAACACTCTTGCCAGATGTGATGGAAAACCTTTTAGTCACTCCTTTTAAACTACATCCAAGAGGTAACACAAATGCTGCCATACCATTCATTGCTCTCCATAAATGCTGTGTAAGATCCTACTCCTTTTCAGGAACATGCAGTGAAAACACTGATATTGTTCATAAAAGGACTACTCCCTATTTGAATAACTCTTTACTTCTCCTACCCCACACTGAAGAAAAAATATATATACTTACCTCTTTCCTTCTCTTGCTTAGATACCACTTCTCCCCGAAGATCCTTCTTCCTCCCTCCAGTACTACATCATTCTTGATAGGGAAACTTTTGCAGGAATTGTCAGGCCCTTCATTATTTCAATTAACTTCATTACTTCATTACTCCTAGTAGGCTTATGAAACAGGGAAGATCTCTTTTCAGGAACTGGGGTCTCATGGCTAAGGCATTTTCAGACTTGAGCTGTAGTGCTGGGTTGCTAGTTTTGCCCAAGCCAGGAAATGCCTAATTTCTTCTCACAACAAATTAACCTTGTGCTCACTTGGATTTGTATCTCTAGATAGCTAGGAAGGAAACCAACAAGAAATTAGTGCAGCAGGCTCCCTAATTCTATTCATCAGTTACATGGGGTAGGAAATCTCCCTTTACATTGTGCACCTACAAGACAGCTAAAAAAAAAATCACCCAAGTGTTCCATGATAATCTATTATGGTTCAGTGTCAGCAATTAAACCTTGGCAGGGTGGAGCAGGAAATCTCCTGCCTTTCTGTAACAATGACACAGGGTCACTGGAGGAAGCAAAGGACATTCACAGCAAGTCCCCATTCCTCCTGGCACCAGCAGAGACCCTGTTCAAGTCCCAAAAGAACAATAAAACTAAGGGCCACCTTTACAGAAGCTGGAATTTGCCATATCTTATCTAATCTTACTCCCAGCATCTGCAGTAAAAGGGATAACTGCCCACCAAAAACTTGAGAAAGTAGGTGGGAAAGTCGCATCCCTCCTCACCCAGATTTCCCATGCATGCATTCCATTTCTAGTTACTGAAAGACAGTTCTGCATCAAGATGCAAGTGTCATCTTTATTTTATGGACTCCATTTTGTAATCATTTTAGAATGTGATTCTTGTTGCAACACTCTCCCTTCTGGATTAGAGCAAGCAGTTTCGCTGCTGAGATGGATGACAACAGCAGACTAACTCCGAGGAGTCAGATTCTCAGCGGCTGTCTCTCTCACTTGCAGTTCCCCTGCACGGTAGCATTCTTCCCACAGGGCCTGTGATTCCAACCACTATATAGAAAGCAAGCAAGTAGCCACAGCACAGACTCTCCCAACAAGTACATGGGCAGAACAGAATTATTCAGATGGAGGATATTATTCTGGCTGAAGACTAGGAACAATACTTGCATGAAGACAGCTGGCTAAAAATAAAGTTACCTCCCGTGTAACCAAGACCAGACCAAGCTGCACAGGACCAGCAGGCAGACTGCAGAGATTTCAAGCTTCTGCTCTTTTCAGAAGTTGAACTCCAGTGTGCTTTGTCAGCAGGAAAGCATTTACTGTGAAGAAACTTCATTAGCTATGTCACTTCTGTCATGTAGCCTCACTGAAGGCTGAGCACAGAACGCGTGAACTGAGTGAAGGACTTTATAGACATGAACAGTCATAACTGAAAAGGAAGTATGTGTCAGAGCAGGCTGGGTGAAGAAAGATCTGAGCTCCTTCATACATACCTCAAGTTCCAGAACTTTCCAGCTGGAGCTCAGAAACAGGTGATTTGCTCACAGTATAGTTAACTCTGCCACATGGAAGGCATCGATAATGAGATCTTGAAAGAGCACTTTATTCAAATTTACAGGCAAGTTCATTTCACTAAACTTGCATAAGCTGATAGGTAGGAATATCTCTGCCTAAATGCCTGTCAACTTATCAGAAGCATAAGGAAGTAAGTTTTCCAAGGGTACAATTAAATAGGCAGGCTTTAGGTATTGCACACTGAGAAAAAAAAAAAACCAACAACTTACAAGTGTCTGTCTCGGAGGAGTTTCAGCTTTTGCATTCCACAGTGCCATCCTAGCTACCACACAGTCCCTGAGCAGTCCCTCAGCCCCCGTGAAATGACTTTATCTTTGAGGGTTCCAGCTGCACCAAAGCAGCACTACTTCTAGCACTACAATTCATATCCAATATAGAACAACCCTAGGCAGTTCATAGCAGCAACATCTGAGATCGTACCAGGAAAGATCTGTATGCTAAAGCCTCATTATCATACAGCAGGATCAATCCAGCTCAAACAAATACACTCCCGAAATCTTTGCACATTCCACATTTAGATACTACATACCTCTTCACTGCCTGCAGATTCACCTGGATCCAAGTTTGCATCCTACCACGGACTCCTTTCACCAGATGACCATCCCTGCCTCAGGCTGCAGGCGCCTACCTATGATGTGCTGCACAGCCTCACCACTAATGCCGAACAGGCTGATACAACACAAGAAACAGCAGTTTCAGACTTACATAACCAGCCTGTCAAACCTACCCAGGCTCCAGCCAACCACAAGCACCACCAAGTACTAATCCTATGTTTTACTAGACACACCTGGAGGAGGAAAGATAATCACCCATGTTAGAAGAGGGACATTCTGAACACACCACACCTAAACAGTAAAACCAGTCAGAAACAAGATTAAATGTATCTGGCTGACAGAGACGTCAAAGCAGCAGGTACCTTACTAGATAAAGGCTGACCAACCTGAGAGCATGAATGCTTTCCACAAATCCCAGGACCCCTGTGATATTTAACAAGTTCAAGGTATTAAGAGAGCAATTGCTGCAGGAGCAAACATCCTCTGATTTGGACAATTCCTCTATCCAAAACCACCCAACCTAAACAGCAGAAGACTGACTTACTGTTGACAGACACCTGGCCGAGCAGCACTTCAAATTCCTGCCTGCAACCACCAGCCAGCATATCCAGCTAGCAACAAAGTGAACAGAAACAACATCACTGTTCTGTTTCACTGGCTAGTTTGTCAGCTTGACTCATTTACCAAATACTTTATCCAGCCTCCTCTTTCCTCCTCCTTTCCGTTGGCCATTCTGTTACTAATGGAGCTACTGGCAAAATAGGACTACACGCAAGATCTTATGATATGTACAAGAATTTAAGTTTCCACCCCCCCCTTACTTCCAGAGAGTCCCTGAAATCACCTTTAGTGGCACGCAGTTTTCAAGCCAGGCAGTCTCATAATATAGTTTTAGATAAGTAGACATGGACCCTTTCTACATTGGATCTTCCAACTCATAAGTTTCCACTATATATATTCTTAATTCTCAGTGGATTTCCTTCTAAGATCGTGGACAGCAAAACAGAAGTCAAGCACTGCTTACAGAATTTCTTACCTCTCAGAAGCCCAAAGAAAGAGGGAGTTGTTCATGTGCCGACAGCATCAGAGGTAGATATGGGTAAGAAAAACCTGGATGCTGTTAAGACTATAGCCCCGATTATTGACAAGCTACAACATGTTACCGTAAGGTTTCAACAGAGCAGAGCTTACCTCCCCAGCATGCTGCCACCTGAAATCCTAAAGAAGTGCATGACACAGAGCTCTTTGTTCAAAAACCAGGAAATGCAAGAGCTTTGCTGGTCAGAAACAGGACTGGGAATTTACGTGTCTCCTCCCCATGTTTATTAGGCCCCAAATAAAAAGAAAAAAGAATGAGGCTGAAACAGAGCTGCTTTCAGGCACCCCTCAGAAAACCTTCCAAGCACAAGGACAGCCACATAATCAACTGAAAAAATCCAAGACACAAGATGGAACAACTCCAGTGATTTTGTCCTTTGCTGTTTAGAAATCAAGAGCAGTGAAGCCAGACACCAAAGCCCTGATGATCCCCACATCAGGCCCTTTCACACTAAAAATTAAATCCCTCCTGTGGCACAAAATGTCTTCCGAGATAGAGAAGTGAACATGGGAAGTTTAAAGGGTCATTTATAATTTAGACTAGCGGATAGAACGGTGGAACAGCAGCTGCCAGAACTTACACTCTTCACTTAGCCTTGGGTTTGCTGGCTGTTCCACTGAGAGCAAGGTAAGTTGGTTTTCACACAACCATCCAGCAGCTGCATGCAACATTCAGCCCCACCCAAGCCACAAGATAAAGCAGGATGAAGCGAACCAACTGGGTCACAACATCTTTACTGAAGCTCATGAAACAGAATAACCCACCTACACTACACACAGCACTTTACCATCTTTACAGCTATCCCTTGGTTGACTCTTCCTGTCAGATGCAAGACCGACATTCTCTTCGTAACAGTCTGGTGCAACAGCTCCTGTTTACCACCACACAAGCCAGCCTGTCCTAACAAGCACAGGGAAGAACATCTGCACTATCAGAACAATCCATGTCAGAGACCTGGCTTGGCCTCCTGCATATTCTGACTTCTGACAGCATTTTGCCCCAGCTGTGCAGAACTGAACACAGTCTAAGTTACCAGCATCACTGACACTTGGAGCAGGGACTGTATGTTGGTATCACACAGCTACGTAAATTTAAGTGCTATCAGATGACTTGGAATAGTGATGCAGATCAGAGAAAAATGTCTGTGTCAGCTTATAAATTATGAATGTACATGGTCATAGGTTTCCTATCCAAAATTAATATTCTCTTTGCCGTAAAAAAGATCCTTCAAGGACAGGTCATTGGAGCTTGTCTTGGAAAAGCACAACTGCCTTATTCCAGCAGGACACTATGAAACACTCCCTTGTACTAACTAATGCAAGCAACTGAATTAACTCTGTTAGTAACTCCTTAGGACAAAAAGACAGCAATAGCACTAACTCTTAACAACGAGAACAGCTTCAAGCACCTCCTCAGCTGCAGAAGGCTCTTCAGCATTTAATTTCAGTATTGAGAAGAGTCATACAAGAAAAGGTAATCATTTTCAGCTAAAGACAGAAATGGTGGACAGAGCAGAGTTTTGACATATTTAACAGATTAAGAAATCAAGACACTAGATTCAAAGTGAGTAAAAACTTTTAAGCAAGGATAAGATTAATTGATTGTTGACAGACTGTCACAACATGCACAAATCCACGGGTGTTGCTACATCTGTTTTCAAGCTCAAAGAGATAAGCCAGTTAAGATGAAAGAAGATGCAGATGAGAGCAGAGCAAGATAGATGAGACATCAGCTATCTGCACAATAATATTTAGCCTCAGTCTGAGGAAAGAAGAGGAGTAAGTATACATTCACCTGTTCACCATACCCTATAAGCCTTGCCTTCAGGACCACGAGCTCCAAACCAGTGACTCCGACTTACAGCTCAGAACATTTTCTGACTGCATCAGTTGATTAGTAAGGGACAGGCCACCCAACCTTTGATCACCAAGATCTGATAAAACCAAGATTCTAAAGGAGAACCTGTTAACCAGTCCAGTACACACCTTTACTGTGAACAAAGGTAAGCTGTAGTGAGAGAAGCAGCTTGCAAATTTGTCACAAGGGGAGCTTTGCGAATTGCCAGGGTAATTTTATAGCAAATGTTAACAATGCTTAGTACACAAGGAGAAGGAAGCACCATTATTTCAGCAGGGAGGTCATGACTGAGCACCTTTTAGTTTCAAAGGCAGTTTCATAGCAGCAGGAGGGGCATGTATAATCTAGCTCCATGAACTGGATTTCAAGTTGCAATACAAAATACATGCACCGCTTCGACAGTTTAGGAAAAAGCTGCTTGGAAGCATTCAAAATATACTGTTCAAAGCATGTAGACTTAAAACGCCTGTTCAGTATTAGTGTGCATATCCTAAACCGAGGCTATTCTTGAAACCACTTAAAAAAAATGCTAAAAGGAGGCTCACTACACTGCAGCTGAAAACATTAAGTTTTAATTTTTACAAAAGCAATAGCTATGCATATCCCCCCCGCCATATTAAGAAGCCCCACACAGAACTCCTAAACCTTTCTTCTCTGTGCTCCACCACCACTCACCTGACAACGCACCTCTGCTTTCCTAGGCACCAGTTAGGCTCTCACTCCATTTTTAAGCACTCTACTGAACAAAATCCTTCTGTAGAATGTGGAAGAATTACATGAAGGCCTCTAATAAGTCTGCTCCCATCACACAGCAATAACACAATAACATACATTTGACCTCCACTGCTTACTTGGAAAAAAAAAAGCCCTCGTATCGGAGAACCCCAAACCACAGACCATCTCTCTGAATGCCTGCAGCATTTACTAGAATGTAATCAACGCTAAGCATTCAGTAAGTCATCACTGGAAGGCTTCAGGCTCTCCACACTTCAAACATGGAAACACTAGCTTTTAAACACACAGCTTCTGGCATGCTTTAAGGAAATATTTATGCACATTGTCTTTGACCTTCATGAATAAAGTTAGGATTTCCAAATACCACGAGAAAACAAATCAGCGAACCGCCAGAACATTAACCAGAACGTCAGACAAGTCTTAGGGGTACCTGCATTCTGGAAGCAACACACTGCACATCTTGCTGCTCACAACATGGACAATCTGGACAGCATTTCTCATCTCGAAGATAAGCACAGAATTCAGCAATACCTTTCATCACTATCCCAGCGAAGGACCAAGGAAGCAGGGAGTTTCTTGAAACCAAATTTCTGTCCTTGCCCAGCTGATACCCATGTGGGTGACTAGCCAGTGCATGCCTAAGAGCTCACTGTGGAAAAACTGCCTAGGAGGTGCCTATACAGCAACATAACCATCACCCCGCAGGAAAAGGAAGAGCACCTACCAAACCGAACAGCTCTTGCTACTTCTCAGCTGCATTCCTTCCAGACAGCAGTCACCAAACCATTTAATAGGCAGCCTTCAAGTATTTACCATTCAGTGCATTGAGAAGTTGGGGTTTATGTGGCCAGGAGTTCAACATATCAGTGAATACATAACAGTTCTATTCTACTCTGGACAATGCTCAGTTCCTTTATTCTTTTTTCATCTTCAAGCTGATTAAGGGCTCACAGAATTTAATTAGCATATCACCACTCTCCCCACATCACCCTCTGATCAACCACCTTTCCTCTTTGCTCCTTATCAGTCATCTCACCACTGCCCTGTGCTTTGCAACTACGTTTAAGTAGTATCCTGGTCACTTTTTTGGCTTTGCTTTACCACTCTAGAGCTGGCCTGTAGCCCTTACCCTGCAGCTGGGTTCTGCTATCTGCACTTCAGTTCTCTGTGCTGGAAGTGGATGATGTTCCTGTGTGCTGGATCCTGAGCGGGTGCCGAAGCACTGCATTCCCCACACGCCATGGGAACAGCTTCCCTGAAATGAAACAGAGATAATCAGCAAAGAAGAGAGAATCAAGTTTACAAAACGACTACGTCATGTAAAAGCTTGATAAGGGATATCTAAAGAGCAAGGAACAACTCAGATGGTCACTGGGAACCAGAAAGAGACACCCTGATGCCTAGAAAGATGGTGAGAGCCCCAAGAGCTAAGAAAAACTCTTCAGAGGAAGGAATCTCCACCCGTTATTCCAACAGAAGTCACCAAGAAGCAGATGTTGCAGACCTAGGTGAAGAAGATGCTGAATAATAATATTATAACTAAGCTTAAACTGGTAGAGACAGATTAACCTCCTGGAAGAACGTGCTTTTTCAGAGAGGGAAAAAAGGATTAATGGCTTTACTAGTCTGAAAAGTTTGAATTTTTTTAATGTTACTATCAGGAGTATCTGAAAAATATAGATCATGTTCCTAACCACTCTGGATTCAAGCAACAGCCCCCTCTCCTCTCAACACACGTCTACCAACATGAATCTTTTTAAAGCGGCAGCAGTTTATTACCACCACCAAGAATTACAACAGCTTTTTTTTTTTACTGGCTTCCTGCATGTCAGCGTGGGGCATGGGAAAGCAGACAAGGGAGCAGACCTAGGCTCCGAGATCTCTGACGCGTCCAGCCTCCTAGCTATGCAGGAGAGGGCTGCAGAACTTCAGAAAGCATTCTGTCAACAACAGGGAAAAAAAGTGAAAAGGAACAGACTTTGCTGGGGAAAAAAAAGGCAATAACAACCCGTACCGGTGAAGATGTTCAAGAAGACGTTCCTCCCGATCCCAAAGTTACCACCAGGGCTGACAGGTTTTGAAGGGACCCTCTCATAACCAAAGCCGCTCTGCTTCAGCTGTGACAGAGCGCTGCCCTGGCAGCGTCCAAAGGAGAGGACTCTCTGACCTTCCCCCCCCGCCTCCTCCCAGCCCCAAACCCGAACGCCCCGGTGCCGGCTCCGCGCTCCCGCCGCCCGCCCAGCTCCCCGCCGCACCGCCTCAGGGTTCCAGAAGGAGAAAAGGCATCTTCCATAAGGTATAAATTATTTTTAAAAAGCCAAAAACACCAGCTTCCGTCCGCAGCACGGCTGCCAGGTGACAAACGCAGGGCTTTTCCCCCTTGCCGGAGGAATGAGGGCCCCGGGGGGGGGACGGGACCCGGACACCCAGCACACGGGCGGCCCTGCCTCGCCCCAGCGCCGGCTCCCCCTCCCCTGACAGGGCAGGGACGGCCGGGACACGGAGGAAACGAATGACAGCCGAATTAGTCAGCAAATCCTCCCCGCCCGGTGCCAGGGGAGCGGCTCGGTGCTCAAGCCCCACCTGGCCGCTGCCCTCCTCCCCTCAGGGCTGCGCTCCCCCCCCGCCGCCACCGGACCCCAGCCCTGCCCACCGCCGGGTCCAGTCCCGCTCCCCCTCACGGCCGCCTCACCCCGAGGACGCGGCCCCGCCCGCCCA
>Ga0065711_1028523_pt1 | contig 40674 bp, 21 predicted proteins | sample Hoacrofraction12_FD_59098 | JGI IMG/M metagenome (GOLD analysis project Ga0065711, IMG submission 59098) | Hoatzin crop microbial communities from Cojedes, Venezuela - Epithelial fraction 12 v2 (version 2) | ecosystem: Host-associated > Birds > Digestive system > Esophagus > Crop | place... | reverse complement strand
AAAAAAAAAAAAAAAAAAAAAAAGCAGTTCTTGGTTTCTATTTCATATTTCTAATCATCCAAGGGCTACACTGGTCACACCATTGCAAATAAAACTCAGGTTGAGTCAGCTATTGATGGCAACATCCACCTCCTCTGAGTTTGTTAAGACAAGCATCTACACTATGGATAGATCTTGTAATGTTCATATATTACTGTTCTTTTCTAGATTTCTAAATGCAATGTTTATTCCTAGATGTGTCCATTCCACATAAAGCACATGTTGGTGGATTGCACTTTAGATCACCTCCGATCCACATTATTTACCAACTTGATAGTCTGTCACATAGAAATATAACTAGAAAACATTCCCTTAAAACGGTAGTGATCAAGTTAGGATTTGAGTGGGTCTTCAACAGTTAACAAATGTGTGCTTATGCATCTGAATGCAAAGCAGAGGAGTGAGTGCTGCCAGACATTAAGTTCTTTATACCAGGGAAATATTTGTGAGTCTGAGTGGAGCAGAAAGCCACAAGCAGGGAAGTGTGGGAACAATTGGCCTATGTAGGTCATTAAAATAAGTTAATATTGTGAGACCCAAGGACCATTCCCCAGAAGCCCTGGAAGTAAGGCTCATTGATGCCTTCCTATTAGCAATCACACTTTAAAGAGCTGTCACTGAACCAATTTTTAATCCATCCAACTTGCACCTGCTAATCCAATGCATTGTAAGTTTTTTAATCATGCAGTGCTGTGTCAAATGCCTTGGAGAAATTCACGTAAACTATGTCAGCACTGTTGCCTTTATCAAGTAGACCTGTAATCTTGTCAAAGAAAGCTATCAGTTTTGTTTGACAAGACCTGCTTTCCATGATACCATACTGACTGGCATTAATTAGATTTTTAATCTCTAGGTGTGTGTTGCTAGAATCACAAATTAACTTTTCATGAAACAAGTGGTTCTACCCTGCTATTCCAGGTACTGAACAGACTCCTGGAAAGATCCAAATTTCATTGCAGCTCTACATTCTTTTGGGGTTCTCCAAATTTTGACAAGTTTTCTTTAAGTACTTTCAGTTAGATAATTCTTCTGGTATCTTCTTTAAGTCTTCTTTAAGACTTGTAGGTGAGTTACTAGTTATGATCTTGTCACCAACAGGACACATAGCACAAATGGAAAGAAAAACATCCAGCTTCACTATTTTTAACTGAAAAAAATGATTAATGAATTACAACTGCATCACAACTACATCATTCTAATTATTTCTGGTTTTAGAAGTGAAATGTCTGAAACAATAACTCAGTGGGGCATAGTTTTTATGAAATCCCTCTGGATGTGTGTGAGTTCTTCCATTTATACCAGCTACAATTCACTACAGCATGTCTCCTATGACAGACCAAGAAGCAAAAGAAGTGGCTACTTTAAGTTAAAAACAACTAGATAAAATCTCCTGTAGTTTTCTTTGCAGCTCTGCACTCACAGGGTCGCTTTTGCGATACTGTTTCCTTCTTTCATTAATACATGTCAGGAAAGTTATTGACCGGCAGCAGAAAGTCAAAACAAGAGCATCTGCAATGGAGAGGCAGAAGCTGTGGAGAAGTGTCAGAAAATTTGGGCTGCTATCTGTAGAAAAGATGACGGGGGGAGAATGTAGCAGCCTTGAGGTACATGAAACATCAGTGCGCAGCAAAAACAGGAGCATCTATTCTCCTTAAATTCGTGTGACTGTGGAGGCTGAGGATGAGTATGCAGAAAACCACCCAAAGATAAGAATAGCAAAGTCTTGCAGCTGGTGGTCTGGAGGTCGTGGTGTTTGTCGCTGGATGTTTTTCTGCCTTGGATCATGAAGTGAGCAGATGGTCCCTTCAGGTCCCTTCCAGCCCTGACAGTCTGTGTCACGGCTGTCAGAAACAGGACTCTTCTACCCAGGTTCTCTCATGAGACCAAAAGAAGAATGAAGGTCTAAGAAACTGTTCTACTTTCAGCATCTCTTCTTCCAGCCATGGGGTTCTTTCTCTTATATAGGTTTATGAGGGTTTTTTCTACATACCCTTAAAAATAGACAGTCTCGCATTCTCATCATCACAACATGGAGTCATTTCCGTTGTTATAAGCAATGAGTTAAGAAGTGAGGTAGATACCTCTGTCACTATAACTTGCCTCTATTTGTCAGCCCACACTAAATGCTCACTTTATCATTTTTAAATGATCTTGGCATTTATTTTATTTACTAATAGCAAGAGTATTATTGGTGTTGTGTGGGCTGCTTGTAGCGGCAGGCAGCAGCATAACAGAGGCTCTGCACAGCTGCTAATGCCTCTTCTTCATGGGGAGTGAGTGGGAAGAGTGAGGAAATGAGCGGAGATTTGGCTTCTTCCCTTCAGCGTGCCAGCTAGCACAGTTGAATCATCACAGCAGGGAAAATGCATAACGGTGCATCAGCAGCAGATGACTTCCCTTTGGAGAACAAGAGCAGTGCAATATACTTTTAGGTACTTCTCCATAAAAACCATGTCTAGATGGTACAGAACACACCACACAGAGATGCCCGAGTTAGCCCTGAATGAGCTGGATCAAGCACGAGATGTCAGACAGACACATTAGTACAGTAATGTTGCCTTGGCCGAATTAACCCAAATGACTGGTATTTCTAAAGGCACTGTGTTGTGCTGCATAGAAACCTTAGTGAGAGTCAGGCAAGGTTTGGATGCCTAAGCTCCAAATCTCTTCAAACCACCACTGAGCTAATAACTGCAGAAGTTCCTTAATGTTTGGCATTGAAATTGTCTTACATTTGTCTTGTTACATGTGCGTTCTTGTATGGGTGTATCTGAGGGCATCATCATGGACACGAAACACCTAAGCCCCTGTAATCTACCACCTAGGCATTTCTTTTCTTCTTGAAGCTGACTCCTAAAAGGTCCATGTCAGTCAGTAAGAGCTCTTTGAAATCACCTTTTGAAGCAAGTGCTACACAAGGTACAGAGGCAATCTCATTCTATTTAAAAACTTGGTAACTCTGCATGCCTTGTGCTGAGGCAAGAAGAGTTACTATTAAAGAATTAAAGATCTAGTGCGCCCCCCAAAAATAGATATGGGTAGCCTAGGGGACGATCTTTTGCCTAGGGGATGGACAGTCCTATAGTTGTCCTGAAAGAGCCCTAGGAGCTCTGGAGTCCACTCTTGGAAATTGCTTTCATGTCGTAGGTAAGAAAGGGTCTTTTTATAAAATAAGTTAAAAACTACATGGAGCAGGATTAAAAAAAGGGCATATTCCCTTCTCATATGAGCTAGCTTAGCAGGCAGGTTCCAGCAATGCTCTTCCTAATCACTCCCGAACTCTATCCTAACAGATCTTCAGGGTTGCCACAAAGCTGGACAGTCAAAAGAAGAGGCGAAGAGCTGGATAGCGTCATGTTCCCCACTCCTCTGACAGATAGACCATAAAGGGGCACACCACTGACCATGCAAGTTCCAGAGCCCAGATATCCCTTCTGCTGCAAGAATTAGGGTAACCTTTCTCCAAAACACTAAAAACAAATGGCATGAAAAGAGATCATGTCAGACTTCTAAACAGATTTTCTGAGCGAAATATAACTTTGATCAATTTGAATTCAATTATATGTATTACTATTTATTTCCACAATATATTCCAAACAAATCCTTAAGACCTAAGTGTATTCTACAGTTAGTTCCTTTACGACCTGCCAAACTGCAGGATACTGCACAATTTTTCAGGGTTCACTGCTGACTCCTGCTACCTGGTCAATTCCATTTCCGGAAAGACTTCAATGTTAGGATAGTTTCTCTCTCACATCTTCCCCTCTGGTTCTGCTGGGCCCATTGTACTCTGCTGATCCTTCCAAAGTACCACTCAGGATAACATTAGGGAATTTAAACCACATCTGAACTTGCTCACTTCATCTCTCATATGGCTCTCTGCACTGGAGTGTTTATTCATGTGTGCTAATACTGCAGTTTACTAAACTTCGGTAAACTTCAGTGCAACTCCTGATAGCCAGGGATTTATTTTATGTTCTTATTAAATGAACCACACTAATCATACACTATTTATTAAAATGCTCTCTTTAGGATAACATGGAAATGTAACTTCGTCTACAGCTTTAAAAGCATATGACCTTCTTTGGGAAACAAAAAAAACCCAAACAATTTAGCTACTAGCAGATACTGCTGTATAGTATTAATAGCACTGTTAAGGCCTTGAGCTCTATATCTAAAACCTCACAAGTTACGTAATTTATATGTCTCATAGCTTCCCATTTTTTCCACTATATAGCTTAATAAAAAGCTGTTTTGGAAAACCCAAATGGGCAAAAAAACCTGTCCATGTTCAAAGGTAGCACTGGCAGTTGTTAGAACATATCTCATGAAAAAAATTTTTTTTTTCTTCTGCTGGCAAATTGAAGAGGAGCAGCAAGAGTGATGACTTATCATGACTTGACTTCAGCCACTACAGCCACAAGCATCTTCAGTCCCATATTTCAAGTGATTTACTGGAAAAGTAATCTTTTCAGTACCAGAAAAATGCAGTCTTTTTCCTTTCTGAACTTGACAGTTCTTTCAAAGCTCCTTCTAATTCGTAGAGCCCTAACCAAAGCATTTTTATGTGTAATTCAATTAATTTTTAAAGAAAATACCTGGTTAGATGCATGTAAACATACTGGTTGAGCTGTATATCTTCATTTTTTCCACTTCAGTGACTGAGATTGTGTAGAATAGACTGTAAAAACCGCACCAAAGAGCGTATTCTCTTTTTATTGCCTGTCAAATTATTGCTGTGACACCCATAGTTGGTAGTGAAACATTGTGATCCACTGTTAGCAGTGAAACACAGAGTGTGAGTTGCTCATTGAGTTTAGGTAATGTACCATAAAACATTGCATGAAAACACTAATTTTCTCTATATGTATTAGTAGACAGACACAGTGTTTACCAACTAGAAGTTGAAGATGGTTTTAAACATAGTTTATTCATCTGAAGGCTTTCCTAGGCTCTACTTAATCACTTTGTATTTGGGGCTGCATTAGAGATGAATAGTCTATGTTTTGAAGGAGCAGAAGCTGCAATTTAACCTATGTGTCTGTCAGTCCTGGGTAGATGTCACACCTGACAAATGCTGACATTTTTACAGCGAGCTTCATGTGCACTGTATCTTTGACACTGAGTTATCAGTTAAGGCGTCAATGGTGTTACATCCACCATAAGTTTTGTTATTTTTATCATGACCATGTTGCTTTGATTACTCTTCCTTTGTATTTGATGTACATGCAACACACAGGAAATTTGTAGGTCATTGCCTTGGTCCTGCTGGTACCTCGCTTAGCAGTCTAAACACTGCACCTGACATTTGCTCCTTCCTCACAGACCTGCCCTGACTTCAGGTATCTTACTGAAGATGATCTTGAGACTATTGTTATAGTGTGGCTTTAGGAGCTGTATAGATAAGAGCTAGTTTTATTTAATTTATCTGAACTGTATAAAGGGAATCATAAAACCCAGTATTGTCAACCTTTAATAATACTACCATTGAAACCTTTCATTATCTTAATATCAGTGTATTCAAGGACAGGTTCTTTGTCTCTGTCCTTTTTCTTAAGATGCCTGTTTCTCAGTGTTAAGTAGCAATTGTTGGCTAAGACCACCAGAGGGGAAAGCACTATTTCTTGGACAGCAAAACTGCTGATCTAAGCACATCATAATAAGCTTTATAAAGTGACAAACATTGTGGCTCCTACATTTGTTCATTATCTTTTCTCAGATTTTACCTGTAAGGTTTGCTTTCCATGTAGCTTCTTACACTGCCTTTGTGGCTCCAGATGCTGAGCTTCCCTTGAGCGCTGAGACCAACTTTTGTTGCACACTTCATTCTCTGTCCTACCACCCTGTGGGGGCAGAATTGTGTGCGTGGTGGATTTGGCTTTACAAACAGACTAGTAAGGGACAAACAAACCCTATGCATGTAATGTATAGGAAGGCATGTAATGGAAATTCAACCTGGAAGAATTCCCCAGGACACTTACTTAGCAGGCCGTAATGCACTGCCTCATCACAAAAAGCAGGTCCCTTCCAGCTAGATTCTCATTGTCAGTGCCTAAGCATCAAGGCTATTTCTCTTCACTGACAGGGCAAGAAGGCCTGGAGAGTAGACAACGTGAATCTTTCACTGTTCTCCTGAACTCAAATGCCGTAAGAGTCATGATGACAAAGCACATCAGGAAAGTTTAAGTATCAGTAGTACAGAAATGGAAACTGTAGCACAAATGATCAGAAGCCACAAAAGCTATGCTTTGTCACTGGAAAAGAAAGGTAATGATCTCAGGATAGTCAATATCCTATGCTCTGTATTGTCAGTTATCCAGACATCCCAGGAAGTGGATCACACCTCAGGAGAAAACAAAAAAGACTGATAATCCTTGTCAGTCCTGTTAGGAGAAAGTGTTCTTTCTGGACTACAAAAGTGGTGACCATTAATGCAAGCTTGTTAGCAAAACATGACAGATGACCATGGAGAGGTTTTCTGCATCATTATGGCTAAATCTGTATCAACTCACACCGTGAGAATCCTCCGTTTCTGCATACACACCTCATCCTGGAGAAAGACTCGGGAGGATACTGTTCCCCTGTTCCCTGTATCCTGATTTCTACACAGGGGAAACCTGTGACCCAGATGAGAATAGACCATGCCCTACAGAGGTGTTAGTCTGGATAAATGGGAGACTACGACCTAGAAACATATCATGGCATACATTAAAACCTAAGTCCAGGCACAGACTAAGACCAACTGTTCCACCTCCGGCACCACCACCCGCTCAGAGTTTGCACTTAGGTGAAGCCTGTCTCTGGAGCTTCAAAGAAGAGCAACCCTTCTACTTCCCTGCTTCCACTGCTCAAAAGCAGCTCATCCTGGGAGAAAAACTCCTCATCTCTTCTGTTCACAGACAGCCAGAAGTGTAAAGACAGATGTTCATTTACCAGCAAATGAATGGCAACCAAATCTCTTTTCAGGTTCCTCCAAAAAATAAAGCATCTCAGGTGTTATAACACTTGAAGCCTCTTTATTTTTTATGTATTTTGTAGTCACTAATATGTCGTGATTCTCATCAGAAAAGATGGGAACCTGACAGAACAGCATTATTCCTTTAATCTAAGTCAGATTAATTAAGCAATATTTTTAGTAAGTTTTGCATACAGACAATTTGCTTTCCTTGATTTTGTAAATCACATTTATTTATTCATTTCTCAAAACTTTTTTGCTATCTCTGTCTTCATTATTTGAATTTCATATTAAAGGTATGGGAATGAGCCAGACCTTTTATCTTACCCCAATAAACATCTTGTAATGTAAAAATGAGCACAGATCAACCAATGAGTATGGCTGGTATTCCCTTCATGTGCTCTAACACCTGGCAAAATTATTCATTAATTCAACAGCCACATTTAAAAGCAACAGTTCAAAGGCCTATGAATGGTAGAATAACGTGTTCAAAACTGAAGTGCTCTTCAGCAGCAGCAGTGTCAGAGTTTAGAGAAAGAACCATTTCCTGTGAGATGGAGGGCTTGGGAGAGTGAGATAGCAGTTAGGAGGATCTCTACTGTGTAAACTTGTTTCTTCAGCCTCTGGCAAGGCCAGCAGAGATTAGCTGACATGCATTTAAAAAGAGAGAGGCATACAGCGGGGAGAGTTATCCACACTAAAGTTTCTCCATGAAGAAAACTTTCTTGGATTGTATGATCGTTTTCCCCCAGGAGTTGGTCACCAGGGGAAAGGTAGATCATAAAATAAATGCAAAACACAGAAAAAAAAAAGAAAGGATAGGACTTTGGTGCAATACTTTGATGTATGTTAGAAGATGGGTAACGTCATATAGTTCCTATCAGCTGAAAAGTGTTCTGTGTGCCAGATAGAACTATTTACAGAGTTCTTTTGTTTGTTTGTATGAAATGAAATGCACCATGTGAAAGATGCTGTCCAAAAATGGACTTGCTGGGCTTCAACTGACTCCATCCTCGAGATGCATCTCTGCCAAAAGAGTGATTCTCATGTCCTCTGGCAAGGTGTATATTGCTTCTAAGAGTAGGTCCGGTTCTACACTGAAGCCAAGAAGTCCCGTGGTTTGATACTACTTGAATGCTTTCACATAGGGAATTTGTATGAGCTCCAGGGCACAGCAAGACAAAGACTTCAACTTATGCCATCCTAAGGACAGTGGCAAACACCCATGGCTATCTGCAGCATGGCAGGACCACACCTGCGCAGGAGTCTCCACACATGTTCAGACTGCTGTATGCCCAAGGCTGCCTTCTAGGGACAAGAGATATCCAACCTATGACAGACCAGCCAGTGCAGGGACTTATTTATAACTTCACAATGCTGTATACAAGAAGATGTTATTTGATATGTAATCTATCGAGCTGCAGATGCTCTGCGTCGTACAGTGTAGTTGCACATTGTAAGATGTAGTGCATGGGATGTGTGGAGCAGGTCATGCACCCATGTCTATCACACTGTTTAGAGAGACCCTCTAAGCTTGAATGGTTCCAAAGCTGTTGCTTTTGCTGTGGCCAAATGTGTTCATTTCAGGGAGCCTGATTCTGTGCAGGACCGCTACAGGCTTGAGCTTCAGGAGCTGCCATCTATTTCATAACAATTTATTTCTCTCCTGCAAAAGTGTACCATCATAAGGAGTCTCATGCAACACTCACTGAAGTCAGCTGGCATCTTTCAATGAGAATAAAATCTCCCACTGATTGCAGTGGGCACTGGATCAAGCTTCAGATGAGGTTATGTTTCCAGGGTTCAGAAACTGCTCTTTCTTTATCTCCCAATTTTCTTTCCTTCGGTGATGATATATTTCTCATATGATAAATCACTGGAACATGGACTCTCATTTACATCTTGAGACATTATCTCCAGGGGATAGAAGCAATTATTCTATAGCACCTTTCACCTTCTTCAGTCTACGAAATTTTAAATGCCTCCATCCATTAAGTGATTTTAAATCGATCTTCTTCCTTAACTCCCCAATCTTTCCTCTCAAGGTTATTCAATTACACACGTTGTGTTGGGTAGTGTTCCATTAAAGGGTTTCGTGTTTTTGATGCAGTAATATGTGTAAGCATTGGGTGACAGAAAGGCAGCTGACAGTCTGCTGTTTTTATTTTGAGACCTATTTCTGCTGCACTAGATTGTACAGCCAGTGTATTCAGGTCTTAAGAAAAATCTTTTTCTTTTTTTGTTACTTATTATTTGGATTGTTTATTTCATCCAGGAAAGTAAGATGCAAAGGGTGGAGTTTGCTTTTTATAAATACCTTCTCCATACTTAAAAAAGAGGAATTAATTCAAGGCTAGATTTCTACAAAGGCATCTTTTTAATTTAATTTCTAAGTTTCTGAGTAGCATTAACTAAGAGAACTGTGTCAAATGTGCTGAACTGGTGCAAATCCCCACCGCTCTTGGGAGGAAGAACAGCTACTTAAGAACCATGAAATTTTGAAGTCACACTTCTACACACACTACTTTGAAAACATGATCCCTCATTTCAGTTTCCTACTGTACAACAGGGAAAAAGTTCTAGGTACAAAAATATTGTAGGATTTCCTAAACACCCTCCCTGATTTTCACCGGAGATCATCTCACTCTGTTAAAATAATGTTAAGACAGTGTTAAGAGAATATGCTGGAATCGGAATAGACACCTTACAACCACATTTGCAGACAGTTGAAAAGGAAATCCTATTCAGATACACGTAAAGGGAAATTTCTGACATGTCTGTTTTCCCATTAATTTCCCAAATGATGTGGGTGGCTGACAGTAGATAGAAGCGGTTAACAGAAAGTCCTTTCATTGCCTTAAAATGGAACTGCAGATGTGGCATTTGGCACTGTGACTTGTTCCAGACGTCTGTCACATTGTTATATGTTGAATCTCTGTAGGAGAAAGGTAATAAGAAATCTAGTGTGGGAGAAGGGGTGATAGATTGCAAGAGCTCACCTTACCACAGGTGCTGCTCTGGGAATACAAGCATGGTTTTAGGCTGAGAAGCACCATGTCAACCACAAGTCTCATCAACATCTATGTAATGAAAGAAGACAAATGTTACCATAGAAGATTACCAATGGACAGAGTTTCCAAGCTTGTACCTATTTTGGTTGGGGTCACAAGGACTTTGCACAACCTGCATTGTGTTACAGGTAGTTCAACTGAGTGAACAGCTCTCCTCTCACCCATGATTATTACCTAACGATGGAATCTAAGTGAGCACATGTGTCCTTAACCTCAGTGGACTTTTGACTAGGTCATGTCACTGACTTCCAGTTAATTTAATCTGATTAAATGAGAGGTGCAATTGGACCAGGGTGTACCTAGGTAGCATGCATTCAACTATTCAGTTCGCATTAACTTCAGGATTTATGACTACAAATATCAAAAGTGACTGTAGCCTTGGTCACAGGTGAACTAGATGTTTAGGTACTTTTGGGTTTTGGCTCGCATTCGATGAACAAAGAAAGTGCTTTTAACAAGATCATTTCCTCCCTACCAAGTGTTTGGCAGGCCTTTGGTTGACAACAGACAGTGGATGGAAACACACACCCTCATTCCAAATATTTCAGGCAACAGTTCGCCATCCTAGAACAAGCTTGCCTCCTTTAGAAGGAGGATCTAAATCATTACATGCTGAACCAAGTGTTTGGAAGTTGGGCACCACCCCAAAAAGATGGATGGGAAAACTACCATCTCAGTTACCTGCAGCTACATCTGTTTCAGTTGGTCCCACTGCAAGGACATTTTTTAAATGCCCATTATATGAACAAATCCCATGCCCTTTTGGACTTTCCACAAGAGAACACTTTCCAGTAGATTCTTTAGTTGTTACAGGAAATGGGTTCCTAATATTGCCAGTTTACATTATCTGATGTTCCCTTCCTTATAGTGCCTTTTTGAGTGTCAAGCTCTGGCAATCTTCATTGAAGCTCAGCTGACATATAAGTAACACAAGTTATTTAACACACATCAAAGATCCATTGAGAAGTATATCTATCTCACAAAAACTAACCTTAGGTTTCCCGGTAGCCAGTTGTCATCCACAGCGTTGCCTACCTATCGTAATTACAGGGTCACTATCTATGTGCCTGCTTCTCCAGTCATAATGGTAGCATATTTGTATGGTGTTTTCACTTTTTCTTTTCTTTTGGCCCTTTCTTGCAGCTGCTGGTTAGTAGCATTTTCCTCTCATTTTGTTCCATGCAACCTCTTTGCACTGAATCCCAGATGCATGTGAAATGGCCACAAAAGAACTATCTGGGTTAAATGAGTACTAAACAGGTTTAAAATTAGTGCTTATTGTTTGGAAGCAGATGCAAGCTTCAAACAAATGCAAAACATCAATGCAAATGTAAAAAGGAGGGCAATTTGAAAATCAGATCCTAAGTACTTGATTCTATAGGTTGTTTTTTCTAGTAGTAATACCCAGAACAGTTCTGTTAATGTCATGGAAGCACACTGAATAACTACTCTACCAGCATTTGTGTTTGCAGAGTTCATGAATCAGCAAAATAACTCAGGTTCCTTGCTATTCTCATTTTAATGAACTGTTATCTCTACAAAGCTACTCTTTCAGAAGCTAGTAAACACTGCTACACATCTCTACATTATATTCTATAGAAATTATTATTAGCTTACAGAGTTATTTTTGCTGTTTGTTTTTCTTTACCTTTTGCACGATGTTTCTTGAAGGCTAGTCGTATCCAGAATTATGGTTCTGACAGTCTAATGAGTTTTATCTGTCCATACTAAATGCAAACTGGTGGTAGCATATGAGGGAAATGTCTAAGCTGAATTTCTTCAAATACACTGTTGACAAAATGCTTATCTTTTTATGAATTTTCATTCCTTATCCTGCTGTGCACCTCAAAGCAAAACCAAGCAGTATTCTTGTGCCAGCATTTCAGGTAACATCATGGAGGGGTTTTGTTTTAGGCGTAAGTAAAGCAGCGAGTTCCTAGAATGGCACATGAATAACAGCGACAAAATCATGGTCTAAAGTGAGAGGGGGAAATCTCCCGAGTTTCATAGCTGCAGCCTCACTCCCTTACCCAGCTTGTGGAGACTCAGAGGTAGTGGGAGAGTACTGCTCTTGTGAGCTATTCTTGCAGTACATATAAGATGTCAAGATGGAGTGAGCTCCCTGACTTCAGTAGCAGACCACTGAGGACATACTGTTGTGCCCTGTTTTGCGCTTGCCTCCACCTGTGTCATGCTGCTGCTGAGGGACCTGGTTGTCCAGGTGGTAGATGCTTCAAGAGAAGGGGACAAGGGAAGCTGGATACTGGAAGCTGGCCATGGCACCCCCCTTCCAGTTGCCTGGGAGCACTTTGTAGTGCCTGAGGGTCAGAGACACGCACCCAGGGATGGCGGGGAGGCTCTTTATAGCCTGGCACAGAACAAGACTGAGTGTCCAGGCAGTGGAGCAATGGCTGATTGCATAAGGGGCAGAAATACTCACTCAAAAATACAATTTACCCACATTTGGAAGAATGGTGCCCTGAAATTAATCTTTTCAGCTCTCAGATGTATTTAGTCTGGTTTTGGCCTACTGAAGCCTTGAATGTGCTCTAAGCGTTGGTCAGCGATGAGCTCTGAAAGCATCGTGGTGCCCAGGAGGAAGGAACTGTCCAGAGTGCCACAGCTAGAAATTCAAGCTCCCTCTGCAAAGAATAGATGAAATGTAAACTCCCCTAAGCAGCCTTCACTGCCAGTGTCCTCCAGCTGTGACTCAGTGGATTCCCCACTGGACCCCACGTGCCATGCACTTTCTTTCTAAGAAGTGGTGACAAAAAGTACTCTGCATAGACAAATAAACAGCTTTCAGGTAACATTAGACTGCCAGCTTGTATTGCTCACTAGAACACCTCAACAAAAGAGTTACATCCTGCAGGACTGCATGTATGTCTATGCTGAAATATTTTTTTTGAGACCCGGTCTTAAAAATGACTTACAGTTGTCACTTCGAAGAAACGTAGTGCTGAGAAGGAAATTAACTTTCCATATTTGCCTATAAAGTGAACCAAAAATCTGTCAGCATGTACCAATTAAAATAGTAGTGAGTTTGATGTAGATACTCAGCCACTGAAATCAAAGCAGGGACAACAGCGAGTTTCAGAAATAGTTCTGAACATATTTTAGGTGTAATGACTTTTAGGAGGGGTTTTTATTTAGTGACATCATTTGGGGACTACAACAGTAGAAAACCACTGGAACGAAATGGCTGTTGCTCCCCAAAGCGTTGTTGACAGCAGCCTCTTGCGGCTTACAGTTAACAGTAGATGCTCACTGGGACTCGTTTTCATTGCAAGCCACATCTGCTTCTCTGTATTATCCACGTCACTGCTCTCTTTAGTAACTCTAGATTTACCTCTGTTGCCTGCTTATTGAAGCTCTTCCAGATGCATAGAAACTATCATATTTTCATAGAATCATAGAATAGTTGGGGTTGGAAGGGAACTTGTTCTGGTTTTGGCTGCAGCCGGCAACAACAGCGCCACGTGGCCGCCCCTCCCCCCACCGGGGTGCGGAGGAGAATGGAAAGAAAGAGGCAGAAAACTGGTGGGTCGGGATAAGGGCAGTTTAACAGAACAGCAAACAAAAGAGAACAGGAACAATAATGATACAGATAAGGAGAAAACACGACAACGAACCGCACAACGCAGAGAGCCATTCTCCCAGACAGGACCGGCGCCCGCACTCCCGAGCCGCGAGTGAGTTCCCGCCGCGCTGCCCCCCCCCACTGGAACCCAGCATGACGGCCCATGGTATGGAATATCCGGCTCTGTTTGGTCAGGTTGGGGTTGGGTCAGCCCACCTGGCTGTGCCCTTTCCTGGATTCTGGTGAAAATTAACCCTGTCCTGGCCGAACCCAGGACAGACCTTTAAAAGTCATCTAGTCCAACCTCCCTGCAATGAGCAGGGACATCTCCAACTCGATCTGGCTGATCAGAGTCCTGTCCAGCCTCACCTTGAATATTTCCAGGAATGGGGCATCCACCACCTCTCTGGGCAACCTGTGCCAGTGTTTCACCACCCTCATTGTAAAGAATTGCTTTCTTATATCTATTGTATATCTACCCTCTTTTAGTTTAAAGCCACTACCCCTTTTCCTATCACTGCACACCCTTGTGAAAAGCCCCTCTCCATCCTTCCTGTAGGCCCCTTCAGGTACTGAAAGGCTGCTATAATATCTCCCCGCAGCATTCTCCTCTCCAGGCTGAACAGCCCCAACTCTCTCAGCCTTTCCTCAGAGGAGAGGTGCTCCAGCCCTCTGACTTTTTTTGTGATCCTACTCTGGACCTGCTCCAGCAGGTCCATGTTATCTTGTGCTGGAGGCTCCAGAGCTGAATGCAGGACTCCAGGTGGGATCTCACCAGAGCGGAGCAGAGGGGCAGAATCACCTCCCTCTACGTGCTGGCTGTGCTTCTTTTGATGCAGCCCAGGATATGGTTTGCCTTCTGGGCTGCGAACACACATGGGTGGCTCATTACCGGCTTTTCATCCACCGGTACCCCCAAGTCCTTCTCGACAGGGATCATTTCAATCCCCCCATCCCCCAGCCTGTATTGATAGCAGGGGTTGCCCTGACCCAGGTGCAGGACCTTGCACTTGGCCTTGTTGAACTTCACAATGTTTACACACACCCACTTCTCTAGCTTGTCCAGGTCCCTCTGGATGGCATCCTCTCCCTCAAGTGTGTCGACCGCGCCACTCAGCTTGGTGTCATCTGCAAACTCCTGAGGATGCACTTGATCCCACTGTCTATGTCATTAGTGAAGACATTAAACAGTATTAGTCCCAATACGGACCCCCGAGGGACACCACTTGTCATAGATCTCCATCTGGATATTGAGTCATTGATCCCTACCCTCTGGCTGCAACCTTCCAACCAATTCTTCATCCACCGAACAGTCCATCCATCAAATCCATATCCCTCCGGTATAGCGAGAAGCATATTGTGAGGGACCATGTCAAAGGCCTTACAGAAATCCAAACACATCACATCGATAGCTCTTCCCTTGTCCACTGATGTAGTCACACCGTCATAGAAAGCCACTAGGTTGGTCAGGCAGGACTGGCCCTTGGTGAAAACATGTCTCGAATCACATCCCTGTCCTCCATGTGCCTTAGCATACCTTCTAGGAGGATCTGCTCCATGATCTTCCCAGGCGCAGACGTGAGACTGACAGGTCGGTGGTTCCCAGGGTCTTCCTTTCTACCCTTTTTAAAAATGGGCACAATGATTCCCTTTTTGCAGTCACCAGGGTCTTCACCTGACTGCCATGACTTTTCAAATATGATGGAGAGTGGCTTGACAATGACATCAGCCAATTCCCTCAGGACTCTGGGATATATCTCATCGGGTCCCATATACTTATGTATGTTCAAGTTCCTCAGGTGGTCATGAACCTGATCTTCTCTTACAGTGGGAGGAACTTTGCTTCCCCAGTCTTGTGGTCCATCCACTTGAGAGATGTGGGAAGAGCGGTTGCCAGTGAATACTGAGGAAAAAATTTGTTGCATACCTCAGCTTTCTCCTCTTCCGTTATTACAAGTGTGCTAGTCTTGCTCATCATGGGGTGGTACAAAATTTTGTATCATTTTAAAGATTTAGCAGTTTATAAATATTTCAGTTTTGCATGCATCCTCTTCTTCTGTATTGGTAAATATTAGAGGTCTGAATAGAAGTGGAAGTAAAGAGAAGAAGACCATATTTTTTCTTTAAAATTCCTATTGAGATAAGTGTTTTTCATAAAGTAACATTAACTAGCATAACTATAAAGGAAAGAAGTGCAAGAGAAGCAAATTAAAATAGTAACCATTCAGACATCATCATGAATAAATATATAAAAAATGGAAAATTAGAATTAACTCTACTTGGATAACTGGAGAAGGTCATAGACCTGATTTTCTTCCTCCATTTTTAGCATTATGAAATAGAAAAAATGGAGTATGAAATTAAAAAGAAAAGGCCCCCTCGAGCCTTCCAAAGGCTCTGCAGTGCTTCACTGGAGAGTGATTTTGACATAGTGCTACAATCACGGAAAAGTGTCAACACCATTACAGTGTCCTATTGAAGAGCCTTATGGGCATTTTAATGAAAGGAATAATGAATGCCTAACCTAATGGCACCTTCCCTACTTTATTGTTTTGTAACCGTAAAAAGGATGTGCTCAAAAGTAGCTTTTAAGGTTCCATTTATACCTGGTCCTTGTCTATATTTTGTTGTTACCTACTGGTGATTCACCTACCCCTGGAGATGTTCTCTAAGCCAGGCCCATGTTGGACCTGAAAGCTTTTGATGCAGCTGGGCTTCAGCTGCATCGAGACACCAGCATTAGTCAAGGCCTCTGGCATGCTGCCCTGTAGTGTGGACCCATGCCTTGTGACCCCCAGTCCAGCCATAAACTTGTAAGAGCCGTGTGCCCTTAGGGCTACACAGCAGCCTACATGTCCTGTAACAGAACACACTGTTGTAGAAAATCTGGCTTACACCTGAAGTCTTCAGAGAGCTGACATCAAAGCAAAGAACATGGGCTTTTGAGAAATACTTTCTCCATATACATGCACACACAGGGACCTCTTAGAAGTCTTCTAGTTCCCTGTGCTGGAGAAAGGACCAGAGTTTGCAACAGACATTTTCTTAACTAAAATAATGTAAGCTGGATATCTGTGCTGTGGGTAAGTCATCTTCTAAGGTACCAAATCATCAGACAACAGGATTTGGAGGATGGGGCAAGGGAAACACATAATGACAGAAAAGACAAGAGGTAACGAGGGGAATTCTGATGGAAGGCAAGGAAAATAATTGTCACAAGGTGAGTGGATAGGCACAGACAGAGGTGCCCACAGAGGCTCTGGAGTCTCCACCTGTGCAGATACTCAACACGCTGCTGGGCAAGCCCCTGAGCAACCAAATCTAACTCCTAAGTTGGCCCTGCTTTGAACTCAAGACTGACCAGATGGCGTCCAGAAGTCATTGTCAGCCTGAATTATTGTTATGATTCTCTGACATGCTAGGAGAAGGGATTTTAGGTTCTTTTTTCACATATGTGAATCCCTCCCCCATGACATAAAATAAAACAGCAGTACTATATATGTTTATATTTCTGATGTAATCCAAACACAGAAGACAGTCATATATTCATCACACATGCCATATTTGCTTCAGAAATGTTGCAGTCTGTACTAGAGACAAAGGCAGGTGAGTAGTATTGGGAGAGGACTAGGTTATAGCATAATATCCAAACAGGGAAGATCATTCCAGATAATGACATTACTGTATGACAGTACGGTTGTCATTTGCACTGCACATCCACATGGAGAGAATGGGACAGAAAGCTCAACAACAGCACATTTATTATCTCTCACTAGGTCTTAAAAAGTAAATACAGCTATTTGCTGTGTTTATTTGCTGTAATTAATCTCTTTTAGGACCCAAATATACCACAAAATATTTGGGAAAAGTGAAGAAACATTACAGAGGCAAAGACATACATTGTGAGTGCTGCATGGCTTAGTATGATCAATATTTAACATTAGGCTCAGTGGCACAGGATTCATGACACTGAGAATGAAACTGGGATTTGGCGTCTTTCTGCAGTAATATAACCATTTAAGTGAATAATCATACATTGAATTTCTTCATTTTGTTCACTCCAGTTCCAGTCATGCATTATTTATGTGTGAATTCTGTTTCTGAAGGCACTAATTTAACTGAAAATATTGAGAGGACTTTACTTGTCCGTGTTGCAACCAATAGTTTATGGGGCGCACGCTGGATTCAAAATACTGGTGCTCAGAACTGTTGCACGTCACAGAATCATTCCAATCATACACACACACAGAAGAAGTCCCAAAGGTATCTTCATCCCTGTGACTACACATACACCTGTACAGGCAAGCCACGAGTAGCACGGAGCAGCGAGGCATCATGATTCTGGTTAAGGTCCTGTGGGCTTTGCAAAATAGATATCTATCTCACTCAAAAGGCCCAAAACCAAAAGAAAAATAAAAAAAATCCCACTAGTCTGGCAGTGGCATAAAACAGATAAATAGCACCCTTTTCCTCTCCTGTTTGAGCACTGCTCTGCCAGCTTCTGCTCCTTCCTCTATCTGAAGAGACAAGAGTACATATGTTTCAGCTCCCAGAAACAGACTGCCCTCTAAAAGGCAGGGTATTCTGGGAACTGGAGTATCCTTCCATCTCTGCTTTCCTATTAAACATTTCAGTGATTTGGAAATTATTGAGAATTTTTGAGAGAAATCCAGATAAAATCTGACTAGTTTATCAACTTGGGCATTGACCCAGAAAGAGGCATGTGGAATCCATCTAATCCCTTGGTGTGCTGAAGTTTTATATGCAAAGGGGAAAGGTCTCATCAGACGAGGATGGGACATGACAACACAGAACTCAGTGACTGGATCCTGCTATAGCTGCAGGGGGTTCAAGCTCCAGCAGACAGAGAAAAGAATAGAGTGATCTCCTGTCTTCTTTTCCCAAACAATTTGGTAATGAGTTGGTCACTGTCACTGAGTTGATTATTATTTGTAGGTGAGGAGGGGAAGGGCGAAGGATAGAAAAAGGTGAAGTTGCTGCAGACACTTGATTTCAGGAGCAGATTCACAGCAGAGACTTAGGGACCACTTCTTTGCAGCCCAACATCAAACCTTCTTGAGAACTGCAGGCTTTTTAAGCATCTTTCTCCTCAGCTTTTTTGATTTTCTAGCTTAGGCGCCTTCTTGGTCAATTCATCTGGTTCTGCAATAAATTATGGCCATGCCAGCCTCTGGCTAAAAAGGTACACAGCTCAGTATCCTTGGAAGAAGGATGCCAAACGAAAGCAAATATGCTGAAGGAATGAAAAATACTTTTTGCCAAGAGCAGAGTCACGGATGATTCGCCATTCTTCCACAAAACACAGTTTTTCTCCAGGATCTCTAAGCAGATGAGGCCCTGCCACAGGTCTCAGTAAGACCCTTGCACTCTCCGTCCACTGCTGCAGCAGCCTGGCTACCCTGAGGAACAGCAACACACCCTTGCCTTGCCACAGATTTCAACATACAGCTATAGGGGAGAACTCAACCGCCCTGGGAACAGAAATATTTTCCCCCAGCAGTGCTTCTCCTCATTTATGACAGTGAAAAGACATACCAAAAGAATAATTCTGAGAATATTAAATATATGCAGGTAAATTGGGAAGTCTAGCCTGTGTATACCTTGGCAGAGAGTGCAAGAGAATTTGTTTTCAAAGGTTCTGACATCACAGAATCGTTAAAAAACATGAAGAGACAGGGTTGGGCATCAAAGGTGTTTTCATAACTAATGATGCTAATGCATTTATCCAAATGTCTTTGCCTTAAACATCTTAATAGAAATGACACTATTCTCTGCCTAAAGTTTATATAGTCTTTCAGTAAAGCCAGTCTTGAAATCAAGCTGTGTTTCAGATCATCCAAGTAATGTTAATCATTACAATACCTCTGAATCACTGGATATGCTATATTTGACTTCTTTATCGATAGCAAACAGAAGAACATTGAAATGCTTTCAAAGACCTAAACAGCCCATTTTATCTACTTCAGTCACTACTCGCGGGCTCTTCACTTAAATATGGGAAACTAATGAAAACTGCAAAGCAGGAGGGATTGCTATTTAGATAACCATATACTAGCGTTTGTACATACCATTCCTGCCGCTGCAGTTTTGCATAGGATTGGACTTTCTGCTTTGGACAGAATATTAACTCCTGCTGACCTAGGGCTAAACTCACCCAAACGTTACTTAGATTGAAAGCACAGATTACAATATTATTAAAAAACACATCTATAATTATTCACATTTAATTCTGAACCTAATTTCATGCTGTATGGTAAGAGTGAGCAGATACGTAAACTCAGCATGGTAGCCACTTAAGCATAGAACAATCGATTAGCAGGAAGCACAGGCAACAAAACAAAAAAGGAACTAAAATGGAAAGTTTGAAAAAACAACACATTTAGATATCAGGCTTCAACATTGTCATTGTATGAGGCACATGTTCTTTGGAGAATGGAATTCAAACCAATTTGAAGCCAACAGCACAATTTATAAAAGGTAAAAAATAGGACAGGAATTAGGAAAGCTGAGATGGAATTTGAGGAGCGGATATGGAAAGACATACAGACACAAAATAATGCATTATGTAAATACCTGTGGAGCAGGATGGTTTTGAGAGAATCAGTGGTTCTATTGGGCTCTCAGGGAACGAAAGGAGCAATAAATGGAGATGAGGACACCACATCCGTTAAAAGCACTTTATGTCTCAACCTTGTCAGAGACAATGTTTGTTCTCCTCATGGTATAAAGAGGCACTGTCAGCAATTAAACTTTCAAGATTTTCTTTAAGAGCTTCTAGAACAAAATACTTTAATTAGTCTTGGGCGGCCAAAGAACCAAGACTTGATTCATGAGGGCAATAGTGGTGTTTAATTGCTGCATCATCACCACTCTCTGGCAAAAGTAGACCAAACTTTTGACCCTTGCAGCTTTGATCCATGGGGTGTGCTCAGGACCCTGGGTATTGTGCAAGGAAACTCCCTGGTCCTGAGCATGCTGAGGTCCTCAGTGCTTGATTGTGCTCTTTATGAGAAAGTTTTTCCTTGATCATCCCTCACAGACATTTTGCCTCTTCTAAATGCAACACCTTGCATGGGCCACTCCAAGCCAGACTTTCAGGCACTATGGGCCACCAGGACTGTGGTTAGATATCAGAGAAATGTCTCTGCTCTCTTGATATATCAAGGAGAAGCTCTATTTTTGTGCTGTCTGATTGACTGACACTAGCATGAGTTTTCAGCCCATGAGAGAGACAAGTCATGAGGTTTTTTGAGACAAAAGCAGTTCAGAGAAGTACGTAGACTGAGGGACGCCTACTCAATATCAGACCCATCTGCTGAACCACCTCGTGGCTGATCAGGGATTTTAGCAATTCAGAATCTGGCACATCCCTTTCAGATTAGGCTATACAACCCCCTGCTGCTCCCCGTGTTTCCTTTTTAATTCACTCTAATGTGCATTCAAACCACAAAAAAGCTAGGCTGTTGTTTCTTATTGAACATATAAACCCTGTTCATGCTTTCTCTGCTTCAGTTTGGTGCAAGGAGGAGCTGGGCACAAGCTCTCTGGTCCCTTGCCATCAGTGGGAGAGGAGGGTGCTGAGCTCGTCCCAGGGGGGCTGAGCCCACTGCGAAGTCATCTCCCACCACAGCATGCCAAAGCATTTCTATTTTGTTAACGTGCACCCCTGGTGGAGTCTTCTTCCTCTTGGTTTGTAAGGAGGTGATGGGTGCAGGTTTATTCATTCTCTGTCAGACAGAGGGAGGAAGCATCCAGTGCTTGGTATTGTTTTTGCTGTGTCATCTCATTTGTGCTATCAGCATGCCTGCTTGCTCTTGCGAGGCTGGTCGTGTGGGGATCCTTTCAAAGGCGACTCTGGCAGCCTTTCCTTCCGTTCAAGTATTTCACGTCTCCCTCTTCTTCACTAAACAAAGAGCCTGTGCCTGCTTCATCAGTGAGCATGACAAAACAGTTGCCTGCCCACAACATGAACCATTTCATTTGGATGGCAATGTATGCAAATCTGATGTCCCATTTTTTTCAGCAGAAATTATATTTTACCATTTTAAGATGCTGGTTGTATAATCTTTCTATATTTCTAATTTTAGTGAATTGTCCTGACATTTCCAGTATTGCAATAAAATTAATTACAGAGCAAGACTGTGAAGCAAATTGATACAGATGTGTATCTGACTGTGTTACAGAAATAAACGTTAGTGGAGGTGTATATTATGTAAAAAGAGAAAGTCACTCTCCAGTCTGAATAACTCAACCATCCTACAAGAGCGTTCAACAGTGAAAGACACTGACAGTCGGGTTTGCTTCATTTACCTTCTCGCTGTCAAAATTTGCACTTATGTGCAGGAAGAAGTTTCTTATGTCTTCATCATTGATGCTGCTTCTGTTTACTCTCTGCTGATCATTCAGAGCTTTTGAAGTTATGGGCATCCTTGTTTCCTCACATCAATTGACAGCATCATGAAGCAGTCTATGAATTGTCATTGGGAGCAAATCAAATGCCACAAGGCCTTGTGCTGATTACAGCTCTTGATTTCTCGGTTGTCAGCTTTGGCAATGGTACTTACCAAGACAGCTGGTAATTCTTTCTTTTTCCAGCATTTCTTATGGGCATTGGTTTCTGGGGATGCCTGGTCTCCTACCTGAAGCTTCAGGAAGACCTTTATTTTTAGAATTGTGGTTCTGAGTGGAAAATTAGCCCTTTTTTCTGGTGTGTGTTGGTGAAATTGCCAGGGTGGGGACCAGACAAAGTAGGGAGCACAGCCTAAGAACTAGACTCAAAAAACTCTGTTTGTTACAGCAAGAAGTCTGAACTTCCATTCTAGTAAGCAAGTAAATCAATACATAATAAACATAATGTTTACAAGGTTATAAATAGGCTTCAAAGTAAACACTCCATTAAGATGAATGGTACAGTTTGCACTCCTCTTAGAACTATTGATTCAGTCTGGATGCCTGTAGATTCATGAAAATAGCACTGCAGCATACACATTTTAGAAGGTTTTCTTTCGACCAAGGAATGCTATCTTTCAAAACAAAACAAAAGTTGAAAATGGTACAAGGCAACTGTCAGAAGCTGCTCCACACATTTTCAGCTTCATATTATTAAATGATGCAGATTTTTTTTTCCAGTAATAAGATTCTGCCACTTAAGGAATAGCAATCAAACTGAAAAAAATAAATCAACTTGGAAGAAAAAACACAGTCCTGTTTAAAAGTACAGTCTTACTCTATGCGAGGCAACCTTGTGAGCAGTTTTGAGAACATTCTCTTGATGACAGGCCTTAATTTTTATGCACATAACCTTCTCCTTGTTCATTTACTTGTGGAATATCAGAATCTATTGATCATAAATGTCCCTTCATACTAGATTGTGATTTTTTTAAAGAGATGGAATCATGTGTCTCAACTGCTCATTAAAAAGTTTGAGGGTTTTGTATATGGAAATAAAGTTCTAGATGAGCCACTTTTCATCCATCAATTAGACAAATAGTTCGCACACAAGCATTTTCACTGTGGACGTAAAGCCAGGTAAGATGAATACAGCCATTGCATTCTGTCACTGCTTGCATGAATGCTCTCCAATTGCAAGTTCATTTTTGGTCATCCACACTACAAGTATTAAAAAATATCACTCATAGGTTATGGACAGTAATTTCCAAAACCACAACTTTTTCACAGAGCATGAACTTCAGGAGCTGGTGGAACCTCTTTTTTATTTTCTAACAAACAGGTACTCCTTTTGACCATTGTAGTCCTTCATGGAGACAAGTTCTGAAATAGCAGGATATATTATTGAGTCAATGATTTCCATTGGTGCTAGACCATCTTTCTTCATATTTTGGACACAGTGGCATATTGTTTAGCATCTAGATTGCATATAGATATACAGGGAGGGTCTTCAAAGGACCAGGATGTCTTTCCTTAGCTTTGAAAAAATTTGAGATTGCCTACAAGCAAAACATGACTGATGGTAACGTTTTACGTAATGATATCCAGTCAGAGATCCCTTGAACTGGGCAACAATAACAAAAGATTATAGCATGACACACTACCTTTTGAGATCTCCTGGTGGTTGTTCGGGTTGCAGACCCTGATGGGGAGGTTGGTCTTTCACACTGAACAATCACTGGAATAGTTTGTAATGTCTCATGTTCTCAAATGGTTTCCAGAAGGACACTACTCTCTGATTTCTCTGCCTGGACCTAACTGTCCTGCTTTGAACTGTATCAGTCCTAAGTTTATTCTTGGTACCTCTTCTATGTTTTTGCATGCAGTTTTGTCTCCTACTTGAAAAATATAAATCTGGCCTAGCATTACCAGCGTTCTCACATGATCCACACGTCTTGGATAAAACAGTGGTCATTTTTTATGACTTGTGCTTTTGCTTATAATTATCAGCATCATTCTTCCATATGTGATTGATTCAATGGATCTTACTCAAAAAGAAAGCTGTAGGCAGAAAGCTAATGTGGGGTTCAAGAATGTAAAGCATTGAATACAATACGGTCTTAAGCAGGAGTGAGGGTGCCAGTGGATTGGAAGGAACACAAGACCGCTGCTTTCTGCTGCAAGATAGATAAATTTGAGCTAATTGTTAAACCACTGTTTCAGATTTCTATTGATAATCATCCAGCCTTCACAAGAATACTATCATATCTTGAGCAGTGAACAAAATTCGTGGGATGTCAGCTTTCTCTCTGCTAATTCACAGAATACCTGAGTAGCACTCTGTGTGGGTTTGAGGTTGGAGCTGAGCTGTTACCACCCGTTTAAATTTAACCGTTAGTTGTGTTTAAATGTGGTATGTTTTTGTCCCTTCTGCGCTACAATTTTTCTTTGAAAAATATATTGCAATACCAAGGAACCCTTCTCTTCTTTAGAAATTCCACTGAATAATTTGGTTTAAAGGCAATAACATTTGGGTCTCTGCTGTTTCAAAACAGGTTAAAACATAAATTAAAAGATACAATTTATAGTTATCATATTTTATTCAGCTCGTTCATTTTATATTTCTTCAATTTATTTGTAAATAAACTAACCACGCCTAAAAAAGACAGGTCTTTGGTTTGCAAGTCTAATTGTCTCACAGAACTATGTGTGTCTGGATTCAGCCATATGAAAGAGTCTCGTTGCCACATATCTCTTTCAACTGGTCTAGAATTAAAGCAGAAGAGAGGAATGGTCCTGCCTACTTACACGGACCGTCTCACTGGCAGTACACTGGAGGACATTCCAGTAGTGCTTATTGAACTGCACCATACTGCTTCCCAACATTTGTCCAGAATCCTGTAGTCTCTCTATCACATGTGGTTCATGAATTCCAACTGTGTGAACCCAGTGGTTTTCCTTATCAAATCCATTGACTTGTAGTGACTCAGATGCTAGATAACACCATCATCATAAGGCAAATGCCTTCTTATGTGAAAATAGCACTGATATGGTAAGAAATAAATTAGGGGTACCATAGCGTCTTAAACATACTCAAAAAAAGGAGGCATGGTCCCTCAGAGAGTTTGTCTTTTTAATCTATAATCTGAATGTCCATTTCTGTCCTAAAAAGTTCTCTTTAAAAACTTACACTGGCTGGCTTTACAAAACAGAGCTGTTCCTGCTCCTCTGCTTGGTAAAGGCAGTTAGAGGCAATGCTGGATAATGGGCCAAGCAGACCCTTGGCATGGAGCTCTCTGGGACGGAGAAATTTCCAGTGTTTAATGGAAAGTGTGGCAGATCTTCCTGGTGGAAGAATAAGGAAGAACTTCATCAGGAATCCTCATCAAGATGTCCTTCCCCTAGGGACCTTGCTTGCAGTTTTCTCAACTTCTGGTTATTTTTTAAAGTATGCTGAGAAGGAAGTCATTATGGGGATTGTGTAGATGTGAACACTGTGTTCTGCTAATGGAACTTCAAGGATGTTGTTTTGCACCTTTCCTAAGAGGCCAAATGCATCAACTTTATAATATACTCAATCTGTAAAAGCATTTATCCTTAAAACTCCAGTCTCCTCACAAAGACAGGTCTCCTGTTAATGGAATTAATTAGTAGAGTTCAGCATACGAGCAAATGAGAGCAAGCAAAGCCAAACAAAATCCTTTTTTGCTTTAGATTTTTTTTTAATGAAACCTGTTGGCTCTTGCCTTGCAGACCCATCCCCCTTTACTTGCTGCTTGTTTCACTGCCATTATGTCTAAATTAATGATGTGTTTGGCAGTCAGACAACTGATCCAATTGGCTGCAATGTCACAGTTTGAAAAAGCTCATCAGTCCTGCAGCCTACTCATTTTTTATGACTGACATTAACACAACCATTGAACAGTGTGCGTGCTCCCACTCTCCCCGCACACTCGGCACACAAACAACATTTACATTAATTTGGTGAATATACAGTCATGCTCACTGAGTATGGGGAGCTCCACTGCAGAGGAGTGAGAAGGGAATCATTGCTGGACAAATAGTGACTCTGCAGCTGACTCGGGGAGCCCAGCCTGGTGTTGCACAATCCCTTCCAGTATAAGGGCAGATACATTTTAGAAGGGGAGCTCCCTTAAGTGGACAAGCTAGCATAATTATATTTCTAACTACTTGGCTGCAGCAAGAAGGCAGAAAAAACAAAGCTTTTCATATCTAAGTGTCTCTGGCACTGATGCAACAAAGGGATTTACATACCTCGCAGTGCTAAAATGGACATCCCTCTCTTCCACCATCCAGATTATTAATGACAGTATCAGATAGTATAAAAACCAAGACAGACTCCGGTGAAAGTCTATACAATTTAACCTTCCATTTTGACAGTGAAACATCACTAACTACTCTCTAAGTACACTTTTCAAACTCATTTTATACATACCCATTAATTTTTTTGTCTATACAATTTTTTCCTATGCTTGCTTATGTAAATGTCATGTGAGATAGTGTCAGAAATTTTACGAAGATCAGAAAAATAGCATCTATTGTTTCTCCTCAGTGAGCAAGGTCTGTTATCCAATTTGAGAAAGAAATTATGTTTGTTTCACATTGTTTGTTCTTGGCAAATCAATGGTGACTGTTCCTCTTCTCCTTACTTTTCAGGTTCTTAGAAATATTTAATTTGATTGCTCATTTCTTTTCAGGAGTTGAAGTTAGTCAGGTGGTCTATAATTTCTCAGCACCATTTCTTTTAAAGATAGAAACCATGGTTGTCCAGAGACAGTTTCCTGGTAGTCTATTCACCTTTCCCAAGTTCTCAAAGATAACTGTGAACAGTTATAAGATTTCATCAGTCAGTTCAAGTACCCTCAGAGGAAATTCATCAGGCTTAGCTGATTGAAAATCTCTCATTTATGTTCCTTCTCTTTAAGAGGCTGAGATCTTGCTTACCTTTTTGCGGATGGAATTAGTTGTACTACTTGCCACCTCAAAACTGACCTTTTTAATAAAGGGCAATGCAGAAAAACTTATTTCAGTGTATTTTCCTAGAAGGAATCTTTAATACTTAAGCGCTGATGTCATAGGCATTAGAGCTAAAAGCATTTTCCCCTAGGTTAAGTGGAAAAATCCTGGGAAATGAACAAATGGACATTTCCCCCTTTTAATCCTTTATCCTTCATTCTGTGGTGATTTTTTTCTTGAACTTTCAGTATGGCTACACATTTGCAGCAGTATTTTCAAGACTATTGAATTCTAATTAGTCTCACCATCTCACTTTGTCTTGTAGGTAAAACAATTTCCCTTTTCCCAGCCAAGAACAAGTTAACGATTGAAGCACTCACAGTACAACTCTTACATGTGTATCAATAGGATGATGTCCACTCAATTGTTTTAAGCACAGAAGAGTGCTATCCTCTGAACCAGCAAGCCCAAAGCTTTTCAATAAATCTGCAAGGATGTAGCAGATTAAAGACAATGGGCATCTTTCTCTGAAGCATCTACTGCTAGTTTCTTTTAGATATGTAATTGATTGGGTCCCTCCAATATACTAATTCCTTCTACGTTGTTAGCAACAACATCTCATTGAATATGCTTTGCTTCTGGACTGTAGCTATACTAACTGTCTCACGGCAAGGGTAAAAAGTTCTCTGACAACTGGTTCACAACACAAGGAAAAAGCTGAGAACAGCAAATGAGACCACCCGTGCTTCATGCTTCAAGTTTGAGAGCTCTGCAACAACAAAGCTTACTTTCTTATTTTAAACTTTTCATTGCCACTCAGTTTTGCTATGCAAATCAGGACTTATAGAGGACAAGCAGAAACTGATATGACAATGAAATGCCTTGGTTCTAAGAAAATCTTTACTACTTTACATGCCTGATCATTTAAATGTATGTCAAAATTAGAATTATGCATGTGAACCAAAAATAGTCTGAGTTAAATATCTGAAAGATTTTCTAAATGCAAAAAAAGTCATCAGCCTTCTTGATTCACATCGAAGACATGTGTTTTACAGGCCTCCGGCAGAAATATTTTAACCTTCTTTTAAAAAAATAATTGTTTTGTCCACTTCTGTCTTTGTGAATATATATATCTAATTTTTCTATAACTAATCATGCTTTTCAAAATAGGCATATTTTCATAAAGTCAGGTAACCTCCTTGAAGCAGATTTTCCTGGGTAAGCTACTGCTGAGAAAAGAAGCGCAAAAGATCTGGCAACTAGTGAAAAAGGTTACATGAAAAGCACAACAGCAAAATATGCCAGTGTGGAAGGAAGTAGGAAGCAGAGGAAGATGAAAATATAGAGTCATTTGAAAATCAAAACACAAGCAGGGAAAGCATGATATGACAAAGGATATTGCAGAGTGGCCTTTTAATTTCACTGTAGCAATGATTTACACTAACTCACCCAATACACCGTTGTGACAGATTAGGAACAGCTCAGCTATGGAGGCATTATCTTCTAGCAGTGGGATGGTAATGAACAGCAAGGGGCTCTTTCAACCACTCCAGTAAGACAAATTAGAGCACCTCCATCTATACCCATAGAATGTGTATAATGAGACAAAGAAAACAAGGAGGATAAAGTTAGAGGTATTAAGTGCAAAATTAATTGACACCAATAAGGACATGCGTTTGAAATCAGGAGAAGATAAAAGAAAATATAGGTTCATGGTTTAATGTGGGAGGACAGCAAATAACGGGCATACAGAAAGATGAACCTTCCAGTGTTTATTTTGCTTCAGTCTTCATGAAAATCGTTAACTGAAAGCAAACGTTACTGCAATTCATTTAAAAGAGAACAGTATGAAGGCCAAAACAGAGAAGGGCTGGGTTCAGTAATATTTAGTTAATTCAAATGTATTTAAGTTAGTGGTTCCTGATGAAATTCACCACCAATCATTTAAAGAATCACCCAGTCAATCCCTGGGGCACAAGAACTAACTTTGACAACTTAAGCAGGGTGGAAAAAGATTCAAAAGACTGCAAAGGAGTCAGCATAGTACCTATCACTAAAAGGGGGGAATGGGACCATAGCCTAATTCATGTCAGAAGCAATATTAGACAAAGAATTAAATAATCAATGTATAAGCATCTTTAGGATATTAAGATGATTAAAACTGCCTACATAGATTTGTCAAGAGTAAATCATGTCAAAACAATCTGCTCTTTCTTTGCAGAAGGAGAGCTGCTCTGGTGATTGCAAAAGATACAGTAATACCTGTGATATGCCTATACCTTGATAAGGTTTTTCGATTTGGTTTGCATATCTCGGTATATACAAATCATAGAAATATGGTTTTGATAATATCACCATAAAATAGATGCAAAATTGACTGAAAGTGCATTTAAACCACAAATGCCTCAAATGCGTTATCAGCATGGGAATGATTCAAGCAGGAGTCTGCACTGATTTGTCCTGGACCCAGTTCGATTCAATGTGTTCAGGAATGACTTGGCTGACAGAACAGAGAATACACTTAAGACATTTGTGGTGACACACAAGGGAAGACGATATCAGAAATGTAATTGATCTTGATACATTGGACGTCAAACCTGAAATTCAATAAAGACAAACACAGAGCACTACACTGAAAAGAAACATCAGATACACAATTGCAAAATGAAAAAGTGAAGAGGCAGCGATCCATCGGAAAGGGACCCACTGCTACAGCAGTTTGATGAGTGAATAGGAGTAGAAGTTGTGACACTCCTGGGGAACTGAAAAAAAGGCAAATCTAATTCTGGATGAAAGTCAGAGGAGCGTCACAGGTAAGAAACACAACACATCAATTCTGCTCTGCTTCCAGTCAGTCAGACATCCACTGCACCATGACGCCCCATTTGCTCGACACAGAAAAACACAGAGCGTTTAGAAACAGGCTAAAAGTCTGAAGGCAAAAATCAAGCTAAGAAGATCAGCAATCCTTCAACATGTAAAAGCAGAGAGAGCTCTGTGATGGGTAAACAGAGGCAGCTGTGGCAGACAGCTGGAGGCAGCTAAACGTCTGTGGGTTACTCACAGTGCTATGCCAGGGCCCTGGAAAGCCAGGCCGTCTGCTGCTGTTGCCACTGCCAAGAAAAGGGCTTGGGTGGGTGGAATTTGGGCTATTCTGGGGAGGAAGAGGGGATCCCAGAAGCAAATGTCACTGTTCGGGATTGGAACAGAAGCAACAATGTCAGTTTTCTACATCTTTCCACTTGCAAGCACAGTCTGGATTCAGCCTTTCCCTTTGAAAGTTGACTGTCACCTGTCAGTCTTGCCTACACCATCAAGAGGCTTTGAACTGCGCTGTAGAAGGCATGTATGGAAAGCATGGGAGTCAGTTCTTGATGTCCACCCAGGGAAGCATGACAAGAATTTAAGAGCTTTACAGCAGAACAAGTTTAGCATAGATATTAAGGGAAAAGTCCTAAAGAGAAGCACTGGAAATCATTGCCCAGAACATTATGGAATCTCCTTCACTGGAGAGATGAAAAGCCATTAGGGAAGATATATATTAGCATCTACAAGCGGGTGTGTTTGTTGTCTCTCTGGGAAGGAAGACAAAGAAATGACATCCTGAGGGCCCTTTCCATCTTCGCATTTCTGAGTAATAACATTTCACTACGTCTCAGTGTTTTACTGGGAAAAACTGTGAAAGCAGCACATTGCACCCTTGTGCTGACGGCAATTTTCAGAGCCCCTCTGCACAGCCCTGGGACAAATGACTGGCAGGAAAATGTTCAGCATCATTTTTAGCTAGGATTATATGGTGTGTGACATCAGCCCATAGAAATTGTTTCTGGCTTCGCTCTCTGGCATCAGTGAGGAAGTGCTAAGTCATACATCTGTTTGGGAATGCAATCACATTATTGTCTCCTGACAGAGAACATAATCAACTAATTTCGGCCCTGGTATAAATGGATAACCATTTATTATAAATGGATAACCATTCTCAGTTACCCTCTGAAGAAGCCTCCTTGTCTCCACTACTGCTGTATAGGTAAATTAAACTCCTCAATTTATGTGCTCCAAATTAGTTAAAATAATTTAAAGTAGATGGAGTTAACCGCTTGGAAGTTATTTCTCAATAACTAAGCTATTAGTAATCATTCCTAGGGCTCTTTATAATCAATGTTGGATTGTTTCTCAGTGAATATGCACATCTCCTTTCTATTACTTCAGTGGAGTAACGCCGAGTTAAACCAACTGAGGATTTGGCCCACAGTATATCAAGGGTACTTCCTTTTAATTTAGTAATAATTACACCCTAGGCTAATATACTCGCAGGTCTTTGGCCTTTGAGTTAATGAAATAATACCAACATGGCCCTCAGAATCAATTTATTCAGCAAATAAATTACTTCACAAACAGGAAGTAACCTCAATTTATTATAATAAACTTCATTGTGTATATAAAAAGCAAAAAAAAAGACAGGGGAGATGAACAAGTAGGAAGATAATTTTTAATATGATTTTCTAAGGTTCTTATCTCCCTAGTATGTGATAACCCAAACCAAAAGTGTAAACCATGGGCACACACACGTGCACACACACACAAACAAATCAAATTAATCCAAATTTCATCACCTACCAAAGGCCTCACAGAATTATTACAAATGCTGCAAAGCGATGAGAAGCAATATATGTTCTGCCACCCACAAGAAGAATTACATCTCAGACTAGATTAATAATAACCTGGGAATGTATATCTTCCATTCTCCCAGCAAACTAGAAGCGAAACTGAACACGTGGTCTCAGAACAAGAGCATAAAGAAAGAGGTGATAGCAGCTCCTTTCTTCTAAACTCTGCAAAGAAAAGTTGTTTCACCTCCCTCTCTCACACCTCTTCTTTGTGGAGGAAAACTGTCAGGAAGAGCAAGCACAGAAAAATCATACAGTCCTTGCTGCTCATTATCTTAGACTGAGCTAATTCTGTTGACTACCACACAACTATATCCACATAATCTTAGAGTCACACAGAGAGAGAATCAGGTCCTGCCGAAATCAAAAGAAAGTGCCAGAGTCTTGTACTTTAAACATTGTATCCAACAGGAAAGTTACAGGGGATGGATTTTTAACTTTTTGGTCACGTAAAACATGTGCTTTATGCAGTGTTATGTGCATATCCCTAAGATAATTGTTTCTAATTCACATCTGTTCACATCCAAGTGGTTTACTACAGGTTTTCACAGTACAACTGTAGGAAGAGAATTTTGCCCAAAGCAAATGGTCCTAACCTGTTCAGTATGAAAACTTTTACCATGCTTCCAAAGAACAATTTTGTGAAGGACCCAACTAAAGTGAATTTTTAAAATACGACAGCCAGTATTGATTTACATACGTAGACCACCGAACCAGAGTAACGTTGGTATTGCAAATTATATTTGCACTCTCACAAGACACGAAACCATGCTCTTGAACAGAAGTAAAGACTGGTTTTGTGCATGAGCTATAAGTTTCAAATATTCTGAAGGGGATGCATTTACAGGCATTTTGAAGAAGACTAGGTTATGTGATCATTTTGCATTATAAGCTTGATAAATTTGTGGTTTCACATCTTGATAGGTATTTGGGTAAAACTAAACGGTTCCAGCTGACTTTTTCACTTGATTTTGAATTTAAAGATATCTGAGTAATGGTGGAGAAGAGAACAGATGAATTCTGCAAATAGTGGAACCAAACAAAGAATGTGTATGAAATGTTCTGAAGAATAAATATTATATTTTGCAAAACATATAGCAAGGGAATTTAAGATGTGTGCTTTATTGTGTAAACTTTCTTCTTCAAAAATTAATGTGTTTTTCTGCACCAGTTTTATATAAGTAGATACATTAACTTAGAGTTTATATATGCATATGCAGACACAGATATTAATTTTAAATAATTATATAGATATGTACAGTTGCATAACAGTATCATGAGGTGGCAATATCTCTAATCATACAGCCTTTACTAACTTGAGCTTAGTGCAGTCTTTCCTATGAGCAAACATTTCATGATTCTGTTCATGTCATCTCTATTTAATGAAAATTTAAGAAGACCATAAATGGTTCATGGAAATCAATATGTAAGTGAGGAATGTTCTGAAGAAAATAGACTAGATTTCATTATAAGCTGAGTATTGTCTTCTTGATGTATCCAGTGACAGAGATTTCCTGGAGTGAAGTCAAGACAACAATTTTACACAATGTAAAATGGTCTGAAAGTGATTAGTCTGTGAGCTCCAAGGAAGGTTTTTGGCTTAAGTGTAGATAAAAATAAAACCTTACTAAAGCTGCAAGCATACAAGATAGTGTTTTGAAAATCAGATGACAGCTACAAAGAACTCCATATTAATTTTAAAAATGGAAACTGTATCTCTCTTTAAATCTTTTGATGTTCTGGCAAGGGCCCAAATAAGAGTGGGAAGGTGTCTAAAAAATACTGTGCTTAGTCCTGCTGACGTTGCAGTAGCATAAGCAGTACTAAGATTGAGGGAGACATTTTGCTGAAGTTTGTGCTGCATTGGTAAATTAAATATTGAGGAAATCATAAAACATGTTCCTTTTGATCATCCCTTTATAAAGCTTACCATCATGTTTGCAGATTCAAAACTGATACCATGAATACTTCCCAGTTTGACTTGTTGTGAAGGTTTTGTAGCCTTGCAGAACCTGCTTATGGACGTACTCAGAAAGGAAAGGAGTCACTGCCAAATCTGAATTCTTGGCAGACACCAGCTACACATGCAATGGACACGGATGGGATCCACCCAAGAGTGCTGAGGGAACTGGCGGAGGAGGTGGCCAAGCCACTCTCCATCATCTATCAGCAGTCCTGACTAACAGGGGAGGTCCAGGATGACTGGAGGATAGCTAATGTAACACCCATCTATGAGAAGTGCCAGAAGGAGGATCCTGAGAACTACAGGCCTGTCAGCCTGACCTTGGTGCTGGGCAAGATTATGCAGCAATTCATCCTGAGTGCGCTCACCGGGCGTGTGAAGGACAACCAGGGGATCAGGCCCAGCCAGCATGGGTTCATGCAAGGCAGGTCCTGCTTGACCAACCTGATCTCTTTCTATGACCAGGTGACCCACCTAGTGGATGAAGTTAAGGCTGTGGATGTCATCTACCTGGACTTTAGTAAGGCCTTTGACACTGTTCCCCACAGCATCCTCCTGGAGAAACTGGCTGCCCATGGTTTGGATGGGTGTACTCTTCACTGGATAAAGAACTGGCTGAATGGCCGAGTGCAGAGAGTGGTGGTGAATGGAGTTCAATCCAGGTGGTGGTCAGTCACGAGTGGTGTTCCCCAGGGCTCAGTTTTGGGTCCGGTCTTGTTTAACATCTTTATCAATGATCTGGATGAGGGGATGGAGTGCTCCCTCAGTAAGTTTGCAGATGACACCAAGATGGAAAGGAGTGTCGATCTGTTCGAGGGTAGGAAGGCTCTGCAGAGGGATCTGGACAGGCTGGATCGATGGGCCGAGGCCAACCGTATGAGGTTCAACAAGGCCAAATGCCAGGTCCTGCACTTGGGTCACAACAACCCCATGCAACACTACAGGCTTGGGGACGAGTGGCTGGAAAAGTGGAAAAGGACCTTGGGATGTTGGCTGACAGCCGGCTGAACAGGAGCCAGCAGTGTGCCCAGGTGGCCAAGAAGGCCAACGGCGTCCTGGCTTGTCTCAGGAATAGTGAGTCCAGCAGGAGTAAGGTGATCGTGTCCCTGTACTCGGCACTGGTGAGGCCACACCTGGAGTACTGTGTTCAGTTTTGGGCCCCTCACTACAAGAAGGACATTGAGTTGCTGGAGCGTGTCCAGAGAAGAGCAACAAAGCTGATGAAGGATATAGAGAACAAGTCTTACGAGGAGCAGCTGAGGGAGCTGGGGCTGTTTAGTCTGGAGAAGAGGAGGCTGGGGGGGGACCTTATTGCTCTCTACAGCTACCTGAAAGGAGGTTGTAGTGAGGTGGGTGTTGGTCTTTTCTCCCAGATAACTAGCGATAGGACAAGAGGCAATGGCCTCAAGTTGAGTCAGGGGAGGTTTAGACTAGATATTAGGAAAAATTTCTTTACTGAACGAGTGGTCAGGCATTGGAACAGGCTGCCCAGGAAGTGGTGGAGTCACCATCCCTGGAGGTGTTTAAAAAATGTGTAGATGTGGCACTTCAGGATATGGTTTAGTAGGCATGGTGGTGTTGGGGGGATGGTTGGACTTGATGATCTTAGAGGTCTTTTCCAACCTGTGATTCTATGCCACTTACTCATCCACGGCGAAATAGGGTCCTTTATCCAGATGCTCAAAGAATATGGTTGTAATACACCTCCATGAACTCTTCTTAACTGATTGCATAAATTTTAAAGCTACAGAGTCACTCCAGGTGATTTTATTGCTGTGTGATTCCTCTTTCTGGGGCAGTGAACTTTGCATTCTTTCCTACACAGTGGCTGCATGAACACTGCACCCTTTCTCCTTCCTCCCTTCCCTCCATCCATCTGAGCTGTAGGTACTGAGGGCACTTACCTAAAGGGTCTCTGGGGAGAGACAGAAGCCTCTCAGACTGCTGCAGTATCTACCATGCAGCTCTTCATTGGACTGAAGATCCTGTCTCCACTCTAAAAACAGTGACTTAAGCTCCTGATAGCATGCAGTTCAGAAAACAATCTTCAAGGTAGTTTGTCTTGATTTCTTGCAGGTGATGCTGACTTTCCGAAACACGTCCACTCTCTGTACTGCAGTTTGGACTCTAATTTGGAAACTATACGAGAAATTTAAATACTGCACTAGCTTATCGTGTGACTGCGTTCTTCTACTGTCAAAGATCAAAATGTTTCTGCAAATCATGGGAACACCTGAACTGCTGTTGAAAAGGAGATAAAAATTTATAATAGAAAAATATTAGGCACACTAAATGCAGGGCTTGCGAACAGTCCCTTCTTTTTTCTTTATATATTGAACTTAAATACATTGTTCCCAAAGTAGTTTAAGCCCAATGTTTTTGTTGTGCTGCTTTACATCAGAGGTAGCTTACAGAATATTACAGAAGTTACAGAATTAAACTAATGTGAATGATAAGGGAGGTGACCATTCAAACGTGAATTTCAAGCCTCACACTCTCAGTCTCAAAGAACCTAGAAAATATTGTGAAAACATTGTTGTCATTGTTCCAGAGGTACTCAGCAGTCAGTTTGTCAGGAAAAGAAAATATACCAAAACCCCAAAGTATTTCTTACAGAAACAACTCAGAGCGATGCAAGTATTTCACCTTATTGTAAAAGCCCTCTGTAGAATGTTAGAGTATATGACATTTACAATTTTCCTATTACGAACAAGTGTAGCTTCACTCTGAGTTAGTCTCATTGGGCAACAGTAAACTGGAAATTATAGTTATATCTAATCCATTTCTAATAGCCTTGTGTTGGCCTCAAGGCATAATTGAAATTCTAGTATATAAAACGGGAGCAGTTGCTAAATTTTAATTTATGTATTAACTATTCGGAGGAATTAATTAATTAACTTTAACATTGTTATAGTCTCTTTAACAGTGTTTCAAAATAACTGACTGTGATTAATAGACCACAATAAGAGTTTTGATCAGTTGTGTTCTAACATTTCTTGGTTAAAAAGGGAAGAATTTATTGCACATTAACATTTTTTTTAATTATTTAATTGTAGATTTCAATCTTGTCTAAAAATGCAATCTTCATCCATTCAGTGACGTAAGAAGTTAGTTTCCTCTACCCAAACATTTACAAACCTTGCTTCCATCTCCTTTCCTTCTGCCACTATTTAATTTAATTTCATGTGTTTTTAATGAGTGATTCTTTTCAACTGTTTTTGAGAGTTTCAGTCAGCAATATTTCATTCTGGAATAAAAGCTAATGATCCATAAATTCTTAATGCCATATTTCTATAGCCAGTAAATTAGTCTTAAATGGGTTCAGTAAGTTCTGTGATGTATGTCATTAATTGTTAATGGTGTTTTAACTAGATAATTGTTGTAAAAGGTTGTTTATCATCGCCATTGGTGGGTGACTGTTCCCTGCAATCTGTTCCGCCTGGTACTGCTGAACTTGTGCTATTTACCATTGTGTGCAGCAAAGAGAGCAGGAGACTGTGAAGCATAGTTTAAGTATCAAATGCAAATGTGTCCAGTGGATAATGGACCTACAGACCATCAGACTTAAAAAGGGTTGGATTACTTTTCGGTTTTCACACAGGAACACGTGTGCATCATATACTACTGCTCTTTGCACATAGTGTAAATGAGTTATAAACCAGGCCTGCCTTAGTAGTAGAAATGCCTAAGCTTAGATCGAAGCCAATTCAGTCATTAAATTACCTAAAGATTATGCTATCCAATGACATAGTGATCAGAGGAGCAAGTGCAGCTTGGGTAGTCTTTAGTTGTTTCTCCTTGGGCTAAAGACGTAGTATTGCCTTAATGAGATGCAGTAATTAGAGGAAAAGTTCATGAAATGCTGAGCAAAGTGAACTTTTCAATACACAAGAGTAAGTCAGTAAAAGTGAATTGATTCCCCTCTTTGGACTTGAATCCTTAACCAATATTACGAATTCACAGGCTGTTTCCACCAAGTTAATTATCAAGTACACAGATATCTTCCATACAGTCAGATCTAACTACGACGAACAGGAATACAAAGTCTTGTTTCACCAAACACAGGAGGCACTAAGCATCTGGAAGCAATGCCTTTGATTGCTGTCCCAAGTCTCTCCCCAGGTTGCCCTCATTCCTAAAAACACACATGCACTTGTATGCACCCTTGCTTTCAAGGGTGGGTTTTCTTAGGGTATTGCTACTAATATCGCTTTTTGGTGTCTTTGGGCTCTCTTTTCACATTTTCTGTGGGATTCTTTGGCCTCTCCACGGTTTTCCTCCGACACACAGTTCCTGCAGAGGAGTCCTGGCCCCTTGCATTTTCTTTCCACCAGTGGTCAGCTGCATAGCTTGACTCCTAACTGGTTGGAGCATGGCCTGCTGGTCAGTCCCAGTTTGCTTGCACTCCATTCCATACAGCTTGTATATGTTTACTCTAAATGTGAGGCAGTGGATATTTGACCTCAGTTTTAGGGTAAATCTTTAGCATAAGATTTACCCAATCCTTAGAACAACACAGGCAGAATGAACTCTGCAGACTGAGGCCAACTGCTGGGTCATACCTGCTGTTCTTTCCTCTCGTCTCCTGCTATGCCTGAAGTTACATGGAGCCCCATGGACACTGTGAGCAGAGGCTGGATTTTGCATATGTAAATAAGGGCTAGTGAAAGGGTATTACGTACCAGCTTCAGATCTTTCCAAAGCACATTAGGTGTTTCTTAAGGGACGGTACTTAACCCTGTCAATTGTTCTTCCTAATGCCTACTATAGCAGAGAGAGCATAAGGGTTTGGAGACTTTTGTTTGCCCTGCCCCTGTGCATAACTAGCATGTGTGAGCTGTGTATGCACCATGCAGAAGGAACACATGTAAATTATAGTGACTTTTATGGCATGCAGCAGGATGATGAGGCTATAGTGCTGTATTCTGTGAAGAAAATACTACTAACTAGTAACATGCTGCAACCACCTACCAGCCCTACATGACTGAAAAAGCCTCCCAGGGACAGCCTCCTGTAAGGAATCAGTAAAGCTTCTCAGTAGCTCACAAAAAGAAGTGAGGATGTCTTTCTCCCACAGAATATCAGCATCCTCAAATGCAGGCAGGATGCACAATTCCCAGCAAAGCAGTGCTGATGACAGCCTGGTTCTGGAATGTCCTTCTAGAAATGTCTTGCCTCCTCACCACCACGACCGTGTGTCCCAGCAGTGGTCTTTCCAGCAGCCTCCTTTGTCCCTTCCCATATTTGGAAGGCTCCCCTCTACCCCCATGTTCCTCAATCCCACTTCAAGAACTAGCAGGCATGAATTTTGGAGTGCCATGATCAGAAACTCCCACTCTTACCAACTCAGTCAGTGCCCATACTGTTTTTTCCCTTGAAAAGTGGACTGAACCTTTCAAAGAGGAAGAATCACACTCATTCTTTACAGGGTGGAGCCAAAAGCTGCTGTCATTGCCACTACAGTGTGAAAAGCAGCGGTGGTTAGAGCACGCACCCCAAAATGTGGCAAAAGCCAATCTCCTGGAACAAGGCCATACCATGGGAATACACGTATATCTAGAGTGACTACAAGGAGTGTGAGGACTTCTCTCTAGTTTTCCAGTTGAAGCAACTCCTTTGTACACATGATACTAAAAGATTCACTGAGAAGGAGTGTGGGAGTGAACAGGGAATTTTCCAGGAGGAAGAAAAGCTGATTGCTCATCCTTCCTCTCATATTTTACCTACAAACAGCATTGGATAAGAGGTACCAGTAGACCTTGGAACCTTGGGATTTAGCCTGCTCGGGAGCAAGCTGTACACACTAGGTCAGAAAGCTATGCTGTCTCATTCCTTCTGTCCAGTCAAGAAGGTCTTCCATGCAAAGAACAGCTTCAAATAGTCTGGATGGGAGAGGGAGGGAAGAGAAACAGCCTGTCACGTTAATTTGGCAGAAAATAAACCCCTTTGCTTTCTAACGCTCTTCACCGAAGTGAGAGCCTAGGTGCGGCTAGGTTTAAATTCTGAGTGATGTCCAATTTGCCTCTACCAGTCCAGTCGCATTTAATAGGTATATTAAACTACCACGATTCTGGATACACTAATAGCTCTCTGCACCTTCAGTCCAGTTGTGCTCTTGAACTAGCACGGCTGCGTTTGGTTGCGTTCAGTGAGAAACTGTGACAACTGGCTACTTAAACAGTGCAGTTTTATTTGTGCAACAGATATATAGGTTTTTTGAATTGCCAGTGATAGTGACTGTCTGCAAGAAAGCACGTGCAAATACAAAACGCGTGAAAAGATTATAAATAATACAGCCTGGCTAAAAACATTAGGGAGTAACTATTCCTGAGAAAAGCACTTAGTCTGAGTCTCACCCAAGGCGTCCCAAGGGGGGGAGAAGCAAGGTTCAGCCTGTCGGCCAATCCCGGCTGTCGGAGGCAGTCTGAGATGGAGTTTCCCTTGACTTGCTCACAGTGTTATCTTCTTTTCCTCAGAAGATCTTCTTCTCCGAAAATCCCCCATTTCCCTGGCTATTTTTATATGCTTTCTACCTTTAAGGTGGAGTTTGAGTGACTGTAGTCATACATACCTTTTATCATGATTGGTGTAAAATTTTCTCACTTCACTTTTAAAGGTATAGTTTACGAAAAATCGAGAGCTCAGACTCGAAGAGAGGTGGTCGCACCTCGGAAGCGGGTAGCCTTCGGGATGGAGGTATGTTTTGGTATTAAAACGGTATTAAAATGAGCAAAGTTCACGAGAGGATAGCACTTTGGCAAGGTTTCGAAAACCTGTTGTCTCAGGGGGCCAGATGAGCTGCTTATCAGTTCTAGAGAACCATTTCTTCCCGCTTTATCATCACGGAGCAGGGCCATGGAGTTTCCACTCTGTTCCATCCTCCATGGTACATTGCAGGGAGTTGCTGTGTTAGTGGATTCCTCGCATGCCTGCTGCAGCTGTGTCCCATCCTCAGAGCTCCTTTTGATTTCATGCTTTTCCTCAATGGGTGAACACTGCTACGTTTTTCATAT
>Ga0065711_1028522_pt1 | contig 40678 bp, 19 predicted proteins | sample Hoacrofraction12_FD_59098 | JGI IMG/M metagenome (GOLD analysis project Ga0065711, IMG submission 59098) | Hoatzin crop microbial communities from Cojedes, Venezuela - Epithelial fraction 12 v2 (version 2) | ecosystem: Host-associated > Birds > Digestive system > Esophagus > Crop | place... | reverse complement strand
TATTCAAGACCCGCCTGGACAAGGTCCTGTGCAGCCTGCTGTAGGTGACCCTGCTTCAGCAGGAGGGTTGGACTAGATGACCCACAGAGGTCCCTTCCAACCCCTACTATTCTGTGATTCTGTGATTCTGCGTGTGGGTGTAGGCCTGAGACCCTCCACCAAACTGCTGCAGTACCATGCCACTGCCAGCGTGTAAGAGGGGTGAGCCCTTATCTGCATCAGTGAATCTGAAACTTTTCCTGGCCTATGCTAACTCCTGAGCTGTGCTCCCAGTCGCTCTAACAGCGCAGGCGATTACTCACTCCCTGTCACAATTCTTATTTGCCAGTTTGGAATTAGCCAGATAGTGCAAAAGTTTGTTCTTCTTGCTGAGCATCAGCTTATTGCATTTGTTTAAGATCACTCTTTACCACACAGCACCTACTTTTGAGTTTCCTGCATAAGTTGCTCAATAATCCACTTTTACAAAATAGGCATGTTCCTTCAGACTTCAGAGTATTATGTGGATAAAGTCCAGTAATTACTGTGAGGGTTGCTTGGACATAACTGTAAGTAACAGCATTTTTGGCTTTTCTTTCATGCTTTGTCCCTCTTGACGTGCTATTTTTCAGCTTGGTTTTGACTACTCTACCATCACTTCGTATTGCAGTCATGGTAACTCAAGTAATGAGAAGCAGTCATGAAAAGATAAGAAAGATGAAACATGAATTCTGACACATATCCTTTTCTGTATCTATTTTCAACTGGTATGTTGTCTCTGTTTTTCAGTTGCTGACTCACACCAAGTCCTCCATCACCTCTGTACATCCTGCTACTTCCCACTAGGTTGTACTCAACCGTTCCCTCTGCTGTCTTCTTTCAATGTGTGCTGGTATGTGTAGCAATAATCAGCTCATGCAGTGAAATGCAGAATGATTCCAGTAGCCCCAAAGGAGCAGTCAGCTCTTCAAGTTTGAGTTTAAGGAATTTCAGACAAATGTGTCATTTTTCCTCAGAGACGCTTGAGAGAGATTTCAAGGCTATTCTTGAAAAGTGTGAAGACAAAAGCAAACGTGAATGACATCGGGGAGAGTGGTTTGCCTAAGAAAAATATATTCTTGCCTTCCTGTTACTATGCTGGCTTTCTCTAAATTAGGATCCTAATAGTTAGCCAACCTGAAGCTTATTGAAGTTCAAAGCTCCTAAACTTTATAAAACAGATGGAAATTAATCAAACTACCCTTTTAATGCAAAAATACAGACTCCAGCTGTCCCAGGGCCAAATATTTCATTTAACATACTGAGACCTATAAAGCCAGAATCTTACATGCGTTTCTCATTTGATGGGAGCTTTGCCAGAGTTTCAGGGACATGAAGTTTGCCCCATTGCTTTTATACTGGCTTTAGTGTTAGTGTGTGTTAGTTTAGGACATGTGAAAAATATTGATGGTTTCACAAACCCTGAATAAGCAGATCTAGTGTTGTCATACACTAATCCATGGTGTTGCACTTCATAATTCTATTGATTTCTTAATGATCTATTGATATCTTTATGTTTCCTTCAAACCTCATTGTAAGGAGAAGTTTTCTTACCTTCCTTGCTGTTACACTGGGTTAGATGAAATCTTCTGTGTGTGGTTTACCCACATCTTCAAATGTTAAACAGAGCTTATCAGTGATATATTCACAGGATTTGTTCTATTAGAAATGGGATCACAAAATTCCTTTTCACTCCTGTCTCCAGCCATAATTCGCATAGAGTCACCAAGGTGAAAAGACAAAGTAGTCTGTAAAATTATCTGACTGAGCCAGATTGTAAGGACTGCAATGTGGTCTCATGAATTTGTCATGGACAGCTTCTTTCCCATTTCCAGCTTTGATAAAACGGTCAAATTTATCAGAAACGGCACTTCTGTGTTTTTACTAAGATTCATCACTTTCTGAGCTTTTTTGCTTTCTGTCATATCACAGATCTGCCATATGTGAAACGTGTCACGCCCCAGTGGGCCCACTAGTTTGGAAATGGGATATGAAGTTCTTCAGGCTACAGGTTGTTGCTATGAATCCACTTCTGTGTCCAGATGTTGCTACATGACAGCCTTTCAGTGACCTATAAGAAAGAGGTGGCTTGGGTCAGAACCAGAACAAGTAGGCTGATGTCATTATCACAACAGCCATGGAGGTTGGCATTTAACAGAAAGCCCAGCTGAGAACTTAATGCCAATCAAAAAGGTCAACCTTTACTTCACTCCGTATACTTTTAATAAGCAAAATGCCAATTACAGTGAAAGATCACAGAGCCATTCCAAACCTTTTGTTTCTTTGTGGTAAGAGGGGCTACTAATCAGATATTTCATTGGCTCTACGTCAGTAAAGAAATGGTTAGAAATCAGTTTGGATTTGCTTGGGTGTCCTGTCAAATCTGGATCTGTAAACACGTTTTAACAACTTCTGAAGTCTTCAGCTACTTAAATCTGTGACTGAAGATGCATTAAATTTGTGCCGATAGTTTGGGGGTGCTTCAAGAAGAGCAATACAGTCTGCAGTTGGATCAAGGCTGGCATGACCAAGGTGTTCTAGCAAGAGGGACCTCGGTGTTAACTGATGCTTGGATATATGACAAGGAAGGAGGTTGCCTGTTTCAAGGGTCATTTTTTTTCAGAACAGTGAAGGATGAGCGTGTCATTGTATCAGCAAGAGGAGTATGTGAGAATTTCAGAAATTTGTTCAGTGCTGTGAAGGTGAATCTCTTTTTCCTGTGGTAAAAGATTGTTCCCAATAAGAGCCTGTATTCATTGCAAGGTGACTATTGCCCTTAGCGCTGGTTTATACAGCAGCTTTTGTTAACTTCCTTGTTTAGCATAATAAGCAAACTTTCTTTAATAAGCCTTAAACGCTGCTAAGAGTTGTCAAAGGGGACTGATAGTAAATAATATTAAATTGCTAGTAGAAGTGTGTGAAAATGAAAATGCAAACTCATAAGAACATTTTGAAAATTTTTTATTCAGTTTTTAAATGAAAAGTCAGACCTTAAGGATGACTCATACTTCTGGGTCATAGCTGACGGAGAAATCCAAGGAAACTTCTTGTGGAGAAATCATTGCTTCTTGAGGCATTTCTAGTCTCATGTAGAAAATTTAAGAAGTGGAGAGCTCATGTTAGTGACTAAACCTTCCATTGTTTTTCCCCAGTCTAAATCTGGAATTTTACTGAGTTCTTCGCTTCATAAACCTTGGGCTTTCTCCCAAGTCCACCAGCAAATAAATACACAACTGGCTTGTCCTGGACGGAGTGCAAATAATTCTGTGTTGGGTTAAGAAATATACATAGTTCCTGGAAAGAAAAGGAAAATAATTTTTTTTCTCAGGTTTGTCCATTAGGAGAAGAAAGACACTGTTATTGCATGTATTTGTGAAGTACCACAGCAAACCCAGGCTACCTGAAGAAGACACCTCTTCACTTAACTAGTAAAACTGGTGAAAGGTTGGGAAGGGGTTCTGCAAGAATCGTCCAACATGTTTAGTATTACAGTCTGCAGTATCATGCGAGTACTTGGCTAGCCACATGCTTGTTGCTGCATTTTCATTATTTCCCTCACAAGAATGGCCTTGAACATGGGAAGAAGGAAACATGTGATTATTTGTTTTTCTGGATTAGGGAGAAAATGTTTTCTAATTGCCAAAGTACATATAAGAACACATTGCTAAACAGCTTCAGCCTCAAAAGCCAGTGCTAACTCACTTTTCTAAGGTTTTCATATGCTAACTTCAGCTGCACTGCTTTTGGTTACAAACTGTACATGTACAAGTAGAATGTGCAGTGGATGGAAACATATGCTTCCGATATGAATTACATGCGTTGAATAGCTAACGCCATTGAATCAGTGACAGTGGGGGGAAAAAGAACAAAAAAAACTTGGCGAGGCAAAGGCTACTTCTGCAGTGCTGCAGCTCTGGTACAGCCTTCCTGTCTTGCTTATCAGCGACATGTGTCTTATTCCTTGTACATTAATGCTATAAATATACTTTGCCTCTGCAAACTTGTTCTTAAATGCTGTAATCATTCATTAGAGCTCACAGGTGAGAACTGTTTCTTAAGAAGACAATTTTGCATGCTGAGTAGTTCAAAATCTCTGGACTTTTCTGCTAGTGTTCTTTCCTTTAAGGTAGACTCTGCTTTCACTGAAGTCAGGGTTAGAGGAAGCTTGCAGGGTGGATTTTAAGGAGGGGGACGAGAAAAAGGAGGCAGTGTATTAAGACAGCTTCCCTTCTACGGACCTCGGATGACCATGCTTGTCACAAAATGTGCCCCATTTTCTATGCCCTGTTGTGAATGCTTGCGTTCTATCTTCATATGCCACTTAAAAGTGCTGTATATCTTCCTTAAAAACTGGTGAAGCTAGGGTTTACACTGATCGTCTGCCTGGGATATTAAAATGCCTGGGTTTTTTATTTTTGTATAGAGTGGTTTGATTACTGAAATTCGATCATTGTCAAAATGCCTCAGTGTGATGTGAACCTCTTTTAGCCCCTTGCCTCCTAATGTATGCAAAAGCCGTTAATAGTGTTGTAATGTCTTTGGTTCCTGTCTCAAATGTAATGGAATTGCCTGCCAGATGCTTGCTAGGGCTGCAGAATGTCTTGGTATGTTCTTTAGGGCTGCTGTCTTTATTAAATTGAAAGTCCTTTCTGGTTGTTCAGAAATGATCAGAGAGTTCTCTTTTGCATTATCATTTCCCCTGTTGCTTGCAGGCATCTGACTTTTGGTTATGACAAATCTCTCTTCCCTTTCTTTTATAAAGTCGTCTTTCCACAGTGCCTTCATTTCATTTTTTCCCTCTTCTTTTCTACACTCCCATACTAGAGAGGACCCTGCAAGCTGTGCTAAATGGATATACTTCAAAACCCTCAGTGCTCCTTGGAAAGGTCTGAGCAGCTCGATATTTTGTTTCTCATCCTTACTTCTTGTTTTGCTTTCACTTCTTTTTAAAATCTACTTAAGGAAACTCCATCTGCCAGAGTGTTTTGTACCTTTTTTTTATGTTTGTGTGTCATTTTACACTTGCTTAAATCCTACTGCTGTGTGACATCATGTAGACTATTTACCAGGACTGAATATCTCCTCTTCTTTTCCTTTCACAGTTTCAGAAGCACTTACCACTGCTGCATATAGCTATCTAGACCAGTGGGCTACCTCTATTTCTTTGAAAATTTTTGTGCTGAGAGCTTAAGCATATAGTATAAACCCCTTTTCTCTGCTAAAAATCCAGACCATTAGTAATACTGTTAATGACCAAAATGCACACAGCTCAGTGGAGTTATTGCTAGTTGTGAGCTCCTTTTTGGAATTTCTGTGTCTGCCTGCATGCTGCTGGAATACATCATCAGCAAAATATTATAGTTGCAAGTAGTAAGTACTTTCTTCTAAAATGTTAGATTCTACACCTATGAAAATCAGCAAACAAACTAAAGTTAAGGTACTTCCAGCCACAAACTCTTGACAACCAGGAGATACAGTTAAAATATTCTGACTGAATCTTACCTGTGTTCCTGGAGCTGGCTGTAGTTACTGGGAGATACCTGGATGAAGTCTAACTTGTCTACATTCGGGTACCTCTGTTAAGTGGAGATATAGTGAATGATGAAGCTTTTAACTGGAGAAGGCTGTCAGAGCCATGGCTGTGTACACGGTGATGTGTGGGTCGTGCTGTGTCTCAGTTGTAGACACACATTCACGTTACCATAGCTGTCTTCCAGATTACCAGTGCAAACCACTCTCAATCAGCATTTTCACTGTAGTCTAATAGATCTCTGAATGGGAATTAGCACCTTGTCCTGCAGTCACAGGGGCCGAGCAATGTGGGAAATGGGATTTGGAGAGCTGTTGTATGCTCTTTATAATTTGTGCTGTATTCTGCCTCATGATATGATTGGTCATCCTCACGTGTTTTCAAAGACTGTGTGCAGCTTCCTCTGTTTTCAGATAAATCAGCCCCTTTTCCATTGACTGAAAAAACTAGCAGGGCTCCACATAAAAAAATATTATATTTGCCAAACTGAAGTAATAAAAATCAAGGAAGGCAACTGAATGTACTTGGGAAAACCCACAATGCTTGCAGGCCACTCTCGGATAACAGGTGAACACCCTGCATGCACAGAGCAGGCATTCAGGAACAGCAGCAAGGTCCATATTCCTTTAAACCTGCTTACAGCTCTTGCTTAATCCTTCTGTTTAAGAGGAATCAAAGGCTGAATCAAAGCTATGTCTAAGCTGAAGCCCTAATGTAGGTGCATTTTAAGAAAGCATGTAGATTTTGGAGCAGTTTGAAGAACAGATTTTTAATAGAAAGAGGCTTCATGACTTACCTATGACAGGTGCTGCAGTGTTATCTTTGTAGCCACCAAGTTCTTCATCGCTTATTACTGACTGATTCTGAAAAATTTCAGATTACTCTTTTCCTGTCCTCTCCCATTTTCTGTGCTATCCATTACAACTTGTTCTTATAGCACTCCAGACTTCAAACCCCAGCTTGAGACATCTCCATCCTGACCAAATGCAGGGGAGGGGAAGCACAAAATCTGAAGTCTGAACCACAGCATTAGAGCACAACGATGATCTCAGTCCTGCTGGTTTGCAGCATATGCAGCTGAATTGATACCGACTTCTGCTGATTTATCACCAAAGCAGCAATGAAAATTCAGCTGACAACATGTACTTTGAATTTCTCTCTGGGTGTTACGAGGCTACTTCTCCAGAAGTTACTTTCACACCAAATTAAAGTAACTACATGAAGACATAGGTTTAATAACTAACGCTTTTTAAGTGGTTTATCTTTTATGTCTGCCTTGAAATCAGTCACTCTAGCTCATTCCTGCTCTGGGAAGAGATGGCCAAATATCCAGACCTGTCACAGCTCCCATGAGGCTTTCCTTCTCGTGCTTCTGGCCAACTCCTCAGCTGAATAATGCTTGCAGCTCCCTTCTCTTGGGAAACTCGTAGGCTTTTTGGAGCTGGTTAGCAAAGCTGAACAGCTTTGGCTGTGGGATTTTCACACAACAGCTGGGGTCACCTTTTGCAGCTAGGGAATAATGGGGAGGCATAATGTAGATGTTCCCATCAAGTAAAATCACTCATGCACACGCTTTCTGCAGGTGTTCACCTCTGTGGCATGGCTCTGTCTATGTGTTTCATAAATTGGCAGTCTCTTTACACAAGGGATCTATGAGTCTTGGTCTCTATCTGAACATTTCTGTTTGGTTTATTTGAAGATTTTAGGGTAGTGGCTTTAAGATATGGAATAATGTAGAAAACCTCCTTAAAAAGCTTCCTTCTCTAGAGATTGACAGTCGGAGGGGGAAAGAAGGAGAAAGGTGTCTTGAGAACAAGCAAATCAGTGTGTGTTCAGGTTTGCAAATTGCCTACTTCTAAAAAAAAGATGTTTAAGTTCTTAATACAGGTTCCAACACAGTGGGAGAGGATATATTAAAAAATGGAAAATATTTTCTGATATATTCTCAACACAGGGTATTGTACAATTGTGTCTCTGGCTAAGCCGTGTTTCTACAACAAGTTCAGAACAATGGCAAAGCCATTCCCATCTCAGCAGTCTCTCATGCCAGAAACGTCTGGAACAACTTTTAAAAGCTGTGCTCTCATGAGGTGTGATCTGTCAGTTGTAGGTTTATTTTGAGAGTATGCAGTAGGACTGTGTTTACACCAGAATCACCAGGGAAGTTTCCAAGGAGCTTCAGTGAGAGCCCTTAAATTTTGTTTGTTGATAGTACGTGTAATTATGTGAAACTGTCAAGAGTTAGAACTTTCCTCTGGACAGCATGCACAATTTCAATTACTCTCAGCAGAATACTTTGTATTTACTTCAAAGCATTTCTTCTTTGCCTTTTGTAATTGTGGAATCAACTGTCTGAGCCCTACCACTGACCTCTTGACCAAACATGAGACACTCAGTTTACCCTTTTTACTTCTGTTTCCCTAAAATTCCTTCCCACCTTCTTTTGGTTATAGTCTCTTCAGGGCTAGGATTGGTTCTAGGATAGTACAGCAGTTTGTATAGCTGCGTCTTGTCTTCTGCTGGGCCCTCTAATTACCTACATTATCCTCAGAGCAACTCGGGCAGAGTTTCCTTGCAAACTTGTTTTCCTAAGCAAGCATCTCCAGTCTGGCAAAGAATGTTTGCTGTAGGTCCTAAAGCTCTTTACCAGCTACTGCTTCCTCATCTGATGCATTCTGCTCTCCCTCTCATTCTCTTGCTACAGGCAATCTGGAATTTCTGTGTCTGTCTCTCATGGACTCACAGGAGAAAGCAGTCTTTCCTGACATTTTTGGGATAACAGCCTTTAAAAAACAAGCTGTGGAACCATTTGCAAATTGGTTCCTGCTCAAACAGTAGTGTTACCTGTAAGGGGCAAATTCCCAAATGAGATAAATGAGTATGCACTTTGTGTAACAGGCTCTGTTTTAGCAAATAATTTATGAAGACATTAATAAAGCTCAGCTAACATCTTCACTGTGTAAAATACAAACGCTGACTTTCTTTCTGACTCCATAACAATGTACATATTTCTTTTGACAAATCAAACATCCCTGGTTCTTTCTCCTTAGGTTGCATTTTCTTTATTTATGCTTCCATATGTCAGCTGAGCCCAGTTTTCAGGTAGGTACAATGACGCGGTGGTACACTACAGTAAATTCCCCAGGCTTGCACTCTGTGTCTTCAGTACAGTGGATGCAGTGAACCTTGGGGGCCTTTATTTTTATGACAGCAATAAATTCACCTAGTGAGATGAAGACTTATTTTACAGCTCTTCCTTCTGATGATGGTAGCACTGTATAGTGAAACTAGACGTGTAAATAGCACAAAGTTTGAAAAAGGAAAAAAAAAATCATTAGATTGCTGTGGAAAAAAACATGTTACTCAGCTGTTCAAATGCAGCACAGAGGAAAAGTAAGTTTTAACGTATAACAACTCTGAATCTGCCAGGGGACACTACTCAAGACCCACAAACTAAAATGCATCTTGTATGAGCTCCAGTATAACATTAGGGCTCATTTGAATACCCTCTGTCAAGGATCAAGGCCGATGATTAAAGAAAATGACAAATAAGCAAAAAGTGTTTCCCAGCCTTCTTAGCAAAGCATGGCATGCAGAGATGAGACCTGAGGTCAGATTTGCTGTCAGAACTCTTTTGTTAGTTATCCATTATGGAATTTCTTTGGGCTGGGTCAGATAAAATCTAAACCACTTTATTGGCTTAGGTTTGTGTACAAATTTCATTTTGAGCTCTCTTTTTAGCCTTGTAGTTGGGCTTCAGCCAACAAAATAAAAAAAAAGTAAAATATTAGTTCTCTTTTAATGCAGGATTTTCTTTTCTGGCAGGGAAAAAAAAACCATCCAAGAAGGAGCACTTCTATGCTGACTATTAGTTGAACATATTGTCTGACAGGTAGGTGGTACGCCATGCAAATAGTGAATATGTGTGCATGAGTGTCACCTTTATCTAATTACGGGACAGTCAGTTTGCTGCTGAAAAAATAGAAAGTATGGAAAACAGCAGAGAGGTTAATTTATTGCTGCTTTTAAAGCTCCTGGAGAGGGTGAGTCTCACCATTTTCAGAAGCTAAGGACCAAAAGTAATGGGGTTTCAGTCGGAGGTTCTGTTACAGGTAGGATCCCCTCACACACCCCATTTCTTCAACAGAAACAGTGGTTTAAAATAGTCTTCTTGCCACTTATCTAAATTACACCTAGAGGATTGCATGGCAATGTGATTATCTGCAGAAGCCCGCTCTGAGGTAGGTAGATAAACATGAGCGCTAAGAAGATGGCCCTTTCTTTCCGCATCATCGAAACACTGGCTCTGACCTGCTGGGTCTGCAGGAAAGGCAGGAGCTCTGCTTGACCCATAAGTTAGGTGAAGCCGGGAGTTTTTGCCATACTTGGAAGAGAGCTGTGGGTGAGAGCCACGCTCTGTCCCTTTGCAGCAAGGGAGGATACAGCCTGGCAGCAGTCCCCAGCTCTTGCTTGCTGTCCACTGGCTGTGGGGAGCTGCTTGTTTCTCACCACTCTGCAGCCATGGCGGTTCATGGCCTTGCTTCCCACCAAGCAAAGGTATGCAGTGCCATCCCGCTCCGCAGCAGCTGGGCAAACGGCACCTGCTGTGCCATACCTCTCTGCTGCCTTCCTCTGAGAACACCACTGATCACACAGCAAAAGGATGGGCCTTAGGTACCAGAGAAAAGCAGTAAAAATACCATGTAATTTGACGTTTCATAAACAGCGGAGGTGAATTTTAGTTCATTGTGGTGATGTAGGCAATGTATTATTTGCTACCAGGAATGGCATTAAATACTGCCCACGTTGGCAATCTCAGTTAACAAGGGTAAGGACTGAACACTGTAAGAGGAATAACATTTTCTAATGCCTTTAAGAATTTCTCTATTTGGGACGCTGGACACTAGGAGATGATTACAGAAGATTTACAGATTTTTACAGTATTTTTCCCATTTTTGTGCCAGGTCTGTGGAAGTTAAATACCAGATGCTTTATGTTCCAGAAACTTTTGTATCACTAAGTTCATGTATTGAAAGAGCAGATGGGCTTCGGGAAAGGCAGGTAGCTTAGACTACTGGAAGCGGTAGTGTCCTAAGCCTATTTCTCCCTAGCCTCGACTCTTAATGTAGAAAAGATACTTAATTCTTTTGTCCTTCACTTTCTGTCTGCAGTCAGCTTTGATTTATGTAATGAATGCATGATAGAATGTGAATGTGTTATCAGTGTTTACAACAAAAGAATTCCTCCTACAAGTTCTGCTCTTTCAAGTCTGCACAGAATGAACGTAATTGCACATGTAAATAAGGCATTTATACAGGCTTTAACTCAGAATACACATGCAACCAAAGTAACAGGACACATATTGTCATGTAACATTGTCATGTTACAAGGCAACTGTTTTTAAAGGATTAATTCGCTAGTTTAGACACTGTAGAAAAGAAATCCTTACCACAATAAGGTTCAAGGGCTGGCAAATTCATTAGAAAGCTAGGTCTGTTTAGCCTACCCAAAAATAGACTGAGTAGAGACTTGATTACAAGACATCACTACTTCCAAAAGTCAAAACTACTAAATAATAAAGGCCTTTTTAATCTAGCAGGGGAAGGCATGAAGAAAACGAATAGCTGAATGTTTCATCCAGACAAATTCAAATTAAGAATTGGTGCCTCATTTCTAAGAGTGAGATTAATTAACCACTGGAATAACTATTAGGAGACAAGGAGTCCTTATTTCTTGAAGTTTCCAAATGGAGACAGGGCAAAGAAAAGCATATTTTTAGAAGATCTATTTTAGTAAAATGAAGAAAAAAATCACCAAGCTCAATACACTGGTGATGATAAAATTTAAGGGCATGTATTACACAGAAGGTCAGACAAGGGGATCTGATAGTCTTTTCTGGTCTTAAACATCTGAGTGAAAACAGACCAAGGAAGAGAGCTTATTCGCAGTATTTTCAAACGCTGAATAAATTTTTAACATTTATCACCCTGCCTGTGATTTCAGCATTATGGTTGTGAAGTGCAACACAGAAGTACAGGAACCTGGAACACTCAAACTGCAATTGCATTATATGGATGGCAGGCAAAGCTTTTATCATCCAGCACTAGGCTGCTGTTGTACCTTGGAAAAAATATGTCTGCTCTGGCAAACACTGAATCTCATCTGCTTTATGCAAAAAGAACAAGAAGGAAGAAAATACGTACACATAACAGCACTTCCTATCTGACAAGAAATATGTTTGTGTCTTACTCAAAGAAGCAGAGCTGCTTGCATATTCACAAGGTAGGTACATTCAGGCCCCTATAGACATAGAATTTGTTGATTAACGTGCAGTTTGTGCATCACTCGATGGAAGCTGACATTCCCTAGAAATTAAATGTGGTAAATCGTTATCAGAAGACCCCGCACTTTCACATGCATTATTGAGCGAATGTGATATAGTCAGATAGTGAAGGGAGTTGTTCAATGTTGTCCAAGGATATGTAAGGGAGAGGAATGACATGGCATTTATGGCATTGGGCAGTGAAGTCAGGTGGAAGTCCTAGCAAGTTGTGTAGGGTACACAAGGGATGGGAGAACAGCAGCAGCTTCACTAATGGATCAGTTATACCTGTGCTAAACCTTAGTAAATTTCAGCACAACATTACAGGATTAACTCCTTGAAAAAGTCTAATCATATACAGTATGCAGTTTTTATTCATTTGTAGTAATGAATCACATAAACAGCTGATGCAAGAAAGTGGAGAATGTGGAGGTCAGCAGAAGTGAGACATCAGTTTGTATTAGGAATGAATTTCTAGGCATGAGTCAAGCACACATTTATGAATGAGCTGATGTTTATGTGCCTGGAAATATGCAGGTAAGCACACGCTTAGCAAGTAGACATAAGCTTATGCATGGGTTTTAAATACTCAGAAAAAACTTAGTCTAACAAGTAAAAAATTTAAATATCAGACTGTTTGTGTGAGATAGTGAGACTTGGTTATGTGTCCTTTATAAAGCAAACCTGACGTTGAACTTGAGCTCCTTCAGTGATTAAAATAGTGTCAGCTACATTGCTTGTACATTGCTTATAGGGTTTCAGTATTTTCCGTGGGAATGCAGTGAACGTTGTCAATGTTGATGACTGATGAAGGATACAACAGTTTTAGTGGAGGCTGGCCACTTCCACTGCAGGATACTTTTTTTGTGATTCACATTCTTCTAAAATAATGTTCACCTATCTGTGTGAGTGGTTGAATTTCAAGAACTGAGGTGAAAATTGCCCTGTGTTGTTTTTCTTTCTTGTCACAAGGCCATCTTGCTAAAGGCTTTGATGATGTAAGGAGCTCTATAAGCTTTCAGAAGACAAGCAGATATGTGCCCTTTACTTGTTTTTTTTTTTTTTGCAAATGTTTTGCTCAGGCTAATATCACCCTGTTAGACTAGTTTTAATTGAATGTATTTCTGTTTATTTACACTGAAATGATTCTGGCCCCAAAGAGGGAACTGTTTCAAATACACTGGTACAGAGAGATATCTCTTTTCATGCCCTGATCCAGAGCCTGTTGAAAAGAGAATGTCTACAGCAGGTAGCACTATGTCTACTACAATTCACAGGTTATGTCAGAGAAAGTTTCATTTTCTATTCATTTTTATAGGGTTTTTCCAATAATGTTCCTCTCATCTGGGAGCAGCACAAGAGGGCTGGAGGGGTCCTGGCAGAAAGCTGGAAACTGTTCATGCAACGATTTCAGATGTATTTCTAGAAGCAAGTAAAAATACCACGATGGGAAATGTAACCCACTGTTAGAAGTGCTGTGAATAAAAAGTGACAAAGAGATCACGGTCCAAGGCAAGCACTACACTTTAGAGCACAAGCGGCAGGTGACCGTTCAGCATAATTGAACAAATCAGTTTAATAGAGGCAAGATACAGAAAACCAAGAAATTAACAGCTCAACTAATTGGAGACTCACTCAGCATGCAGCAACACAGCAGAAAGGGCTTAAATTTCTTGTATTTAAAGAGGGCCCACAATACGGGTCTTAAATTGTTAAGAACACGTTAATGTCTTAGCCCAGTGCAAAATGTATAGCTCCCCAAGCTGAAATTCCCAGCCATTTGCACATGGTAAAACAATTTTAATCCCCTGTAAACAGAACAGAACAAAAGTTAGAGAGATTATTCCTTTTTTCTGTTTCTCTCCTCCCCCTTCCTTTTTCTTTTCTCTTACTAAACAGGGGACACACAGTGAATAACAAGAAGTTGTTAAATCATGCATATTGTTTTCTCTGTTGTCTCAAGCTTCAATTTAATGGATGTATACAGCATGAATGTCAGCAAGTTCAACTGGATGTTTTTTACCACGAGATTTTGACCATGCTATGTTAGAAGGTGTTGTATTCATGTATACACCGTGGCTGCCAGACTGCAACCTTTCAAGTAAGAGGCCAGTCTAATAAACTGCTTTTCAGCCACAGTTCTGCCTTGAGTAGTCGTTACTCTGCTGTGCTTTCCTGGCCCTGTGCTGGCTCTCCACACGTGTTTGTGCAGCCTTTCTGTGAACTGGGTTGGGAAACTGGTCCACTAGTGAAAAAGTAACACTAATAACAGTAAAATTATGATTTCCATCTGGATTCCATCTTCTATCAGCTGGACCAGATTCCCACTGTGATTGGCAACCTGATTATATAAGTGCTCTTACCACCATTACCTGGAGGATGATTCATGGAGAAGGTGTAAAGGAGAGGATACTAAAGCCAGTTTAAACAACACTGCTATTTGAATGGCAAACCCCATTCTACAAAAGAAACCCTGCTGTTACTAGTAATACTTTGTGGAGGTATAGATCTGTCTACTACATTTAGTGGTCTACTGTTCAAAAATTATTGGAAAACTTTTTGCTGAGTGCTGAGGAAGCTTCGTGATGATTCTGCTATGCAGTGTTCAGAGCAGATGGCTGGCAGCCCAGTTGCAGTGAAGGACTGCTCATTGTAGCAGTAATGGCCAGCATTTGCAGATTCAAAAGGGAGTCACAGGTCTGTTCCCCATGCAGCTATATCGTCTCACCTCAGTCCTTGTTGTTGGCAAACTTTGTCTCCTTTCCATCTGAGCAGAACTACTGTAACAGAACCAGACACGTCTTAGTCACCATCCATTTAAGACAATAACAGCTCTCAGTGCTGAATGTGCCACCTGAGTCCCTCCTAGGACATCCTGGGCATTGGTGGTGCACTGCAAAATGACATTCCAATGTTACAAAGGTAGATGTCTTAGAAATAACACATGAATGTGACAGCAGCGGGTGATCAGTCAGTTGTGAGTGGTGGAAAACTGCATAGGATGTGACCAGCTTCAGACGTGGTATTCCTGGATGGCTAATTCAGTGCTTTTCCAGTTCCCCAAGGCTGGATGGGAATACAGAGCCATCGCTCTGGAATTTTGGTCTTCCATGCAGACTGCACAGCTTGCCGTACGAGCCAGTTCCTTAAAACACAACTGATACTGCAGGATCTTGAGCCACGGACAGTTTAACAAAAAACTCTTATTATGGCAGCAGGGACAGTTTTGTTCTGAATCTGCCCAGTGATCAAAACAATAAACATAGGAGAAAATGTTTTTCCAGAGCATTGCTCCTAACCCTTGCAGGGCCACGAGAAGGCAGTCAACACACTGATAAAATCCTCTGTTGGGGGTTCCTTCACCTTCTACATATTCACTAATGATTTTCAGTGCTGCCTGATGAAGCTACCATGGGGTCTAGCACAAATGTCCGAGTTGCTTGCCTCACTGCTGTAGAATGAGGTACAAAATGTTCAGGACTGGCACTAGGACTAAGGACTGTTCTTGATTTTCTGCTCTTCAAGGGAAATGAAAGTGCTTTTATGTGCATTTTTCTTGCTTTTATGTGCATGAGGAGTATTTATTTTTGTTTTCTTCTTTTTCAAGAGTAGAAACTTATTCTTTTAGTTCTTTTTTTCCTTTCAAACTTGAGAACTCTCATGTAATTATAGAATCATAGAATCATAAAATTGTTCTGGTTGGAGGAGACCACCAAGATCATCGAGTGCAACCATTACCCTCACTCTGTATATTCCACCACTAAACCATGTCCCCAAGCGCCACATTTCTACGTCTTTTAAATACCTCCAGGGATAGTGCCTCAACCACTACTCTGGGCAGCCTGTTCCAATGCTTGGTAACCATTTCAGTGAAGAATTGTTTCCTAATATCCAATATATACATCCTCTGGGGCAACTTGAGGCCATTTCCCCATGTCCTATTGCCTGTTACCTGGGAGAAGTGACCAACATCCACCTCGCTACAACCTCCTTTCAGGTAGTTGTAGAGAGTAATAAGGTCTCCCCCTCAGCCTCCTTGTCTCCAGGCTAAACAGCCCCAGTTCCCTCAGCGACTCCTCATAAGACTTGTTCTCTAGACCCCTCACCAGCTTTGTTGCCCTTCTCTGGACACACTCCAGCACCTCAATGTCTTTCTTGTAGTGAGGGGCCAAAAACTGAACACATGTTCAAGGTGCAGCCTCACCAGTGCCAAGTACAGGGGGACAATCACTTCCCTACTCCTGTTGGCCACACTATTCGTGATACAAGCCAGGATGCCGTTGGCCTTCTTGGCCACCTGGGCAGTGGTGTTTTTACACTGCAGTGATGCATTACAACTTTGCAGATGCTTCAGCTTAATGAGAAATGCTACTGGGGGCTATGGTCAAACTGCAAGCTTTGGTAATATTGCAGATCTTGTTTTTTTGTAAAATGTTACATCTAGGATCATGCTTTTCAAATAAACCACTAAATAGCAGGGTGAGATGAGGATTAGGAGGAATGGTAGCAGCTTGGTTTTGTACATTACTATGCACAGAATGAACTGAACAGGTTTGGGCTGATGAAGCCCTAAATCCAAGTCCTCCATTGTTGAAAAAATTGTCACAGCTCGAAAAAAATCCAACCTTTGTGAGGCTATTTTGCACAGCTGCAAAAGAAGCAAGTTCCATGTCCATGGAAGAGGGAGGGGATCAGATTACATTGTACTGCAAGTGTTGTATACAGCCTATATTAATTTTCTCATTTTATTTGTGTGAATAATTAATACTTTCCTTTTCATATATTCACATTACAAAATCATAATTCCTTATTCCGATATGATAATTTCCAGCAAAATAAATATTCTGCAGGGATTTGCATAGCATTAATTTCCTGCTTGAATTGCTATAAATATTTAGAAACTGTCTGGAGGTGGAGCTCTGTATGGCTAAAGATGTCACCGAAACCTCTCAGTGGAAAAATTTTCTGATAATTGAGTCAGTTGTTATGCTGGTACACTGGCTAGCTCTTATGCCCCAATCCTGGTAGTAGCTGAACTGTAAAAATAGCAAAACTTCTTTCTTAAAATACCAGTCTTCATTAGATGGCATTAATAATACTGCAGCTCATATTTGGTGTTAGTGCTGGCAACTTTCATTTGAACATCTCAGAGCACTTAAGGAATGTTAGCTGATTCAGGTTATCCACTTTCACAGCAAAGTATCTTTTCTGTTAATGTCTATTCTCATCTTGATTTTTGAGCTAACTTTGTTTTCGCAGTTGAAGTATGGGAATCAAGAGACCTAGCCTGAGGAGCAGGAATCCAGAATATAACACAGGAATCCTGATTAGATGCAAGGAACAGAAGGTCTTTAATGCCTCCTTTGATGGGAAATGCTGTTGCAGTACAGAACAGGAGTTTTGGTGGTCACAGGAGGCCAGACTTATATCCTATGAAAGGGAAAAACCTTTAATTTTACAGATATCTCAAAAACAAAGAAAAAAATCCAATTAAAATCTTAACCCTAACAGAATACTACTTTCCTCTTTTTGCAGAAGCTACTGTAACATTTCTAACAGGTCTGAAGTTTGATTCCATTTTTAGAATTAGTTCCATTAAAAAAAATGTTGTGTTCATAGGTCATTCAATGCTAATGCTGTACAGTCAGCTACAGTATGTTTGCTAGTGTTTTATCCAGGCTAGTTTTGAATACCACAAAGAAGTGGTCATATAAATAAACCCGTATTAATATAATGATTGGGTGACATTTAAAGCAGTGACCTTCAGAAAGTGTTTAATGATTTACCAGCATTAGTTTTGTTTGTGCTTGGAGTAGGAATGGCAGATGAGGATTCCTGGTTCTTTCATGGCTCAGGCACTGGTACACCAGAGCATGTCAACCTCTGACCATATCTGTTGGACAGTACATTTGTGTATACACATACATATATTCAGTCCGCAGGGGCTGAATTGCTGTTACTGTTTTTTAAATGGCTGCAGATACGTAGTTCTGTTAATATGGCAAACATTCATCTTATTTGAGGTTTTGAAGAAAACAAAAAGAAAAGAAATGAAATTAATTAAAACCTTAGCGAAATACTGGATGAAAACCTTGTAGTTTAATCTTGCCTAAAATATTTTGAAAGCATTTGCCATATTCAAAATTTGCTAATAAGTATAGATAATTTGGGGGAGCTTTTAACCTAATCAGATAGGATTGAGGAGAATGAGTTCATTCCCACTGAAGCTAACAGCCAAAATGCTCATTAACTTGTTGGAGCAAAGTCCTATCAATTTGAGGTGAAATACATGCAGTGAAGCTGATAGGCAGTTCCAAGTGGCTTTTCACTTTTTCCAAATCTGCCCTGACCTGATTACTCTGGAATAAACGCGTGCTCACATTTGAATTCACATTTACTCCAAAATGAAAGAATGAAGTCATGGAGATGCCCTATGACTCCAGATTTGTCAGACCAAAATTTTTGCTTAGTAGCAACAAATTTGCAGCTTTTTTTTTATTTCCTTGGTGATGTTGTCTTTTTCTTAAATGGTTGCACTGTCTTAACACGATTACATTGTTTAGACAAAAATTAGCATAGTGTGTATTATAATTTTTGTAAAAATTCATAAACTCCTTAAAGTTTTCTGTAGTTTTAGAATGTATCTATAGGTGTCTGGTGAATGTTTAATGACTGCAGACAACTGGTCAGCGCAAAACATTTTTTAAAATCAATATATACTGCATAACAGAATTATTACATGTTTAAATCTCTGATTCTTCAGTGAATAGAACTGCAACCTGCCATTATGGTTCTCCATAGCATATGACCTAATTTTATGCGTTTTAATATTCCTTGTTCTTCTAAGTTTGTTTACTGCACTGAGTAAAATTATATGATCCATAGAACAGATTAGGGAACAAAAAGCTCAATAATGGAAGTTTTGTGTATCTGCTATCTGAAGGCATTATGATAGGGCTGACATGATTTGAGGAAACCTGTGCACCTCTTATAAATTCTGGTAGATTTTGTGTAGTGATTTATAAAAACGTACCATGGAATTTTTCTGTAAGGATGTGAATTCATCCTCTGGTGGGGAGTCCAGAACATCTCTGACAGTCCAGAGCCAAAAACTCATGTTAACTACAGTGACTGAACAATGAGCGTACTGGGGAGGTTTCAGGGCCCCAGTGAGGCAGATAGATAGAAAATTACCAGGAATAGCATAAGGGAATGTCTAAGCATGGATTGATACGCATGAAGCTTGGGCAAGAAGTCAGATCAGGTTACTCAGGGTTTTTTTCAGTCTCGTCTTGAAAAGCACCATGGACAGACACTGAAGAACATTTCTGGGTAATCTATTGCACTGCTTGACCGCCCTCTTGGTAAAAAGTGACATTTTTAAGACAAATGAATGCAACTGCATAAGTGAACCAAAGAAGTCCATGAAAGACTGTTTTCCCTAGCAGTAATTCCCTTTTTACCCCCTTTTTTTTTTTTTTAAATCCCTTGGAATGTCTGAGCGGTACATGCTGCAGCAATCCATCTCCATACCCTGGCATGCAAGTCTGTGAATTCAAAGCATCCATCTTTCTGTAAAAGATGCTCTCAAATAGTATAAAAGCCCTGGGGGCTGGTAGCTTTCTAGGTGATCTAGATAGTTTCCCATGAGAGTGCCTGGAGATCTGGGCATAGGCAGCCCCTTGACTCCATTCAGACTCAAGTACTAGGGGATTTAATGTGCACACAGCATCCAGGGAGCCAGCTGAGGAGCCCATGGGTAGAAGGAGGTCTTCCAGAGCCGAGGCAGAGGTCTGAAAGGAAGAGTTTGAGTTAGCTTTACATTTCCAGATTTCCCTATGATAATTCTCCCTGATAAGATTCTAAAATACATGGAAAATGTTTTTGAAAAATGGGTTTCTAGTGCTGTGAAGCATTAATAAACACAAAAAGCAATCACAGTACCTCAGTATATACTGTCTTTCACATGAAGATCTTCAAGTGCCTCACAGACACAAATTAATTAAGCCTTACAACACACCTGGGATAGAAACACTTCAGGCAAGTTTATAGTATCAGCTCATTTTACATTTATGTTAAACACAGGCACAGAAAGGTTAAATGACTGGTCCCTGGTGACACAGCAAGTCAGAGTTAGAGCAAGGAGCACAACCCCAAGGATGTCACTCTGCTGGAACACTGGAAAATACGTACTGCAATCGTACAGTTCATAGCAAAGTAAATAAGCTGCGTGAATATTTATTTACACTGCAAGTTGAGATAACAGAATGTTACTGTGATTTAGTGAAGTTCATATTGTACAGATTGAGGAATAAATGCAGAGTAATGCATCACAGAAGTCATTTCACATTACCAGTACAGAAGGATGCTACCAGTCCTCTGCCATCCGCTTCTGCAAACATGTTGTAGATGTAGCAGCAGGACTAATCTTGCTTTAAGAAGAATGCCTGCAGCTGGAGAGAACTGGATCCTCTGAAGTCCAAGGAAAGGTAGTAATAAAAGTTTTTGGGGATCTGCATCTCCATGCCCTTTTCGGGTCTCTAGTATTTAATTTTCTTAACCTGAGTCTTCTGAGGCGAAACTATCAAAGGAATAGCAATTGTAGTTAAGCTCTTTTTTTCCCCAGAGCCAATAGAAGTGACTCTTGAAATATGTTTTAACGAACCTAAAAATATAAGGGGACTTAATTTCTCATGAGTTGGCATTGGAAATTTTATACAGAATTCCTAGGAGATATTTTCTTTACAAAGCAAATAGTTGAGATTCCGCTTTTCATGTTAAATTCTGATATTTCTCAGCCCGATCATGTTCAGAAGTTGGATGGGCATAGGTATGAATACAGAAAAGAAATAAAAAAGCTCAAGAAGAATGGAAAGTTAAATGACTTGTTTAGTTCAAACTCTGCCTAGCAGTGTAAGACTCTGCATGGGCTACCAGATTTGTATTAATTTGAGATGACACTGTAAGACTTTGAACTTTCTGGCCTTTCCTGGTGGGAAGGCGCATAATGAATTTGCATTGTTTGCTATGAACTGTAATTCTGGCTTTTTTTACCAGCCTTTATTGCTTTCTGAAGTTAATTGACTACTACCTACCAATTAGTGGAATCAGTCTGCTCCCGGCGTGAGTTGCTGAGGTTTCTGAAAAAGGAAATAAATACATTGGTGCAGGTTCACACATAATAACCCACACAGTGTCATATCTTGGATGATACAAGATCATGCCCTTTGTCATCTTAGGATCTGAGCCAGCAGATTTTCTCAGACCGCATCCCATGGATTGGTATTCACCCTGAAGGTTGGGTCAATATACACACTGTACCCAACAGGACACTCTATAGCCAACAGAACTATGCTTAGGGAATTTGTCAGCTGTGTGACACCCAAAATCAATCCATTCTTCCTTATGTGCTCTAAAGAGGAGAACTGACGCTGGCCCTAGTTTTCTCCTAAATACTCTGATCATCAAATTTTAGGTGTTCTCAAATGGGACTTGCGTATCCTTTCCTGTTGAAGTTATTCAGCTTGGGCTCAATGAATATATACATATACACATGCACATGTACATATATTAGAACTTGTATAAGGATGTAACTCACAACTTTATAGAACTGTCAGAACTGTAGACTATGTGGATTGTTTCTACATTGCATATATGTAAAACCTTTTCTTATGCTCATATACCTGTTTCTCCATCTTAGATTTTTACTGTCCTCTAAAGAGACATTAAATACTAGCATTTTTTAAGCTTCCCTTCTTTAATGTCTTTATCAACAGACATTTGAATTATTGTGCTTTTTCTTTGCATGGGTTCATCTTGAATGCCTAATTTAGAGCTAAAAGGTGGCTCTTGGCGGCAACGAAAGTTAGCTGGGCTAACTCCGTAAAAATGGAGCTTTGACTTCTTGTTTGTAACATTTAAGTACACTGAGATTGGTTGCAATGTTCTTCAAGAGACCCCCTTTGTGGATGGTCGCAGGAGAAATGTTACCAAAACTACACAGACACAGACATACTTTTCAGGAGAAAGTTGTTGACAACTGCTATGTATTTTTACTATGTATTTTAACTATGTAATTATTATGTACTTTTATTGCTGTGTAGGTAGTTTTCAGCTATGCCATGAACAAACACATCACAATAAGAGTTTACTTCTGGGTATATTACAAATAATATATTGGAAGGATACTTCTAATTCTGGAAATACAACTCCACCCCCCCCATCCCATCCCCCCCCTTCAAAATATTCTGTAACTCTTCAGGAAAATTCACTGAAGTAGAGTCAGAGGCATAGAGATGACTGTGTGTGCACATGCATCAAGATTGCAGCTAGTTTTTCTGTTAAATGAATAAGGCTATATATATCTATTAATATATCTAAATGGATTTGAAAACTTCCTGTCATTCACTACACTATGACTTTGAGCATTTATATCCTTAAGCTGCCTGATACTAACTGACAGTGTCAAAAGTAGCAAAATCCCCGAATGAGGAGCATTTATACCATAGGTAATCGTGCTTACTTACTGCTGGAAACTTCTGGCTTGACTCTGCATATGAGTTGTTCTCTTCAAGCATGGTAATATTTTTATCTTAGAGTGCATTTCATTAGTAGTTTTTGGAGCAGTTTTAGAAAGAAAGTCAGTATTGTTACTGCGTGGACTTGACGTCCAGGAGGCCAGTAGTGTAGCCCAGGATGGAATCCAGATCTTGATCCTCATTCAGTGCTTGACCCTCTAGGGTAAATGCAGTTATTCGTCTGGGAATGAGAATGTCACATGGGTAAAGAGCACCTCCACACTGGGAATTGGTTTGATGTAACTTCCCCGGCACATGTTGAAGGTGTGCAGAGAGGAGGCTGGCCAAGATCACCCTCACTCAGAGTGTGGCAGCCTCACACTGCTGCAAGTTCCTCAGCAGGGAGTGTTATCCTTACTCAGCTGCTTGTTACAGGCTTTGTGCGCCTGTTAGAAATGGTTAGACTGATAGGAAAGCAGTGTGCTAATGAAAACACTGGAACCTTCCAAGAAGTAGTGGTCTCTGGTGGAGTAAATTCAAACACAGAGTTCAGCTTCTATTTGCAAGCATGGCAGAGCAGGAGACTTCCACATTAAGTGCATTTAATCCTGTTAAATTACCACACAACATTTTTGTAAGTAATTCAGTCATCTTAGAGAACACTTTCTGCTTCATTGACACCTACATTCCAAAGTCTTTAGAGAAAATGTCTTCCTATCTGGTTACCAAAAAAATCATTTTGAAAGGGCTTTGAGTGATTTCATGGAATCATAGAATAGTTTAGATTGGAAGGGACCTTAAAGATTGTCCAGATCCAATCCCCCTGCCACGGGCAGGGAGATCTGCCACTAGACCAGGTTTCTCAGAGCTGCATCCAGCTTCAGGGAGCGGGCATCCACAAATTCTCTGGGCTACCTGTTCCAGTGCCTCACTACACTCTCTGTAGAGAATTTCTTTCTTGTATCTAATCTAAATCTACCCTCATTCAGCTTGAAGCCATTCCCCCTTGTCCTGTCACTACATGCCCTTGTAAAAAGTCCCTCTCCAGCTTTCTTATAGGTCCCCTTCAGGTACTGGAAGGCTGCTGTATGGTCTCCCTGGAGCCTACTCTAGGCTGGATAACCCCAACTCTCTCAGCCTTTCTTCACAGGAGAGGTGTTCCATCCCTCTGATGACTTTTGTGGCCCTGCTCTGGACCCACCCCAACAGGTCCATGTCTTTCCTGGGCTGAGGGCTCCAGAGCTGGATGCAGGACTACAGGTGGGATCTCACCAGCATGGAACAGAGTGGCAGAATCACCTCCCTTGACTTGCTGGCCATGGCTCTTTTGATTCAGCCCAGGATACAGTTGGCTTTCTGGACTGCGAGCACACATTGCTGAGTCATGTTGAGCTTCCAACACCCCCACGTCCTTCTTGGCAGGGCTGCTCTTGATCCATTCTCTGCCCAGCCCGTATGTGTGCTTGGGATTGACTCCATACATGTGCAGGACCTTGCCCTTGGCCTTGTTGAACTTCATGAGTTTTGCACAGGCCCTCCTCTCAAACCTGTCAAGGTCCCTGTGGATGGCATATCTTCCCTCCAGCATGTCGACTGCACCACACAGCTTGGTGTTGTCAACAAACTTGCTGAGGGTGCACTCAATCCCACTGTCCATGTTGCTGACAAAGGTGTTAAACAGCACCAGTCCCAACACTGATCCCTGAGGAACGCCACTCGTCACTAGTCTCCACGGATTTCTTCCGCTTTGTGAAATGGTGGTGGGACTCAGGCATCTTTTTACAGTGCTGTGTTACTAGAACCAAAATCCACATCATCCCTAGCTTTCCAGTGAAGTTTTCTACTGGATGCCATCAACCCATGAAAGCGTTAATTTATCAAGTACTTATTTTGTTACCTTCATAATTAAGAGTTTATGTCCTCACCTCCTCCCATCAATGCAGCAGCTCAAATAAAAGTAAATCTTGAGCTACATCCTGCTTTCTGTGCATGCGTACTGTGCATACTTGATATCAGACCTCAGCAGGACATTCGTAGGGTTGGGCAATGTTAGGACAGGGGTTTGGGGTGAGAAAAGAAAACCATTGTTTTCCATGAATGATTTATTAGACATTCACAACTGCTAAACTCATTGTAAGCCCATAAATTTGCATATATTTTTACTGATGTGACCCAATTACAGAATGAACTGAATTTCACTAAAATGTATATACTGGCTCTCCTTCCAGTAAAATGGTTCTTGTTGGCTGCCTTTTGTATCTTACTGAGGGGGAGGCTTGTTTCAATGAAGTCTGTAGGCTAAAGCATTTTATGTTTAGACTCAGATCTTACCTCTCAGCTCTGTCAATGGTTTTTTCTTCTTTGTAGTCAGCCTAGTTGTATTGCTTTCAAGTACTAAGGGTAATCCCTCTGGCTTTCAAAGGCGTTGTCAGCTTCTTTGATGCGTGATCCACTACAACATGCAAGTGGGTGCTCATTCCAGTGTGAGAAGCTCCACAGTATAGACTTCTTTATCTTCAAGGTGGTGCTGGGGGGTGCACTACCTTTCAACTCCTCTGCATTGTTCCCAAATCTATGGGGTATAGTCCTCTCTTTTTAATACAGAATATGTATCTTTTGATGCTGGTGAGTTTGAAATTGGCAGAAGGATGTTGAATTGAATACCTTGAAGATGAAAGTTCTTTCTTCACAAATGAGGAACAGCTGGAACAGTATACAAGCTCCACAAGCTCTTTATCATAGACCAAATTCATTTCTGTGCAAAGCAGCTACTTAAGTCTTACTTAAGACCTGTTTTTAAAATGTCTTTTGAACATGTGACCTTTAAACTGCTTTTTCTGCCTTACCAGCATAACCCATCCCTGTTAATATATATCCCATGTTGGGGTGGAGAAGATGAAACACAGAGTGTTTCATTTTCTTTTGTTGTATGTATTGAATTGGGCTATTTTAGGGGAGCTGAATGCAAAAGCTGGTGAAACCCCACCAGAGTAGTTCAGTAATTGCTATCTCACAGACACAATGGTGAAGAACGTACACACAGTAGACAACCCAAGGGGAAGACTTGTGTACCAAAAACTTGTCTGCTGTTTTCTACTGTATCAGTTAGTCTGACTGAAGATACTACCACTCAGCATGAAAATTGCCAAACATATCATATGGCAGCCATCTTTAATTCCAGCTGGCTGTGCACACTTTGTTAGAGACCTAATATGCAAGGTTTCATACACCAATAGCATTTGCTGAAGTCATCTGTTGCTCTGTATTCTTCTGTCAAATATGCAGACTGAATCTCATTAACTTTAAATGAAGTAATATGAGGCATTCATCAAGACATGTCTCCCCTTAAGTCTGTGCAGTGAGCTGTGAGAGGGAACACTGTGATTTATATTGCATGTTTTCCTAAGGTAATGTTGCTTTTAAGTGTTATAGATTTAGAATAATGTAAACAGACATTCATACAGTGATGAAAGACATATTATAAAACTCTGAGGCAAATGGACAGAAACAGAATATGTACTTAAAACATGTAGTATCACTTGTTTATATCCCCAGCTGCATTAAAGTGCAACTTAAAACAAGCTTTTCCATCCTTATTTCTGTGTACCAGCAGCATCACCACTTCCATATCTACTAAGCTTGAGAGAGAAAAGTTATCAGTCAGTTTGGATGCCTACTGATAGCTCTTCTCTCTGCAGAGACTAACACTGAATGGCACATCCTGTAAATGAACGCTGATATTTCTAAGCTTTCATAGTGCTGACACGCAGCAGCCTGGTTGCAATCGTGAGGGGCGTGTACCTGTCCTCCAATATTGTTATTGAATGATTTCATTTTTGAATCCTTTCATGTCAGTAAGGGGACCCCTAAAGAGGAAAGTCATTTTTTTATAATCAGAGTAGACTCAATACAGAATGTAGTAGGGCAAGTTGTTTCTATACACTGCGTATCTGTTGTTCATACCTAGGCCTTATCAGGCAGCTGTATTCATTGCTGCTCATTAGTTGGTCTCTTTACCAGAAGTGCCAACAAGGGAGCCAATTAGTGCTGGCCATGACTGTTTGGTTTTTTGTGGAGGCACCTGTTCAACCCTCAGAAAGGCGAAGACCTAGCTGCTCATTTCACTCAGGGCATTGGGCTAGTAGCAGATGATGATGGTAATGATGATTAGCCTCCATTGTCCTGCTCTGTACTTACAGTGAGAATGAAAGCCATAGTATTCAAACCACCTTTACACAGCCTTCAGAATTTATTGCTGGTGCAGAAGTGCCCCTCAGGGCTATGAGCACTTTAATTTATTAACACTAGAAGAAAGATGGCATGAGCAAAGACCATATTACCACCATCCATGTCATCAGTAAGCCTCAATACTGCATGGAAGCGTTGAAAGTGAGAATGCTTTGATCGGAGGTCTTTCATTTTCTGATGCATTTATTTCAGGGTCTTCTGAGATTGTTGGAAAGAGAGCTAATTAGCAGTCACAGTCATGGCATTTCTGTGCTGCTGGACACCTGTCCAAAGAAAATGAGCCTTGACCAAGGAGCTGTTTTTGTGTGAGCCACTGAAATTAGCCATGATTTTACTGTATTTCAATTATTTTCTACAAATATCCTAAGATAGATGTGTCTGTGACAACTAAATGTGAGGCAATCATTCCTACTGTATTTCTTTGTATAGTGTCTTGCACTCATATTTCAGACTTCATTGTTCGATGGAATTTATGCCTCCCCAGAGAGCTGACTGCACTTCTACTAACTTACTCTTGTGGCAAAAGCCATGTCATCACTTTCTGTGCCTGTGACCCTTCTTGTATGCACCAAGTTCTTGAGACATTCCTTTTTGGTTGTTAATGATTTCTGCCATTGGATAGTGTTATAATGGTTGAAGATGACAGGAAATCTTGAAAACTTAAGTGTGAATGGGAGCAGATTTGTTTTCTGAGCTTTCTTATTTCTCAATATTTCACATGTCTAAAAAGAGGGAAGCAGTTCCAAATTGTGGGGGAAAATATATTAACCATGTTTGAACTGCAATTCTTGCAAATAAATCTGAAGTAAACCACATGAACTGAATTGGAGTTGTGTAAGAGTCCATTACAACTTCTCTCCTTCATTTATAGACCATGTTGTATCTGATACACCTTACAAACTATTCTCAGTATTCTCAAATTTCACTACCATTAATTAAAATGTGCAGCAATACAGAATTCTCTGAGATGGAAGATAAGAAAAAGTGACCAATGCTCAGCAGCAATACAAAATCACAGGTTTTGCGTAGGGATTGAAGAATCTGAGAATAGTAAGAAGACCAAAGAATGTAGTCTAGGGTTTTTGTGTAGGCTATACTTTATCTGGAAGCTTAAAGTAACATTATTCTTTGTACACATTAGGATACGATCCACAGTACATCATCTTTCAAGTGTTTTAAGATTTGGTTTCACAACTCTCGATAAGGAATGCTTCCAACAATTCAGTGCTTCTTAAATCCGGTAGCTATACAAGGCAATGTAAAGGACACCACAGATCCCTATTTACATTGCAACTTTAACATTTCCAAAGTTTCAGAAAAAATGACCACTTTGTAAGTGCTATTCTTACTAAAGTATTAATTTTGCACTTTCTTCGGCAACTTTTGGTGTTGGACAACATTAGAGATGGGCTTACTATGTTCCTTTGGCTTCTTTTATTTGTAAGACTGTGGGCAAATCACATTTGCCAAGTGGGCAAATCACATTCTGGGATGCACTGAACACAGTATTACCAGATAGTCAGAAGAGGTGATTATCCCACTGTATTCAGTGGTGGCATGGCCTCACCTTGAGTAGTGTGTGCGGTTCTGGGCCCCACAAGTCAAGAAGCATGTTAAGGTACTTGAATGCATCCGGAGGAGGGCAACAAAGCTGGTGAAAGGGCTGGAAGGAATGTCCCGTGAGGAGCAGCTAAGTACACTGGGCTTGTCTACTTTGGAGAAAAGCAGGCTGAGGGGCAGCCTCATTGCTGTCTACAGGTGCCTGAGGAGGGGGAGCGGAGAGGGAGGTGTTGATCTCTTCTCCCTGGTATCAAGTGATAAGACATATGGGAATGGTTCAAAGCTGTGTCAGGGGAGGTTCGGACTAGACATTAGGAAACATTTATTTACTATGAGGGTAAAGACCATCTCAGGTCCTTTTCAACTCTCCTCTCCTCTCTCTATTTTGGTTTTTTTTGTGAGAAAACGCACAAGGAGTACCATGTTATTTTTGGTTTCATCCATCATATGTACTTTGTGCCAAAGCTAGATCCTCAGTGAACGTAGGAATCAGCCCAGTGAAATGCTCCTCTCTGCCTCCTGGAGGGAGAACTCAGCACAGCCACTCCAGCACTGAGTTGCTGGGAGCATAATATGTTTGCAGCAAAGCAGTCTTTGGTGCATAGAACTTGTCTCAGAGGCAGTTTCAGACTGCCTGTTGGCTGACTGTACTCTCAGAGACCAAACTTCACAGCAAATGAAGTCATCCAGAGCCTTGCCAAGCAGACAGGCTTTCAGGGTAGGTGGGATTCTTTCTGCCCCAAAAGAGGGTTTCTGGTTACTTGCAGTGCTTTCCTCCCTTTCTTCTTCCTTTTTTTTTTTTTTTTTCTTTTCTTATTTTTTTTTCTTTTTGGTTTGGCTGTGAAGTCAGATTTTGGTCTGGAGAGAAATATCAATACCTCAGCTTCATTTTCAGGCAGAAGGGGACGCAATTCAGGTCTGTTACCTAACTGTTGTAGAGTTGTAACTAAATCACACCTGCCTGATATAGCTAGGACAAACTATTGTTTAGCATTTACTTTGCTGACTAGGAGAAAATGATGGCTGGATCAAGGCTTATATTTCAAAGTTTTCCTGGGAGAAGGTAGTGTCACAGATTATGACCGAGCTTTCCTCTGTCTGAAACATGGAAGAGAGATTGTCTGTTAACAGAGCCTCACATTCCCCGCCATCAACTGCAGTCAACCGAAACAGGGTGTCATGGGTTAACCCCACTCTTTCCTTTGCTTCTCTCTTATACAGGTATTCTTTTTTTGTGGTATACTAAACTAAAGAAGACATGAGAACTTTCCTGCCATACAATGTAAAAGAAGAGAAAAACAGAAAGCAGAAGGGAAGAAAAAAACCCTGAGCAAAACCTCGCTTATTAGAATATTTATTTTTTCATTAAATCTTGGCAGCTACTTTAAGAATTAAAATATTACTGGTTTGCAAATTTTACAACTGACTAGCCTGTGAATTTAAAAGCGTTTGGGGAGGGGTGAATAGTTCATTAACTTGTTCCTTCAATTACAATTCCAAATGCTTTCCTTATGGTGACCTCTATTTTAAATTTATGGGAATCACTTAAGTGTCAAGCAAGCTAAGTGGTGCATTTCATTAATGAAAAATTAATGGAGAAGACCTTGGGCTAGTTTGCAGTACTTGTTTACAATACATATAATTCATTAGAAGCACATCAGTCAAGCAAGGACCCTGCATGGCTGCAGAGGTGTTGTAAATTGGACTTTATTCTGTTTTTTCCAGTTAATGAAAGTATGAGGCAGGGAAAAATACACATAAAAGAGATTTAATGAGTCTTTGGAAAAGTGTTAAAATAGGGTACACAAGTCATAAATTTCAATTACTAACTCTACTCCAACGAGGCTTATTAGTGTAGAAACGAGATATCAGTTCATAAAAGGATGAAAGTATTCCTGACAGGCAGGGACTTGCAGAAATTTGAGACTATGGTCCACTGGTTAGAATAAGCAATTGGGGAGAAAGTCTCAATGCTCCCATGTTATCTCTGCCACTGAGGTGACTCATGACATTAAGGCAAGTGAATTCTCCCCAGAAACGGAGCTGCTTCTCAAAAAATCACTTTCTTCAGAAGCTCCCCAGGGACAGCCTTCAGGGAGAATCTTGCTCTGTCCTTCTACATAATGAACAGTATGGGTGACTGAAAAAGCAAAGTCACACTTCCATGCAATGTGAAAGGCATAGTTTATTGTCTCAAATGAAAAGCTGTGCAAAATTGTACAGTTCAAATATATTCTCCAGCTTAAATCAGGCTATAGCTACCCATAGGCTTTGGCTGAGAAATGCAACAAGTCTTCTCTTTAAAACTCTTTTCATCATATAATAGGTGAGAAGTCTTTTAAAGGCACTTCTTTCCAAGCACACTAATGCCAAAACACCATCCTGGATTAAACATAGATACTAATAATACAGCAAGCTTTAACTCTGTTGACATGGTACACTTCTCCCCCTTGTACTGTAGGTAAGTTTATCAGACAAGCAATCAACATTGCACTAGACAGTGAATCCCAAATTGTAAATAGTGTGGTACAGAGCAATTCAGGCCTATGCATTTGTAAACACAAAGTATTCTGGGGCACAGAATTTCTAGGAGGTCAAGGTGGTCCTCTTTCTTCTGCTCCCTGCTTCTGAGCAGCACAAGAAAGTATACAGCTTGGGACAAGCTATATAGTAACGATAAAAATACTTTGTAACCAAGTCCTGGTATTGAATTTACATGTCACTGTGCTGGGCACAGTATTTAGGTTTTTTGAGTGTAGAAAGCTCCTATTGTAGTTCAGACTTGCTACAAAAGACAAGACCAAGAGTATAAGAACACATGCCTCAGTTTCCCTGCCTTTAAAATGAGAATAATGGTATTTGTAAAATTGTTGTACCATGCTGTTGTTTATCCTTGGCACTGCTTACATCCAATCTTTGAACTGTCGTCCCAGTTCTCACTGCAGAGTTATAAACGTCTTCTCTGTTTAGAAGAGTGCTCTCAAATACGCTGAGCACCTGACTACTTTCAGAGTGATCCTGCAGGCCTGCTGGGGCTCGTCAGCTTCCAGTTTTCCAAGGACAGCATTCAGATCAGTCTACATGAAGGAGTAAATGAGGAACGACTATTATGGCTTTTTTGGCTTTCCATCGGCAGTGGATTAATAATGTAAAGTACTCTGCAAGACAAGTTATTTGTTTTTGCTGAGATTAAATGGAATCTCTTGGAATGCTATGTGGGTTTATTACTATAATAACTTTCATACAGTGATAACAAATATGAGCACTGTAATATCACCCAGATATTACACTGGTTAATGGTCACAAGTGCTGTTTAATGTTCTTAAATCAGTTTTGGGATACTGTCTCTGAGGATTATTTTGTTTAATAATACTAATAAAAGCAATAAGAAAATATCCAGATGCTGATTATATTAATCGTAGGGGGAGGAGAAGAGACAGTATATTGAGGCAGAAATGAGCTGATATTTGCAAGGTTTTCCCCAACACAAACCAGTTGACTTAAAAATCTTTTGAAAGAAGCTTTTTCTTCTCTTTTGACAGGCTTCAAAAATTTGTACAGAATGAACCAATATTTGGAAATGGACTAGCATGAGCTGTGCGTGTTGCAAGACTGCAGCTCCCCTGTATTGTGAACAAATTTATTTAGCTATGGCTGTACCTGTGAAAGACTCCGGTATGTCCTGTTCAGAAAATTGGAAACAAAAATGTAAAGAATTCCAATAATAGTGACATCATCATCCTTCTAGAGAAAGCCTATGATTCCCTGATTGCTCATAGGTTTGGCTTAGGACACAGAGGAACCTTCAGCTGACAACAAAACTGATGGTAAAATAGCTTCTGTTTTTTCTTATGAAATCCTTTAATGAGAGAATTGAATGTAACTGAACTTTTCTCTCATGGAGAATGTTTTCTGCATTCTAGAGGAAAAAACAAAAAATCTCCTCCCGGACTGTATTTCCTATGACTATTTTCTCCTTCATTGCATAATAAAGCTCATAATTATTTATCTAAACTCTAGATTTCTCTAAACTTCTAGGTTATTCTAAACTTATCACTGCTATTTCTTCACACTTCCTCTTTTGTTTTTCATATTTGAGTGAGTGCCGTACTGAGATGATGAACAATTCAGACATTTCCCCATTTGTCTTCAGGTATGAAATTTTAGAGTCAGAGACCAGTACACTGTATCTCCTGTATCTCTGAGTATGGCAGTGGAAACAGCTTCCTCAAAATGTCTCACTATTCTAAGTGCAACAAACCCTACAAAATATACACCTTTGTAAAGACACTATTCCTTTCAGTCAAAGAGAAGTTTTCAGAAATGAAAGTATTGTTGATTTTGACCCATTAATTCAGTTCTTAAGTTGTAACATGCTCAATAAAGTACCAAAGCATGACAATCAGTTCAGAATTTTCTTCACTTTGATGGGCCCACCGGGTAACCAACAGACCTTAGGATAAGAAAGGCTGTCAGTTATGTGGACCAGGAAAAAAATCTCTAGATCTTAAAGGCCACTCAGCCACAAGCGATTTTGTCAATATCATACAAGCAAGCCAGCCAATAAAGCCTAGAAGCGAACACTATCGTTATTGAAGAAGACTGGAGATATAGCTGCATCTTTCCTTTATATGCCTGCTACTTGATACCCCCAAGTACTGTAAAGAAACAATACTGTCCGAGTATTTTAAAACTGTATCTGAAAGAGATTATTTGACTGGCCTTTGGCTGATGACTAGTTCAGTTAATAGCTTATGTGTTGTCCTTTTTCTAGGCTTTCCGATTTCTGGCAGAATATCAAAGTCAATTTAGAATCATCTCATTAATCTCTTAAATCAACACACAAAGAAGAACAAAATATTTTAAGACATTATTTTCATTTATATTAATAAAAGACAGGCATTTCACATTAATCCGTTAAATCAAATTAAGCTCTAAAATTTGCAGCCTTTGACTATGATAATTAAAGAATGTTTCTTGAACACTGGGAGTTCCCAGTTCGACACCTAAATAAGTTGTCAAGTGAATGCAGTGTAAAAGTTCAGAAGACCATTATAAAGTGAAAGGAGAAACTATTTTACAATCTCTCGGAGTCAGGATCTGACGTTCTTATGTAGTAAGGTAAACTACTGGTAAAGCAACAGCATTTTTCACTTACTAAGGGTTTAAGAGCCTGGCACAAAAAAAAATCTGAAAGAGATTTCCAGAGTGAATAAAATTGCTTAGAAGTATGGGGACTAATTCTCTCTTATCTGCATTCTGGACTGCTAGAAAATATTTTGTGGAGGTTTTTTTCCCTAGAATTTTCATTAGTTTCAGGAAATACATGAGAAAAAAACACAGAGTGCACCATGAAAACTGTAGGTGGTCTGTGGACATATTTCTTCTTTGTTATTACATTTTGGAATGTTTTGTGAAATAATATTCTTCTTAAGTGGAGAGCATTTATTGAAGAAATCAGCAATGATAAATACTGATATTCTACACGGGGTTTATTCTAATGTGGTTCTCCTTGTTAAGCAGGAACCATATGCTATTTAGACCTCTATGCAGGACTGAAAAAAATCCGATGGTTGGTAGATATGCTAAGGGTGAACATAGGAGAATATGAGACTGCAAAGTGCATTGTGGGTGGAGGGCAGCTTGCAATCCACTGCCATTTCAAGTGTTTATCAACTGCTTCTTATAAGTAGCTTTTTGGTTGTTTTATGGTAGTTCTGTCTTTAATATTGTTCCAGAACCTCATTGTTTTCTCTGATGATTCGTACCCTTATGCCAGCCCACACATTTATTCAGAGAAGAGAGAGAGCTAACGGGTCAAGGACAATTTGTGGAAAGCATAAAGGTTGGATTTGATGTTTTCCACACATAATTGCCCCACTTCATTCTAGTGATTCAACTCTGCTGGCAAACTTTTTCTGTAAAGTGCATTGAGCCAAGGAAGTGACTCTGTAGTTATTTTTGTTCAGTGTGTTTCACAGATACTCTTCAACATAAAAATGTGAAAAAGCACAAAAGAAAATTTTTATTACTTTCAGATAAGGATACAATCGTTGTTCCATTTTTAAACTTCTTCTGGTCTCCTGAGATTAAAACAAGTCTCACCCTAATTTAAACATGTTTTGATCAGTCAGATTTGAGAGGATTAACCTTCACTTGCAGAAAGTTTGTCCTTGTGATCTATTAGGGAATATATTAAATAGTTCAAATTTGATATGACATTTTTCTTTTGAAATTATGAGTTAGCATGACTTATTATCTTCTGTCTAGTGAAGATAAATTCCAGACATGATTTACTGTATATAAACAGTAAAACATTTTGTGTACCTCATTGTCCCCTTGCAGTGTGTTTTATCACTCTTATTTATTAAAATAAAAGTTAGAAATAGAAGCAAAGAAATAATCAAAAAGCTCATACTCCTTCTCATTGATTGTTTTTTCTATTCTGTGTCTTACACAGTGTGGCTCTCCTGAGTGGTAGTGCAAATGACCTAGAAGTCAGTAGATACTAAAGCAATCTCATGATCTCCATTTTGCATTCAAATGTGAGGCACATGAATAACAATTTGGTATGAACAATAGTTCTGCCTTGACAACTCTACCTTGTATCAGTGAATGACAAATCTCTGTGAACTAATGAAAAGGATACTATTGCTTGAACATGTTGAATCCTCTGGCTCCATTCCCTCCCTAAAGGAATGCATTTCATAGAATGATTTGGGTTGGAAGGGAACTTAAAGATCATGTAGGCCCAACCCCCCTCCCATGGGCAGGGACACCTTCCATTAGACCAGGCTGCTCAAAGCCCCACCCAGCCTGGCCTTGAAAACTTCCAGGGATGGGAATTTCAACTTCCTTTTCCCAGCTCTGGACTATAATCTGCTTCTTATAGTCCATTATGTGCGTATGGTTTACATCTGAATCTGAGTGATTACTGAGAAAAGCTTGTGCTGTTGGACAAGATTCTTCTACAACTAAATCACCTTTAATTTCTCTGCAGAATGTCCAGAATCTTCTTCATTAGTTCCAGATGGTCAATAAGACCAGTTTTTATGCTATTTGCAGAAGCATCCAAACTTGACAGTAGGATACAGACTAGAGAAGTTCAGCCACTTTTGCTAATTCTCCTGCAATAAAATTCAAGATGCTATAGGCTGTGAGAATATCTTTAACCTTTGCCTTTGTTCTTAGAGGAGGTACTGCACAGATAACCTAGTCTTCTGCCCTATGGGTAAGTTGCTTCTGGAAGGAAGAGCTGTAAGAGAGAAGGTTCCTGTTGATAAAGATGATATGCATCTTTTGAACTTTAAAGTCACAGATCAATGACACTTTCACATGGAAGCTTTCATATCTATTGTTTTTGCTCATTCATATCTATTGGTTTTACTCGTGTTCTCACCATCGGTGGTGCTCATTGTAATGCATGTCCACCAGGAGCTCTACTCATGGAGGTCTCCAAAGGGCCTTTAGGTGGAAGAGACTTTCAGAAGTAGTGAACTAGAAGAAAAAGTAAAATAGTAAACTTTTTCATGCCTGGACCAAATTTATCTTATAATTAGCCCACAGAAAGTCCACATGTTCTTCTTTTTTTTTCCTACAATGTTGTATTCACTTTCCATTTCAGAAGGGCTAGAAAAGCCCATGATAACTTTCAGTCTGACTGGTGGCATAGTAAAAAGAACTCATCTCTGCTTTCTTTTGTTTCTCTGATTTATGGTTTAGATGATTTTATATAAGTACTTTTCAGTCAAATGAATTTGTCTCTGTTTCTGAGAGAGCTTTTCCTCCAGATAGGAAATCTCAAATTTTTCCCCAGGTGAACAGTGTGATCAATATTACTTAGTACAGGATGGCATAAAACTGCACTGCTACAGCAGGAAGAAATTGCACTAGAACACAATTTACAATAGAAGGGTATGACAATGACACCAAATCACAAAGACATGAATGATATGGAGGAGGTGTGATCAGTTCTAGTCTCTTTTCCAATTGGAACAATGGGAATTTTGAGGTGACCCCTGGTTGAACTAACTTAAATTATGAAGCGCATACTCCAGTACATAACATAAGGAAGTCAATTTTCTGTTACTGGCAGGAAGCATGGAAAAAATCATCTGAAAATGAGCAACTTGGGAACAGACTTTTGGAGAATGTAATTTCATGTAAAAGAGTAATAAACATATGAAAAAGTGTTGAGAAGGGAGGTGACTGAAGCTAGAATCAGTGATACATTCAGAGTAGGACTAGATGAGATTCTTAGCAGAGACACCACAGGAAAAGAAAAAATAGGAAATAGAAATGTGAAAATGAGGGACATAAAATGAAAAAAATGGAAAGGCCTATACTCCTGGATTACCACTGACTTTTTTTCTATCGTTTAATGTTTGTATTATTCTTCTGTGATGACAGAAGTTTGCATTGAAAGAAGTTGCAACAATGTTAACTAGCAATTCTTTCCAGTAGAAGATTAGAAATGAGAAACAAATTAAATAGATTTGTGTAGATTTGCATTGAGACTCAGAGAGAAAGGAGGGGGAGAAATGCCAGTAGGGGTCTTAGAGAATGGAACGTGGGGATGTAGACTAAGTCACTATGTAGTATTTGTTGAGTACCTATGCTATTTCTCTTGCCTCTTGCCAGTTACCCTTTCACATTTCCTTTGGTGGCAGTAGCCATGGCATGTGTCTTTAATCAAGAAATAAGATATATTTTCCAGTAGCTAGAATGGCGGACTAGGAGTCGGAATTGCTTGGTTCCTCTCCTAATTTAGCTACTGACTAACTCTATGTCTTTCTCTCACTTACCATTGCATCTCTGTGCCTTATTTTCCCTGCCTGGAATTGAGGTTGATGATACTTACCTACTTCACAGGGTTTGGTGAACACTAATGTTTGTTTGGAGATACCCTGTCAGAGAGACATGCACAGGTGCAAAATATCATTAAGGAACACTGTCTTCTCTAGCGGATGCCAGTACTGATCTGGAAATGGATAAACTTCTGCTTGGTAGTCCTGCTGGGAAGATGTAGTTGCATCATTTCTACCATAGTGTTATCTTATTGGTGCCTTTGAAGACTCCACCAAGCCCACCAGGTTCCAGCTGCACTGGATGATCTTGCTGCAGGACCCTACCTTAGTAAAAGCTGTTTATTTAAACATTTCATTTTCAGTAACTTGTCTAGTCTACCAGGAATTATTTTAAGCTTCTGTGTCACGGCAACCACATCTAATCCAAGATGAGAAAAAAATATTTACAAGAAGATTTTTTCGAGAAAGGTATTTTTCTAATGATTTCTGTGACTAATGTGATTGCTGTGACTGTTTTCCTGAAATTGGCCATTATTAACATTTTTTTATTTGCCCATAGGCACGTGCAGTGATGTCTTCCAGCAGCTGATTGAAGCAAAAGAAACTGGTAGTAATGGATTCATTCTGTCACTTTGCTAGTGCAGCCCTTTGAGGTTCAGCTGCCAGCTAGAACTTCCCAAACCTTGATTTTTCCTTCTTCTTATGTTCTGTCACAGGTACAGAATTTCTGGCTATCACTTGTTAACATGCACATACCTTGACTGAATGTGAAATCCCTATGGTTTTCAAAAGATAGAACTTCCACTGGTTATGTAGAAGGAAAACAAGACTGAAATATTTATAAAAATCAGTAATGATTAAAACCACTTAGTTACCCATATTGGAAGGAGTTATACATCATGTGGTTTAATACTATTTCAATTTTGCTTTGCTTTAGGTCTTAGTTCCCCAGCTAATCTGATACAATCTAGTCAGTGAAATTCCTGCCTTACTGGTTACTGGACTGAAGCTGATTAATGAGGTACCCATTTTTCTTCATGTCTGTGAAGAAAAGTGAAGGGGACTGCAGCAGATTAATATTATAAAAGAATGTGCCAGGTAATATGTCCGATGAAGGGCTTAGGAAAAAAAGTGAAATATCGCAAACTTGTAGTTGTCTTCTAGAAACACAAACTGCTTTAACCTGAACTCACCTTCTGTCAGAGGAATCTCTAATTCCTCCAGAAATTATTCTGATTATATTCCACACAGAAGAAATCCCAGCTGATTCATTTCCTATCCCTGCCCATTTCAAATCTTGTGATATTAAAAAAAAAGTGGGTAAAGCTCAAAAGCTGTCTAGTGAATAACTTCTTTTTCCACCTTTGTCCTCAGTGGATTCCAAAAGCTTTTCTGCTAAGAGGAGTGAGACTACATATAGGTGAGGAAATGGTTGGAAAATGCTAGTGGAAGCTTTGGAATTGGCTCTATTCTGAATTAAAACTAGCATTTTTTTCCTTGTGTGAGTAGCGTTGGGGCAGCCAACAGCGGAGGTGCTGCAAATAATTAAGCGACTGCCAGAAGACCCAAAAGCAGAAGGAAAAAAATGTCTTTTTCAGTCAGATGAGTCTGCATGTCAAATCCTCTCTCTCACACACCAAAGACCTACTTTGTGTTCTTCAATTATTTGATTAGGTGGATTTAACTATGGACAACAACGCTGTCTTTAGATAAAATACTGTCATTCTGATGTGACTTTAACTGTTCAGAAGAGGCTACCATATGTTAACTTTTGCTTTGCTCTGGGTCTTGCCCTGTCACCCATTACTGCGGCATGTTTTCTTCTAACTTTTTCTAGGTATAGGAGACTGTACGTGATATAAGATAAAGGACAATAGGGGTCTTGGGAAGAAGATTGCATGTAGGAAGGAAAAAATAAAGTTTAAAAAAATCCTTAAATATTCAGTTTAATCCTGTGCATTTACTGATTTGCACAGAATGCAAAAGGAAGCCCTTTTATAGGCAGATTAACATCTACATCCACTGCAGGAAAACATACAAACTTGTGATGGATTCTCATCCTTAATATTGCTGCATATTTCTCATTCAGGCTCAACATATTTGGCTTCTATGAGGATTTTGGTTTTTATCCCTACATGATATTTTTTTTAATCTATGTATTTGCATTACTTGATTTATGATATACAGACCCCAATTTTATGATTGGGATTCAATGCTGTAGCAGCACCATTGGAATCTTCTCATATAATCTTGGTTTTTGATAGAATGATCTTTAACTCCAGCTTTTCACGGTATCATCTTCTTCAGATATGGTTAGATTCAGAATGATTACAATGGAGCAGCAAAGCAAGGGGCTGTAATAACTGGTTCAAGTGTGAGTAACAGAGGGAACATGACATAGTGAGGTACTTATGCTAGTTTAGTAAGAGTGGATTCTATCATTTTAGAGACAAAGTGTTGTTTCAGTAAGAGAACTCTTCACAGCAGGAGTTCTGGTTGTGTACTACTGACTTCTCCAGTGTTTCCACAGACTCTGTGCTTGCACCTTTTGTTGTTCCCTTCTACTCAATGCAAGATGTCAGAGTATGGAAAGGAGACACAGATAAAAATTATTACATAAAGAGTTACAAATATTTCAACTACAAAAATGAATATTCTGAATATACAAGAATCTCTTTTTTTCCCGTTTGTATTGGTCTAAAAAGCAGTAATTAGGTTTATGCCAACAGAAAGCTGATGTAATATTTTGATCATCTCTTTTGCAACTTGACATCACTCAGTATTTTCCTTCTGGTCGTCCAGCTCTTGTCCATATAGCCCTGATTGGGCCATTTACAAAAGCTTGTCCTTTCAGCATTTATGACTTTGGTAAACTTTACACAGACACAGGTCTTCCTAGAATTCATTGCAAACAAGAAACAAGCTTTCTAGACTGCAATAATGCATTTGGGTATGAGAAAGTGGGTGCAGAGGTGCTGCTTTTCCAATTGTTACCTATTGGTCATAACCTACAGTGGTCCATTTCAACCAAAACAAATGATGGCTCATTGCTGGGGTCTTTTCTCCAGCATTTCTGGAAGAGATGCCAAGTTCACGACTGTCCCAACTTACACAAAAAAATGAGGCAATCCAGGCATTGATTCCTAAAGACTTTTGGAATCATGTATGTCAAAAGTAAAAGCAGCACCCTTCAAAACTGCAAAAACCCTTTGCAGGAGTATTGGTTCAATACATGAAATGACTTGCTCTGTAATGCTCATTTTCCTCAGCGCATTTAAAAATGCCTATAATGGCAATAACCTTGGCACAGAACACCGTCTTAATGATAGCTTGGCTTTCTTCAAGCCATCGTCTTTCCAGGTGGTCAGTAATCCACCACTGGTGCTGAAGGCCTTTGACTGCGGCATGTTTAATTCATGGAGGTTACACAGGTTGCTTCCTATGAAGATTTGCAAATGTAAATTCAGGACCAAATTAGCTTCTTTACATTTTTGGAAAGAAATCTCCAGTGTTCTTCATATAGAAGTCTATGAGAAAAAAGACTCCAACTCTGAAGTCTTTGAACACATCTTATTGCAGAAGAAAATAAGAGAGAAGAAGGGAGGGAAAGGGAAGGGAAGGGAAGGGAAGGGAAGGGAAGGGAAGGGAAGGCAAGGCAAGGCAAGGCAAGGCAAGG
>Ga0065711_1008506_pt1 | contig 40680 bp, 30 predicted proteins | sample Hoacrofraction12_FD_59098 | JGI IMG/M metagenome (GOLD analysis project Ga0065711, IMG submission 59098) | Hoatzin crop microbial communities from Cojedes, Venezuela - Epithelial fraction 12 v2 (version 2) | ecosystem: Host-associated > Birds > Digestive system > Esophagus > Crop | place... | reverse complement strand
GGGGGGGGGGGACAGAAAAAGTGAAAGGCTATTTTATTTTGAAAATGTATTCACTGAGGGAACAGAAAGTCCTCATTCTAGACAAGTTGTGTTTAATAGCATTTTTCCAAAAGAAATTTCGTGATGTACTTTAGAGTCTGTGAGATTGTCAGCTCCTGTCAGGCAATGATTTGACAGTAGTGACTTTTAAGTAGAAACTATTTTTAGTTGAAAACCACAGACCCAAAGCCCGCAGCATGTGAGAAGTCCTTCCCAGTGTGGCTGATGCCCTTTCGATTAGGGAATGGGTTTAAAGCAAGCAAGAATAGGTGGTATTAAGGTAGTAGGGACCACTAGGGTCATTAGGAGATGGTTGGATAGTGTCATGGATTGATCCTGAGACAAGTTCTTTGGCTCATTCTCTGCACTTTGCAGTTCATTTGTGGTATTTTGCTATTCTGTTCCTTTTTCTACTAGTATCACTGAGTAGTGTTTAAAGATAAAAGACGCAACTTTCTTTCTACTTGCCAAAACAAAGGAAAATCGGGAAATTTCTGTTTAGGGTATCCTATTTATTGAGCAGTGGCCAGGTCAACTATTCTCATTTTGCATCACATCATTGGAATTTATTACAGGCTATTTTACTGTTTGCACGCACATGTACACTGCATTCATCTGGATAGCCAAAAAAAGCTGGTGGCTGTAGCTATCGTAATGCAATTGTCACCTGAAAAAATCTGCGAGGAGGAACTCCTATCAAGGTTACAGAATGGTAACCTCAGTAACAGTATGGTAACCATTTTTATGTTATTAAATGTCTCACTTTGTGTAAAAGCAGCACATTTAGAAAAATGTGTACATGTAGTGTAGCATGGAAGATGGTTGGTCAAAACCCACTCTTGTTATTTCGTGTCACCTTGTCTCCAAGAAAGATTTTCAAGCTAAACTCTAAAATAGTATTGAAGTATAAGCAGAAGATCCAAGATACACAAGGAAATCTGGGACAGGGAACCTCAGAGGAGGCTTCTTTTTCTCTCTTTTTTTGAAGCATGTTGTAAATAACAAGTGTCTGTATCAGAAAAAAAACACGTTTAGTGCACAAGTGTAAATGCTAACAGTGCTTATTCTCCCCCATCTGCTGCCAGTTGTGTTCTTGTTACAGTCTCGTGCTGAATGTGTTGCGTAAGACACTTTTTGTTGGGTTTATTTTCTGAATCTGTAATTGCTCCCTTTATTTCTAGGCTTGTGCATGGCTTTCTTCAGAATAATGCACTGCCTGGCTGCTCACTGGCTTAATTTGTCATCTTCTTGTTTTCTATCCTTTGTTATCTACAGGTCAGTTTGCAAAGTTGAGTGCAATATCCTTCTCTCTCTCCTCTCGAGTAAGTATCATTATAATTTAGAAGAATGTTTGGAATTAATCCTCTTAATGTGTATTTCAGTTGCAATACACCTTGTGCTGCCTGTGTGTATGTAAAGATGATGTTTCTTTCTTCTTTTAACCTGTGTTAGGGTGCCTGGGGATGTCTCTAAATCATTTCTAATAATCTGTTTGAAATATGGTCCTAGTCCTGACGATTCCTGTTAAGCCATTACCCTTTTTATCTTCTTCCTTTGTTGGCCGTAAGAGTGAGAATGTGGGCTTTTCGTCCCTGGGGATGATGACAAATATATTAGCCAGTACAGAGAAAACTTATCCCAGACAATAAGGAATCAGATTACATTTCAGGAGACCCGAGTGCAATTCCTTGCAATGCTTTAGCCTTCCTAGGATAACTGAAATAAATCATTCCTGGTGAGACCGGAACATCTACTCTAGCGTGTGAAACAGGAGTTAGGCAAACATTAACCAAAGCAATCTACCAGCTGCTTGACCACAGAGGTGTCCTCAGATGTGTTGTGGAAGTTTAAAATCCCCCAATCCAGAGGGCAAGGTGGTCAGCTACTAGCTAGAGTCTGGCAATTCAGAGACAAGGCAAGAAGGTCTATAAATTCCCTGCTGGCCCATATTCAGGTCATGCTCCTTACACGTGCCAACCTCACAGTTGCAGCACCGAGTTTAATGCCAAGTTCAGCAATTGTGTTTTTATTCAGAAACACGGACAACAGCTATTTTTGTGAAGTAGCCTGTTATTCTGAACATTTGTCCAGGAAATTGGAGACTACACATTTCCTTCTTGCCTCATCTGAAGCTGCGGACTCTGCATGTCTGACTTCCTAGGAGAGTGCCATGCCCTGCTGTGAAGGTGGCAGTGAGACGATGCTGTCCATCCTGCTATGACAATGAACCATGGAATAATAATGGGGCCAGAAAGGGAGGAGAAATCAAGACAGGGGTCTGACTCTGGTCTGCAAACCAAGTCTCTTCCTCAAAGCCAGAACTAAAGGCACCAAACGTCAACTATCAAATGGGCTCTTCGAGTTGCAAGCAGGGTCATGTTCAGATAAGCAAAACCAGTGAACTAACCTGTGCCAACATTAGCAGGAATTCATGTTGCTAGATTTTGCATGCCGTGTTTTATGCTAGACTTCCTTATTTATATGGCAATTTTCATGGCAATATTTGACCCTGATTCAAGCAGTTTGCAACTTCTGATGACAGCAGAATTTGGATGTGGAAGTGTGGACCTTGTGAAAGCAGCTTCCAGTCTTCAGTGCTGAAAGCTGTTAGGTATTTCTGAAGCATCTGTCTCAGTGTCTCTAGCAGCTAAAGCAGAATAAATGGATGTGAAAAGAAAATAAATGGCAATACCCAGAGTGCCATAAACACCAAATAACTGCTCATAAAAATTCTCCTAGCATTGCCCCTCAGGTTACATCCATTCTCTCAGTGGTCTTGTTAAAAACAGGAGTGAGTCGTGTAGAGTTTCCTAAACGTTGACAGCCAGAAAAATAAGTTTTCTTCTTCTGTTTTGTTGCAGATGTCAGTTATAAATCAGGCATGTAAAAGGAAAATAGATCTTTCAAGAACAATGTATGTCTGTCTAATATGTATATAGTAGAAACATTATATATAACTGAATTTAATTACAATTATGAATAACCGTGACTTTAAAGGATAGTAGCTTTCAGACAAATGATTTGCAGTATTAAGCAGAAAAAAATCCTCTTCATTACAATTACAAAGCTCAGGCGATCGCATTTAAGGTTTCCTTTTTTGTTAGGAAGCAGTGTTAACATAGTGGTTTGGGGAAAGGCATATTGCCATACGGACTAGCTTTCTTGAAAATATGTATCCTGTCTCAAATTAGCAGAGATCTGAGACTGAGCTACTGTCTCGTCTCGTGGATGCTTCTGAAGCCTTTGGAAACCCTGTCAGAAAGAAATTTTTGAAAGCGCTGTGCTCCAGTTATCTCTATAGTGAAACTCTTTTTAGCTCCCAGGGGAGCCCTTCAGCCAGTGCCAAAGACTGAAACATTCCCACCAGCTGTAAAAGCCTGGCCTGATAGCAATTAGCAACAAAAATCAGTGAACTTGGCACTTCACCTGTACCCACAAGAACAAACTCTGTATTATGGTGCATTGTGGTAAATACATCTGCACATGATAAGCATGGCTTAATCTTCTCAAGATGCCCTCTTTTGTGAATATGGAAGATTAAAGTATCTTGTGCATTTTATTTGGTACTAATATTTCATAACCTTGGAAAATTAAATCAAAAATTGTTCATACCGGTCACAATGTGTAAAGTGCTTTTGCTGTTTACATTGGGTTCTTGCTTGAAGCTTACTAATTGCATCAAAACTTTTACTTCTAAGATAGTATGATTCAATCAGTGATGATACAAATGCAGTCAGTGTTATATTGCCTAGGTGGCCATAGGAGGTAGAAAGCCAACGGACTTTCTTATATCACAGTAGTATTACATTTGTGCTCTTCTAAACAAAGGTGGGAAAATAGGTTCAGTTTGTTGTAGCTTCTTGTTAGTGATATTGCCACTGATGGCCAGCCACGAGTTTTGGTCATTTGCTCATTCGTCAGTCAGGAACAAATGGTGTTGATGTCATTTGATTAAGGCTTTTTGCATTCTATTTTCATCTGCATTTTTAAAAGTGCTATGTACAGTTCTCTAGAATTGATTTTGAAATAACATCTAGTATAACAAAATCCCAAGAGGCCAAGTGGTTCCAGTAATACATAAAACATAACTTAATCCTGTTTTCAGTTTACTTTTTATATTAAATGTACTTTAATACCACTTGTTTTATTTTTAAAAGAGTAACAGTGAATTTGAGCTTGTTTTCAGCAGGCTCTAGGCAGGTCTTGAAATTAGGTGAATGCACAGCTTTGATGTTATTTTGCCGTTATGTCCCTGACAGCAGTTGCTTTTTTGCCAAGGGTGGGCAATGGGAACAGAAAACCTCCATCTCTGAGAGGGGTTAAGAAGTTGCCACTTTCATTGAAGAGCTGTCGGGCGTGTTCCCACAAGACCTACAATTTCCTAGATTTTCTAAAGCAGTGCTTTCTCAGTGCTGGCACAGCAACATTTTAAGTGGTCATGTCCAATTCATTTATATGCATTATTATAACAGAAAAGGAGGTATGACAAGCTAATAAAAATCAGACCAAAAACATCCACTTGAGGGGGTTTCGGTCTTGATTTTTTCACTGTGATCACGTTTTCTCTGTATTGACAAAAACTTGCAATAATTTAAGTTGAAGACTCAGTTCCTTTCCCACTCCAAACCCTTTCACTTGCTGTAAACCTTATGACACAAATTTGGGGCCTGGGGCTTTGGGTGACCAGGGGTGACGTTTTCCATTGCAAAAGTGACTGAATGGTTTGTATTGAAACAGGTGGAAATTTTTCAATCACAAAACCCCCGTATTCCTTCAACTTTTTAATATGAATGCATTGTTAAATTATTTATTCAACTTGGCTGTTTTTCCAGAAAAGAAGTCTTACTGAGTAACACTTTCATGTTTTTCTCATCTTTTCCCTTTTTCTCCAAAGTCTGTTTTCATGTTTACCAGCAGAGGTTAGGAATTTTGCCCAACGTCAGGTGATAAAGCCCATGGGCCAAGGGAGATGCTGTGATCAGACCAGTCCCACCGGTGGGCCGCTGTGAGAAGGGCTGTTGGTTTAGCTGAAAGCCACAGACTATTCGTTTAAGTGCTGTGAAGACACTACTGCCCTGCATCCCTTTTTTTTCTGGGAAATAAGATTTTAGACCTAGCATGCATTTCACTAGCCAACATTTTCAGCTCCTTTGCGACATGGACCTGGCCATTTACTGTTTGGGAAAGATGGGATGCAGGATCCATAGCCCAGGGTCCAAGTCAGGTTACTAGCCCACAGTTAATGGATGGGTGGGTTTCAGATTTGCTGTGCCCGCTACCTGAGGTCACCTTTACTGGCCGTGTCCTGGCCTCCCTTTGGCAGTAGGTCCCCAAACTGCTTATCAGAGTTGGCTGGCTGCCTTTAAAGCTCATGCACCATGGTTCGTTCCTAGCATGAGCTTCATGCCAGTAGCTGAGGAGATCGCAGTAGTGTAGGTGCCTTGGTTGATTCGGCCCTCAGGAGACCATCTGGTCCTCTGTCTGGCTGGACACAGGTCTAGCTCCAACATGAGACCATGTCAGCCGTGGCTTTGTCTAGCAAAGGCTTGAGAACCTCCACTGATGGAGATTTCACCACCTCTCTGGGCATCCCCCTCTAGCGCAGTGCCACCCTCCTCATGGGGTTTTTTTTCCCTTAATGTCCAAACTGAGCCTCCCAAAATGCAGTTTGTCTTTTTTGTCCTTCTTGTGTGCTCCAGCACTACTGAGAAGATTTTAGCTTTGTTGTCCTTGTAACTACCCCTCAAACAGCTGCCAGCTGGTCCTCCCTTGCCACCTCTGCCGCAGCCTCAGCAAGCCCAGTTTCTTCAGCCCCTTCCTTCTAAGGCAGTGATGCAGTGGTGAAGAAACAGGGTACAGGCACTAGAGGAACTCCTCGCATCCATAAGTCATATTCTACTAGCAAACCAAATGATTCAGCATATCTTTTTGGTTTTTTTCTGAAGAAATATGTAAAAAACAGCATTATGTGGACCATTCCATTTGAAAATAACAGCAAAGTAATTTTCAAAAATGTCTGCTACCTTCACTCAGCTATATTTTAGTTTTCCTCTTTGTTTTTCCCCTTAAGTCCTCTTCTTGGCACGTAGGCATAAAAAAGCTGTAAAAGAACTGTGACCAAGTTGACTGGGAAGAAGCACTTTAGTTTTGTGAATTTAATTCTAAAATTACACAAGTGACAGGAATGGTTTTTGAAAATCGCTGAATGATAAGTAACAGAAAAGAACCTGAGGATTAAGTTACAAAAAAGGTCAAGAAACAGTTTTATAATACGAAAAATCATATGAGCTATAACTTGGAATTAATTCTGGCATTTCCAAAATGCTGCAATGAATTTAGAGCTTTGAGGTTTGTTAGTAGTCATTATTTCTTGTATGAAAATCTCTCTATCCCATGTTGGCTGTGGAACAGAGAGAAGCCTTGAGAGAATTTAGAATAACCTCTCCTCAGTCCGTCAAAGAGAAGTTATTTATTCAGAAAATTCGAAACAAACCCAAATACTTAGCAGTACTATCAATGCGTCTTAATGCATCCAGTGTTTCACGAGCCACTCTTCTTTTGCTCTCGTGGTTTGTAATGATCCCGTCAACAAATATGAGATGTACCTGTATTTACATAACCCTGGAATTGATTCGAGAAGAACCAGTCACAGGCAGCTGAAAACTGACCTCTTCCCTGCCTTGCATTTGCATTTTTTGACTGAGCTGTGAAGAGCAAAATGTTCCTTTACTATGATTTCCAGATTAGTTTGCAGATTTAAACAATGCAAGTGCATGTCTGATTTTTTAAAAATACTCCTTTAAAATGCACCTCAGAAATTTTTTGTGAACCTCTCATTAGACTTGCAGTGCAGGTTTCCTTTCCGCTTATCAACAAAATGTTAATGCTAGGTCTTTTGTGACTGCCTGCCACAAGGAGATACTAAATTAAGATCATCATACCATTGGGCATGCTCAGGTATGAAGGAACTGGATGGAAGCGTTTGTGCTTGAATAATTAATACAATCAAATGGTGTCAGGAAGGAGAAGCAGCAAGCTAAACTACCTGACCTTTCTTCATTTATCAGCTTTAATTTAACTCTTTTTTGCTGAAGTAATTTGCATTTCATCTCTCATCTTGTAGACCAGCTTTATGAGTGAGAAAGAATTCATGTCAGTAGGGTGTTTGGTCTTTTATGCTGTCATTACTGTATCTCATGCAATGCGAGTTGGTGTTCCGTCTGAGGTAGTTGAAGAGAAGAAGGATGAACTCCTCAGCTTCGAAAGGGTGAAGCGTGTAAACAGTGCCTTTGTGATTAATATGCCGAAAGCAGAAGTTTGCTGTATTACCTGGCTGTTAGGTCCTGACGTGTTTCTGAGAAAGAGCAGCAGTTGTCTAGCAGCCATTTTCATTATCAGCTAAAACTTTGATGCCCCCGATACAGGAATTTAAGATACTTATTGGCGCTTCAGAATATGGAGGAGCACCGAGGAATTGGTGCATCAGCAGATGAGGCTGTTTATGAGCTGTCGCACCCAGAATCATCCTTTTAAGTAACTGCATTTCTTTTTGGACATAGGGAAATATACCTGGGTGTGTACATTAAGGGTGAGACATTTGCACGCGAGGAGGGGCTCCTGATCCTGAGTGACTCTTAGCTAGGTGGCTGAACACTGTGCTCAGGGGGAATAATCCGTAGTTTCGCTACCAATAATCTATTTATGGAGCAACCTGGAAGGGAAAAATGGAAGGGAAGACGGGAACATCTGACAATCCGTGTCAGTGCAGACCCAGTTTCCCCAGGGCCCCACAGCAGAGCAGGCAACAGTCTTCTCGCCGGTGGTAAGAAGAGTTTCCAGCTTCCCAGGTGCCCTGTAAGATTCTGTTTACAGCTTAAACATCTGTGGCTCACCTCGGTCGAATGGCTTTTTCACTTTTTTAACTTTTTCAGGGATAACCACAGGAATTGGCCAGCTCCTCCTTTTTTCTCTCAGTAAAGCAGCAGGCCAAGGCGTTACTTGCTCTGCCTGTGTGGGTGCCGCGTCTTAAAACCAGCAGTGCTTTTAAAAACCTTCCCTCGACATTTCTCAACAGGCAAGCTGCAGTCAGACAGACAACGAAAGCTACGTGAGAACTGACGATGAGGAGAGCTGCTTTCGGACAGACGATGAAGAAAACTCGGCTGCGAACCTCACAGAAGAGTGGAACCAAGAGGTGCAGCGTCTCTTGACAAAAAAAATCACATAACTAAGTTCTGAGGACTGTAGCACAGTACTTTTGTTCTAAGAGTTGTAGTTTGTAGATGTGTGTTTTTGACAACAAGACTTTTGTTTAAAGCTAACTTATATTAGCTACATCTTCTGTAACATGGCTCATTACCGGCGAGGAAAACAGACTGACTTACGTACTGCTGTTACAAAGGATGGCAGTATTAATAACTCACGTAAACCCTTTGCACATGATATTGAACCTGTTCAGTTTACAATGACAATACTGTTTATAGATAGAAATTTGATTTCTGAATACTTTGAGATTTTAGTAGATTGGTTTACTATACACTGTACATTTTTTCCACAGAAGAAATAAAAAGCTACAATTATGCATTTAACACAGAATTATTATACTCCTGAGTGTATATATCCAGTAGCCCAAAAAACAAAGTACCAGACTATATTTGCAATTTGTTTGCAAGTCTTTAAATTAAGACTTATACAAAATGTACTAAAGTAGTAATAATATAATTAATAATAAATAATAATAAACTTCTCTAATTTAGGGCTAATGTATAACTTAGGAATGTTTCTTTCAAAATAATCTAACAAATCAGCCATAGAAGTTAGTGTAAATATTTTTTTTCCAAATAGATATCATATACAAAAGGTGACATTCAAATGATATAGAATCTAGTTTTTAAATCAGCACAGATCTTCTTAAAACTGTGAACTATGTTTTGAAATACTCGTTGCTAAAGCTGTTTATAAACCACAGGTGCCATAAGATCCCTGAACTGACTGATGTTACGTATAATCCTCCATAGTATTGTTTCATTGATGTTTTAGCTTTAGTAAGCATGTGTTCAACAAACAACTGGCTCTTTCCATCTCTCTGCCCCTCCTCCTCCCCCCCCCGCCATGTTATTTTCGAGGCCTTCAGCTTTAAATGTACAGGCTTAAAGTGCGCTTGCAACTGTTTTCTTTTTTGTTTCCGAATGTGTATTGCCTTAGCCAGCCAGCAGATGTTCTGCATGCACTCTTGGAAACGTGTGGTGAGACGTGCGGGGCTGGATGGAGGAATAGCTATCGGTGAAAAGCACAAGAAGAGCAGTGGGTTTTTTCAAAAGGACAGGCACGCAGTTACAGAATTAGAGTTTTGTCCGGTTTAGTATTTTTCAAGTAGAATGGCATTGCGGGAGAAAGGGGGTTTCCCTGGCTGTTTGGAGTTGGGCAGTGAGACTGCTAGCTAAAGCGCGTTTGCTCTGCCGTGACTACAGACCTGGAGGCACTCCTGAGCCGGGGCTGAGACAGAGCGGGTGGGATGTCCTCCCCGCAGCACGCTGCCCGGGGATGCCGGTGACAGCTGTACGGCACGTAGCCTGCCGTGCGGAGACGTCGGAGCTGGGGCAGGAACCGGAGCCGGGCCGGAGCACGGGGCAGCGATGCAGGCTGGACACCCAGCCTGCCTGAGAAGCGCAGCGGGGCGTCTCGGCACGACCTCCGCGCTGGCGTGATGTTACTGCCCTCGTGCAACATCACGGGTCCCAGCACCTGGGTGGCCTGCAGTGACACTGTCCCACAGCCCTGAACACAGAAACGTTTCGCACAGATATTTCACGCCAGCGCAGTCTGCCTACAGCACGCGGTGAGATACCCATCTGAAGCAGGTTAACGTGGTTTCTCTGTCCTCGCTTCCATGGTGACGTGGCTGTGCGCTGCCGTATGTACGTGAGATTGCTGTGTGGCTCGACCCAGTAAGTCCGCTTGTTTGCATGCACTCTCGAGGCTCACGGCTGCTCCCCTGGGCACTGTGTGTTGGGGAACAAGTATCTGTGTGAAAGAGCTGCTGCCATTTTTCACTTCCGTATTTTCACTTCCCTGCTCGCTGCAGGGGGGTTGGACTAGATGACCTCTAGGGGTCCCTTCCAACCCAAAACTTTCTATGATTCTAGGATTCTATGATTGTGTTATTGCGTATGCAGATCTCTTGTCCGCATCTCCTTGCACATCTGGGCTTGGCCTCAGACATCCAAATGCATACAAAGGCATAAGCTTTTCATTTTCGCCGTCACTGGTCTTTGCTCCTGAGGTATGTGCCGTCCTGGCAAGGCAGGCACCATATCCCCTGATGCCCCCTCATCCGACCTCCTCTCAGGAACTGGTGAGCCTCCACTAGTGCCTAGCACTCCGCGTTCAAAGCTACTCCAGTGAAGCTGTAGAGGTTGCTGTCAGCTCAGGATTCCAGACGAGCATTTCCTGAACAGAGGTAAAGCAAGCTAGAACACAGCTATGTGCGATGGCTGACTAACTCACCCTGTGTCACGTTTAACTGTACCCAGAGTAATAGATCCTTCCCACCATCTTAATGTCCACGTGGTCATTATCGCTGTGCTTAAAATAGATGCAACAAAATAATTCCATTGCAAAGGCTTCCGGACTAGGAGCAAAGAAAAAAGTTGATGGATCAAGCGCCTTTCTCTCAGGCTGGTGTCATCAAGGTGATCCCCAGCAGAGCTCTGGGTCCCTTAGGCCCTGGAGCTCTGAGATGGAGCACCTCTTACTTGGCTCTCCAAATACTTATTTTAAGCATTTTCCAGCGGTTCAGCTGGCTGCGTTTTTGCCCAGCTGGTGTTTGTCTGCTTGTTGAATGTTATTTTGGTTGTGGTTTGCGGTCATTGAAACAAACGGAGTTACAGAAGAGGTCCCTGGCGTGGGCCTTTTCTTAACTATCAATGACCCACCACACCAGTCAAAACTCCGGGTGGTTTTACTGTCACTGGAGGGAAACCAGTGGCTTGGAATCAGGAGACAGGGATGTGACGATGTGTAGGGTCCTCGAATGTCCAAAGCGAAGGTGGAGAATGGGTTGTCTGTAAGTAGTAATGTTAACTAAACTGCATAAAAAGGTGTGTGGCCTTTGTTGTGATATAATATGTATTTTCTTATATGCATGAGCCAAATTGTTGCATCATGATTTATCATAAGTGTGTCCAACTTTACTTTCAGTCATCTTCTCCCATCCTTTTTTTGGCAATTACTGTAGATAGACCTTGTAAATATTGCAACCTCAGGTTGCCGTATTCACGTTGGTTCAATTCAGCAGCCGGAGGTGTGAACAACGAGCACTCCACCGTGTCCTGAAGACAAAAAGGCATTTTTACCTTTGAACCAAAAAAAAAAAAGAAGTATGATGAGTTACATCTTGAGGCTACTAACTGTAAGACATTTTTAAAACTACTGTACTTGACACCGCTTGAGGCAGATACAGAGACACTGAAGATGTCACGGTATTCATTGGTATTGTAACAGAACTGCTATTGTATGGGGTTTTTGTATTGCTGTTAAGTATTGTTTTGTGTGTGTGTGTTGGAACCTACTGGGGACATGTTATATTTTGAAGTGATTAAACTATTTAATTGTGTGTCTATATTTTGGAATGGAATTATTTCTTCATTAAAAAATTTTTAAAAGTAATCTGTGGCGTATCATGTTTGTGGCTTGCTTAGGTGTCGGAAGTCCTGTTGCACGAGGCAGAAGCGCAGGGGTTTTTTGTTAGGGAAGGAAAATGTTTCCCCGCAGCACAGCGAGCAGTCTCTGCTTCACCCACGCTGTCTCCTCCACCTCTGCGCGAGAGACCTCCTGCCACCGCTTTCCCCACCGCCTTGAGCAAGGCACCGAGCAGCGCCTGCATCCCGCTGGCCCAGGCATTTTCTTCGTTCTTCCTGGTCCTCAGGAGCCTAAGCCAGAGCCCTACCTGCAACACTGTAATTTCTCTTACCCACTGTGCTTCTTCTCTCTGTGTCCTTAGAAGGAGTAAAACCTTGGAAAAAGTGTGTTTCAATGGCTTTGCTGTACATAGTCACAGGTTATCTTCCATTGCAGAAGGATGTGACTTTGTTATTTTTCCCATTATACTTTTAAGTTGCCTTTGCATATCGGGTGTTGGTGATTACAACTGGTTGCTCACCTGAAGGAGCACAGAGCTGCCAAGCAAGAGCTCTTACTGGAAGCAAGTCTGCATCCTGGTGGAGTGCTCCCGGGCATGGCGGCAGCAGCCGTGCAGCAGTGCCCGGCTGTGCTTTCTGTGCCCCCGGTGCTGGGGTCCTCCCCGGGCAGCGTGGTGCGGGTGGGCTCTGGCCGGACAGACGTCCCCGGCTGTACAGACAGCGTTGCTGACTGGCCAGTCAATTACAGTGCGGTGGGGTCTGCTAGAAGGAACGCAGTAGCAGCACACTGAAAATATCCCCTGTCTACTTGCCGCATATCCCTGTGTCTTGGAAAGCGGATGAAACCCAGCCTGCTGCCTCCTCCTTCAACGTCGACTGCTGTGGTAATCTATAAATCACCAGGGTTTATTTGCCCTAATTCCCCTGTCTACATGGTGACATTCTTCAATAAAGACAATCGGTTTACACTGTAAATTATTTGCCTGATCTGCTGAACTTTGCCTCCACAATCCCAGTCCAAATTCATATCCACAAGACTGTAATGTATGATGACCTATCATCAGCTCATGAGGATAACTCTGTTTTATCCATGCATAATCCCAAAATGCTGTATTTCTTCTAACCCACAATCAGCCTATGGCCGTTGGGGAGCAAAGGAGGCAGTGAAAATTAATTTATAGGCAAAGGCTGTTTTCTTCTTTGCCTCTTGGTTACTCCAGCTACTTTCTGCTCCCCATGAGGAAAACAGACTCATACGGGAAGAAATAAATTAGTTTCATCTGAAAAAGGAAACAAAATAACACTAAAATGAAATAAAAATATAAAAAAATAAGATTGTTTTAAATAAAGTAAAATATCAAATAAGTTAATCAATCAAACAAATGGTCTTTAGATCTGGGCAGTTGGCATTTTGGGTGCACCAACGCTGAACTAGGTGGCTGAAAGCATCTGGAACTTTGTAAAAGCAGCTGGGAGGCTCATTCAGCAGCACACGGACCTATGGCCGCTCTGCCAAGGTGTGCTTGGGAGGCCTGTTTCTCGGTGGTTGGGTATTCCCTCGCAAGCAGCCCTTAGTTCTGGGTGAAACCTTTCAAGAGAATATCGCAGGAATATGAAGCTGAGTCTGCCGCAGAAGTAGGTTAGGTGGGGTGGGAAGAGAAATCTCCATTGTTCCATGATTAAAAAATGCATTGAAGAATTTCATATGCTTCAGGATCATCCCATCTAAAACCCCAGATAATCTGCAGATTAAGGATTCCCCTTTGCTTTCTCCTGTGAGGGACTGCCACCGGTTGAGTTGCCTGTGGATTAGGACAGCTGTCCCACACCACCAGCACAGCACCAGCACGCCGTCGGCTGCGAAAGGCAAAGTGGCAGAATTGGGCTGTGCCTCTTACCGGCTTCCCACTCCCCCGAGAGAGGTACCAGCCGCTGACGAACGGGTCCCAGGCAGGAACAAGCCTTTCTGAAGGGCTCACAAGTCTGGAGCTTTCTAGAAAAGGCCGTTTTGGGGAAGCAACCTCCCAGGACAAGGCTGGGGGATGTGCCCAGGGAAGAAGGGTAATCGTGCAGCCACTTCATGCCAACTCTGAGAAAAGATGGTTAATGCAACTTGAAGGTAACAAAGACTAAAAAGATGGGCAACGTGCAAAGAGTAGTTGCTTTCCCGTGTCTTGGAAGGAACTGGAGGAGGCCACGGCGCATTTTGTCGCTGCCATGCGACGTTGCAGCATGTAGTTTGCTATTTAATACAACATAATTTACCACTAGCAAATTAATTTCCTCGTGACTTACGTTTTTTCACAGAACACTCAGCGGTGGCCAGATGGCAGATGTGTTAGGCCTGCTGCTTGTTATGCTAATTGGCAGCCGCAAAGGCCTCCCCGTTAACGTTTCTTCTCCTGCGCTCGTTGCAGCCCCGCATCGTGGGCAGCCTGCGCCTTCGGTCAGAAGAGAGGCACCCTGCGAGTACGTGCTTGGAGTGGTTTTCTTCTTACTGCTGCGTTTGATTTCTGCCCCTCTCGGTACATTCCTTTCTGAAAAACTACGGGTCAAAGTGGTTTCCAAGCTGGGGGTGTGAGTGTGCATGCCTTCGTTTCACAGCCTTCGGTCTTTGCACCCCGCCATCCCTGAGAGCCACCCCTCGCCCCGGCCTGGGGCGCAAACCTCCCTGCTTGTCCTTGTATTTCTGCTGTCACTCATCTCACACCAGGGTGAAACGGGATTTGCCTGAAGCCTCCCCAAAAGCAGGGAGCCGCTCGGAAGCACCTCGCAGAGCAGCTCCCTGGGAAGTGCATTTCCCACTCTGGGTGAGCATCTCTCTCTGCCCTCCCGTCCCGCTTCCCACAGGAGCTGCCGCGGGGCCCAGACCGGAGTTTCTCCTGCGTGTAGTCCCTCACTCAGGTCAAGAAATTTCCTTTGGCCATCCAAAACTTCCCTGGTTTCACCAAAAGCGTTCGCACCCTCTTGCCCTGCCGGCTCACCTCTCCTCCTGCACCCTTCGGTGTTGCCCAGTCCAATTACACTCCACTTTTTGCTCCACTTTTTTTTTAATTTTTTGCTTTGTTGTTTTTTAAGGCCACTGACAGTAGCCTTAAATCCCCAGCGATGCTATGTGCATAACACTGCTGCTGTCGCTAGGAACCAGGTGCTCAGCAAGCCTTGAAGATCTGTGCTTTTGTCTTCGCTCTTCTTTTAGGGCCGTCTTCATCTCAAAAAACAGGAGCTTACAGGCGCTGTAAGAAGCAGCTTTCATCACCATCTGTATTGAGCAGGTGCAAATAAACTCAGAACCCCTCCAACAGACCTCAGCTCTGAGAAGCCACCCTATTGCCTTCTCTGCGAAGCAGCGAAGTAGTGCGTTAGTGTTTTTCAAAAGCCGTTGCATGCTCTCCAGAGCTGGTTTTACATTTGCTACCTATAACGGTGTGCTTGCTCTCAACTCGTTTGCCCAGAGCCCCTCGCGGTCCCCAGACCCCCGGCAGACCAAAGGGCTCGAGCCCTGTTTGTTTTGGCTGAAAGGCTGATATTGGGGCTATTGCAGATGGTAATTAGTACTGGAGGGAGCGCTGCTTCCAGGGAATCCTCTCATCACTCCCTCCGAGTCACACACTTATTGGAGGGCGCTTCAGCAGAAACACATTTTCTGCTACATTTTTGGATCTAAACTCTTGTGAATTAATTGAGTTCATGTATAAATGCAAGAAGGAGGAGTGCAGAACACTCTCCTATGGTTGAGTTTGTGAGAAGTGTTTGCAGAAAGACACCTGTTCGCCAATTAAAAACTGGGTTTGTAGAGGTTATGCAAAGTCTGCACAGCTCTAGCGTTGGCTGTTTGTCTGGCAAAGTGATGATGAAGAGGAAAACTAACTGGCTTTGGCTGCAACTGGGGATTACCAAGGCTGCTGGTGTCTGGAAGCAGAAAAATTAAACTGTCTTATGTTAGTTGGGGTTCCATGGCTTGACCTAAAGGGAGCAAACCTGGAGGACTAAAAACAAATGAAAAACAGATCACTGCTGAAGTAGCTGCTCAGTGGCCGGCTGCCAGTTTCCTTGGGAAGCAATTCGTTATTTGCCGTACCCATTGCGCTGCTGGTAGCGATGCAGCTGATCGGCTTGGCGGGCACTGCCGGGCGGAGTTCCTGCGGCAGCGGGCTCGCTCCTGCCATGGCCGGGCCGTTAGGTACAGCTGAGCTACAGCTGGCAGAAGTTTGCCCTAACAGCTCTCTCGAGTGGATAGCAGGACTGCATCTGGTCCACCCTTTAATAAAACGTGATGGATAATCATGGAGTGTTTTCCCTGACAGCTTTCCAAGATGGGAATAATGTTCATGTCTTCAGTCACCTAACAGATTAAAGAGAAAAGCTAGTGGCCTTGTCCAGAAAGCATGAGCCAGCCTAATGCTGGGGTGAGGTTTCACACTGGGCTGTGTCGTAATTCACAGAGCAAGAACCGGCATCAGGTCCTTCCCCTATCCTTCACTGCAGAGTGTCTGTACAGTAATAATATATATAATATTTATTCTCTCACCTCTGAATATAGAACTTCATCAACACATTAACAAAAAACAGGAAAAGAGAAGACTTGAATTTTGTTGAGTATCTATCTACATCATGCCTTGTTGCCTAGGTAGTTACATTTAACATTCAGGGCTTGTTTCTAGGAGTTAAGAGCTAAAGAAATAAACAAGCTCTTTTAAGGATGCAGAAGAGAAGAGGGCTCCAATTTGGTTTGCTGTATTTACTTTGTTGGGCTCATTTGGACATTCATTGTCTAACGACGGCCTAGAAATGTAGATACCCTGCAGAAGTGTTCCCCGTACTTCAGCCAGCCTTACACGCCCAGCTCTGTACAATCCCTGGCACAGACAGGACAGGCGTACGCACACACACACCGATGAGTTTGTTCTTGTTACGTTAAGAAGCGATGTTCCGGACCTCGTGGGGTGAGTCAGATGCAGTAAGGGGTTTTCCTGTCCACTTTGTGTGGGTCAGGTTTTTCTCTTTTTCACTGCACAAGAGGATGAAACTGGCAGCCGGCCCCACCAGGCAAAGGCGAGAGCTGCGCAGCACATGTCCTCGTGCCAGCCCCCCAAGGCAGTGCTGGCCGTACCCTGCTGGAGGTGGTACCCCTCTGCACCCCAGGAGCTGCCTTTCCTTGGCTCACAGCTCAGGCACGAGGTCTGCTTTTGTAAGATGCGATTGGTGTGAGGGCCCCTGTTTTACTGCACAACAGCCACCAAGCCCTCCAGCCTTGGTTTTGTATCTCTGGAGCATTCGGCTGCTGCGGTGGTAGTCAGGGACCGACCACACCAAACACGGGTGGGTGTCTCTCCTCTAGAGGAGGGGTGATTGAGACAGAGAGCAAAAACATGTGAAGAAAGTACAAAAAGACAAGGTGACAGGGATGTTCACCCACTGACATGCGGTAGATGGAACTGGTGGGCTTCAGGCCAGTTTACTTCTGAGAGATGTGAATCGGCAGTAGCTATTATTTGGAGAATCAGCAAGATGTTCTTGCCCGTTGGCCTCATCTGATGGAAGCAGCACTAGCACAGCTCCCCTGATCAAGAAAGAACTTTTCTTGAAGGGCACAGTAGTAGTGAAAATTTTTATTCTTCGTGGCATATGAACGTATTTCATGACCATTTAGCGATACCATAACTGTAACTCCAGGAAAACCTATTTTGAATGTCCTGTATATCTACAGAGACATGCAAGCTTGCTCTAGAATTTCTGGGCTGAATTCTGGCAAGTTTAGCCCAACACAGTGCTTCCTTTCATCTAATTTCCCACAGAGGCGTGTGGACGTGTCTTTAGCTGCATAAACCTAATTATGCTCCCGCAACCCAAAACTGACAATTAAATTACAGTTCCAGAATACTTGCAGAACAAAGCTTAACCAGAAGTGTTGCAGCTTGATTTGTTGGACCAGCAGTATGAAAAGAAGGATTGTTATGTAAATTTAATTTGGAAATTATTAGCAAGAGCGATGTCGTAGAACAGAAGCCTTCTATTTTTCAAAGGGATTCCACCTTGCTATAACCACATTCTGTTCCTGGTTACAATAGCATAAATGAATTGCAGGTATATGAAGTATTTTCAGTAGACAGGTTTTTGAAGATGAAGTTTTCCTTATACAATGCAGTCCTAAAAGAGGTATGGAGTATTCCTAAAAAATCCAGCATGGATTAAAAGTGTGATTTCTTTCCCCTGTAAAGCTTCAGAATTGTTCTGCAAGCACTTGTTTTCAGCAGAAGGTTGGCAGTGTTCATAAATTAAGTCACACTGTGAAAATTAAAGATACCCACCCCAGCCAGTCCTAGTCCGTACCTTGCTCCCTCCAATGCCTTCGCTTCTATGTTTGGTCCTTGAAGTCAAAGTCAGGCAAGGTCTGAAATCACATAAAATCCACAAAGATCTGTTGCTAAATAAGGGTGATATACAACATAATCATGCAAGAAGCAAGATCTGTCCTAGTGGAGACTTCACTTGTATGCCTACCATTCGCAGTGAGAGGAGTTGATACCCCTTCAAACTGTGGAAGGATAGCTAAGCGTCTTGGAAACCAGGGTGAGGACCTGCTGGAGATGTACGTCTCCTTTACATTAGTTGTCGTGCCTATCTATGGGGGTTAAAGTTTCTATCTGAGTTGAAATTAACATTAGTTATACTCTGCTGACATTATTTATACTTGTTTAAATGTGACATAGTAAGACTTGGAAAAATAAACCAATACAATTCCGGTCCTCACAGAAGAATATTGGCCTGGTCCATTATCCCCTGATCTGAAAGATAAGGCTCTGATTTTTGGAAACACGGGATCAAGACCAGTGTGATAGACTGTTGGGTCATAGAATATGAAGAAACTTCCAGCTTTGCCTTACATTTCTAAAGAATCTGAAACGCAACATGCAACAGATGTGAAGCAGGAAAAAAAATAGTTGATTTTTAAAAAATGCAAACCTGCAGCAGTGGACGTTAGAGAGAGTAAATGCGAAACCCATACAAATAACTGTAGAAAATGAACAAACACATGAATGTGTATGTATTTCTTTACAGTAGTCATCAGCACAACTGTCTTCAAAAAAAGCCTGCTGCATTTCCGCGAACAGCTGTATCCTGGCTTTTTCACCTAGTAAAGCAGAAATTAAGTAGCGAAGCAGTAAAACTAGAAGAATTCAGGAAAAATAAATATGCAGTAAAATAAACTCGAAAGGCTGGAGTTTATTTATTGCAGATAAGGACTTTCCTGTATAAAATAATTGCAGGAATGGAAAAGCCGTGTTACATTTTTCATGACAAACAAAAAACCCTGCAAGCACAGATTTTTGGCATGGCATCATGCTTGAGAATTGTGAACAGCTCTTTCCTCTGCGTGTACAGACAATAATCCTGGCGTGATGCGAGCCAAGGCGCTGGCACGCAGCGTGATTTTCAGCCATCAGCCCCAGCTACCGTGCGGCTTGGTGCACGCAGTCTTGGTCCCGTGATTTGCTCTGTGTCCCTTCAGGTCTTCAGTGGAAACAGCAGAACTAAAGGGCAGAGGTGAGTAAGACCAGGAAAGAATAAAAATCTCTATGGAATTATTTTGGAGCATTTCCCTGAGTTTTCATGGGCAAACTATAAATGAAGACAAAAGGGATATTTAAAACATTGTCCTTAACATAAAGTCATACCTAAAACCCCACTGTTGGCTTATATTTTCAATTTATGGCCAAAAATCATCATTCTCGCTGCCACTGCTGCATTTCTCTCCTTCATTCTCCTAATCTAACAAGTTGTTCCAACATCTCCAAGCATGGGCCCATCCCTGCTACACGGCGTCCTCCTCCGAGCCCCGGTCAGTCCACACGACCCACGTTTTGGCTGGGCTCGTCTCACCAGCAGGACGTTGGTGGGGTCGGAGCCACCTCCTCACACCCCAGGACAGCAGTCCCAGTCCTGTGTGTCCAGTACCGCATCCTCCCAGCAACGGGAAGCACAGAGTGCTCGTGCCTGTGTGCTGTCTCCAGCTGGAGGCTGAAGATCTGCCTGCAGCGCGAGCTCTCCAGGACATCCTCCACCCCTGCTCTGGGAAACCTGGTCCTGAGTCATGACTTTCCTCCTCGCAGCAGGGTCTACCACCTTCTCCGTCCCGCAGTTTAACTTAACGTTGGATTTCAGCGAGACTCTCAAGGCATGGACTGTGACCGCCGAAAGAGATGAATTGGTTTTCCCAAGCCCTTTTCTTCCTATGGCGTAGCGAAGGCCTTGACTTCCATGGCTTTGAAGTTTTGCTTCCTCAAGAGTGTCTTTGTTTTCTGCATGAGACATTTACCTCTTGTCCAGCCTTGAGAATTCGTGTGTCTGGGAAGCTGGATAAATTACAGCTTCAGAGGAGTCTCAAGGCTAAGCAGTGAAGAAGGAGAGGAGCTTCCCAGCAGCCTGTAAATTCTTGGGGCTGAGAATGTAAACTCGCCCGAGCTCACAGTCCCTTCCAGCACAAAACTGGTGTAAAAGAGCATAAGTGCGAATGTGAAAAGGGCCTTTGTTCATTTGTTTATTTTCTCAAATACCCACTTTAATGCAGTGATAAATTAACGTTTCGAGGTGCCTCCATGTAAGCTTATAGGCTGCAGCACTTCTTATCACCTGTGACAGCTGCGGTTCCCAGCCGACCAGCACCTGCAAAAGCAAAGGAGAACAGATCTGGCTTCACTGCCGTTCTGAGGTCACAGGGAAAAAAATATGGAGACAGTTTTTTCTTTTTCAAAAAATTGTATTCGAGCTTTTTAAATGCACCAGAAGGAAAGGTTACAAAGAGCCACATCACCACTTCAAACTATTTGTCATGGATGGTCACCATTAAAATCTATTTGAATGTCACATGTACTAACTCGGTTTGTCCAATTTCGTGCACAGTTTTATTATGAAAAAATCATGTCCTTTTAATTTTTTATTATTATTATTTAGTTTAATTATTTTATAGATTAAAAATGGATTTGGTTGAAAAACAGTTGTAAGAGAAAATTTCCTTTTCAGAGAGATATTGGCATAGCTAAAAGGGAAAAAAGAATGCACACAGGAAGGTGGGCAGTAGCATTAACTCGTTCTAAAGTGAGAGCTTTACAGTTATGTCATATATTAATTTTTTTAATAAACTGCATTTGAATACATGCGATCAGCCCAAAACTCCACAGACATCAGACTCAGGCAGGGAAGGGGAAGAGGGTGCATGTGCGCGCATGCACGTGGCTGGGGGACAGCAGGGGGGACACTCACGTGCCTTGTGCCTTCCAGATCTATCTCAGCTTTCAAGAGAAGACTCTAATTAACAAAACTGAGTTGCTGTCAAATGTGTTCTTTGCTGTTGGTTTCTATTTATAATTATCAGAGGACAGAAATCAAGCCGAAACACGAGTTGCAGGATCGAGAAGTCGGGATGGATACGTTAACTCTCGCAGCTCTGGCTGCTCCACCGCAGAGGCTGTGTGAGCAGGCAGGGCAGGAGCCTCCTCCCTCCGCACCCACACCCGTCCTTCTCCCAGCGCTCGGTTGCCTGGCAAGCAGGGCGCGGAGCTGCACGCACGCTGGGCGCTGTGACCTGGAGTGATGCTGTTGCAGAGGTTTCCCAGTCCCCGGGGGACTGGCCAAGCCAAGCGAATGCCAGGCTGTTCAGTGTTGTTCTACAAATGCCTCTCTGCTGGAGCGAGGTGGGGTTTCCAGGAGCCTGGGCAGCGCTGGAGGTTGTTGCCAGACGCGAGGTAACGTGCTGACAGGGCTATTCCAGTGTGTCAGCATTTGTACTAGCGCCGGTTAAGCTGTTGCGGTACGCTTGCTAAACCAGCTTATTTTGTTTGGGCATCCACCAGGACTTTCAAAGTTACTTTATCCACTGCTTTGGAGTAACATACTGAACGGTGAGCAAGCAGGCAAAACTTTAAGTTATGCATAAGTAAATCGTTTCGTTCCTGCCGCGGCTTCCCTGCGCAGGAGACGATGTGCTGCTGTCACGCTGCGCAAAGCTCGGCCAAAGATCACAGTGCAGCTCCTTGGCCAGCTATGCCATCCTCCTTCTTATTCTGCAAAATGGATTTTATACAGCTGCTCTGGTCACATTTCTCCTCACTCAGCTCATAAAGAAACCCCAACAAATCTCCCTGGAATCCAAATTCACAGTTTCCAGAAATCAGTCAGCACAGCCAGAGGTTTCTCCTCTTCTCTGCTGAGGAGAACATGCCCAAATTACCCACGTGGCTCCAGGCCCTGCCTGCGCAGCCCCAAGCCTGGGCGCTTCATAGCCCCAACAGCTAAAACCCATTGCAGTCTGCACTTAGTCCTTCGCCACAGGCATTTCTCACCCCTCCCTGTGCAACGTCCCTGTGTGGTGCTTCCTAGCAGAAATGGCTGTAAAATGTGTTGATGAACTAAGGACAATGGTCCCCATGATACCTTCGGGAGGAATAAAGAAGCTTGATGGTAACAACAATTAATAACAACAAGCACATTTGATTAATGGGGTGGTAAGGCAGTATCAAGGAAATTTCTTGTTCACTAGTTGATTCGGAGCTCCAGGAACCAGAGATCATACTGCTCTCATTGAGGCTTAGACAAAGTACGAGACAAAGATGGTGAAATCTCTACTACAAAAAATTGATTTTGGTAGTAGTTAGATCATGCTTTGTACCAATGATGGAAAATATTAAAAATGCTTAGCAATAGGTGTAAATGGGTGGGGTATCCAGTGATACCAAAATTAATAACCAGTATCACCGTACCATGAAACCAGAGCTGTACCTCACTTTGCATGGCCCTTTCCTGGTGGTGTCATGATAATCTTTCAGAAGACACAAAGTAAAGCAAGTTCTGCCTCACCCTTTATCATGAAGATTATCATATTTTTCCTTTGTCCATGCTGCCGTAGGGTACCTGTAGCCGGGCATGCACCAGCCCCACAAGATCTCTCCCTTCGCCCCNGCAGACCTGGGTCTNTCAGTGGAGAAGGCGAGTAGAAAAGCCACTTTTTTCCACTTCAGGTGAATGTAGCCAAACAGCCCCAAGGCCTGATGTTTCTGTCCTCCCTGAAGTCCCTCGAGACATGCTCCCAGTGTGTTTTCAGCAAGGGTAGTGCCATTGTCCTGCACCTACTAATAATTTGTCGCCGCTTCAGATCCTGTTTCCCCAGCATAAGGACTACCAGGAGAAGATGTTGCAGCAAAGGGCAGCCGCTCGCTTTTGACTATTTTAAGGGTTAGCCATTTCCTCAGCCAGCCTACAATTTTAACTATTCAAAGCAATGATTTCTGTATTTCTTGTAGAATTAACAGTAGAAATACTTTAGCCACTTATATGCTTTGAACAGTGATTTTTACCGAAGGAGAGCACCTTGCTGCATCAGCTGCTGTTACGGCGGTTTTAAGGCTTCGTTCCCCCGAGGGCTCACAAGGGAGCCTAGCTGCCACCTGCACCCTGTCATTACGGGTCCTAGGAGATGCCCTCGGCCCGAATCCCAGGCTCGGTGCATGCCCCAGCTTCGCTCTCTTGACGCAGCTCCATTTGTTTCACCCTTTGCACTCAGTCGTCTCTCTGCCGTGGTGACTTAGAGGCAGAAGGGTCAGGCTTGTACAACCAAGAGTAATTAATTAGATCAATCTCCTGAGGCCTATTTGTAAGGGAAAAGTACCTCCTGGTATTAATTTGCTTTAGCAATGTAAATGATGTATTTCTGGCTCGTCTTCTCAGACACTGTTTCCACTATTTTCACACTTCTAAAAAGGGAGCGTACAGTGCAGGGAGCAGTCCGGGTTTAGCCTGTGCACTCCTGCTAGGTCATTCATCTCAGTGCTGCAGCTCAGATCTAAACTCTTACCCTTTCCTGTCTGCTTTAATTTTTATACAAAAGTCCACTAATGCCAAGTAAAATTCCACATCGTGGAGCCATTCAGGCTAATGTCTCATAAAATATCCTGCCATATCCACACATCTTTTCACATCCTCCTTCTCTGCAGATCTTCTTCCTACGCCTGCTTCTGCCCCAGTGAGATAATCAAGGCAGCAACGGCAGCCCTGTTGCACATCCTCCCCCAGGACACTTCTGCTGCCTTCCAAGCTACTGAATGTCTCCCGGCCCTGCCCCTTGGCAGCGCCCTGGAGAACAAGGGAGTTCCACTGTGCTGTAGTAGAAGCTGCAGTAAAACTCAACTGGCAAGGAAGGGAAAAGGGAAGATACAATTCCTGCAGAGTACAGCCGGCATTTCAACGTCTGCCAGTTTCTAACATAAAGGAAATGGTGTCTCTTACATTCTGGTCATTCCCCTTCTTCTGCATTCTGTCTTTTGGTCAGCAAATATACTTATTATTAAACATCTGATTTGCAAACTAAACATGGTATGGAATAGGGCAAGAGTCAAGAGATAATCTTTCTGGCTACTGACTTGCATCTAGTACATGCTCCAGGTTGTTTTTAACAGCATTAGTACAGAAATGTACAGACTAATACGGTTCATAACTATAGGAAATAATTTCACTTAAAGGGAACACTTGGATTCAGGGAAAATGTTGGCTTTTTGCTGCTTTTTAGCTGCTCTGATCTATCAGAGTTCAATGTCTGCCGAGGGTATTGAATGGTCAAGCCTTGCCTGTGATTTGCAGTTCACAAAGTTCAAAGTCCTACGGAAGGTGTGACGTACAGTACTATGTGGGACTTGTGCCATGCACAGCTTTAGGGTCTGCCAATTGCCAACACACCAAAAGAGTTCAAATGCAGTTTTATATCTATAAAACGACTGTCAAACTGCTACGCTGCCACAGACACCCTCGTCTCTGGCTGACTGAGCCCCACGGAATATCTGTCTCCTGCATCAGCGAGAACAGAAGAGGTCAATATCAGTACCTCAAACAACTGTCGATTTGTAGCAGGCGACATCCATCAGATAAAATGATTAAGATATCAGCTTTCCAAACCATGACCCCGGCTGGCCAACAGAGATGCAGATTGTGAGCGCTAGTATGACTATGTCTGTCAGGACGTATTAGCTCTGAGAAATCATTACCCACCCTAGGGAGGAAAATTAGCAAAGAAAACCATCCACCCCCTCCCCCAGCACTCGTCTGGACTGTGTGCAAATGGGACTTTCCACAAGCTGAAGAAGGAAACAGAGCAGAGCTTGTCCTTACTGCCGGGCAGCCATTAAATTTCTGGATCTGCTCCTGCAGAAAGAAACAACAAATCAGTGAGAATAAAGTTTGGGAATCGTGATTTTTCTTTTGGAGAGCACTCCTCCTGGCCTCCTTCGCCTGCCTTTGGTGAGAAGTGGGTTTGGCAAGACCTGGGAGTTATTTCTTCCTTTTGGTTTTGAGGTCATGTTCCCTGAGCGCTGAAAACTTTATGTTCCAATGATACAACAAAACACTATTAATTCAAAAACTAAGAAGGGTTTTCCCTCTTTGGGGTGGTTTTTGTTGGTTTGGGTCTTTTGTTGTTCTCCTGACCAGTTTATATTCCTAGTGAAAGCACTTCTCACACCAGCAACTGCCTCTGGAAAGGCTGGCTTGGAAAGGCGAGCATGTCCTTAAATGAATGCATAGATTACTCTTTAAGAATCGTTATATCTGAGCGAATCTGTGGCACTTGCTGTTGCACGCTGTGCTCTACAGAGGTGAATGAATCAGCAGTATTAGCTCTGTTCCACAGGTAAAGAAGCAGGGGTAAAAAACTTGCGCTAACTCTGGACATGCAGGTCAAGGAAAACGTGGCCCTGACTTTCAGAGAAGATATTATCTCACTGAACCTCAGCTTCTCATTTTTACCCGTTTCAGCTCACATATTACTTTTTGTTCAGGTTACTGTAATATACAGTCCTAAATTTTGTAGATGATGCATGGAACAAAGTCATCTGTGGTGGGGAGGATGGCTTCAATGCGCATTTCTAGGTCTGGTAACATTCTGAGCTCGTAGGAGGTGTGAAGTTTTTGGTAAGAAAGACGGAATTTTTGGCACATGAAGTTGACAGACAAATATACATCTTCTTTTTAAAATATGGTGTTAATGTCATTTTCTTTTTCTGCATTTTTAAAAAAAGTGTGCTGGTTTTGGAATGCTGCTTTTTTTTAACTACTACATTAGAATATAAGCAGTGAGGAAAAATCTCTGCAGGTCATACAGTACAAAGGACTATTCCTTCTACTTGGTGACAGCCAGCCACCAGTGATGGAAATAGGTAAGGTGAGAAAAGCCTTTGAAGCTAAAAATTTACTTTTCTACCCCAGTTGTGTCACAGACTGAAGGCAGAAGAAACATGTAGCTGTGAAAGCAAAGCAGTCAAGAAAAACCTTGAGAAAACATCCTGGGAAAAATCTTAGCTCTGCTGGATGAGTTTTGCTATCGATTTCTACAAGACGAGGCATTTACTTGCTTGCCCCAGGCTGCTCTGCTGGTCCTGCTGCTGGTTGCAGGGCACCCTGGGGACCCAGCTGATCAGGAGCAATGGCCCAGGGCGTAGCGGACTGCGTAAGGATTTAGCTCTGCCTTGTCAAACCTCTGCAAGCATATCTAGGCTTAAATGCCTAACACAAATATTAGCATAGCTAGTCCTTTTTGCTTGCATTCCCTTCCACTGCTAACTTAGCCAAGATCCTCAACGGTATTTATACTTTTTAATAGTTTTCAGAATCTCAGCCATACTGATGGACTCTATAGCCCCAACAGGGCCGATCCTGATGCACAGTCATATCCCCAGAGGACTGAGAAGAGGTATTTAGCAAGTTAAAAACATTTGAACAGTCAAAGTATTTACAGGAAAGGGCTATTCCTATGTTTGCTGCAGGTTTCCTGGGTGGCTTTATGTATGTCACCACATCTCCAAGTGCACCAACTGCCCATCGCTGGGATGGAACATTTCACTTTGTTTTCTCTTTTTACCATGTAGTTCAAGTGTAATTAATGCAGTGTAGTATCTAAAGGGCCTCTGTCATCTTTCTTTTCCTCCTTTCCTCTTTCAGTCTTGTTCCTTGTCCTTTTGTCAAGTGTCCTACACTTTCATCTTGATGTCACAGTGCTCAATCTAGGTTTTAAAAACAAACTCAAAACCCACACGATTTTTGCACATTACCTATACAGCCTCTGTTTGCACGCTTTTAGAAGTGGTTCTAGGTTCTGCAACAGAAATACAGCTACGCCAGTGCAGCAGGGCTTAGCAGGGAAGGTGCTCAGATCAAAAATGGTGGGTAATACAGAAGATCCCCACATGCATACTTGCAAGGTACACGGGTTCATCCGAGACTGAATGCAAATTGGTGTTAATTCGCGATGTGAGTTTGGGGGATTTTGATGAGAAAGCCAGACTGTGCCCAGTTGCCCTCCACACCCCGCTGGTGGCAAAGGAGAGCATATCACTGCGCTTTGAATATGGCCTTGTGCTACGATCTAACCCAGAGCATCTTTCCTTCAAAAACTGAGGATGGTTCTGCTGCCTTTATTTTTAGTTCATGCAAAATTCCGAGACAACAATAGTTCTGTAAGTGGAAGAGAGTCAATGGAAGTGCCTTGAATAAAAGCAAATCAGAAAATAGGCCTGGCATCGTTTCCTTTGGCCTCGGAGCGCTCTTGTCATGCTTCTGCGGATGAGTAATGCTGGGTGTGGAATCTCCCATTCGTCAGTGAGGCTGCATTGACTGTGAAGCACCAGAAGTGTAGCTTAATCTGAGGCACACAGCAAATTGAATAAACACAGCAGTGGTGGTAAATATTGTAAGAACGTAAAGTAAAATTTCAGAGTAAGAGAGAAAAGTTCAGATCGTGAAGACTCAGTTGCTGAGTGTTTACCTTGGCCCAGCAAACAAGTCTGTAAATAACACAGTATATTAACACACTGGGATACTTGCAGCCATCATTGTTTCAACCAGAAGCAATTACAACCTGCCAGACATCCATGAGTTTCCAAAGGTGAGGTGCCGAGAGGTAATCTCAACCCTGGTGTCTCTCCTGGCCTGGTTCATGGGTGAGTGGAGACAGAGGAGGGTCCTCCACTGTCCTTCCACAAACATTAGCTCAAGACCTAAGGGCACATGACGCAGAAAACAACAAGCTTCTGTCACCTCAAAACAGGGAGCTGGCAGAACTGTCAGCCAGTCATAAGCTGTGTACAGGCAGGTGGTGTATTAACAGAAGTCTGTACTTTCATTACAAAATGTGCCCTTGGATTCCCCTGCAGCATCCTGGGACTGAAAACATGCACAATTTTACACCTGCTTTTAAGTGGACTTCTTCCATTGTGGCATTTTTAGCTCTTTACTCTCTCCCACCACATTGCATGTCAAGAGGAACTGCCCTCTCGCTGCCAGAAAACATAAATCCCCAGATGTCTGGTCTTCTACCTGCAGAGTGGCTGCGAGATCATGCACGGGGCCACCCCAGCACAGGCACCACTACGGACAAGCCTGCTTTGCTGCGTGCTGTTGGCAGGGTCTCCTTTTCTGTAGAGAGAGGAGTGAAAAAACATGACATGATATCAAAGAGGCTAGGGCTGCCTCTTGGTCCTTTGGCTGCTAGCTGGTTTTCATTGAATGGGAACGTGAAAACAAAGGGAAGGATCAGCCCACGGCTGAGATGTTTGGACCAGATTCACCCTGACATGAAGTGGGAGCAGGTCCCTTCAGGAGCTGTACCTGCCTACTCAGTGCCACACTGCACGGCCCCAGGCAAGGCGGTGCTGGAGCATGGCCACCCTGCCAAGCCAACCGTGGCCGCGGCAGAGACATCGCCGGCTGCTTGTCGGCAGCCTTCGCCTCTGATTTACAGCTGTGCAGGGCACAGTTGTGGCTCAGGGACAGCACAAAAATAGGCTGTGCAGACAGACTGACTTTCTGCAGCAGCCACAGCGGGACTATGGTGATAAGGCTTCCTACAGTTTACCATGCTGCTTTCAATTAGAAGTCTGTCAGAAAAGTACAGTCATAGAAACAAATCATAGCAAAAATCTGTAAGCATATGTAGGTGCTGAAATAGGGGGTGGCATGGAAAATGGAAATACCTGGAGACGGCTTAACAGACCCAAAGGGAACGATAAATACTTTCCTTGCAAAATAATGTATATGAATAACTTGAGCTATTTGCAATGAAAAATTTATTCTAAACATTTAACCTCTTTTGTCTCCATGATTTTTTGACAACTAGACTCAATTGTTTATGATTTCACTTCTTAAAGTAGTCCATGAATGTTTTATATGAACACGTTTCAGTCTATGCATGCTCTTGAACACTCTATGGCTTTAGCCTTGAGCGTTTGCTTATCCTGAGTTGTTCCGTGTTCTCTCATTGCTCGTCTAAACAACAGAAGTTATTTTTCTTCTGTACTATACAAGTGAGCCTGCACAGATGGGAAGATCATTTGTTATTACCTTGCTGAGAACATACAAGTGACCACGTAAGAGACCCACATTTCAGATAAGAGGGAAGGCATCTATTTCCCCTACATATTTTTATGCTGTTATAAACCTGTTGCCCAAGGAAATCAAAGCACTCCTTGCATTAAATAAATTCTCACCGAATGCTGGTGATTAGTACCCATGTAAGTGATGTCCCTTGCCTTACGCGGACAGAAGTTGAAGGCAAAACAAAGAACTGAAGACGTATTTTGCTGCAACAAGACCTTCTTTAACAGTGAAGCCACTCTTCATTTCTCCAAAATGCCTTCTTCTGATAATTCTTAAAAGAGCACAATCATAAATTAGAGATTTTAATTTTTGCTTTTCTATTTCTTTAGTTGAATCTCTATAGCGAGATTCAGAGGTAGATGAAGCAATGACCTCTTTGCTTGGTGAATCTGTCCAGTGCTAACCTTATCTGTTTTTCTGGAGGAAAAAATTGTGCCTGTCTGTCTGTCTGTCTCTCTGTCTATATGTCTACTTGTCCTGGTATAATGCTCTCAATTTTCACTTTCTTCAGAACTAATTTCTTTGCTCATATATCGCTAATCGAATATGTTCTATAGATCAATTTTCATTGCATTGCATTTCTGCCTCACTGGTTATGAGGAATGAGCCATGAACTGTAGACCATATCTCATCCTGGCCAGGGGAGATAATCAAAGAAATGTTTGAACCTGCTTCCTATACAGTCTGATAAATCTGAGCAGTAATCTCTCTTTTTTTTCTCTCTCTCCCTTCTGACCCCTGTGAATATGACTTATTAATCAGAGCTTCAAATGAAGGAAGAGTGGAAAAATAAAATTGCGCACAGTACCATACTGTGGCTCAAATTAACAACTTCCTTCAATGCCTCTCCCTTGGATTCAGAACTGCAGTAGAACAAATCACTTTCTTAATCTTTTAATTAGAATTTTTTAATTTGAGTCAAGTGGAGTTATGATTGATAATATAAAAACACAAATGTGATACTTAACAGAGGGAGGTCCTGAACAATTTGTAAAAAACTGCCAAGGACATTCAGCTGATTTTTGGTATTTTTTAAGAAAAATAAGTGTGGAGAAAGAACTACTGGTTTATAATGCTGCCAGAATCTTATCTTAAAATCAGAGATTGCAACAAAGTAATGGTGCAATCTATTGTACTTCAAGATTGTCAGAAAACAGCTGTGAATATGTTTGCTATCTATGCTCTATTTTGGGCTCTTCGGAGATATCAAAGTTCTGGTTTACTATGCAATACAGCCCAGGTATTCATGAATTCCAAATCACTCAAAAATCATTATATTGATATGATATGTATAAGATTTAAGTTCTTTTTACTCAACTCTGGGAACTGAACATAGAGGCTTCAAAGTTTAAAAGCCCTGAGTACTAAAATGTCCCCTCTTTTTTCTCTCCTACTGAAAGTTAATATAAGATCACAGAAACAGATACATTGGATCAGATTCAAGGTCCAGCCAGCCCAGGATCCTGTCTCTGGCAGTAAAAAATGTTACCTACTTTGGGAAGAATATAAAAATAGGCAGCAATGCAGTGACATTCTCTTAATGTAGTTACCAGCCTTCTGTGACTGCAGCTCAGGGAATGCCTGCACCAGGGATGGCGCCTCGGTGTTCAACAGCCCCTGAAAGTTCTTCTTCCATTAATATATTCAATCAGTTTTAACCCTTTCTAGCTCTTTAGATCCATAACATCCTGTGGCAATGAGATCCCCAGTTTAGATACCTGTTGTGTGAAGAACACATTTGTTCTTGCATCTCTTTTGAATCGGCCGCCTAGAACCTGGATGGTTTACCCCAAATCCATTTGTTCTGGGAAAGTGAAAAAGATCACTCCCAAATAACCTTTTCAGTGCTTGCTCAGGACTTCATAGAAGTCTCTGTCATATCCCTTCATTGTCCTTTCTCCTGGCTGTAGAGAACTTGCCTGTTTGTCACTCATTGAACAGAAGTGGTACATCTTTGGTCTGCTTGGTTGCCTGTCTGTGTATCTCTTCCTCTGTTATTATGCTCTTTTAGCAGCAAGTGAGGGAGCGAAACTAGATCCAGATGCACCGTGGATTCACATATATTATGTCATAATGACAAATAGCATAATAATGTGAAACACAGTAAAATAGCAAGAGTTAGCAACACTGATAGTAGAAGAAGCACTGCTGACCCATTAGCCATAGAGGAGAACATACAAAATTTAGTCTGGATGGTACTGTCACGTTTGCAACTTCACTTCCATGAATTAAAAAAGATGCACTTGTTTTAGAAATTTCAAGTCTTATGATAATAATGAAAGTACTATAAAATCTAGTATGACATGTCAATTTTAGGTCAACCTGTGCTCATCGCCCACCTAGGGTTTCAGGCTCAAGTTTTGCTTTCAACTCCTCAAACTTTGGTAATATTGTCAAGCTTCTAAATGAAGTATTTTGAGTCCAGCCTTGGCCTAGATCATTTCAATTCAAATGTAAGAACTAGGAAAAATGGAAAAATACGGATTATTTTTCAGAGTGTTTTCAATAACTTTTCAGCATATCTGTACAGCTGAAGTTCTTCCATGCCAAAAGATGAAATTTGGCATGGAATAGCTCCAGTTACTGAAAAGGGCTTTGGGTGTTTTCATAGAACTGATTGTGTGACTGACTTAAATCAATGTAGAGACTTATCACTGCAGACGAGCGTTCATTCTGTACCAGCAGTAGCAGTTGGGGCTTGCTTAGCCTCACACAGAGAGGAGTCCGTTGAAGTTACACAGAAGAGGGCCTTGCAGAGCTCTTTGGTTGGATGCCCCCAGATCAAACATGTGTGGGCATTATCCAGAACTGCTACCTGCTTTACGATTCATGGCTGATGTGGAACACAAGATCCATGAGTTACGCTCCCCATACCCAGGAGCAGCCATCAATCCAGAGGTGCTCCCCACAGAAAGCCAGCCACAAACCCCTGAAATTGCACGCGCCATTTCCTTCTTCCTCATCACCACATGTTGGCACAGGTGCCAGCTTCCCTTCAGCTGGTTTCCAGTTCTCTTGGGTGTTTGTGGGATGGGTGGAGAACGGCATTGTATGCACCGAAAGAGAGAGACCCAGAGCTCGGCCTTGTGGAGTGTGACGTGCTGCGAGCTCACATTGCTCCCGTGTGTCGTTGTCAGACTGTGAAGGCAGTGAGCCAGGGCGCTGGCAGGTCTGGCAAGAGACTGTCCTTGCGACATGGGGCTGTCAGAGCTGTAGAACGGAGGACCCCAGCCCCACAACACAATCCCAGCCCACTTCACTTCTGCCTTCAGGGTCTTGCCGCTGTGTCAGCGACACTTCTTAATGGCGAGGTGCACTGAGCCGCCCGGTGAAGACAGACATACGCGTGACCTATACTTCTCTCCTGGGTTGTTGTCTGTTTGAAGCATGCGGAGAGCTGGAGGGCAAAGGGAGCATGACTGTGTGTGTGCAATGGTCAGATAGCCTGCTCCAGCCTGAACGCAGCGACTCGGGCCAGGACAAATCTTATCTTCCTTACAATACTGACTCTGCAACTCAGGAGACTGAAAGAAGCTTACTTTTGTGGACAGCTGATTTTTAAAACATAATACTGCTGGATGGGGAGGAGTGTTTGAGAGGGTTTTATTTTGTTTTTTTGATATTTACTTCCCCCAAAGCACATGGAGAAGCAAAAAGCAATAGCTGTCTTTCTTGTGTATCTTTCCGTGGAGCTTCATTAGTATCAGGGCATCTGCAGTGCAAAGAATTGTGAGTACTATTTGTTTAACTACATCATTACAAGCTGCCACTTTCTGGACAATTTGTAACAAAAATATCTGTGTGGTTCTCTTCTTTCTCCCTCCTACCATTGCTACTCCTGGCTTTGCTCCCAGACAACTCTGGTCTTCAGTGCAGAAAATGTCCTTTATTACAAGTCAAAAGCAACACATCCCAATGATTTTAAAATGTTTACTGTGGTAATTTTGTTTTTGTTCCTGCCTACTTTGAGTCTACAGTGTATATTCTGTGTCCAGTACAGCAATGGTCACTTTCAAACTTCCAGCCCAACAAGCAATATCACAAAAAAAGTAATATTTCTTTGCCTGCAAATAAATAATTAAAACCAGAATGATGGTTCTAAGCAACAAGAATAATCTGACTTTCCTTATTATCATCATCAGAAAGTGGAGGCTGTTTGAGAATACAGGCCAATATATTTATGTCTGCCAAATGCTAACAAAATTCTGGAGTTATTTAGGTGCCTCCTTTAACTTCAGGATGTTAGAAAACGCGTTATTTTTGAAGTAAGCTTAAACAAGACTTTGGGAATTAAGTTCTTCGTTCTGGGAGCTTAGTTCTTGCTGAAACTCCACAGGTGTGGGGCATGATGATTCTCCTCGGCTCATCTGCGCAGCTCTGCTCGTCTTTTGTTGCTGATAGAAGTGGGGAGCTCCAGCCACATTCAGTAAAGGATGTGTTGACATGCAGGTTTTCAGTTCACATCAGGAGTGTTTTTTTACCTGATTGTCCCCGCTGGGCTTTGTTTCATGCTGTGCAGCAGGTGCAGAAGCCACAAAAGGGATTTGTTTTGGAAGAAACCAAACCAGACGAAGCAATGCATTTACAAATACAAATGCATTTAACGAACATCGGGCGCGAAAGCCCTTCCGTCCATGGGACCAGCCCAGAGCTCGTCCAGTGTAACCCCTCCCCGGCACACACGCAGCGTGGCCTTCAGGCTCACCAGCACTTCCTTCTGCAAAGCCACTGCCTGCTCCTGCAAGCAGAGCCAAACCTGTGCCAAGGGCAATGCCCTTCGCGAAACCGCTGCCAAAATATTCAGCTCCTTGCAAAATACGGTCCATGACAATTTAATCATGTTGTTGCTGGAGTTACTGAGGTGCTGTGCTACCCACAGCACTTACTTGTGGTGGAATGTGTGTGGTGTGCAGAAGAGAAAGGGGGTAACAGGGCAGGGCAAGGATGCAGGGTGTATTTTCTTATCATGACTGATAGGGAAAGCTGCTCTTTCAGCGTCGGTGGGGCATTGCGAGGCCAGAAGCGCTGGAATCTGGCCTTTGTAACTCGCCAGACTTGTGCTTTTCTGCATTTGTGACAGCATTTTAAAAGAACTCCTTTACTTCCCATATAAACTGAACTGCAGTTACCATCTCATACTAATCCATCTTCCCTCAGAGATGTCTACTACCTGTTTAAACATGGTTACTTCCTCACTGAAATCACTTTAACTGCACTGGGACGTGTGCTGTCAGAACTTCTACACGAGTTTCCGTTCCATATATACAGTATGCCTGGGTTTTCCATCCAACTCTGAAGCTGTAACTCTCACCAGCAGACCTCTATTTTACTTCTTTCTTGTGCTATTAGGATGGTATGAATATTTATGTTTTTATGTAAATGACAACCAGGGAGCTTTGTAAGTTCAACAACGAATGTATTTGCTCAGGCATCTGGTGTTTCTTCTTTATTTTCTTTTGTGAGTGTTCCTCACTTATGACATTTCACTTAAAAATTTACTGTCTTTGTGGGAGGGAGAGTGGCTTGTGGAGGTGGGCATTGCTTATGCAAATTGTTCAGTCCTCTGGGAAAAGGTTTAGTCACTTGTCATTAGTTTCCTTATTACCCACTGTAATGGATGAACAGTTACTGGTTTGAATACACATTTTCAAATGTAATATTTAATAAAAACTCACCTTTCATACAGCAAAATCATTAGTGAATCACTCATAGAAAACCTACAGCCTGGCAGGAAAATGTGATGATTTTTATTCTCTTGCTGTTAGTCACTATTACAAGACAAAGCCAAATGAGCACACACAGATAGTGCGCAGAATTAATTTCACCGAGAACAAAGAAACACATGGTGGCAGGGTGAACAATGTTCGGGGTTTTCAATGCTCTGCTGACTGGGATATTCAGTCCCCCGGACTCTTCCACCACTGTTCGTTTTATTCCTACAGCTTCGGTAAGACCCGATCCAGCTATGTGCACACAGTTCCTTTACGTCTTACATGACTTGTTTCTATGGAAATACTGAAACAGGAGATTTCTAGTTACTCATGCTTCCTTATTTAGAAAAAACAATGTCAGATGCCATAAACCGAAGCATTCTAACCCATGATACTAGGTAAATACATGACGTTGCATCAGGGCATGGCAATGCTTCTTGCTGCTATGATTACCCGAAGTGACCTTGGCTTTACAGGAAGAAAAAAATGGGATGTTTTCCAGATGAAGTGGTTCCTCACTTTACCCCTGATTTCATTGCTTCCGTTCCTGACAGTCATGGGAAGAACGGCATGGCTCTCTCCAGCATCTGACACAGAGAGACGTGCACAATGTTTTCAAAGAGGAATTACCCTCCAAGTTGTGAAAGAAAAACACTGTAAAGGGAAAGTGTGCTCAATGTGAGTTTCAGCTCAGCTTCCTAATTATTCCCTCAGGGAGAAGAATTTCTTCCAGTCATAATCAGGATAAGTCTGGCCCTTCAAAGGAGAAGATTTTCTGGATTTTACACCGTTTGGGGGACACCTGTAGAGGGTGAGGAGACCTTGTGCAAAGGCACATTGCCATTAGCAGCCATTTTGTCAGGTCTTTGCTGCTTTCCCTGAGGCTATTCGGGAATGGCGCTTCCCACGGTGCCGTAGGGTACGGGGACAAGCTTCACACTTAGTTAGGTACCATCCGTCTGCTCTGCTAGGTGCCACAGACGGTGTCTGCTCAGCCATCTGCTTCTGTCCCACAGACATCGCTACCATCCCACCTCCACGGAGGTGAAGTTTCCAAGGAAAGGAGATCTTCATCTTCACTGCTCCGCACTTTCTCGGTGTATTTCTCCTGATTGTCACTGGGCAGGTCCCAGCAGCTGGGGACTGTCCCTATCCTCAGTGGGGCTATAGTGTCCTTTGACTAAAGAAAGAAGACCTACCTCCTTTTTACACTACAGCCACCTTCTAAACAACAGTCTGTTGCCAGCCCATTTGGACCACCGGCCAATATTTCTCTGTTGTTGATGACAAAGATTAATTTAATCTTGAGGGGTTTGCTTCTTTCCCAACTCGTGCAATGGCAATCCAATCCAGAAATCCCTCTGGCATCAGGAAAGCAGCCACCAGCCTTGCAAAGAGCTTTCACATTTCACAGACCCTGAAAGATTTAACATCACAATTTCAGCAGAAAAGCAACTTAATTAGCCAGGCTCTCACTGATGAAATCTTCTTCCATCTAATGGAAGACAATATTCCCAAATCCTGAAACTTGAAGGTCAGAGCTGAATCAGAAGAGCTTGCCTAAGATGAACTCAGGCATCCCTTTGGAAATTAAGGATTTGGCATACATACAAGACAGCGTCCTGGTCAGGAAAGCATTTACATGTGGGCCTGTTACAAGGCACATACTTCGGAGCTTTCCAGAAAAGGACTTAGGTTAACAGGTGCTGTTGCATAACCCCTGATAAAGAACTTGTATGTAGCATTATTTTTTCAAATGTTGCCAATTCCCTATAAATCAATACATTTCTCACCACTATCTGAACATTTCAGAGTTAGAAAAACTCCCCCCTGGAGAGAACCATTTTAGAAGGTCATACTTGAGTCTAATCTCACGATGATATCCCTGAAATTACATGCACTCTTAAAACTCATTCATTCATTCCAGTGATAGGCTATACCAGGGCCACAGCGAGGTTAGGTAAGACGGATTGCTCTCCCGGGACACTGGTAGAATGGGCAAATATGTAAATACAGCTAAGAACCTAATTTTTAATGCCGAGACTGGGCTGAGGCAATTACCACTTAATGCTGTCCTTCCCTGAGGCCAGTAAGTTAGGTAAAATGAGTGAGGGGAGGATAGTGCCACAAAATCTTGCTTTGGTCCTACTAGAAATAATGTATCAGAACAGAAACAGAAGCAAAAGATCATATCCTGTACGAGTCAGTAATTGCTCTATTCAAGCCTGCCTTTGAGCAATAGAACGTAGAAGGTGATGCCCTTGAGTAAGACTTTCCAGACTTACCCCTGATGATTCATATACTTCACCATAAAATATTAAGAATGACAGTTAATATATCACTTCTCTTCCACACACGCCATGTAAAATAGGCTCCGTGTATCCAACCGAACAATTTAATACACCACAATGATTTTGAGGGTTGTTTTCTCAAGGCTTCATTGGGGAAAAGACCTTACGTAAAAATACCGTACAACCTACCTATCAGGTTACCAAGTCGATGCAACACAAAGCACGGCTTTCTCAAGCCTCCTTCCATCCTCACGCTCTGCTCTGCTCACTGCAGCTGCTGTAAGAGGGAGGTAGCAGAGGCACCAGGTACAGAAATGAGACCTTGTGGTCTTCAACGTAGTGTGCCCTGTGGGACCCTGCAGCGTGTAAGGCTGCACACTCGTAGCATGATTGTGGACTGTATGTTAAGCTGGAGTTGGTAATTTACTTTATTATTGGGTTCCAGAGTGACTTTTGTGGGTGTCGGGTGTAGTCACCTCCCATTGACTGCACAGGCCCTCCTAGCTGGGAAGGGGTCGGAGGCCCGGAGCTCCAGGCCCACTGGGGGCACTTGGGTTAAAAGGTAAAAAATAAATAAACATACCAACAAAGCTAGTAGTGAAATTAATAATAGTAAGAGATCATGGTTTTCTGAGGATTTCCTCAGATGTTTCTGGATATCATATTGTAAGGTTTGACCAAAAGGCATATTTTGTGGGAAGCTAGTGGTTTGGGAGGACAGTTGGTCAGGGAAGGAAAAAAAAAAAAAAGACTGAAAAACTTTATTTCAGCTAAGATGGAAATTTTGCACAAGGGAAAATAAACACTTTCTTCCAACAGGTTCTACAAAACAACAATTTAACCTGTCTGATTGTGACATTTAGGAAGTGCTGTTACTTATCCTGAGACAAATTTTGTTTTTATATGTTCCGTAAACAAAGGCTGCCGCTAGGTAGTATAGTAGGGTCTGTTAACTTGAACTCTTTCCATTTGTCTTAGTGGAAAATACATCGCACTTTTCTGGCTACGACAAAACGAAACCACTAGTCAGGAATCCCTTCCTGTAGTTAAGGAAGTCATAAATGAAGAAACAGAGAGGCATCTGCAAGTGTGAACACTAAGTTTTCTCTTCAGGTAGTTGCATTCACACGGATGTTTTAGTCTGTCTTTGCTAGCAGAATCACCCGCACATTTGCTTTTCCTATGGCTTTGCGTGATGGGCAAGATCCAAATGCCGACAGAAGAGCATCTAAATCAGTTATGCGTTAGAGAGATGGATGTGCCTTTTGTTCCTCCTTTCTTTAACTGTGCTCACAGGTTAAGATGATGCAAATAATTAATTACAGCTATGAAGAATAAAGTGAAAGGGCCATAGTTCCTCCTCAGCCCTGGCCCTGCACTGGATTAGCATCAAGGAGGTTGCAGGGTCAAAGCAGTTCAGGAAAAAGCCTTTGGTAATAAATTATATTGAGATTATAACCTGTAACCTAACCGCAACTCTTCCACCAGTGATTAAAGATCAAGCATAAAGAGCTCTTAAAAAACTAAAAGTCATCGTTTCTGCCTGCAAGGAAAGGGTGGCTGAAGATGGTCGTGCTTCCCTCAGGCTCTGCAGGGCAGATTATTCGGCAGCCTTTTCCGTGCTAGGGCAGTCCTGACCGGGTCACAGCTGTGTCTGTGGGTGCTTTTCTTACTGGGTTTGGGGGAAAGCCACAGCCCAAGTGTGTTGCTTTGCCCTTTCCTTTGTTAGCTCGGAGTCATCTTCTGGTTTTCCACTCGCTAAAGAGGAATGCATATGTGAGCTGCAAAGCGAGTTTCGTTAAGAAATACCCAGCAACAATCCAGCATTACAGATGAGACAAACGATCATTTTTAAAGCAGGTTTGGTAGGTAAAGCCAGTTTGCCAGGCCACCCCGCTGCCAGCTGCTACCTCCAGCATCGTTGGTGGAACATGGCAAATGAGTTACACACAACAAAACAGTTCAGTTTAACTGGCCATAAATGGATCGTTAGCCTAATCCAGGCACGGGACCAGTGTGACCCAGACTCCTCTCCACCAGGGGAAACAAAATCCACTGCGGAGGGACTGTAACGGAAAGTGGCTGTTTCTGCAGCAATGGTCCTTACGCAGGTGCTGACATTGGTGTAGAACGGAAACACGGGAAGTTCCTGAGGCAAACAAACACGTGTCGGGAGTTCTGCAGAGAGGACAACCTCCACTTTAATGTAGATGATCGATAAAACACCAGCCCAGGCGTTTCATGGACCTCAGCATGAATCTAATTTTCAAAGTCGTTGTTTCTGGGCATTCAGGCTCTGGGAGATGGCCTCCACTACACTGGGCTGTTTTGGCTTAGGAAATCCCAGCCATGGTGTGCTGGGTGAGCCCCGCTGCCCACTGTGACCAGTGGTGATGGACGTGGGAGCACCTGGCCGTAGCTGAGACCCAACACACCTCTTACCTGCGACGCTGGGTGCCTCGAGCAGGAGAGAGGGACCAGCGAGCAGTGACCTGCACCTAAATCTCCAGACCATGGGTCTCCTGAGACGGCAGGCCTCCTCGTGGGCATTCAGGCTGGATGGGCTCGAAGATGAGGGGATGTTTTTCGGCTTGACTCTGTCTCTCTGCTCTGCAGCCTCCCTCCTGCACAACGAAGATAACAATTCCTGCAGCGCTGAGGCACACGCTGACGACAAAACCATCCACCAGCACCTCCAACACTGCTCTGTGGAGTTCCAGAGAAGAACATACAAAAATAGCATATCTTTCAATCTTCAGACACAGTTAAATGCAGCCTGCAGATGTAGTAAAATCCTTGAATTGTTCTGTGGGCACAGAAAACAGGTTCCTTGCCACAATGACACAAAGTGACAAGACTAGGAAGAAATTCGGCAGTTTTCAGACACTACCAAAAAAGCCAGGAAATGCGTTTGGCTTGGAGTGGCAGGTTTTGAGGGGCTGGCCCCTCTACATTACCTAAGAACACTCATATTTGGGGTTTTTTTTTCCCCCTTCGAGTCGTGTCTGTGGAAAGCAGCAGGGCTCAGGACTGTACTTACCTGCTGGCCCAGTTTTGCAGTTTCGGCACCATCTCACCAGCGGTGCAGAGCGGTGCCAGCGGCACGGCACTGCCGTTGCTCTTCTATCACAGAACATCAGAGCAGAGGACCCCGACCCCCTTGGTGGTGGTGAACCCCTCTGCACCTCCTCTTCGGCCCTAACCCATTCCCAAGGCAGGGAGGGGGTGGTCTCTCTTCCTAGCAATGGGAAGGGTTGGAGACCCTGTGCGTACCCTCCATCGCTGCTTCCAGGCCACCCTTTCCACCAGTTAACTGGGACAGCAGATCTGCTGTACCAGGTCCAGATGGATTCTGTGCATCCCTAGGGATGTAGGACCCCATAGTCCATGCAGCAGGACAGGTCCTGTAAGCGCAGGGGAGAAGCTGGGTCTTGGCCCTGCTCCATCCCACAGAGCTGCTCAGAAGGGAACAGCTCTCTTTCCTCTAACATGCGTCATGCTTTCCCATCTGTAAAATAACGGGATTACAGCAAATTCGAGTTACTTACTTATTTCATAGCTCTGGGACTTCCCCCCCCCCCCCCC